>ERZ761602.1388-NODE-1388-length-44356-cov-9.571996_pt1 | contig 44356 bp, 40 predicted proteins | sample MGYA00512165_ERZ761602 | MGnify/ENA primary metagenome ERZ761602 (study PRJEB28899, sample SAMN02445085) | bioreactor sludge metagenome | biome: EBPR sludge; isolation source: Thorneside wastewater treatment plant | place: Australia: Brisbane, Thorneside...
CAGAAGACATGGTCGAAGAGAACAAGCACATCTTGAAAGACTAAACGACTAAGGAACCAAGGATGAACTCTCTCTTTCTTTTTGCGATGGTGCTTGGCCTGCTGTTTATCGGTGTTCCGGTCGGCGTTGCTCTCGGCTTGTCGTCGATACTTTTCGTCACCTTCTTTTCCCACGACTCCTTGTCGTCGGTGGCCATTCAGCTGTTTGGCGCAGGACAGAATTACACGCTGCTGGCTATTCCGTTCTTCATCCTGGCCTCGGCATTCATGTCGACAGGGGGGGTGGCGAAGCGACTGATCAATTTCGCGATCGCCAGTGTTGGCCACTTCCAGGGTGGCTTGGCCATGGCCTCGGTGCTGGCCTGCATGATGTTTGCAGCCTTGTCGGGTTCTTCGCCAGCGACCGTGGTCGCGATCGGTACCATCGCCATTGCCGGCATGCGGCAGGTCGGTTATTCAAAGGAGTTCGCGGCGGGCATCATCTGCAACGCCGGTACCCTCGGTATCCTGATTCCACCGTCGATCGTGATGGTGGTCTACGCGGCTGCAACTGACGTTTCGGTTGGACGGATGTTCCTGGCCGGTGTTGTTCCGGGGTTGTTGGCCGGTCTGATGCTGATGGGGGCCATCTATATCGTTGCCCGAATCAAGGGGCTGCCGAAAGAAGAGTGGCGGGGTTTCGGCGCGATCATGGATGGTGCCAAGGAAGCCGGCTGGGGTCTGTTTCTGGTGGTGATCATCATGGGCGGCATCTATGGCGGTGTGTTCACGCCTACGGAAGCCGCCGTTGTCGCCGCGGTCTACTCCATTCTGGTAGCGTTGTTCGTCTATCGCGACATGGGGCCTTTGAAGGAGGCACCCTGGGTTGAGGCCTCCGACCACCAGTCGGCCCGTGTCGGTTTCAACGCCGGCGTCTACGCGGTGTCGTTCTTCATGGTCTGGATGATCCTGTCGTTTTTCGCCACCGACGGCATGGAAGCGACCGGCAAGATACGGGCGTTCTGGGGCTTGCTGATGTCGGCCGCCATCTTCATCGGCTATCTGGTCAAGGTTGGCCGTGAGCATGGATCGATAGCGAAGTGCCTGATGGGTGGTCTGGGCATCTGGCGTCGGAACCTGGTCTTGCTGGCCAAGAACTTCTTCCCGGCATTGTTTGGCACCGAGTCGCGGGCGACCATACTGCACGCTACCCGTACCACGGTAATGCTGATGTTCATCATTGCCAACGCACTGCTGTTTGCCCACACCCTGGCGGCGGAACGTATTCCACAGGACATTACCGCATGGATGTTGGAAGCGGGCTTCACCTGGTTCACCTTCCTGATTGCGGTGAACATCCTGTTGCTTCTCGGTGGCCAGTTCATGGAGCCTTCCGGTCTGCTGGTCATCGTCGCGCCGGTGGTCTTTCCGATCGCCATGGAGCTGGGTGTTGACCCGATCCATCTGGGTATCATCATGGTGGTGAACATGGAGATCGGCATGATTACGCCGCCGATCGGTCTGAACCTGTTCGTGACCTCCGGGATTACCAACATGAGTCTGGCGACGGTGGTGAAAGCGGCGATGCCTTTTGTCGGCGTGTTGATGATCTTCCTGGTCATCGTCACCTATGTGCCGTGGATCTCCACCGCCTTGCCTTACGCTCTGATGGGGCCGGAACTGGTAATCAAGTAGGCAGCTAGCAGAAGCATCCCTGGGCAGAGTCACGGAGTCACATAGTTTCAGCTTCACGGCCCCACGACTGCCCCTTCTGCCCGAACGCAGCATTCTTCCGCCGCTGACCTCCTGGAGGACTGCGGCGGCTTTTTTTGTGATCATCGCGGCCCTGCTCGGCTGGGCCGCAGTTTCTTCCCGCTTGACGATAGCGGTCTGCAACTGGCGATAGCCATGTACTAATGCCGTGCCGAGCGCAGCTTGCGTCCTCTGCCCCTTTTTTTCGTGAAGCAAGCCAAAACGCCGGCGCTCGTGGTGACTGCGGGCGGCCTGCTAGCGTTGGCGCAGCCTCGACCCGCTTCTTCTTCGCGTACGGACTTCGCCGGGTTCGCTTTTTGCAGCAAAGCCCAGCGCGCTGTTTCGCGGTAGAATGCCGGGCTATTCTGAACCCGCATGTTTACCAATACGGTTGGGCCTGATGAAAACCAGTTTCCTCGACTTTGAACAACCGATCGCCGATCTCGAAGGCAAGATTGAAGCGCTGCGCTTTGCTCAGGACGATTCTGCGGTCGATATTTCCGACGAAATCAGCCGCCTCGAGAAGAAAAGCCAGACTCTCACCAAGGACACCTATGCCAAGCTTTCGGCCTGGCAGGTGTCGCAGGTGGCGCGCCATCCGCAGCGCCCTTACACGCTCGATTACCTGTCGCTGATCTTCACCGACTTCGAGGAATTGCACGGTGATCGTGCCTTTGCCGACGACCATGCAATTGTCGGCGGCTTGGCACGCTTCAACGGTCAGCCGGTGATGGTGATTGGTCACCAGAAGGGTCGCGACACCAAGGAAAAGATTTTCCGCAACTTCGGTATGCCGCGTCCGGAGGGCTATCGCAAGGCTTTGCGCCTGATGCGACTGGCCGAGAAGTTCCGTATTCCGGTTTTTACCTTCATCGATACTCCAGGAGCATACCCGGGCATCGACGCAGAGGAGCGTGGGCAGTCCGAGGCGATTGGTCGCAATCTCTACGTAATGGCTGAGCTGAAAGTGCCGATCATCGTCACAGTCATCGGTGAAGGTGGCTCGGGCGGCGCGTTGGCCATCGGCGTTGGCGATGTGGTTCAGATGCTGGAGTACTCGACCTACTCGGTGATTTCGCCTGAGGGTTGCGCGACCATTCTCTGGAAGAGCGCGGAAAAAGCAAGCACCGCGGCAGAAATCATGGGTATTACCGCGCCGCGCTTACTGGCGCTGGGCTTGATCGACAGCATCGTCGAAGAACCGACTGGTGGTGCGCATCGTGCACATCAGGCGATGGCGAGAAACCTCAAGGCGGCTTTGCAGGAGGCTTTGCAGAAACTGGCACCGGTGCCGACCCGCGACTTGCTCACGACCCGCCTTGAGCGTCTGATGGCCTATGGCCGGGTCAAAGAGCAGGCACGCCGCTAGGGGTCATGACGGTCATGACGGTTATGACGATCGAGACGCCCCAGATGATGAGAGTCATGACCGTTTCCCCTCCACTTGCAGTGCGCATTCCGGCTTGCAAGCCGGAATCATTCGCCGGGCAGGGCGCATGCGCCCCAAATTCCCGATCTCACCCGCAGGCCTTCTCTCGCGAAGGGAGAGAGGGAGCTTCTTGAGTCGTTGGCGCGACTTTCACAGTAAGGCAGGCTCGGCGGCGGACGCTGCAGCCCCGATTCTGGGGACGCTGACGGCGTTTCTCGAGACGCGGTTGCTGCCCGGAGCTCGTTTGTGCGTTGGGCTATCTGGTGGCGTCGACTCGGTGGTGTTGCTGCACGCGCTCGACGGCCTGCGTCGCTCGGGGCTACAGGTCAAGCTCTCGGCGATACACGTTGATCACGGACTGAGCGGCAATGCCGGTGCCTGGGCGGGTTTTTGCGGCGACTTCTGTCAACGCCTGCAAGTGCCGCTGGACATAGCTCGGGTGGAGGTGCCGCGTGTCAGCGGTGAAGGTCTTGAAGGCGCGGCGCGGCGCGTGCGTCATGCGGCGTTCGCCGCTAGTCGAGCCGACTGGTTGGCAGTGGCCCATCATCGTGACGATCAGGCTGAGACGGTTCTGTTCCGGTTGCTGCGCGGGGCGGGTGTTGCCGGTGCCGCTGGAATGCCTGCCGAGCGGCCGCTGACCAACGGCCCGCGCCTGATTCGCCCGCTACTCGATGTTTCGCGGTCGCTCATAGTGCGCTATGCAGAAACGCATTCCTTGGCGTGGATCGAAGACGAAAGTAATAGGGATGCCCACTATCGGCGAAACTACCTGCGAGGCGAAATCATGCCGCGCATCGCGGTGCAATTCCCGGGTGCCGCTCGGGCGCTGGCGCGTGCGGCGCGCCATTTCGCGGAGGCGAGAGAGCTTCTCGATGAACTGGCAACGGCCGATCGCGCAAGCCTGACCGGTGAGGGCGGGCACATTGCTCTGGCGCCTTTCAATATGCTTTCACCGCCGCGAGCGCGCAACCTGTTGCGATCGGAACTTCTGGCAAGCGGCTTTCGCGCGCCGGAAGCGCGCTGGCTTGACGAAGCGCTACGGCAGCTGAAGACGGCGACGGCTGGTTCGCAGACCTGCATTGCCACCGCGGATGGCGAAGTGCATGCCTATCGGGGCCGGTTGTATGTCGTTGGGCAGCGCCCGGCCCTTGTGGATCTCGTGGTGCCCTGGAATGGCGAACTGACGCTGGCGTGGGGCGATGGGCGGGTGGCCTTCGTTCGCGGGATGGGAAGGGGCATCAGCAGTCGCTTGCTTGCCGCTTCTCCGGTCGTTCTCCGCGTCCGGCAGGGCGGTGAGCGCCTGCGGCCCGATTCACGGCGACCGGCGAGGACGTTGCGCAAACTGTTGCAGGAAGCGGCCGTGCCGCCCTGGGAGCGAGCGCGCCTGCCGCTGTTGTGCTGCGGCGAACGGTTGATCTGGGTTGCCGGACTGGGCGTTGACGCCGCGTTTGCCTGTGCGTCGGATGAGGAGGGCGTCGAGCCGGTCTGGGAAGGCAGTGCTGGGCGCGGGCTCAGCGGCTTTCCGCTGCCGGGGGCGCCGGCTGTCTGCAACGGCCAGGCGGAGGGCTAGCGGCGGGGCTGCTCAGCGCTTGCCGGCCAGCAGCTGTGCGAGCTCGACAGCTGTGCGAACGCCCATTTTTTCGAAAAGATTGGCTCGATGTACTTCGACCGTACGCATGCTGATTTGCAGTTCGTCGGTGATGACCTTGTTCAGCGTGCCGGCCAGCACTAGATCCATGACCTGCTTTTCGCGTGTCGTGAGCCGGCTGGTCAGGCTGTTAACCGAATCACTATCAGCGGCGGCGAGGCGCTGATTTTCATCGAGTTGCAGGGCTTCAATCACGCGATTGACCAGCTCGTTGTCGTTGCAGGGCTTTTCCACGAAGTCGAAAGCACCTTGCTTGAGGGCCGAGACGGCCATGGGCACGTCGCCGTGACCGGTCAGAAAGATCACTGGCAAAGTGCTGCCACGTTGGCACAAGAGGTCAAAAAGCTCGGGGCCACTCATCCCGTCCATGCGGATGTCGAGCAGGATGCAGCCGGGTAGCGAAGTATTCCAGGCCGCCAGGAAGTCTTCGGCCGAGGGGTAGCTCAGGCAGGGCACACCACGCGACTCGAGTAGCCAGCCAAGTGAGTCGCGGATTGCATCGTCGTCGTCGACGAGATAGGCGTGTGGAGTCATTGGTGGGCAATCGGAAGAGTGATGATGAAAATCGAGCCGCCGTCAGGGTTGGCTTCAACCCACAGGCGGCCGTGGTGGACTTCGATGATCGAGCGGCAGATGTTCAGGCCCATGCCCATGCCCTCGGCCTTGGTCGAGAACAGGGGGGTGAATAGCTTTTCTTCGACTTCAGGTGGAATGCCGGGACCACGATCGATGACTCGGATCTCCATTTGCTGTCTGTCAAGCTGGCTGAGCTTGACGGTCAGTCGGCGCAGCTCGGACGGCGTGTGGCGCATTGCCTCAATGCCGTTGCGCATCAGGTTGAGCAGCACCTGCTCGATCATTACCGGGTCGGCCAGGAGTTCCGGGCGCATGCCCTGGATCTCGCGGACGATCCGCACGCCGCGTGCTTTGGCTGCACCGTCGATGAAGCCGACGCTGTCGTCGATTACTTCGGCGAGATCGCAGGGTACTCGCTTGGGTTCGCTCTTGCGCACGAAGTCGTGTACGCGCCGGATGATGTGGCCGGCGCGTTGGGCCTGAACCGCCAGTTTTTCGAGGGCCTCCTTGAGCTGTTCGGCGCTGAAGTTGCCTGACTCGAGCTTGTTCAGGCAGCCGGTGTTATAGCTGGTGATCGCTGCCAGGGGCTGATTCAGTTCATGTGCCAGCGTCGAAGCCATCTCGCCCATGGTCACCAGGCGTGCCGTGACCTGCAATTTCTCCTGCTGTTGCTGGGCGAGTTCCTCAGCGTGCTTGCGTGCGGTGACGTCGATGATGGATGCCATCCAGCCAGTCTGCTGGCCATCCGCATCAATCAGCGGGGCCTCGTAGACCAGCGCGTCGAAGCGGCTGCCATCCTTGCGCATCAGGCGGATTTCAAAACCCTCGTGCGGGGCCTTGCCCTCAAGAACGTCGTTGTGCAGTTGCAGCGTTCTTTCCATTTCCTCCGGGGCCCAGTAGGGCATTGGCGGCGCCAGGCCGATCAGTTCACCGGCGCTGAATCCGACCATCTGCAGGAAGGCCGGGTTGACGTAACTTACCCGCCCCTCCATGTCGCGCGCGCGCATGCCGACCATCAGCGAGTCTTCCATCGCCTTGCGGAAAGCGTATTCCGTGCGCAGCGCCTGTTCGGCGTAGAGGCGCCTCTGGATCAATCCGCGCACCGCCCACAGACTCCAGAAAACCGCGCCAGCCAGAATGATGATCAGCGCAGCAATCAGAGTCTGTGCGAGGTTGTCGGCGCCACGGTAGGCGGTAACCTGGAGCACCATGCCATAGCCCGGTGGGTCAAAGATGACCGGGTAACTGATTGTCGTTGGCGCGGCGTCGATTTTTGACTTGCTGGCCAGTACATTGCCATTGCCGTCGAGGATGCGGACCTGATACTTCTTGGCGAACCACCAGGGAACGTGTTGTTTGAGCAGGCCATCAAGCGAATAGACAGCGAGCAGCGTGCCGGCATACTTATCGCCGTCGAAGATCGGTACGTAGACTTCGAACTGGGCTGCGTTTTCTGCCCGGTAGGCATCACTGTAGGTTGGTTTACCCAGCTGCGCGAGTTCGATGGCGCGGCTGAGGGGAGCCTCACGCGCATCCTTGCCGCCGCGCCGCGGCAGGTTTCGCGTCGGCATTCCGTGCGCCGCGGTGGCGGTCCCGTCGAGCCAGAGCATCTGCTGGAGTTCCGGGTTGTTCTTGAGGAAATGCCTGGCGCGCAGCGTGAACAGCGTACCGTCATCCTTGGTCCGGGTGAGATCCAGTGCGAGTTGCCGCAGTTGTTCCGAGTTGCCCTCCAAGTGAAAGCGGACGCTCTGCTCGAGCCACAGCACGTCGGCAATCAGGGTCGAACGTTGCTCATCGATCTCGTTCTGGCGCAACAGCCAGAGCAGCGCGATCAGCAGGATCAGAAGCAATCCGACGGCCAGCTTGAGGATCGAGAGATACCAGTGCGACCAGTTTTGGGCAAGCGGTCGTCGGCGCTCACTCTGGTAGGGGAGATAGGTGTCTTTCATCGCGGGCCATCTTCTTCATTTGCTACCCAAGGCAGTGCAGGCGCTCACCGCGTGCGTTCGGCTGCGCGGCCTACGGACGCTTCGCATCACGGATTTCCACAATATTCGTCAGCGCCGATTCTTGTAGTATTCGCTCATCCAGAACAGTAATTGCTTGATTGCACAATCAGTTTTTGCACAGAGGAGCGTCTATGACTACCCGCAGTCTGCTCTTGGCCCTGCTCGCCCTCGTGATTTCCACCATGTCGCTCTCGGCCCAGGCGGAAGACCCGATCGTCATCAAGTTCAGCCATGTCGTGGCCCCGGATACGCCCAAGGGCCTGGGCGCGGAGTTCTTTGCCAAGCGTGCCGCCGAGCGGACCAACGGCCGGGTGAAGGTCGAAGTCTATCCCAATTCGACACTATACAAAGACAAGGAGGAGCTTGAAGCGCTGCAACTCGGTGCGGTACAGATGGTTGCACCGTCGCTGGCCAAATTTAGCCTGCTGGGAGTCAGGGAGTTCGAGCTTTATGATCTGCCATACATCTTCGACAGCTATGCCGAACTGCACAAGGTGACGCAGGGGCCGATCGGCAAGAGTCTCTTCAGGAAGCTGGAGCCGAAAGGAATTGTCGGCTTGGCCTATTGGGACAATGGTTTCAAGTCGTTTTCAGCCAATGCACCGATCTTCGTGCCCGCGGACCTGAAAGGCAAGAAGATGCGCATTCAGCCATCGAAGGTACTCGAAGCGCAAATGCTGGCACTCGACGCCATTCCGCGTGTGATGGCGTTTTCAGAGGTCTATCAAGCGTTGAAGATCGGCGTTGTCGATGGCACGGAGAACCCGATTTCCAACCTCTACACACAGAAGATGTTCGAGGTTCAGTCACACCTGACGATGACCGAGCACGGTTACCTGGGTTACGTGGTGATCGTTGACAAGAAGTTCTGGGAGGCTTTGCCGGCGGACGTTCGCGGCCAACTCGATCTGGCGATGAAGGATGCGACTGACTACACCAACCAGATCGCCAAGCAACAGAACGATCAAGATCTCGAATCGGTGCGCCGGAGCGGCAAGACCCGTATCCATGTGCCGACGCCGGAGCAGCGCCGGGCGTTCAAGAAGGCGCTCATCCCGGTGCACCAGGAAATGGCGCCACGTATCGGCGAGGATCTCCTGCAGTCGGTGTACAGCGAAACCGGTTTCGATCCGGGGGCGCTCTAGAGCAAGCGTCGGAGCGACTCGGATCCTGGCTCGTCGGCACTCCTCAGCTGGCCGGCGCGCTATTGCCAACAGGCGCCGCAGATGTCGTCACGAGGGCGTTCAGGAGCGCGCCACGGTGATGACGGCGTGGCGCGGCCCGCTCCCCGTAGAGCTTGTTTTTCATGCTCCGGCAATTTCGGATTTGCACGCGGGTGGCGGTATAATACGAGGTTGTGTTTCTAGCGATATGATTTGCTGTTGTTTTTATTGACTGCTTTCCGTTTGGAGAATCATTCATGGCCATCGAACGTACTCTTTCCATCATCAAGCCCGACGCTGTCGCCAAGAACGTCATCGGCAAGATTTACTCCCGCTTTGAAACCAACGGCTTGAAGGTGATCGCCGCTAAGTTGGCTTGGCTGTCGCCGCAGGAAGCGGGCGCCTTCTACGCGGTGCACCAGGAGCGTCCATTCTTCAAGGATCTGGTCTCGTTCATGATCTCCGGGCCGGTGATGATCCAGGTGCTCGAGGGCGAGAGTGCCATTGCCAAGAACCGTGAGCTGATGGGCGCGACCGACCCCAAGAAGGCGGAGCCGGGAACGATCCGCGCGGATTTCGCCGAATCGATTGACGCCAATGCGGTGCATGGTTCCGATGGCGAAGAGACGGCGAAGACTGAAATCGCCTTCTTCTTCCCGGCCATGTCCGTCTATTCGGGCCGCTAGGCTGCTGGCTTCTGCTCGTCCGATGGTCAACCTGCTCGATCTCGATGCCGCCAGGCTGGCCGCGTTTTTCGCCAGCCAAGGCGAGAAGCCATTTCGCGCGAGGCAGGTGTTGCGCTGGATGCATCGTTTCGGGCAGGCTGATTTTGACGCCATGACCGACATTGCGCGAAGCCTGCGCGAGAAGCTCAAGGAGCTGGCCGTGGTAGGGCCGCCGACAGTCGTGTCCGACCGCCTTTCCGGCGACGGCACGCGCAAGTTTCTGTTCGATGTCGGCGGCGGTAACGCCGTCGAGGCGGTGTTCATTCCCGAGGACGACCGCGGCACGCTGTGTATCTCGACCCAGGCTGGCTGCGCGCTCGATTGCTCCTTCTGTTCTACCGGCAAGCAGGGTTTCAATCGCAACCTGACGGTGGCCGAGATCATCGGGCAGTTGTGGCAGGCACGGCATGCGCTTGGTGCCTACCAGCCGGCGGCAAACTCCGCCGAGCGGGCGGTCAGTAATGTCGTATTGATGGGCATGGGTGAGCCGCTGGCCAATCTTGACAATACGGTGCTGGCCTTGCGTCTGATGCTTGACGACAATGCTTATGGCTTGTCACGGCGTCGGGTCACGGTTTCCACCTCGGGTCTGGTTCCGGCGATGGACCGTTTGCGTGACGAATGCCCGGTGGCCTTGGCGGTTTCCCTGCACGCGCCGAATGATCGCTTGCGCGATGAGTTGGTGCCAATTAACCGCAAATACCCTTTGCGTGAGCTGATGCCGGCCTGTCTACGCTACCTGGAAAAAGCGCCGCGTGATTTTGTGACTTTCGAGTATGTGATGCTGGACACCGTCAACGATTCCGAAGCGCACGCCCGCGAGCTGCTGGCGCTGACCGAGGATGTCCCCTGCAAGTTCAACCTGATTCCCTTCAACCCCTTTCCGGGCTCGCCGTATCGCCGCTCGCCAGCGCCGCGGATTCGGCGTTTCGCCGAGCTTCTGATGGCTGCCGGAGTGGTGACCACGACCCGCAAGACGCGCGGTGATGATATTGATGCCGCCTGCGGTCAGCTCGCCGGACAGGTTCTCGACCGCACGCAGCGTACGACCCGGCGAAGCTTTGTGCTGCACCAGAACGGTCATGAGGTTTGCGGATGAGGCGAGCTGTCCTCGGGATCATTGCCTTGCTGAGCGTCAGTGCCTGCTCGTCGGGACTCTTCTCGTCGTCGCCGAGCTCGCCGCAAAAAATACCAGCCGAGGAAGAGCCAGACTCGCGACGGCCGACGCCACCGCGCGACAATCGCACGCGTGCCAAGCTGCATACCGAATTGGGCTCGCTCTATTTGCAAAGCCAGAACCTCTCGGTGGCTCTGGAAGAGCTGACCATGGCCATCGTCATTGATCCGGACTACGCGCCAGCCTATGGGGCACGTGGTCTGGTGCTCTTCCATATCCGAGAGCCGGCACTCGCTGACCGGGACTTTCAACAGGCCCTGAATCTGGACCCGAATGATCCCGAGCTCAACAATAACTACGGCTGGTTTCTCTGTCAGGTGGGCAGAGAGAAGGAAGCCATCCCGCACTTGCAGCGGGCCATGAAGAACGCCTTGTACGAAACCCCGGAGCGGGCGTATCTGAACGCGGGCGCTTGTTACGTGAAGCTCGGCGATCTGGATGCGGCCGAGGGTTTTGTTGAGCACAGCCTGCTTATCCGGCCGAACAATCCGCAGGCGCTGCTGCAGCGTGCGGAGATCAATTACCGCCGCGGCCAGTTAGAGCTTGCCAGTCAGCAACTTTCGGATCTGCTGCGCAAGACCGAGCCAAATGCTGAGGCGCTCTGGTTGGTCGTGCGGGTGGAGCGGAAGCTGGGCGATCGCCTAGCTGAAGCTCGCTATAGCGCCCAGTTGAAGCGAAAATTCCCGCTTTCACCCGAGGCTCAAGAACTGCTGAAAGGCAACTTCGAATGAGTGAACAATCTGTGTTTTCAAATAATAGCGAGCCGAGTTTGCACGGCGGCAATACCTCGATAGAGGGCCTGCCCGATGCCCGAGGCGTCGGGCAACAGCTACGGTCTGCGCGCGAAGCCAAGAACCTTACCTTGGCCGAGGCGGCACAGTCGTTGAAGCTCGCGCCCAGGCAGGTGGCGGCAATCGAGAGCGAGGACTGGGGAGCGTTGCCCGGTAATACGATGATTCGCGGCTTCGTTCGCAACTACGCTCGGGTGCTCAATCTGGACGCTGATGCCCTGATGCGCGGGCTTGATGCGACACGCATGCAGCGGACCCTTCAGCTCGAGGCTTCAGCCGGGACCAGCTCGCATCTTCCACAGGCTGGCGATCAGGCTGAAAGGCGCGACTACCTGGCCGTGGTGGGTGGTCTGGTGCTGCTCGTGCTGGCACTGCTGGCTTATTTTTATGTTCCGCAGGACTTCTGGGCGGAGCAATTAGCGGCGCTGACCGATAGTGAGACCTCGCAGACTGCTGGTGAGACACCGGCAAATGTGAGCCAGCCTGTCGAGACCGCAGCTGCTCCGCTGACGGTGCTTGGCACCGTCACTCCGGCGTCGAGTGCTGCAGAAAAGCTGGGCGCAGCCGGCGTGCCGAGCGCGACCATGGGGTCTGGCGGGCAGTCCCCGGTCGTATCCGAGCCGATGGCCAAGGCCGACGCCAAATCGGGCACCAAACCGGATGCCAGGGCCGAGACCACAGCAGCCGCCAAGGCGGAGTCGGCCGCGGACGTCAAGCCGGAAGTCACGCCGGAAAGTGCGCCAGCTGACGTCCTCAAGCTCAGTTTCACCCAGGCGGCGTGGATAGAGGTGCGCGACGCACGCGGCGAGGTCATCGCGTTCGGCGTCAAGCCTGCCGGTAGTCAGCAGGAACTCAAGGGGCAACCACCGTTTTCGCTGGTGCTTGGCAACGCCAAGTACGTGGCGGTGGAGTACCAAGGAAAGCCCGTAGATCTGGGGCCGCATACCAGCAAAGGCGTTGCGCGGCTGTCGATCAAATGAGGAGCTGGCAAGTAGTGGACGACGCGCCATGAGCAATGCACTGCCCGGCACAGCGCGGCGGCGGACCCGTGCTGTCCGCGTTGGCCAGGTCACCATCGGCGGCGACGCGCCGGTGGTCGTCCAGTCGATGACCAACACCGACACCGTAGACGTCGTGCGCACGGCGATCCAGTGCGCCGAACTGGCGGGTGCCGGTTCGGAGCTGGTGCGCATTACCGTCAATACGCCCGAGGCTGCGGCGGCGGTGCCGGCGATTCACGCGCAGCTCGAGCGGATGGGCGTCAATGTGCCGCTGATCGGCGACTTTCACTATAACGGTCACCGCTTGCTCGCCGAGCAGCCGGACTGCGCTCGGCTGCTGGCCAAATATCGGATCAACCCGGGCAATGTCGGTCACGGCAGAAAACGCGACGAACAGTTCGCGCAGATGATCGAGATGGCCTGCCGTTACGACAAGCCGGTGCGTATCGGTGTGAACTGGGGCAGTCTCGATCAGGATCTGCTGGCCCGGATCATGGACCAGAATGCTCGCCGCGCCGAGCCGCACGACGCCATCGAGGTGATGCGGGAGGCCATGGTCGCCTCGGCGCTGGAATCGGCCGCCCGAGCTGAAGAAATCGGTCTGCCGGGTGAGCGCATCATCCTCTCGTGCAAGGTGTCCGGCGTGCAGGACCTGATCGCCATTTATCGCGAGCTGTCGCGGCGCTGCGACTACCCCTTGCATCTTGGCCTGACCGAGGCGGGCATGGGTTCCAAAGGCATCGTCGCTTCTACCGCGGCGATGGCGGTGCTGCTGCAGGAAGGCATTGGCGATACCATCCGCGTTTCGCTGACGCCGGAGCCGGGCGGCAAGCGCACGCAGGAAGTGATTGTCGCCCAGGAAATGCTGCAGACCATGGGTTTGCGGGCCTTCTCACCGATGGTCGTCGCCTGTCCCGGCTGCGGCCGTACGACCAGCACTTTCTTCCAGGAACTGGCGCAGTCGATTCAGGAGCACGTTCGCCAGCGCATGCCGCTCTGGCGTAGCGAGTATGACGGCGTCGAGAACATGACCTTGGCGGTCATGGGCTGCGTGGTCAACGGGCCGGGCGAGAGCAAGCATGCGAACATCGGCATCAGCCTGCCCGGTACTGGCGAGACGCCAGCAGCGCCGGTATTCGAGGACGGTGCCAAGACGGTTACCCTGCGCGGTGAGCATATTGCCGCAGAATTCACCGCCATTGTCGATGCTTACGTGGCACGCAGCTATCAAAGGAAATGTGCCGCCAAATGATCAGTCAGAAGATTCAGTCCGTGCGCGGCATGAACGACATCCTGCCGGACGAGGCCGAATTCTGGGACCTGTTCGACGAGACCATTCGTTCGTGGCTGAAGAGCTATGCCTACCGACCGCTGCGCCTGCCGATCGTCGAGCCGACGCCGCTCTTTAAGCGCGCCATCGGCGAGGTCACCGACATCGTCGAGAAGGAGATGTATTCGTTTGTCGATAGCCTCAATGGCGAACCGCTGACGCTGCGTCCGGAGGGAACCGCCGGCTGCGTGCGCGCCGTCATTCAGCACAATCTGATTGCCCAGCAGCCGCAGCGGCTCTACTACATGGGCCAGATGTTTCGTCATGAAAGACCACAGAAAGGCCGCTACCGCCAGTTCCATCAGGTCGGCGTCGAAGCGCTGGGCTTCCCGGGGCCGGACATCGATGCCGAACATATCCTGATGGGCGCCCGCCTGTGGGACGACCTCGGGCTCGACGGCATCAGCCTGCAACTCAATACCCTGGGACAGGCAGCGGAACGGGCCAGCCACCGTGCCGAACTGATCGTCTACCTGGAGCAGCACAGCGATCTGCTCGACGACGACGCGAGGAGGCGTTTGCACAGCAACCCCTTGCGCATCCTCGACAGCAAGAATCCGGCATTACAGGAACTGATACTCGCTGCGCCGAAACTGATTGATCATCTCGGTAGCGAGTCGATGGCTCATTTTGAAGGCGTGCAGCAGGTATTGCGCGATGCCGGACAGCCCTTCGAGATCAACCCGCGTCTGGTGCGCGGCCTCGACTACTACAATCTGACCGTTTTCGAATGGGTGACCGATCGCCTGGGCGCGCAGGGAACGGTTTGCGCCGGCGGTCGATACGATGGCCTGGTGCAGCAGCTGGGCGGCAGGCCGGCGCCGGCTTGCGGTTTCGCGATGGGCGTCGAGCGGCTGATCTCGCTGATTCGCGAGGCGGGAGGAGACACCAAGGCGGCGGCAGTCGATGTCTATCTCGTGCACCAGGGTACAGCGGCCTCGCGTCTGGCTGCGCGGGTCGCCGAGGGCCTGCGTGACCGAGCGATCGACGTACTCTTCCATTGCGGCGGCGGCAGTTTCAAGTCGCAGATGAAGAAGGCCGACGCCTCGGGAGCCAGCTTTGCGGTGATCATCGGCGATGACGAAGCCGGCGCTGGCGAAGTGACGCTCAAGCCGCTACGCGCGACCGGAGAACAGCCGAACCAACAGAAGCGGGTCAGCATTGATGCTGTCGCCGACGAAATCATGAGCTCTATTTTGGATTGGGATGAATCGTAATGGCTACCTACGACCTCGAAGAACAGGAACAGATCGCCGAGATCAAGGCCTGGTGGAAGCAGTATGGCAATCTGGTGGTGGGCATTGTCACCGCAGTTTCGATCGGCGTCATTGCCTGGCAAGGCTGGAACTGGTACCAACGCGGTCAGGCGGCCACGGCGTCGATGGTCTACGCTGCGTTGCAGAAGGCAGTCGCTGAAGACGATGCGCAGCGCGTCAAGACGGCGAGCGGCGAACTGTTGGAGAAATTCGGTGGCACGGCTTATGCGCCGCTGGCTGCGCTGTCGGCGGCCAGGGTAATGGTTAACGCCGGGGATACGAAGACAGCCAAGTTGCAGTTGCTGTGGGTGGTCGATAACGGCGAGCATGAACTGCGCGATCTCGCGCGCTTGCGGCTGGCGGCGGTGCTACTAGACGAGAAAGCCTACGACGAAGCTCTGCGGCAGCTTGAAGGAGGTGCTGGTGCCGGCTTCTCGACCTTGTACCTGAACATGCGCGGCGACGTGTTCAGCGCTGCGGGGAGGAAAGCAGAGGCACGTGAAGCCTACCAGGGCGCCTTGGCACGGCTCGATCAAGGCGAACCTGGCGGCCAGGGACGAAACTCCCTGCAGGCGTCGCAGGCCAATGCCGCTTTCCGGGAAGTGCTGCAGTTGAAGCTCGACGCGCTCGCGGAGAGCCGCTGATGAGGCGCTTTCTTGTCGCGGCCGCGCTGGCGGCGCTGATGCCATTCTTGTTGGCCGGCTGTTCGAGCCTCGATGCGCTGAATCCGTTTGCCAGTAGCGGACCGAAAATGGCCGAATTGCAGCCTATCCAGGCGACTGCTCAGGCGCGTGTAGTGTGGCAGGAGAATGTCGGCAAGGGCGAGCCGTATGCCTTCATTCCGGCGGTGGTCGGGTCCACCGTCTACGCGGCAGCTCGCGACGGCACGATCGTTCGCTTCGACGACGGCCGGCCCGTGTGGCGGATCAAGGCCGAGAAAGCGCTCTCGGGTGGTGTCGGCGCGGATCAACGGCTGCTGGCAGTGGGTACCGCAAAGGGTGAGGTTCTGGCTTTTGACGCCGCCGATGGCAAACTGCTGTGGGCGGCCAAGGCCAGCAGCGAGGTATTGGCGCCGCCAGCGGTCGCTGGCGGGCTGGTAATCGTACGCAGTGGCGACCATCGCCTGACTGCCTACGACGTGGCCGACGGCACCCGCAAGTGGATCTACCAGCGTCCGACGCCACCGCTCTCGGTACGCGTGATGGCAGCTCCGGTGGTGGTCGAGAAGTATGTCTTTGTCGGTTTTCCCGGTGGCAAACTGATTGCCGTCAACGCCGACAATGGTGCGCCGCTGTGGGAGGGGACGGTTGCCCTGCCAAAAGGCGCGACCGAACTCGATCGCATCGCCGACATCAGCAGCCTGCCGGTCATAGATGGACGTATGATCTGTGCGGTGGCTTTTCAGGGGCGCATTTCCTGTTTCGACCTTGGCACCGGGAATTTGATGTGGGGGCGCGACATTTCGAGCTCCGCGGGCTTGTCGATCGATAGTCGCTACGTGTACGTTTCCGATGATCAGGGGGCCGTTCACGCCCTCGACAAGGCGACCGGGTCTAGCATCTGGAAGCAGGACCAGCTCTTCCTGCGCCAGTTGACCGCGCCGCTGGCCAGTGACGGTCTGGTCGCCGTTGCCGACGTTCAAGGCGTGGTGCACCTGCTCAGTCGCGACGACGGTTCTTTCGCTGCGCGTTTGAGCACCGATGGCAGCCCGGTGCGGGCCCCCTTGCAAAAACTTGCTAATGAGCTGCTGTTGCAGACCAGCGGCGGTGGCATCTACGCGATCGGCGTCCAATGATTGACAGACGATCAGCAGCGCGGGCCTCGCTACGCGTGCTTCCAGACGAAGGCCGGTGTCGATGAAGCCGAGCATTGTCCTGGTCGGGCGTCCGAATGTCGGCAAGTCCACGCTTTTCAACCGGCTGACGAGAACGCGTGACGCGTTGGTTGCCGATATCCCAGGCCTTACCAGGGACCGCCACTACGGTCACGGAAGACTGGGCAGCAAACCCTATCTGGTCATCGATACCGGCGGTTTCGAGCCGCTCGCCAAGGACGGTATCATGCGGCAGATGGCGCGCCAGACCGAGCAGGCGATCGATGAAGCCGACGTGGTGATCCTGGTCGTCGACGCGCGCACCGGCATCGCGCCGCTGGACAAGGAGATCTCCAGGCGGCTGCGCCAGTCTGGGCGTCCGGTTTTCGTGGCGGTCAATAAGTCCGAAGGAATGCAGCACGGTGTCGTGCTCGCCGACTTCCATGAACTCGGTCTTGGCGAGCCGGTCGCCATTTCGGCGACACACGGCGAGGGGGTGCGGGCGCTGATCGACCTCGCGCTGGAGCCTTTTCCCGAGCCAGCCGACGAAGAAGCTGAAAGTGACATCATGCGGGTAGCTATCGTCGGCCGCCCCAACGTTGGCAAGAGCACGATGATCAACGCGCTGCTCGGTGAAGACCGGGTCATAGCCTTCGACCAGCCGGGAACCACGCGCGATGCGATTCGGGTGGATTTCGAGCGTGCCGGCAGAAAGTATACCCTGATCGATACTGCGGGCCTGCGGCGCCGCGGCAAGGTTTTTGAGACCATCGAGAAGTTCTCGGTGATCAAGACCCTGCAAGCGATCGAGGACGCGGAGGTGGTGGTCCTGGTGGTCGACGCGCGCCAGGAGGTCGGCGACCAGGACGCCCACATCGCCGCTTTCATCCGCGAATCCGGTCGTGCGCTGGTTGTGGCCGTAAACAAGTGGGACGGGCTGGATTCCTACGTTCGCGAACAGATCAAGGGGTCTTTGGAAAGCCAGTTGGCGTTTATTGATTTCGCCCGTTTCCATTACGTATCGGCGTTGCAGGGGCAGGGGCTCGAAGCGCTTTTCCGCTCGGTGAATGCGGCCTACAAGGCGGCCACGGCCGACTTGCCGACGCCGCAATTGACGCGGGCGCTGATCGGCGCAGTGGCCAGGCAAGCGCCGCCGCGTAGTGGCCTGTTCCGACCGAAGCTGCGCTACGCGCATCAGGGTGGTCGCAATCCGCCGCTGATCGTGATTCATGGCAATGCCCTCGACAAGCTTCCGGAATCCTATCGCCGCTATCTCGAGCACCTCTTTCGCGAGGTGTTCAAGTTGCAGGGGACGCCCTTGCGCATCCAGTTCAACGTCTCCAGTAACCCATTTGCGGACAAGAAGGCGCCCGACGAGGGGCGCCGGCAGCGCGCGGATGTAGCCAAGCCCAAGCCAATTGCTGCCGCGCGAAGTCCGGCCAGGGCCGGGGTCGCGCGCAAGGAAGCATTCGCCGCCAACAAGTCGAAGAGGCGAGCAGGCGCTCCCTGAGCGCCGCTCGCCGCGGGCAAGCCGATGGCTGTCGGTGAATTGCCGTCCGACAGCATGTGCGTTGTCGCGATTCTCCGGGGACTACGCTGCGTGCGGGGTGGCTGCGGCTTTTTGTCGCTAAATCCGTACAATCGCCGCGCTCTGGTTGCACTGACGGGCTTTTCGACGGATGATGGTGCCGGTGAGGCGTTGCGTGCATATCGTGCGCCAGCAGGCTGCGCGCGCGGCGTCAAGCCGACGCGTGAGTGCTTTCTGGGTAGTGAGGCGCGAAGGCAGATGCCCTGGCAGGGTGGGATGGATTGCCTGACACGCCTGTTTGGCGCCCACCGTGGGGGCTTGAACTTGGCTGAGAAACAAACGTATCTGGAAGATGCAAGGTGATCAAGGTTCTATTTGTTTGCATGGGGAACATCTGCCGCTCGCCCACGGCCGAGGGCGTCGTTCGGCAGATGCTGCGTCGCAAGGAGCTGGACGGCCGAGTCGAGGTGGATTCGGCCGGAACCCATGGTTATCACGTCGGCGAGGCGCCGGATCAAAGAACACAGCGGGCCGCTGCCTGTCGCCACTACGACCTATCCGACATGCGCGCGCGCAAGGTGGCGGCACAGGACCTCGATTACTTCGATTTGATTCTGGCCATGGATCACAATAACCTCTCGGTTCTGCAACGCATCTGCCCGCCGGAAAAGCACGATCGTCTGGGGCTATTCATGAGTTATTCGAAGAACTTCGATGACGACGAAGTGCCGGACCCCTACTACGGTCTTGGCCACGGCTTCGATCTGGTCCTGGACATGGTCGAGGATGCTGCCGATGGCTTGATCGAGAGCCTAGAACACCGCTTGCTCTCTGAGGCCAGTGCCGATGGAGAACAACAGCGGCGAAACATCTACGACAGTACCGGCTGACGACTCACGCGGCACGCTGCGCCGCCCCGGCAGCTGACACCGCAGCGCGTCGGCCCTCAAAAACCCCGCTCAGGCCTGCGTAAGGGCGATCCTGAAACCGCTGCTGCGCGGCCGATAGGCAGGTTCGATGCGGCTACGGTTGGCCGAACGTGCGTAGCGGCCGGGGTCGCTCCAGGTGCCGCCGCGTAGTACCCGTTGCTTGCCGTATTTTGCGCCGACCGGGTCCACCTGCCGTTCGCCCGGGTATTCGGCGTACCAGTCGGCGCACCATTCCCATACGTTGCCATGCATCTCGAACAATCCCCACGGGTTTGCCGGCAAAGAAGCGGCGGGAACCGTTTGCTCGCGATAGGGCCCCGGTTGGCCGTCCGCGTAGGGGTAGCCGCCGTGGTAGTTGACTTGTTCAGGGGTGATCTGCTGCCCGAAAGCGAAGGGCGTCGCTGTGCCGGCGCGGCAGGCGTATTCCCATTCCGCTTCGCTTGGCAGGCGCGCCTGCAACGTTGGCAGTCGCCGGTTGAGTTCGGCGATGAAACCTTGCGCGTCGTGCCAGCTGATGTTTTCGACCGGATTGTCGGCCTGCTGCTGAAAACAGCTCGGGTTGACCGGCCACACGGCCAGCCAGAAGGCTTGTGTGCAGGCCGTGTTAGCGAGCCAGAAGCCACGGCTGAGCCTTACTTCGTGAAGTTTTTCCGAGAGCCCACGCTCGGCCTCGTCGGTTGTCGACCCCATGAGAAACTCGCCCGCTTCGATCCAGCGGAAAGTCTGACGCGCGTTACCGACGCTCAACACTAGCGAGAGTCCAAAATGGTCTTCGACGAGGTCGCTGGTCAAAGGCGTAGGGAAGGGGGCAGGAAGTGGGATTGCAGCGTGTTCGGGGCGGGCAGCGGACATCATGAGCTTTCGCAATAGTGACTTTTGGAACGACTTACGCGTGCCTGCAGCGCCGCACACAGCGTGTGGATCGGAGCGAGCAATATACCGCGAAGAACGGCGTTTCAGGTGTCATTTTCGTAATGTTGGGGGGGGGGCGCTTAGGGGGGCAGGGTCACTGCTGGGCAGGCCAGCGATCCTGAACGGGGCTTGCCATCCCGGTTGTTTCCGCTGGATGGCTGCTCCGAAATCCGCTTGTCGCAGCGCCAGGGCGAATCGCTGCGAATGCCATTTGACTGGAAATTGCACATGCCGGATGCGCAAGGTAATATCACTCGCGGGAGAGGGAAGGGTTGTATGCAAAATTCGACTCGCAAAGGGGGAGAGGTCCGTTAGCCACTTGCGGCGATACGTGTTCGCGCTTGCACAGTTGCTTCCCGCTTGTGCCTTCTATGCTCGTGCGCACGATGCGCCGTTGCCCCTGTCGCCGACGTTCCCCTTCGCAAGTTGCGGCTCCGGGAAGAGGCAGCTCCAGGGACTTCGCACGGTACAGTTGTGTTCGCCGTTGGCGCAGGAGCTTGCTCGCCGCACCGCGCTTTGGCATGACGTCCTGCCATGAGAGTCGCTTTCCTGGAAGACGAGCCCGATGTGGCTGCGACCGTCTGCAGGTGGCTGCGCGAGGCTGGCTACCAAGTCGAGTCCTTCAGCAGTGGCGTTGAATGCGCGCGCGCCGTCGAGAGCCGTCGCTTCGACGTCTGCTTGCTGGACTGGATGGTGCCCGACCTATCTGGACTGGAAGTGTTGGCTCGCCTGCAGATAAAGCTGCGCCATGCGATGCCGCCGGTGGTCTTCAGCACCGGGCGCGATAGCGAAGAGGATGTGGTTGGTGTGCTTACCGCAGGGGCTGACGACTACCTCGTCAAGCCCCTTTCGCGGCCTATGCTGCTGGCTCGTCTGCAGGCGGTGACGCGCCGGCAGAAGGGCGTGGCTGGCGCCTCACTGCGACAGGATTTTGGTCGGTTGACGGTCGATCACGGCCGGCGGCAGCTGGCGCTTGACGGTCGCTTGATCGCCTTGACGGAGCGCGAAACCGATCTCGCCCTGTATCTCTTCCAGAATATCGGTCGGGCCTTGAGCCGCGAGCGCCTGATCCAGGTAGTGTGGTCGCTGATGCCCGACATCAATACGCGGACGGTCGATGTTCACGTCAGCAATCTGCGTCGGAAGCTGGAACTCACGCCGGAGTCCGGTTGGCGGCTGGTTTCCATCTACGGTCACGGTTACCGCCTGGAGAGAGAAAGGAATTCCTCGTGAAGTCAGCGATTTGGCTGAAACTGCCGGTTGTCGTCATGCTTGTCGTCTCGTTCGCGGCTGGCGCCCTGGCAGCCGATGCACGCTAGGAGATGCCGGTCTGGCGTTATACGGTGCGGCCGGGTGACACCTTGATTGGCATCGCCGAGCGCTACCTGATCCAGGCTTGGCAGTGGCCGCGGATCCAGCGGGACAACAAGGTCGATGATCCCCACCGGATGCTGCCGGGGATGGTGTTGCGCATTCCGGCGGCGATGCTGCGCCGGGCTCCCGCCGAGGCGATCATTGCGACCGTCACTGGCGTGGTGCGCTGGCGCGCTGCAGGCAGCGAATGGCAGCCAGCGGCCAGCGGCCAACGCCTGGCGTCAGGCCGCGCGCTTGAGACGCTTGACGACGCCAGCGTGCTGCTCCGTCTGGCCGCTGTTGGCGGAGGAAGTGTTGCGTGTCGGCCAGCAACTACCCTCTGAGCTTCTTCCCGAACCGGGTGCCACGGGCAGTCCGGAAGAGCGCCATCAGCTGCTGCGTGAGAACGCGCGTCGCGTCGAATTCGTCGGCCCACCGGGCAGCGTGCAACGCGTGTCGTATGCCCGTGTTCTGGATGGCCTGATCGCACCCGAGGTCTTTGCCGGTAAGATCGTTCTCATCGGCGCGACGGCAGTTGGTCTCGGAGATTTCTTGCCGACGCCGGTTTCTGCGCTCGGTCAACCGATGCCCGGGGTTGAAGTTCAGGCCAACGTTCTGCTCTCGCTTCGCGACGGACGTCTGATCAGCGACTTGGCGCCGCTGCCGACGCTGCTCCTGGCGGCCCTAACAGCCTGCGTGCCACTGCTCTGGTTGCCGCGTCTGATGGCGCTGCCCGGCCTGCTCTGCAGCAGCTTGTGGGTGCTCATGCTGGGCGCTGCCTGCGCCTTGCTGCCGGTGCTCTGGCAGCTGTGTTTGCGCCCGCCGGCGCACTGCTCGCTGGCCTGTTCGCCTTTCCGTTGTGGAGTTGGCGACGGCTGGAGGCGGCGCGCGCCCACCTTGACCAGGAGCTTCGCCAGTTGCGGGCCACCTTGCCGGAGAGTTCGACGGCGACCACCTTACCCGCCGAGATTCGGCGCCTCGGATTCGAGCAGCGCATCGCATGGGTACAAGCCGCGCAGCGGACGATGGCCGAACTCGACGCTGGGCGCAAGGAGGCCCTGGCCTTCATCTCCCACGACCTGCGCGCACCATTGGCGGGGGCGGTCGCTGAACTCGAAAACGCAACACTGAGCGATCCACAACTTCTCCTGCCACCGCTCCGGCGCGCGCTGAGCATGGCGCAGGCCTTTCTGTCGCTGGCGCGCGCCGAGTCCTTCGATCCGGGTCAGCTGAAGGAGCTTGAGCTCGGTGCCGTGCTCCACCAGGCGGCCGACGAGATGTTCGCGCTGGCCAGGCAGGGGCAGCGGCGAATCGTCCGACAGCTGCCCGAGCAGCCGCTCTGGGTCAAGGGGGACTTTGAGTTGCTCGAGCGCTGCGCAATCAACCTGCTGGACAATGCGCTGCGTCATGCGCCGGCTTTGACGCTGATCAGCATCGGGCTCGATCAGCCGCGGGAGGAAGAAGTCAGGTTCTGGGTCGAGAACGATGGTCCGACCTTGCCTGCGGACGAGAAGGACAAACTCTTCAAGCGCTTCAGTCGTGGCGGACACGGGGCGACGCGCGCGGCGCGCACCGGCCTTGGGCTGTTTTTCGTGCGCACGGTCGCGGAGCGGCATGGCGGAACCGCCGGCGTAGAATGCGCTGCCGGCAAGGTCCGCTTCTGGGTCAGTATGCCTGGTGGCGAAGTTTCTGCGCCTGAAGCTTGGCAATAGGGCGAAGCACCACAGCTGCCGCCAAGGCGAATCGACCAGTTCCGGCGTTTGTTCCTTGCCTGCGGCGCCGGCGCTTTGTTAAGCTCGGCTGCGATACTTGTGCTGGCTGAGTCGGTGGGCGCGAGGAACCTGGTTTTTGTGATCTCGGTGTGTGCGACAGTGGCCCTTGGGGCGCACTATGCGAGTGGCGACAACGTAACGCGCACGCGGCGTTGCTGTGTTCCTGTGACAACAACTTGATCTACGGCAAGCGATCATGAGTGCCAGCGCATACACTCCGCTGTCAAAAAGAGAGTGTGGTGTCGCACACTTCGAGGGGGGGCGATGGGGAAAGAAATTGGCAGCGACGGTTTCACGGAGGACGACTTTGCGCGCTTCGGGCGACGCCTCGAACAAGAGACTGCGCATGCCCACGATGCGTACATGGCCGGAGGTTTCGCTAATGAAGGATTGGTTGCGGGTTTCGAGCTTGAGGCATGGCTGATCGATGAGCATTTCTTTCCGGTACCGCGCAACGTCTCTTTTCTGCAGCGCATGGCGAGCCCGCTGGTGGTACCCGAGCTTTCGCTGTTCAATGTCGAGATTAACGGGACGCCGCAGACTTTGCGGACCACCGCGCTGTCCCAGCTTGAACGGGAGCTAACCGCAACCTGGCAGCGATGCCAAGAGGTGGCCGCCGAAGAGGGGGCGGCACTGATCGCCATCGGCACCTTGCCGACATTGCGCGAGCGGGACTTGTCGTTGAGCAGCATGTCGCCTTTCAAGCGCTACGCGGCTCTCAACGAGCAGGTGCTGCGGCTGCGCGGCGGGCGGCCCTTGACGCTCGATATCGCGGGCATCGACACGCTCACCGCGACCCACTCCGACGTGATGCTGGAGGCGGCAACCACCTCCTTTCAGGTGCATCTGCAGACGCCGGTCAGCGAGGTCGCGCGCACGTATAACGCGTCACAGCTTCTCGCGGCTCCATTGGTCGCGCTGGCCGCCAATTCGCCTTTCCTGTTCGGGCGAGCGCTGTGGCACGAAACACGAATTCCCTTGTTCGAGCAGGCAGTCGATTGCTGCCAACCGGGCCATCCCGAGCATGGACGGGTGACCTTCGGTTCGGTCTATCTCGGCAGCGACCCGACGACGTGTTTCGCCGACAACCTGTCATCATATCCGGTACTCCTGCCGTATGAAGAGGAGGAGCCAGTGGAGTCGTATGCCCACCTGCGTCTCCACAACGGGACCATCTGGCGCTGGAATCGGCTGCTGATCGGCTTCGAGAAAGACCAAATGCCGCACATGCGCATCGAGCAGCGCGTCATGCCCGCCGGGCCGAGTTTGATCGACATGATCGCCAACGCGGCCCTGTACTATGGGGCGGTACGCTGTTTGGCGCGACTGGCCGAGGCCCCTGAGGCCCGGCTGCCGTTTGCAGTTGCGCGCGACAACTTCTACCGTGCCGCACGTTACGGTCTCGAGGCGCAGGTCGTCTGGCTCGACGGACGCCGTGAAAACGTGGCCGAACTTCTCTTGCGTGAACTGCTGCCGCTGGCTCGCGAAGGACTGGCCGAACTCGATCTTGCCGCCGCCGACATCACTCGCTACCTCGACGTCATCAGCGCGCGCCTGCGTAGCCGCCAAAACGGCGCCGCCTGGCAACTTGCCCATTATGCGAAGTACCAGGATTTCTTTCGGCTTACCGCCGATTATCTTGAGCATCAACGCCGTCTCGTGCCGGTGCACGAGTGGCCGATATGAGTACCACTTCATGCTGACTGTACTTGACTCCCTGCCCGACGGTTTCCTCGAAACTCCGGCCCGTGAACTGCATCGTCTGTTGCCTGGTCCGACCTTGATCCATCTGCCCGGACGACGCGAGGCGCCACTGTTCGTTTCGGTACTGCTGCACGGCAACGAAGATAGCGGCGTCGTCGCGCTGCAAAGCGTCTTGCGCGCCTACGCCGCTCGGCAACTGCCGCGGGCGCTGTCGATCCTGGTCGGCAATGTCGCCGCAGCGCGAGAAGGCCTGCGTCGCCTCGATCATCAACCTGATTACAACCGCGTCTGGCCGGGGACTGATCTGTATGCGGCCGCGCCCGAGCATGCAGCGATGAGTGAGGCGCATCGCATCATGCGCGAGCGCGGCGTCTTCGCCAGCGTCGACGTCCATAATAATACCGGCCTCAATCCGCTCTACTGCGTGGTGAATAGTCTCGATCAGGCAGTTCTGCATCTGGCCTTGCTGTTTTCGCGTACCGTGGTCTGGTTCCGTGGCCTGGCCGGCTCGCAGACGACGGCTTTTTCCCCATTTTGCCCCTCACTGACCCTGGAATGTGGCAAGCCCGGCAAGGAAGCGAACGAGGCACACGCGGCGAGCTTCATTGATGGCTGTCTCCATCTGGCGCAGTTCCCGTCGCACGACGTTCACGAGCACGACATCGATCTCTATCACACGGTGGCGACGGTGCGGGTGCCGGCCGCGGTGTCCTTCGGTTTCGGCGACGCGCTCGCCGACGTCGATTTCGATCCGCGGCTCGATCACATGAACTTTCGGCAACTGGAACCCGGTACGGCGTTCGGGCGTACACGGGTGGCCTGCCCGCTCGATGTCCGCGACGAGGGCCGGCGTGATGTGAGCGAAGAGTATTTCACCTGCCGCGACGGCACGATCAGTCTGCGGCGAACATCGACCCCGGCCATGTTGACGCTTGATGCGCGCGTAGTGCGGCAGGACTGCCTATGCTATCTGATGGAGCGGATTCCTTTTCCGCACTCGGCAAGTGCTGCTCGCCAGTGGTGTGCAAGCGTATAGGTGGGCGCGGCGAGGGCAATCTGCGTTGCGGGGCGGCACCGGGCGGCCGAGAAGCCGCGGCCAAGAAGCAGGCGAGAAGAGGAGGGCACGATGAGCATGAGCAGCTTTTCGATTTTGGCGCGGTTTTCCGGGCGCGCGTCGATGGCGCCACTGCTTGCCCTGATGGCGACCTTTTGCTTGAGCTTTCCGGCCGGCGCTGACAGCTCCGGTGTGCAGTTGGCCTCGTATTACGATCGGCATATGGCGATCAGCGGTGGCATTGCCTACGGCTGGACCGGTAAGGAACGGCCGACGGCGATGGTCGCTGAAGTTGTTCAAGTTGGGGTAGGAAGGGACGCCTATTATGCGCTGCGCAAAGATGGCACCCTGTTGACCTGGTCGGGGTCGCCGGCCAACGCCGCGGTGTTAATGCGCGATGTGGTGGGCTTCGCTGCCGGCAGCTCGGGATGGTTGGCGATCAATCGTACATGGACACTCTGGCATGGAACGGGAGCCGCTCGCGAGCCGCCACGCAAGATCGCCGAGAGGGTGCTGGCGGCGGCCGTTGGCGACGGCGCCGACTACTACGTGACTCTGGCCGGAGAACTCTACGTGCGGGGTTTGGCTCATCGTGGTCAGTACGGTGATGGCCGGTTGGCGGCCAGCAGTGACTTTGTCAAGACGGCTGAAAAGGTGGTAGCTGTCAAGGCACAGACCGGTCATGCGCTGTACTTGGACAAGAGCGGCGAAGTGTTCGGAACGGGGGGGAACGTCAAGGGGCCGCTGTCAACCTATGGGCTGGGTGACAAGGCGGCCAGTTGGGGGCGCATCTTCGTGGGTGCTAAGGGAATCGCCACCGGTGCATCGCATTCTGTGGCCATTCGCGAGGATGGCTCACTGTGGGCCTGGGGTAGCGGTTTCGCGGTCGAGCCGACCAGAATTGCCGAGCGTATTGTCACCGTAGCCGCCGGTAATGGCACAACGCTTGCACTGGCGGAAGATGGAAAACTCTGGGCCTGGGAGGGAGGAGGGCAAGGACCTCGCCTGATTACGCTGGGGCGCTAGGGTCGATAGCTACGGGTCGGACGATGGACGCGCCTGCCGCCACTTAGTGGCGGCAGGCGCGGCATGAAGTCAGACTCGGGCGGAAGAATAGTGATTGCCGGCTGCCCAGTAGCCGCTCGGAAGCTTCAAGTGTTGCGATTGCTTCAAGGTGGCGACGAACAGCTTGTCGTTTTCCCTGATATGCCGTTCGAACCAGAATTCGGCATAGCGCAGGAAGGAATGCGCGTCGTCTCCGCCGTTGCGGAGATCGCTCAGCGCTTTGTGTAGCAAGCCAAGCGTGTCGCGGTGGATCTTGGCATGGGCAGTAAAATCGATTCCGGCTTCCTCGGCCAGATGCTCTTCCGTGGCGAAATGCAGCGCGAAGCAGTCAAGCAAACCTTGGAACTCGGCGATATCCACGTAATCGTTTTCAAAGCAGCCGGCCTTGAGCGACTCGATACGCATGAATACCTCCTCATGCTGGGCGTCGACTTCTGGCAAATCGACCAACAGAGCCTCTGGCAGAAACGGGGAAAGACCACTCTCCATTACATGTCTCCTATGGCAACGTTCAAAGTTTTTTATTATCCTAGCAGTATAGGAAAGCGTTCGGCAGAATGCCAGGAAAGTCTTCGTTAAGTCAGACAAATATCGTTTCTCGTCGGGCGCGGAAAGGCGCCGGCAAGTACTTCAGCTTCCTCCGCGCCCGTGCTCCCGGCATACCTCTGCGTGCCGCGTTGGGCGTTTCTCCTGTTCATGTGCAAGTTGCGCAGGCGACTCACGACCCTGCCTTCTGCCCTCGCGGGCTCGGCGGTGAGGCAGGACGTTCAGGGATGACCGGTGTCCGTCGAACGACACCGGCTTGCACGCCAGTATGCACACTGCAAGTGATGAGAGGGGACGGTGATGACCGTTAAGCGGATGTCGTTACTTGTGCGCTTGCCTCGAGCACCGATTCCGGGCGACCGCCTGCCGGGCGTCTGCTCGTTCGCGTGATGGTCCGAAGCGCGAAGGATGGCTTGCCCGTAGCCAGCACAAGGCGAAAACAGTTTTCCGAGAACGCCGCCAGGCCGTTATAATGCTCGGTTTTCCACCTTGCTCCACCGTTTGCATGGCGGGGGGCTTCAACCACAAGGAGTGTTCATGCGTCATTACGAAATCGTCCTGATCATCCATCCGGATCAGAGTGAACAGGTGCCAGCTATGGTCGAGCGGTACAAGGCTGTGATCACAGCACGTGCCGGGCAGATTCATCGTCTCGAAGATTGGGGACGCCGTCAGCTCGCCTATCCGATCCAGAAGCTGCACAAGGCGCATTACCTGCTGTTGAACATTGAGTGTGACGACGCCACCTTGACGGAGCTCGAGCACGGTTTCAAGTTTACCGACGCCGTACTTCGTCACCTGACGATCAAGACCAAGCAGGCGGTCAGCGGGCCGTCGCCGATGATGAAGGACGAGAAGTCCAAGTCGCTGCTGGAAGCTCGCGAGCTTGCTCCGGCTGAAGCTGCTGCTGAACAACCGGCGGCCTGATTGTCGAGGCTCTGCTGAACCGCGTCGAGCTTGTTGGCGTTCTGATCGAGCGTAAGGCGCAACGTTTTACACCAGCCGGTGTGCCGGTAGTCGAATGCCTGATCGGGCATCAATCAGAACAGCTTGAAGCGGGTAGCCCACGCCGTGTCGAATGCGAAATCCAGGCCATAGCCCTGGGTGCGACGGCACAGTGGCTGCAAGCGGCAACTCCTGGCGCTGCTCTCCATCTGACGGGCTTTCTTGCCGCCAGGAGCCGCAACAGCAAGCAGCCGAGACTTCATGTAACTACGATCGAATTTGTCGAAGGAAAGCAAAATGGGAAGATTCTTCAAGAAGAAGGATGACAAGAACGTCAAGAAGCGTGGTGGTGGACTGTTCAAGCGGCGCAAGTTCTGCCGCTTCACCGCCGAAAAAATGGAAGAGATCGACTACAAGGACGTCGACCTGTTCAAGGAGTACGTCGCCGAGAACGGCAAGATCATGCCCGCTCGTCTGACCGGTACCAAGGCTGGTTACCAGCGGATGCTGTCGGTGGCCATCAAGCGTGCCCGCTTCCTGGCCTTGCTGCCGTACACTGACAATCACCAGTAAGCGAGGACAAGGAAATGCAAGTAATTCTGATGGAAAAGGTCGGCAACCTCGGCGGTCTAGGTGATCTGGCCAGTGTCAAGAATGGTTATGCCCGTAACTTCCTGATCCCAACCGGTAAAGCCAGGCGTGCGACGCCAGCGGCGCTGAAGGAGTTCGAAGCCAAGCGCGCCGAACTCGAAAGAGCGGCGGCCGAGAAGCTGGCGGCTGCGCAGGCATATGCCGAGAAGTTCGCGGGCGTTGTCGTGCGCATCGAACGTAAGGCCGGCGTCGATGGCCGTCTCTTTGGGTCGGTGAGCAACTTCGATATCGCCGATGGGCTGCGTGTGCTCGGGTTCGAGGTCGAGAAATCCGACGTGCGCATGCCCTCGGGTCCGCTGAAAATGATTGGCGAAACCGAGTTGCAGGTCGCGCTACATAGCGATGTTCTGGCGACGATCACGGTTTCTGTCGTTGCCGAACAGTTCAAGGTCTGAGTACTTATCCAGCGCTTTTCTTGCTGGAGCCAGCGAAAAAGCCTTGCCCTGTGGCAAGGCTTTTTCGCGTTCTGGTGCCGGAAAGACCTCAACGGCGAGCTAAACTCGCTACTTCGCTCCTCCCGTACTCCTCACTGATCACTCATGGCCAAGCCCTTCGATTCAGATTCGTCGCCCTCGGAAAACCCTGACCGCGCGTCACGCTCGAGCAGTCGGGGGGCGCGGCGAGATGCTGGCCGTAGCCCGCAGATCGACCCGGCGCTGTCTGCCCTGCGAGTGCCTCCGCACTCGATAGAGGCCGAGCAATCGGTTCTTGGTGGACTGTTACTCGACAATGCCGCTTTCGACAAGATCGCCGATCTGATGGCCGAAGGCGACTTCTATCGCGACGAACACAAGCGCATCTACCGCCAGATTTGCAAACTTCTGGAGCGTGGCAAGCCGGCCGACGCGGTGACCGTGGCCGAGAGTCTCGACCTAGCAGGCGAGGGCAAGGATACCGGCGGTTTGGCCTACCTCGGCGAACTCGCCGCCAATACGCCGTCGGCGGCGAATATCAGGCGTTACGCGGAAATCGTTCGTGAGCGAGCGATTCTGCGGCAGCTGGTAACTGCCGGCGATGAAATAGCCGGTAGCGCGCTCAACCCGCTCGGTCGCGATCCCAAGACCCTGCTCGATGAGGCCGAGAGGAAGGTATTCGCCATCGCCGAGGGCGGCTTGCGTCACCAGACCGGCTTCCAGCACATCAACCCGCTGCTGACTCAGGTCGTCGAGCGCATCCAGGAACTGCACGACCGCGACAATCCGTCGGACATCACTGGCGTCCCGACTGGCTACCATGATCTCGACAGCAAGACTTCTGGCCTGCAAGCCGGCGACCTGCTGATCGTCGCCGGCCGGCCGTCGATGGGCAAGACTTCGTTTGCGCTCAACATCGCCGAGCATGTCGCCATCGACGTCGGCCTGCCAGTGGCCGTTTTTTCGATGGAGATGGGCGGCACACAACTTGCCATGCGCATGCTCTCTTCAGTGGGTCGGCTTGACGCCCATCGCGTACGTACCGGTCGGCTCAACGACGACGAGTGGTCACGCCTGTCGTTTGCCCTGGGCAAGATGCACGAAGCGCCGATCTATATCGACGAGACGCCGGCACTCAACCCGATCGATCTGCGGGCCCGCGCGCGTCGTCTCCGCCGCCAGTGCGGTCCACTCGGCTTGATCGTCATCGACTATCTGCAACTGATGTCCGCGACCGGCCATGGCGAGAATAGGGCGACCGAGATCTCGGAGATTTCGCGCTCGCTGAAGAGCCTGGCAAAGGAGCTGAACGTCCCCCTGATGGCCCTCTCGCAGCTCAACCGCTCCCTTGAGCAACGCCCGAACAAGCGTCCCGTGATGTCTGACCTACGTGAATCGGGCGCCATCGAGCAGGATGCTGACGTGATCATGTTCATCTATCGCGACGAGGTCTACAACCAGGACACGGCCGAGAAGGGCGTTGCCGAGATCATCATCGGCAAGCAGCGGAACGGTCCGATCGGTACGGTCCGCCTCACCTTTCTGGGTGAATACACGCGTTTCGAGAATTTCGCTAGCGCGGGTTCGTATTGACCGCGGGGCAAGCGGTCAGCCTGTTCAGCTCTCGACGCGGCTGGCGTAGGCGGTGTAGCTAAAGCGCTGGGTATCCAGGGCGCTGAAGCGCCCGGCAGAGGTTTCCGCTTCCGGCAAGATCAGAAAAGGCAGCGCCTTGCCGTGGCTGCCGCGCAAGCTGACATCGAGGGCGCTGTTGAAGGCAACCCAGTTCATCTCCCAGAAGCCAAACAGCAGCTTGCTCAGGACGACCAGTTTCGGGTCGTGGCTGCTCAGGTGCTCGTCGTGGATTGCCTTGCGAACATCGGCGGGATTGACCGGGATCCAGCCGTAGCCCGGCGTATAGAATTCGGCGCGGCACTGCTGTTGCGTGCTTAGGTTGCCGGTCGCGCCGAGACCCGCGAACAAGCGTGAGCTATCGATGCGCTGCCCGAAAATCGGACGCGCAGGAATGCCGATGGCTCGGCAGAGGCCGACAAAAAGTAACGCGATGTCGGCGCTGCCTCCGCGCAGCTGGCCGCTGTCGAGCATGGCTTCGATATCACCTCGGCCAACACCGAGTGGCGACGGATCGTAGACGGTGTTTTCCAGCACCCAGTCGTAAATCGCCTTGCCGCGCGCCAGTGGATCCTTGATGCGGCCGACGGCGCGTTCGGCGGTGCGGCGCACGAGTCCCTCGGTCGGAACAAGGTTGCTGGCGTGCAGGTTTTGGCGCAGCACTTCGCTGTGCTCAGCGGCTTGGCCGCGCCGGGTAATGTCGAAATGACGGTCTCGTTTGGCGACCTGGCTGGTGATTTGCAGCTGTGGGGCAGCGACGCCCTCGTTCCAGTCAGCGTAGAAGACCACCATCATTCCCGCCGGGTCGCGATAAATGCCGGCATTCGTGAAGTTTCCATGCCAGCTCTGGCCCAGAGAGCGCTGCCAGGGCGTGTCTTCGTGCAGCGCCAGCGGTAACCAAAGGCGTAGTTTGCCATTGACTTCCTTGAGCGCGATGGTCGAGCTGAGGTCGTAGATCCGCCAGGGTGTCGCCGCTTCATCGGGCAATCCGGTGGCGTCGCGTTGCTCGGCGTCTGCCTGCGGCGAGCTGGCCGCGGCAGGCGTTTCCGGGTTCGCGGCGGCGGCGCTTTGCCGGCCGCTCTTCTTGGTGCTGCTTCTGCGCGCTACTTTGGCGCTGGGCTTCTTCTTGTTGGCGGCGAATGCCGACGCGGGTGCCAATAGCGACAGAAGTGCCGAGGCAGCAAGGAAGTTGCGTCGTTTCAATCGACTCTCCGGTAAGCGCGGAATCCTGGTCGCACGGATCGGTGGCTACAAACGACCGGGCCGTGTCCTAGACACGGCCCGATAATGTCACAAGATTATAGCACCTCGGCCGCGTAGTCCGCGAGGCGGGAGCGTTCGCCGCGCTGCAGGGTAATATGCCCGGCGTGCGCCCACCCCTTGAAACGATCGACGACATAGGCGAGGCCGGAGCTGCCTTCGGTGAGATAGGGCGTATCGATCTGGGCGATGTTGCCAAGGCAGACGACCTTGGTCGCTGGGCCGGCGCGGGTAATCAGCGTCTTCATCTGCTTCGGCGTCAGATTCTGCGCTTCGTCGATGATCAGATACTTGTTGAGGAAGGTCCGACCGCGCATGAAATTGAGCGACTTGATCTTGATGCGGTTGCGAATCAGGTCGTGGGTGGCGGCGCGCCCCCAGTCGCCAGCGTCTTCATCGCTCTTGTTGAGGACCTCGAGGTTGTCTTCGAGGGCTCCCATCCACGGGCCCATCTTTTCTTCTTCGGTGCCTGGCAAAAACCCGATGTCCTCGCCGACCGGCACGGTGACCCGAGTCATGATGATTTCGCTGTAACGCCGGGCGTCGAGCACCTGGGTGAGTGCGGCGGCCAGGGTGAGCAGCGTTTTGCCGGTACCCGCCTGACCGAGCAGGGTGACGAAATCGATGTCCGGATTCATCAGCAGATTGAGCGCAAAATTCTGCTCACGGTTGCGTGCGGTGATTCCCCAGACGCTGTTTCTGGTGTGCGTATAGTCGCGCAGGGTTTCGATCTCGGCGCTCGTTCCGGATGCCTCACGAACGATCGCATGCAGCGGGCGTTGTCCGTCCTTTATGAGGAACTGGTTGACCAGAAATTGCGCGCACAGCGGGCCCTTGAGACGGTACAGCGTGTGACCGTCCTGCTGCCAGGACTCCATCCCCTGAGCATGCTGGTCCCAAAAATCTGGGCCCAGTTCGCGCATGCCGGTGTACAGGATGTCGGAGTCGTCGAGGACTTTGTCATTGAAGTAATCCTGCGCTTGCAGCCCGAGCGCGCGGGCCTTGATGCGCATGTTGATGTCTTTGGAGACGAGGATCGCCGAACGCTCCGGGTGCTGCCGTTGCAGATGGATGACGACCGCCAGAATCTGGTTGTCGGCCTTGGCCGTCGGCAGTCCTGCCGGGAGCTCGCTGGCGATCGCCTCGGTCTGCAGAAAGAGACGGCCGCTGGCCAATCCACGCGAAGCTCCGTCAAGCGGGATGCCCTGCGTGATGGCGGCATCCATGCTGCTGACTATTTCATCGAGCGTTCGTGTCACCTGGCGAGCATTGCGAGCGATCTCCGACATCCCCTTCTTGTGGTTGTCCAGCTCTTCCAGGGTCATGATCGGTAGGAAGACATCGTGTTCCTCGAAGCGGTAGACGCTTGTCGGGTCGTGCATCAGGACGTTGGTGTCGAGGACGAAGAGCTTGCTCGGCTTGGCAGCGGCGTCGCCGATGGCGGTGGCGGCAGGTGGTCGGTGCATGCGCAGATCTCTCGGGTGAGGGCTTGTCGGTCGGGGTGGGTAATCAGAGCTGAGCGACGAAATCCAGCACCTGCTGCGCATGACCGGCCACTTTCAGACCGCGCCATTCGTGCCGTAGCACGCCTTTGCCATCGATGACAAAAGTGCTGCGTTCGATACCGCGGACCTGTTTTCCGTACATCGATTTCATCTTGATCACCGAGAAGCGCGTGCACAGCAATTCGTCCACATCGGAAATCAGGGCGAACGGCAACTCTTGCTTGGCCTTGAAGTTTTCGTGCGAGCGGATGCTGTCACGCGACACGCCGGCGACGATGGCCCCGGCGGCGACGAACTGCGGGTGGAGATCGCGGAATTGCTGGGCCTCGCTGGTGCACCCCGGGGTGTTGTCCTTGGGGTAGAAGTAGAGTACGACGGTGCTGCCTTGGCAGGCTGACAACGTGAAGGGCTGGCCGCCGGTAGCGGGCAGGCTAAAGTCGGCGACGGTCTGGTCGATCATGGCTTTCTTTCGCTGATTGGGGTCAGAGGGGAGTGGGACAGGCGCCGTCACATGATACGGAACTGCATCATCACGCGCTCATCGTTCCAGATGTCGTCGGGGCTGATCGAGTTGCGGCGGAATTTGAACGCGACCTCCGCCTTGCAGAACGCCTCGTAGACCAGTTCCGAGCAGATGTACTTGCGGTCGCGGCTCTTGCGGCCTCGCTTGAAGAGAATACGCATTGCGATGCGGAAGATTTCCCAGTTGTCGTAAGGCCTGGTGAGTTCGTCCATGCCGAAGCTGATTGCTGTCTTCAGTTTCTCGTCGTCCGGCGTGGGACTCACTCGGGTGATCACAATGCGTCCTTTGTAGGGCTTGTTCCGGCCGTGGTAATCGCGCAGATATTTTGACAGTGGCACGAGGCGGACGCCAATGGCGGTTTCGCTCTCGATAACGAAGATGCGGTGCAGGTTGTCGTCGCGATAGATGATGCCGACATGGCTCCAGACGGATCGGGTGAACCACTGGATGATCTTCGAGAAGACGTAGCTGCCCGAGCAAAAGACGATGTCCCCGGTCCGCAACTGATCGCGAACCCGATCGTAATCGAGGAGTGGGAGTCTGGCGACGGCTTTGACGCCCAGGCGTTCGGCCATGTGCGGGTCCATTCAAGGGGCTGGCAGGACTGAGGTGAGCAAGCGAGCGAGATTCGGGGGCGCAGCATGGAGTTTAGGAGTGCCGGTCACGCGCCGTCAATCTCGCGCCTACGTGCGGGAACAGCTGAGCCGCTGTTCGAAGCGCGCTGCCCTCCCTGCCGGTAGCTTCCCGCAAACCGTGCCGCCGGCTTAATTCAGGCCGCTCTTGTAGAAGTATGCCAAGGTCAGCAAGCTACCAAGCGCGACAATGAAACGGCGTAACCACAGGGCGGGAATACGGCGTGCGACGCGGCCACCGAGGTAGCCGCCAAGGGTTCCGGTGACCAGCATCACCGTGGTGTGGGGCCAGGAAACGGCATCGGCAACGACGAAGGTGACCACCGCAACCGAGTAGATCACCGCCGAGAGCCAGTTCTTCAATGCATTGATCTCGTGCACGTCGTCGAAGCCCTGGATCGCCAGGGCGGCGAGCATCAGGATACCCATGCCGGCGCCAAAGAAGCCGCCGTATATCGAGACCACGAGTTGAAACAGGAAACCGCCGGCGCCGACTTGCCGCTTGCCGGGGGCAGCGTCGGTTTCAGCAGCGGGTTTGCGCCGGCGGTTGAGCAGGGCCGAGAACTGTGTGCTGAAGGCGAACAGGACCGTGGCCACGAGCAGCAGCCAGGGAATAAGGTTCGCGAAGGCAGCATTCGAGGTGGCGAGTAGCAACAGGCCGCCGGCGACGCCGCCGAGGAAGGCAACCAATGTCAACAGCGGCAGCGCTTTACGAAAGCGCATCAACTCGGTACGAAAGGCCCACGCAGCGGCCAGACTGCCTGGCCAGAGGGCAACCGAGTTGCTGGCGTTGGCCATCACCGGCGGGACGCCGGCGGCAAGCAGCGCCGGAAACGACAGGAAGGTACCGCCACCGGCGACCGAGTTCATCGCCCCCGCGCCGAAAGCAGCAATGGCGAGCAAAGCGTAGGTGGTAATCAGGCTAGCGTCCATATGGGGGCGAGGGCAGAAAGGAGAGCACGCGCAGCGGTTGTTGGCCGCAGCTTCAGGACTCGATCTTGTTAATCGATCGGTTGCGCGGCAAGGTGACGCGAAAAACGCTGCCCTTGCCAGGTTTGCTGCGCGCCTCTAGTCGTCCGCCATGGCGGCGGACAATGTTGTTGGCCAGTGACAGGCCGAGGCCGGTTCCTTTGCCGGTCGGTTTGGTGGTGAAGAAGGGCTCGAAAATCTTGTCCAGGTCTTCAGGCTCTATGCCCTTGCCGGTATCGCCGACTTCAACCCAGACTTCATGCTCGTCGAAGCCGGTGCGCAGGATGATGACACCGCGTTCGTCGATGGCTTGTGCCGCATTGACCACGAGGTTGAGGAACACCTGCTTGAGCTGTGGGGCGAGGCATTCTATTTCGGGGATGCCGGCATAGTCCTTCTTGATCTTGGCCTTGTACTTGATTTCGCTACGGAGGATGTTCAGCGTGCTCTCCAGGCCTTTCTCAAGGTTCGAAAATTGCCACTCGGCGGTATCCGCTCGCGAGAAATCCTTAAGGGTTTCGACGATCGTCTTGGCGCGCTGGACACCGTCGAGGGATTCGCTGATCAGGTTGAGGATGTCTTGCTGCATGAAGGCAAGATTTGCCGTCGATTTCGCCTGCTCGATGGCTGCCAGTAGGTCTGCATGCCCGGCCAGCGCCGGTTCCGCCTTCTCATAGGCTTTCAAGATGCTCAACAAGTCCGCTACATGGCTCTTGAGCGCTTCCAGATTGGAGCTGATGAAAGCAAAGGGGTTGTCGATCTCGTGCGCCAGACCTGCGGCCAGTCGACCGACGGAGGCCATTTTCACCGATCGCAGCATCTGGTTCTGCGCTTCGATCAGCATGCCGTTGAGGGCGGTCAACGCGGCGACGTGGACGCGATTATCGGCTTCGATTCGGCGGTATTCGGTGATGTCCTCGTACACCCCCAGTACACCGAAGGTTTCATTGTCGTCGTTGACCAGGGGGATTTTGGATGTTCGTAACCAGACTGTTTCACCGCCGGCCGTGGTTTGCTGCTCCTCAAAGTGCAGTCGGGGCGTCCCCGAGGCCATGACTTCGCGGTCGTCGGCTCGATAAAGGTCGGCCTGTTCTGCCCACGCCATCTGATAGTCGTCCTTGCCAATCATGTCGTCACGGCTAAGCATCCCGGCATCCTTGGCGAAGGCCGTGTTGCAGCCAAGAAAGCGTAAGTCGGGGTCCTTCCAGAAGACGCGAGCCGGCACGGTGTCGATGATCTTGAGGAGCAGTGCTCGCGACTCGGCGATCGCTGTTTCAGCCAGCTTTCGCTCGCTCAATCGTTGCTTGGCAAGCGTCAGTTCGCTTAGCTTTTCCTCGAGCAAGTCCTCGGCTTGCTTGCGGGCGGCACGCTCGTATTCAAGCTGTCGTCTCAGTAGGGAGGGGTCGTCTGTGCTCATGCCGTCTTACTCCGAGTGAAGCGCCGCGCGTATCCCTCTCTTGTGGGATTGCGCTGGGCAGATGGGGCCGGTTTTGACGGCCTGCGGCCACGCCGATGGGGGCTCGCAGGTCGTCGACAGGGTGCTTATCGATATCCGCACAAGCGATGTCGGCGGCGAAGAAGGCTTGAGCGGTTGGGGTGGATAGTCATCAGGCGGCGTGTCCGAGCGGTAGCTTCGGAGCGGAGATCGCGACGGTCGTCGCTTGGACAAGGCGTCGTCGTCGAGCAAGTGGCTATTCTATCGTTCCGGATGGGAAGCGGCTGTGCTGATGCGACTCGGTTGGTACAACAGCTCGCTGGCCTGGTCCCGCCAGTAAGAGAGGGCCTGATAGTACCCCTGCCAGACGCAACCGTTGCAGCCGCGACCACAACAGGTATTTGGTACCGGCGGGGGAGGGCGCAGCTCGAGGCGGCGTTTTCGGAGTAATGCTTCGATTTCTCCGACCATGGCCTGGGCCTTGGCCAGGTCATTGATGGGTCGGATAAATGCGCCTGGAAGGTCGTTGCTAGTGGGCATCATGGCACTGCTCTCACGTCGGTTAGGGCGGGTTTCGAATGACTCGTAAAGGCAGCAATTTCGTAGCACGCTTCCGACCGTCATCAATAAGGAACGAAGAATGCCACAATGGATTGGCGAGGCACTGACGCTGGTCAACGCGTGGCCTATCGGCAGGCGCTGCTCGGCAGCGCTGGTGTTATGGGCTGCAGCCCTTGCCAGACGAGCAAGGCAGGTCGATACTGAGTCGCTCTTTCCGGTCATGCAAGGATTTTCCGATGGGCCTGCGGCTTTTCACGGTAGCGGCAACGCAAATCCTGGCGTTCGTCGAGCTCGTGCAGCCGGCGATCCACGCTTGCTTGCGTGCGTTTCGATTGCCCGTCGTACTCGTCCTGGCGGCGCAACTCGGCCTCTGCTCAGCGCCGCCCGCGGTGGCGGCGCCGTCGCCGGAGCAGGAAGTTTTCGTTACGCGGGGATCCGGCAGCCCCGTCTTCTCTGACAGGCCGCAGTCTGGCGCCAAGCCGGTGCGCTTGCCACCGATCAACGTCGTCGAGCCCGTTTCCACGTCGCAAGCCCTTACCAACCCTCGACCAGCGAAGGAAGACGGCCAGCCAGCGCCAGAAACGCCCGCTTACCGCAGCTTTCGCATCGTCTCGCCGGAAAACAACGGTAGTGTGGCTGCCAACAGCGCGCTCTTCTCCGTGCGCGTTGCCGTCGAGCCAGCGCTGCAACTCGGGGCGGGGCATGCGATTATGGTCAGCGTCAATGGACAGGCGGTAGGGCAGCGCTTCACCGCCAGCGAGTTCACGATTCCTCCCGAATTCTGGGGCGCCACGCTACCGCCAGCCAACCAACGCCAGCAACTGGATGCAACGATTGTCGATCGCAACGGCGTGGTGCTCGAACAGGCCGCGCCGGTGACCTTCATCCTGCGCTATGTGGTTGGCGGCTATCAGCGGCCTTGGCACGGTCCAGGGTACGGGCCGGGCCACGGGCCAGGGCACCGACCAAGGCCGACGCCGCTGCCGATCGAAAAACCAAAGCCGCCGCCAGGGCAGCCATTTGATGCGTGGGAGAGGAAATTCGAGCAGGAGGGGCTGCGCTTTTATGACCCCCATGAACAGCCCGGGCGCGATAAGCCTCGCGGCGAGAAGCCGGGAGCTGGCGATAGTCGTTGACTGCGCGCAGCCGGTGGTCGTTGTGCGCGCTCGCCTCGGCAAAACGCTCCCGGCAGCATCTACCGTATGCCGAGCACGGCCTGCAAATCATCAACAGCCCCCCGCTGCGTGTGCCACAGGAGTTTCGAGGCATTAATTATTGCTGTAGAATCCTCTGCTTTTCGTATGCGACGCGGCGGAATGGCAGTGCGGGCGCGGATGCGAAACCGACGTGATTGAAGTTTCCCGAGGGCGTAGTCGCGTATTCGCCAGCCTGCGGGTGGTTGGCGAACACTTATCACGACCGCTTGCCCCGTGAACGCCTTCGCTTTCGAACGTTGGTGCGAAGACGACATGGTTTCTGCCTCTTCGGTCTGGTGGCTCAGCGCCGCATTCTCGGAAGGCGCGGGTTCTTTCGGCCGCGCCAGAACAAACACCTTTCAGCCCGTACCACAAGGATTTTTAATGGAAACGAACGCCGCTAATACTGACACTGAAGCAGTTGCCGAGACCGGCGCTGCAGCAGCAGCCGTAAACCCACTCGAGCGCCGTCTCGATCTGTCGATCGCTCTCGCTGACCTTGACAAGGAAGTCGATCAGCGTCTGAGGCGCCTCGGCAAGAAAATGAAGATGCCCGGCTTTCGCCCTGGCAAGGTGCCGGCGAGCATCGTTCGGCAGCAATACGGCGACCAGGCCCGCCATGAGGCGCTCAGCGAGGCGCTCGGGAACCTGTTTAGTGAGGAAGTGAAAAGGCAGCAGTTGCGTGTGGCCGGTAGCCCGAACATCGAAAGCAGGAATGGCGGCAGCACGACGCATATGGAGTTCTCGGCGGTTTTCGAAGTCTTCCCCGAGATCGTAGTCAAGGACCTGTCGGATATGGAAATCCAGCGTCCGGTTCTTGACGTTGGCCCGACGGAGGTCGACGGCACCATCGAGATCCTGCGCAAGCAGCGGGTGCGTTATGAGCCTGTCGATCGGGCTGCAGCCAGCGGCGACCGGGTGAGCATAGACTTCCTCGGCAAAAAGGATGGCGTGCCTTTCCAGGGCGGGGAGGGCAAGGATTATCAGTTCGTTCTCGGTGAAGGCAAGATGTTGGCCGACTTCGAGAGTGCCGTGATCGGCACCAGTCCGGGCGAGAGCAAGTCCTTCGAGATGACCTTCCCGAGCGAGTACTTCTCCAAGGAACTGGCGGGTCAGGCGGTGACTTTCGACGTGACGGTCAAGGAAGTGGGCGACCCGGTGCTGCCGGAAGTTGATGCCGATTTCGCCAAGGGGCTGGGCGTGGAAGATGGCGACCTGGTCAAGATGCGGGCCGAGATCGAGGGCAATCTCAAGCGCGAGGTGAAGAAGCGCCTGCAGGCGAAAATTACCAGCCAGGTCATGGATTCCTTGCTCGAAGCCAATCCGGTCGCCGTTCCGGAAGCCCTGGTCGATCGTGAGATCGAGCGCCTGAAGGAGTTGGCTCGCCAGGACATGGAGCAGCGTGGGATGAAGGTCAAGGACCTGCCAATGCAGCGCGAATGGTTTGTCGATCAGGCGACCCGCCGGGTGCGGCTGGGTCTGGTTCTTGCCGAGATCGTCAAGCAGCACGAGTTGCAGGCGAAGCCGGAGCAGGTGCGGGCGCTGGTCGAGGAGTCTGCGCAAAGCTACGAACATCCCGAGGAAGTTGTCCGCTGGTACTATGCGCAGCGCGAGCGTCTGGGCGATTTCGAGAGCGCGGCGATCGAAGCCAATGTGGTGGACTGGATGCTGGCCGGTGTGAAAGTGGTCGACGCCCCGGTCGCCTTCGGCGAATTGATGGGGCAGCCGGGGCAGCCATCCTGAACACCCAGAACTCGCGCAGCGGAGGCGCAGAAATGAACATAGACCATGGTGGCAGCAAATGGGATCCGCAGGCGCTGGGCCTGGTCCCGATGGTGATCGAGCAGAGCGGGCGTGGTGAGCGGGCTTACGACATCTACTCGCGCCTGCTCAAGGAGCGCGTCATCTTCCTGGTTGGTCCGGTGAATGATGTGACCGCCAATCTGGTCGTGGCGCAACTGCTTTTCCTGGAGGCGGAGAATCCCGACAAGGATATCCATTTTTATATCAACTCGCCGGGCGGTTCGGTGTCGGCTGGCTTGTCGATCTATGACACCATGCAGTTCATCAAGCCCGAAGTGTCGACCTTGTGCATGGGGCAGGCCTGCTCGATGGGTGCGTTTCTGCTCACGGCTGGCGCGCGCGGTAAGCGCTTTGCTTTGCCCAATTCGCGCGTGATGATTCACCAGCCGATGGGTGGCTTCCAGGGCCAGGCTTCAGATATCGCGATTCATGCCAAGGAGATCCTTTCGCTGCGCGCCAAGCTCAACGAGTTGATGGCCCATCACAGCGGTCAGGCCATCGAGCGTATTGAACGCGACACAGACCGTGATAATTTCCTTTCGGCCCAGGAAGCGGCAGAATACGGTCTGATCGACAAGGTGCTGGCCAATCGGGATGCGGCGGCTTGAGCCCGCATCCGGGCAGTGTCCATACGTGTCCCTACGGATTGACAGTGAGGTAGATCGAGATGTCAGAAAAGAAAAGTGGCAGTGAAAAGCTGCTCTACTGCTCGTTCTGCGGCAAGAGTCAGCATGAAGTAAAGAAACTGATTGCCGGGCCGTCAGTGTTCATCTGTGATGAGTGTATCGAGCTCTGCAACGACATCGTCCGCGACGAGATCGCCGGTGAGCAGGGGGGCAAGAGCGCCGAGGGCGATCTGCCGACCCCGAAGGAAATTGCGGCTCTCCTCAACCAGTACGTAATTGGTCAGGAGCAGGCCAAGCGGATCCTGTCGGTGGCCGTCTACAACCACTACAAACGCCTGCGTCATCATGGCAAGAGCAAGGACGAGGTTGAACTTGCCAAGAGCAACATTCTGCTCATCGGTCCAACGGGGTCGGGCAAGACCTTGCTCGCGCAGACCCTGGCGCGAATGCTTGACGTACCGTTTGTGATGGCTGACGCGACCACCTTGACCGAGGCCGGCTACGTCGGCGAGGACGTCGAGAACATCATTCAAAAGTTGCTGCAGAAGGCCGATTACGACACCGACAAGGCGCAGCGCGGCATCGTCTACATCGACGAAATCGACAAGATCTCTCGCAAATCCGACAATCCGTCGATTACCCGCGACGTTTCCGGCGAGGGCGTGCAGCAGGCGTTGCTCAAGCTGATCGAAGGCACGGTGGCATCTGTGCCGCCACAGGGTGGCCGCAAGCATCCGAACCAGGACTTCGTGCAGGTAGATACCACCAACATTCTATTCGTCTGTGGTGGCGCTTTCGATGGTCTGGAAAAGGTCATCCGTGACCGCTCGGAGCGGGGCGGTATGGGTTTTGGCGCCGAGGTCAAGAGCAAGGACAACAAGAAGGCGATTGGCGAAGTGCTGCGCAGCGTCGAACCGGAGGATCTGATCAAGTTCGGTTTGATCCCCGAGCTGATCGGTCGTCTGCCGGTGGTTGCCACGCTTGAAGAGCTATCGGCGGCAGCGCTGGTAGAAATCCTCGTAGAGCCCAAGAACGCGCTGGTGAAGCAGTATCAGAAGCTTTTCGCCATGGAAGGCGTGGGGCTGGAAATTCGCCCGGCGGCGATGATGGCGATCGCCAGAAAAGCGCTGGAAAGGAAGACCGGCGCGCGTGGTTTACGCTCGATTCTGGAGTCCGTTTTGCTCGATACGATGTACGAACTTCCCGGTATGGACAATGTCTCAGAAGTCGTTATCGACGAGAATGTCATCGTCGGCGATGCCCAGCCGATCCTGATCTACACCGGTCAACCCAAGGTTTCTGGCGGTAACTGATGTCCTGGCCGCGGTCTGCGGCTTGAAATACGGGTTCGCGCCACCATCTGAAAGCACGAACCTCAACCTGAAGGGCACAATCGATGTCTGCAACCCCGAAGTTGGCTACCGAGCCAGTAGAACTGCCGTTGTTGCCTCTGCGCGACGTGGTGGTTTTCCCGCACATGGTCATTCCGCTTTTCGTTGGGCGGCCGAAGTCAATCAAGGCGCTTGAAGTGGCGATGGAAGCGGGCAAGAGCATCCTGCTCGTCGCCCAGAAGTCTGCCGTCAAGGACGAACCGGAGGCCGAGGACCTGTATGACATTGGCTGTGTGGCCAATATCCTGCAGATGCTGAAGCTCCCCGACGGGACGGTAAAGGTGCTGGTCGAAGGCGTCCAGCGCGCGCGTCTGGAGGCCATAGAATCCCGCGACGAGATGTTCTTCGCGCGCTCGCGCTCCGTGCTGGCTGATGACGGCGTCAATCATGAGGTCGAGGCGCTGCGGCGTGCGGTGATCGCTCAGTTCGATCAGTACGTCAAACTCAACAAGAAGATCCCGCCGGAAATCCTGACCTCGATTGCTGGTATCGAAGAGGCTGGTCGGCTGGCCGACACGATCGCCGCGCACTTGCCTCTGAAGCTCGAGCAGAAGCAAGAAGTCCTGGAGATGTTCGATATCCGCGCGCGCATCGAGCGCCTGCTGACTCAACTCGAAGCGGAGATCGACATCCTGCAGGTGGAGAAGCGAATCCGCGGGCGCGTCAAGCGCCAGATGGAAAAAAGTCAGCGCGAGTACTACCTCAATGAGCAGGTCAAGGCGATCCAGAAGGAACTCGGTGAGGGTGAAGATGGCGCCGACATGGAGGACCTTGAGAAGAAGGTCAAACTTGCCGGCATGGGCAAGGAAGGATTGGCCAAGGCGCAGGCAGAACTCCGCAAGCTCAAGCTGATGTCGCCGATGTCGGCCGAAGCGACAGTGGTGCGCAATTTCATCGAAACGCTGATTGGCTTGCCGTGGCGTAAACGGACGCGCACCAGCAAGGATCTGGCAGCAGCGGGAAAGGTTCTCGATACCGATCACTGGGGCCTTGAAAAGGTCAAGGAACGGATCATCGAGTATCTTGCCGTACAACAACGCGTCGACCGTCTAAAAGCGCCGATTCTTTGCCTGGTCGGCCCTCCCGGCGTCGGCAAGACTTCGCTCGGGCAGTCGATAGCGCGCGCGACCGGCCGCAAGTTCGTGCGCATGAGTCTTGGCGGTGTCCGCGATGAGGCCGAAATTCGTGGCCATCGGCGCACCTACATTGGCTCGATGCCAGGCAAGATCCTGCAGAATATGAGCAAGATCGCCGTCAAGAACCCGCTTTTCCTGCTCGACGAAGTCGACAAGATGGGGCAGGATTT
>ERZ761602.1389-NODE-1389-length-44336-cov-5.830040_pt1 | contig 44336 bp, 42 predicted proteins | sample MGYA00512165_ERZ761602 | MGnify/ENA primary metagenome ERZ761602 (study PRJEB28899, sample SAMN02445085) | bioreactor sludge metagenome | biome: EBPR sludge; isolation source: Thorneside wastewater treatment plant | place: Australia: Brisbane, Thorneside...
GGTACTTGTTCTGCACGATCAGCAGATCGGGGAAGTTCAGGCTGGCGGCCTTGATCTCGATGAGCACCTCGCCGGCCTTGGGCGCGGGGGTGGGCAGTTCTTTCCAGGTCAGGGCGTCGACGCCCACGGGGTTTTCGCAAAGCCAAGCGTGCACGGGCCAGTCTCCAGCAGAGGGTGAAAAAGGGCCGCATGATAGGGCGCGGCCCATGGGCGGCAATGTCCCCTGCGGGACCAAACGACGGCGCGGGCGCGCGCTTCTACAATGGGCCGCTTCCCGTGGCGGCATTTATTCATGAAGATTCTGATCTGCAATGACGACGGCTACCAGGCGCCAGGCATCGTGGCGCTTTATGAGGCCCTGAAACCCCTTGGGGATGTCGAGGTGGTGGCGCCGGAGCACAACAACAGCGCCAAGTCCAACGCGCTGACGCTCAATGCGCCGCTGTATGTGCACCGGGCGGCCAACGGCTTCCGCTACGTCAACGGTACCCCGGCGGACTGTGTGCACATTGCGCTGACCGGCCTGCTGGGCTATCGGCCCGATCTGGTGGTCAGCGGCATCAACAACGGCGCCAACATGGGTGACGACACCATCTATTCCGGCACCGTGGGCGCGGCGATGGAGGGTTACCTGTTCGGTATTCCGGCGATCGCGTTTTCTCAGATTGAAAAAGGCTGGGCGCATATCGACGCCGCCGCGGCCAAGGCGCGTGAACTGGTGCAGCAGTGTGCGGCCGGCGGCTTGATCGGCCGCGCGCCCTGGCTGCTGAATGTGAACATTCCCAATCTGCCGCTGGAGCAGATCCGGCCGCTGAAGGTGGTTCGCCTGGGCCGGCGCCATGCCGCCGAGCCGGTGATCACCCAGGTCAGTCCGCGCGGTGAGACCATGTACTGGATCGGTGCCGCCGGCCCGGCGCTGGACGAAGCGGAAGGCACCGACTTCCATGCCAGCGATCACGGCCATGTGGTGATGACCCCGCTGAAGGTCGATCTGACCGATCACGACCGTCTGGCCTGGTGGGCGCAGGCCGCCGCTGCGCTGCAGACCGGCGGGCAGGGCGGGGCATGACGGCGCGCCGCCCCGGTTTTCCGGCACGGCTCGATCTGCAGTCCGGGCGGCCGCGTCCGGCGACGCCAGCGGGTGGTGCGGTGCCGCAGCGCGGGGCTGCCGCCCCGTCCGCTTCGGTGCACAAGCCCGCATCGACCGCTGCGGTGGGCCGGGTGTTGCCGGCGCCCGTCGCTCTGGCGATACCGCGGGGGCTGGGCATGGATTCGGCGGCCGTCCGCAACCGCATGGTGCAGAAAATCGCTGCCGGTGGCATTGACGACGCTGCGGTACTGGCCGCGTTGCAGGCCGTGGAGCGGCACCGGTTTGTTGACTCCGCGCTGGTCAATCAGGCCTATGAAGACACCAGCCTGCCGATCGGGCTGGAGCAGACCATTTCCAAACCCAGTGTCGTCGCGCGGATGTTGTCGCTGCTGCGCGCCGGTCTGGTGACGGGGGATGGCCCCATGGGCGGCCGGCTGCTGGAGATTGGCACCGGCTGCGGCTATCAGGCTGCGGTGATGAGCCACCTGGCGACAGAGGTCTACAGCATCGAGCGCTTGCGTGGCCTGCACGAGCGCGCGCGCGAGAACCTGCGCCCTTTCCGGCTGGCCAATGTGCATCTGATTTTCGGTGACGGCATGGCGGGCTTTGCCCAGGGTGCCCCCTACGCCGGCATTGTGGCGGCGGCCGGCGGCGAGGCGGTGCCGCAGGCCTGGCTGGACCAGCTGGCCGTGGGCGGACGTCTGGTGGCGCCGCTGGTCACGGCGACCGGGCAACAGGCGCTGGTGGTGATCGATCGGCAGGCCCAGGGATTCAGCCGCCGGGTTCTGGAGGCGGTGCATTTTGTCCCCCTAAAATCCGGCATCGCATGAAGGGACTGGACCGTATGACAACAAGCAAGCCGGGATTTGGGGTGCGCTTTGGCGCCGTGGTGCTGCTGGCAGTGGTGCTGGCCGCCTGCTCCAGCCCCACCCGCAACCGCGCGCCGGTGGAAGAGCGTGCCCCGACCACGCGCACCCCCGCCGGGGCGGTTGCCGCCCCGGTTGGCGCACCCGCCGGAGCAGCGGCAACACCCGCCGGATCCGCCCTGGCGGGCGCCGAGGCGCCGCCGCGATTGCCGCCCGGTGCCGAAAACGCCGGCAAGCCCGGTTACTACACCGTGCGTCCCGGCGATACCCTGATCCGCATCGGGCTGGAAACCGGCCAGAATTGGCGCGACATTGTGCGCTGGAACAATCTGGACAACCCGAACCTGATCGAAGTTGGGCAGGTGTTGCGCGTGGCTCGCCCCACCGGCAACGAGCCTTCGGCGGCAGCCGTGGCAACCGCCCCGGTGGCCGAGGGGGGCGTGGTGACCCGGCCGGTGGCGCCACCAGCGGCGGTGGCGTCCGGTGCCTTGCCCGCGCCGGCCACCCGCCCGGCGAGCGCGCCGGCAACGGCTGCGGCGCCCGCCACCGCCACCGCGGCGGCGCCGGCGTCATCCGCTGCGGCGGGCGAGGACGAGCCCGGTTTCATCTGGCCGGCAGCGGGCACGGTGGTGGCCCCGTTTGACGATCCGCGCAACAAGGGCATCGGTATTGCCGGCAAAGCGGGCGACGCGGTCGTCGCTTCCGCCGATGGAAGGGTGGTCTACGCGGGCGCCGGGTTGCGCGGATACGGCAATCTCATCATCCTCAAGCACAACAACACCTACCTCACGGCCTACGCCCACAACCAGACGCTGCTGGTCAAGGAAGACCAGACCGTGCGCAAAGGTCAGAAGATCGCCGAGATGGGCAGCTCTGACGCAGACCGCGTCAAGCTGCATTTCGAGGTGCGGCGCCAGGGCAAGCCGGTCGACCCGCTCAAGCACCTGCCGACGCGCTGAGGGGCGCGCCGGGCTTGGCCGGGGCGGGGCGGGGCGCCAGGGGACATTCGCTTTTTCGCGAGGGCTTCAGCGCCCGCGCAGGGCGGCTTCCCGCGCCTCGGTCACGGCCTGGGCGAGGTCGATCACGGCCATCGCGTAGTAGCTGCTCCAGTTGTAGCGGGTCAGGGCGTAGAAATTTTCGGTACCGGCGACGTAGCTGGGTGGTGCCGCACCGTTTTGCAGCTCGATCAGCGCCAGCGGGCCGGTGTGGCTCAGGGCCGGCCCGTCGAGCACGGCGCCCAGGCTCTGGAAACGGTCCACACTGAAGCTGGGCAGGATGTCGGGCGCCAGCAGGGTGTCCAGATTCAGGCGGCTGTCGTCAAAGCGCACGGGGTAGTGGGTCGGCATGCCGGTGATCCAGTTGAAGCCCTGGAAATATGCGGCCACCGAGCCAATGGCATCCGCCGGGCTGTTCCACAGATCGATCTTGCCGTCGCCATCGAAGTCGGTCGCGTAGCGCACCCAGCTGGAAGGCATGAACTGGGGCAGACCCATGGCGCCGGCGTAGCTTCCGCGGGGCTCCAGCGGGTCCATGCCGGACCGGTGGCACAGGCTGAGGAATTGCTCCAGTTCATCGCGAAAAAAGGCCTGGCGCGCCGCGGCCCGGGGATGGGCCTGCGGGAAGTCGAACGCCAGAGTCGCCAGCGCGTCGATGACGCGGAAGTTGCCGGTCTGGCGGCCGTACAGGGTCTCGACGCCGATGATGCCTACGACCACGGCGGCGGGCACACCGTATTGCGCCTCGGCCCGGGCCAGGGTGTCCTGGTGGGCCTGCCAGAAGGCGCTACCGGCCTGGATGCGCACCGGGTCAATGAACCGGCTGCGGTAGGCCGCCCAGTTCTTGGCGGTGCCGACGGGGGGCGGCAGGACCAGGCGGGTGATGACCGGCTGTTTGCGCGCCGATGCCAGGGCCCGGCGTACCCAGTCGGGGTCCAGACTGCGGCGGCTGGCCAGGTCGTCCGCCAGGGCCATGACCTCGGCGCGGCTGGCATACGGCACCCCCGTATCGGCCCGAAGCGGCTGTGTCGCCTTGGGGCGGGCCTTTTTAGCGGGTTTTTTGTCAACAGCCAGCGTGGAAAGGTGAGTTGATGCTATCAAAAACGCAGTAACCAAAGGCAGGCTGCGGAGCAGACGAGAAATCATGGCGTGAGACGGGGCAGTTGGCGGAAGGCCTGTTCCAGTGCGGAAAGTTGCTCGCGATGGGGGGTGGCGGGCGCGTAGCGGTAACGGTCCATGCGGTCGAGCCACGTGGCCCAGGCCGCTGCGCGCTGGGCATCGATCGGGGCGACAGCCTCCGCGGGCGCAGGGGTGACCGCGTCGGCCCGTGGGGTCAGGCGGCGCGCGATCTCGCGCGGGGGGCATTGCGGGGGCAGGCTCAGTCCGCTCTTGCGCAGTTGCGCGCTGGCGCGCGCCAGAAGCCGCAACCAGGGGTCGTGCCGGCTGCGTTCCCAGCGGGCCCAGACCACACCGACCAGTGCGGCCAGGGCCAGCAGTCCCGCCAGCACCTTGCCCAGGTCCTGCCAGCTCGGTGATTCGAAGCCGATGTTGCGCAGCAGATCGAGCTGGCGGCTTTGGCTGTAGTTCAGCACCCACTGGTTCCAGCGGTTGTTGACCGCCTCCCAGGTGGCCCGCAGTTGCTGGGCCAGGCCCGGGCTCAATGTGGCGATGGCTCCGCCGATGACGCCCTGGGGCGCCACCAGCCGTTCGAACGCGCCGGTGCGCCCCGGGGCAACCGCACTGGTCGGGTCGACCCGCACCCAGCCCTGGCCGGCGAGCCAGACCTCGGCCCAGGCGTGCGCATCGCTCTGGCGGATGGTCCAGTAGCCGTCGACCGGGTTGATCTGGCCACCCTGGTAACCGGTGACCACCCGGGCGGGGATGTCCAGCGCGCGCATCAGGATGACAAACGCGGAGGCGATGTGTTCGCAGAAGCCGGCCCGGGTGTCGAACCAGAATTCGTCGGCGCTGTGGATGCCGGTGACGCCCGGTTCCAGGGTGTAGGTGTAGCCGCCCGTGCGCAAACGATCCAGGACCCGGCGAACAATGGCGGCGGGGTTGTCCCCCGCAGCGGCGGCTTCCCGACGGATGTCGAGCGCGAGCTGCAGGGTCCGCGGATTGAAGCCACTGGGCAGCTCCAGTTCGTCGAGCAGGCGCGGCTGTGACGCCCGGTCGGACGCTACCGGGCCGTAGGCGAACTGGGGATGGCTCTCTCCCCGGTAACGCAGGATGTCGGTCACGGGGCGCGAGACCATCCATTGCAGATCGCGGGTTTGTGTCGCGACCAGACCGCCGGGTAGCTGGGGGGGCTGGCTGGCTGCTTCGAGCAGGAAGATCCACGGGCGGCTGCTTGGCTCCAGCGTGACTTCATAACGTACGGCCGGGCCCTGCAGGCGCAGTCCGGCTGCCGGACTGTCGGGGCCGTAGCGCCAGGGCTCATCCCGGCGTGGTTGCCACTCGCGCCCGTCGAACCGCGACAGCACCGGGCCGCGGAAGTAGAGGTCACTCTGCGCGGGCGGGGGGCCGTCGAACCGCAGGCGCATGGCGATGGTCTCATCCAGGGCCAGCTTGGCGATGTTGCCCACCTGCATGCTGGCCGACAGGCCACTGCGACCCGTCAATGCATCACCTGGTATGCCCCACAGCGGCGCCAGGCGCGGGAACAGGGCGAACAGGACGGCCATGATCGGAGCGCCCAACAGGGCCATGCGACCGGCAACGCGGATCGACCGGATCAGCGGCGGCCGGCCCACCGGCATGTGGGCATTGACCACCGCCGCCAGCAAACCCAGCAGGGCAACGAGCATGGCCGCGGCGGTCAGCAGGGATTGCGAGAAGAAAAAGTTGGTGAGCATCGTGAAGAAGCCCAGAAAGAAGATCACGAAGGCGTCGCGCCGGGCGCGCAGCTCCAGGGTCTTGAGCGCCAGCAGGACCACGATCAGCGTCACGCCGGCATCGCGTCCCAGCACCGTCCGGTGCGTGGCGACTGTGGCCGCGATGGTCACCACCAGCAATGCCAGGAGCCACCAGCGCCCCGGCAGGGGCCGGGCCTGCCAGGCCAGCCAGCCGCGCCAGGTCAGCATGGTCGCCGCCAGCGCGACACACCAGACCGGCAGGTTGGGCACCTGCGGCAGGACCACCCAGGCAATGACGCCCAGCAGGAACAAGGTGTCGCGTGTGTCGCGGGGCAGCGCGTGGAGACGGTTCAGCACAGTGCCAGTGCCTCCAGGCAGCGCAGCCGGTGGGCGGTGCCGGTGTCCGGGCGGATTTCGCGGCCGGGCAGTCGCAGGCCATAGGCCTGGCCCAGCCGGTCGGCCAGCAACACCCAGGCGCACAGGCGCGACAGCCGCGCTTCGATGTCGGAGACCCCCGTGCCGGTGAAATCCAGCCACAGTTCGTGATACTGGCTGGCCTGCTGATCGCGGCTGACCAGTTCCTGCGAGCGGGCGAATTTCTTCCAGACGACCAGTTTGACCGGGTCGCCGCGCTGATAGGCGCGTACGCCGTCGAATTCGCCGCTGCTCTGGCGGCGGCTGGCCGCACCACCGCCGGCGCGGGCTTCGCCGGGTGGCAGAGGTGGCGGCCGCAGTTCGGCGCGCGGGTAGACCAGGATCGGGCTGGCCGGTCGCCATACCGTCCAGACCCGGAAGGTCCCAAGCGGATAGCGTGTTTCAGCGGTCAGTGTGGGCACGGGCTGCAGACCGCGCCGCTGCGGGGTGAAGGCAACCTGCACCGTAGCGCTGCCCTGGCCGGGAACATCGACCCAGGCCCAGCGGTCGCTGCCGACCACGGCCAGACCGATGGCCGGGCGGTCGCCCGGTCGTTCACTGCTGAGCCGCAGTTCCAGGGGTGAGGCGGTGCCTGCAAAGGCAGGTGCCGGCGGCGTCATGTGCAAGACCAGCCCACGCAGGTTGTTGTGGCACACATGCATTCCCACCACCGCGCTGCCGGCCAGCAGGAAGGTCAGCAGGTAGCCCAGATTGAGCTGGTAGTTGATCGAGCCGACCAGCAACACGGCCAGGGTCAGTGCCAGCATGAATCCCGGCCGGGTCGGCAGGATGTAGACGTTGCGCTGCGTCAGCGTCAGGGTATCGGTGCGACGCAGTCGCGATTCGAACCACTGCTGCATCCGCTGCCGCACGGGCACGAAAGGCCGCCAGCGTGGGCCGGCCAGCGGGGGATCGACAGGCGCGTTGTCCGACATCGCTGGAAGCGGGCCGTTTGCTCAGCGCAGGGGTACCGCGTCAATCAGGGCGCGCACCTGCTCCACCGAGCCGCGGCCGGCATCGCTGACCGGAATCAGGCGGTGGGCAACACACTGCGGCAGGATGGCCTGCACGTCGTCCGCGGCGGCGTAGTCGCGCCCGGCCAGCAGTGCCTGCGCGCGCGCCGCACGCACCAGTGCAATGCCGGCGCGGGGTGAAAGCCCCTGCAGGAACCAGCGCCCGTTGCGCGTGGCTTCGATCAGGTCCTGAACATAGTCCAGCAGGGCGGGCGAAACATGGACGGCCAGCACGGCTTGCTGCAGGGTGTGCAGCGAGGCAGGGTCCAGCAGCGCTGCAAGTTGCTCGACCATCTGGCGGCGGTCGCTTCCGGCCAGCAGATCGCGTTCGGCTGCGCGATCGGGGTAGCCCAGCGAAACCCGCATCAGGAAACGGTCGAGCTGGGATTCGGGCAGGGCGTAGGTGCCCAACTGGTCGTGGGGGTTTTGGGTGGCAATGACGAAAAAGGGTGAGGGCAGGGGACGGGTTTCGCCTTCCACACTGACCTGCTTTTCTTCCATGGCCTCCAGCAGCGCGCTCTGGGTCTTGGGGCTGGCACGGTTGATCTCGTCGGCCAGCAGCACCTGCGCGAACACCGGACCGGGATGGAAGACAAAAGCTTCCCGGCCGCGGTCGAAAACCGAAACTCCGGTGAGATCGCTGGGCATGAGGTCGGCCGTGAACTGCACCCGTGAGAATTGCAGACCCAGTGTTCGCGCCAGAGCATGGGCCAGGGTGGTTTTGCCGACGCCGGGGACGTCTTCGATCAGCAGGTGGCCACCCGCCAGCAGACAGGCCAGGCTGTCGCTGACCTGGGCCGATTTGCCGACCATCACCGTGTTAAGCTGGTTCAGAACCAGCCTGAGTGTGTGCTGTGTATCCATGGCACGACGTTACCCGAAAAACGAGTCCTCGATGCGTCCTACCGGTCTATTTACCCATGCCGACTGTCTGCGCCACGAAATGGGCGCCGGGCATCCCGAATGCCCCGACCGCCTGGTCGCGATCGAAAAACGCCTGCGTGCCGCGCATTTCGGTGACCGTCTGCTCTGGCGGGAAAGCAATCCCGCATCATTGACGGACGTCGAGCTGGCGCACGATCGGTTCCATGTCGCGGCACTGCGGGGTTTGACCGAGGTGCTGCGAGAGGAAATCGACGCGGGTGGGCCAACCCACACCCCGGTTGATCCGGACACGACGCTCAATATCCACACCTGGGACGCAGCGCTGGCCGCCGCGGGCGCCGCCTTGGACGCGACCGATGCGGTGATCGCCGGTGAAATGAGTCGCGCTTTTTGCGCCGTCCGCCCACCCGGCCACCACGCCACCCGCGAGAAGGCCATGGGTTTTTGCTTTTTCAACAATGTGGCGATTGCCGCCCGGTATGCGCTGGACCGGCACGGGCTGGAGCGCGTGGCGATCGTGGACTTCGATGTCCACCACGGCAATGGCACGGAAGATATTGTGGCGGGCGACGACCGCATCCTCATGTGTGGCTTCTATCAGCACCCGTTCTATCCCGTCGGCGGCTCCCGGTCGAACGCGGCCAACCTGATCAACATGCCGGTCCCGGCCTACACCTCGGGCATGGACATCCGGGAGCTCATCGACGTGATGTGGCTGCCGCGCCTGGAGCGGTTTCGGCCCCAGATGCTGTTCATCAGCGCCGGCTTCGATGCCCACCGCGACGACGACCTGGGCCAGCTTGGGCTGGTCGAGGCGGACTATGCCTGGATCACTCACCGACTGGTCGATATTGCCGACCGCCACGCCCACGGACGTGTTGTCAGCTGCCTGGAGGGGGGCTACAACCTGAACGCTCTGGCGCGCAGTGTCGAGGCGCACGTGGCGGCACTGGCGGGCGCCTGAGCGGCGCCTTTCGGGGATTTACGGGATCGTCGCATTTTGGGCCAGAATGCGCGGATGAACCTCGAATCACCCGTTTCCCGTTCACCGGCCGCAGCGGAGGCGCCGGAGCTTTTGCACGCCAGCGATTCGCGCGGAGTCCACACAATTACGCTCAATGCCCCTAGGTCGTTGAATGTGCTCGGTGAATCCATGCTGGCATCTTTGCAGTCCGCCCTGGATGGCGTGCGTGACGACCCGCGCGCGCGGGTCGTCGTCCTGGCTGCGACCGGCAAGGCCTTCTGTGCCGGGCACAACCTGCGCGAAATGAAGGCCCGCCCGGAGCTGGCCTACTATCAGGACTTGTTTGCTCGGTGTTCCCGGCTGATGCTGTCCATCCAGAAGCTCCCGGTACCGGTGATTGCACGGGTGCAGGCGGTGGCGGCGGCCGCCGGGTGTCAGCTGGTGGCCCAATGTGACCTGGCGGTTGCCGCCGACACGGCACGGTTCGGTGTCAACGGCATTGATCTGGGCCTTTTCTGCTCCACGCCGAGCGTGCCCCTGGTGCGCTCCATCCCGCCCAAAAAAGCCCTTGAGATGCTCCTCACCGGCGGATTCCTCGATGCGCGGCAGGCGCTCGAATGCGGGCTGATCAACCGGGCCGTTGCCGAGGCTGATCTCGACCAAGCCGTTGCCGGGCTGGTGGATGCGATCCTGGACAAACCGCGGGATGCGGTTGCCATGGGCAAGGATCTGTTCTACCGTCAGCGCGAGATGGGAATTGAGGCGGCCTACCAGCTTGCGGGCCAGACCATGGCCTGCAATCTGGCCCTGGATGTGGCGCAAGAGGGTGTGCAGGCGTTCATCGACAAGCGACCAGCGTCATGGCGGGCGTGAAGCGGGTGGACGATCTGGGGGACTGGTTCGCGGCCTTGCTGCAGCCGGCTTCCCTGGTGGGGCTGGGTGCACTGGCCGTTTGTGCGCTGGCGGCCGCTGGGCTGGTCGCCCTGATGCGGCCGGCCCCCGCAGAGAAGCGCACCCGTTCGGTCCTGTTCGGGCGCCGTCTGGTTGACGGCGTACTGTTTCCCTTTTTGTGGCTGGGTCTGGCCGTCATTGCGCGGGGACTGGTGGCGCGCTACTTCCCGGCGGGTGGTGCCTTGTTTCATGTCGCAATCCCCGCCCTGATGGCACTGGCGGCGATCCGGATGGGTGTCAAGGTGCTGCATCTGGCTTTTGCGTCGACCGGATGGATCGTCGTGCTGGAGCGAACGATCTCCTGGGTCGCCTGGGGCGCCATGGTCATGTGGGTGAGTGGCCTGCTGCCCCTGGTGCTCGACGAACTTGACCAGATCACCTGGAAGGTGGGCTCATCGCATATTTCAGTCCGCACCATGATCGAGGGTGCGCTGACAGCGGGCGCCGTGCTGATTGTGGCTCTGTGGGTGTCGTCGGCGATCGAGTCGCGCCTGTTGCGCGAGGCACGGGGCGGTGACCTGTCCCTGCGGATGGCGGCAAGCAATGCGACGCGGGCTCTTCTGTTGCTGGTGGGCCTGTTGCTGGCGCTTTCCGCGGTGGGCATAGACCTGACGGCCTTGTCGGTGCTGGGCGGGGCCTTGGGTGTCGGCGTGGGCCTGGGCCTGCAGCGGCTCGCGGCCAACTATGTCAGTGGTTTTGTCATCCTTGCCGAGCGCAGCATGCGGATCGGCGACAACGTGCGGGTGGACAACTTCGAGGGACGCATCTCGGACATCAAGGCCCGCTACACCGTGATCCGCTCGATGACCGGACGCGAGGCCATCGTGCCCAACGAGCTGCTGATCACGAACCGTGTGGAGAACCTGTCCCTGGCTGACAGCCGTGTCTTGCAGACAACGGTGGTTTCCGTCGGTTACGGCAGCGATATCGCCAAAGTACGCGAATTGCTGCTGGCAGCTGCTCTACAGGAGGAGCGGGTTCTTCGTGACCCCGCCCCCACTGCATCCCTGTCCGCCTTCGGTGCCGACGGCCTGGAATTTACCTTGGGCTACTGGATTGCCGACCCCGAGAACGGCCAGCTCAATGTCCGCTCTGCCATCAACATTGCCATCCTGGAGGCGTTCCGGAGGGAGCAGGTGGAGATTCCGTTTCCGCAGCGGGTGGTCCATACCCAGCCTTCCAATTGACCTTCTACCACGTCGGGGAAACTTGAGGCCAACGCCAAACGTCCGTTCTGGGTCGGCAATTCTTAGCGCATGAACGAGGGCAGCCACAAGCTGAGGGACGGGAAGGCCATCAGGATCACCAAGGTAATGATTTGAACGATCACCATCGGCCAGACGCCCCGAAAAATGCTGATCAGGCCAACGCGGGGGAGCAGCGTATTGATCACAAACAGATTCATGCCCACCGGGGGCGAGATCAGACCGATCTGGATCACCATGACGATCAGAACCCCGAACCAGATGGGGTCAAAACCTAGGGATACCACGATCGGAAAGAACAGCGGAATGGTCAAGAGAACCATGCTCAGTTCTTCCATGACGGTCCCCAGAAGAATGTAGATGAACATCATGGCTCCAACCAGCATGATGGGCGACATGTTCAGGTGGACGATCCACTCCTTCAGATCACCCGGCATTGTTGTGAAATTGACAAAATTTGAGAACAGGTTGGCCGCGATCAATAGGGTGAATAGCATGGCGGTGGTTCGCGCGGACTCGGCGAGGATCTCGAGTAAGACCCGGACCGTGAGCGCCCGTCGCGCAAGCGCAAACAGAAATGCGCCAGCCGCACCCATCCCGGCCCCTTCTGTGGCGGTAAAGACGCCGCCATAAATGCCGCCGAGGACCACAAAAACCAACAGCAGGACGCCCCAGATACCCCGAAGCGCCGCCAAACGTTCTCGCCAGCTTGCTCTCTCACCCGCCGGCGCATGCTCGGGATCATGTGACGCCATGATGACAATACCGACCATCATGAGCAACGCGGTCAACAGACCCGGGATCACACCGGCCGCGAAAAGTTTCCCGATGTGGGTTTCCGTGACGATCCCATAAATCACCATGATCGTCGACGGGGGAATCATGATTCCCAGTGTGCCGCCGCAATGACGCCGGTCGACAAGGTGTCACTGTAGCCCAGCTTTTTCATCGACGGGTAAGCGACCTTGCTCATGGTCGCGGCAGTGGCGATGGACGAGCCGCAGATGGCTCCGAAACCGGCACAGGCCAGGATGGTCGCGTGGGCGAGCCCCCCGCGCAGGTGGCCGATGAACATGTAGGCCGCCCGGAACAATTCATGGGCCAAACCGGCGCGCGCAACAAAGTTGCCCATCAGGATGAACAACGGGATCACGGAAAGCAGATAGGCGAAACCGGTCTCATGGACGACCTGGGCTGTGCTGGCCATTGCGGGCATCCATCCCCGAGTGAGCCCCATGCCAACAATGCCGACGGTGCCCATGGCAAAAGCCAGCGGGATACGAAGCAATGCCATGACAAAGATGGCGAAAAATCCGATGAGGGCTTCGGTCACAGCGTGCCCCCGTCGCTACTAGAGTCGTTGCCACCGCTCACGATCAATGAAAGATGCACGAGACCGGTCAACGCGCACAAGATGCCCATGCCGTAGACGAACGGCGCTTTCAGGATGCCGAGTTGGGCAGTCGTCTCCCGACTTTCACTGAAGTCTCCACCGGTTCTCCACATCAGCCAGCCCAGTCCGATCAAGGCGATTGCACAGATCAGGTTGACGATGATGCGCTGAACTTTACGGACAGTGTCCGGCAGGTAGGAATCCAGTGAGTCGAACACAACATGTTCTCCGCGCAAGGAAACCAGTGGCAGCGAGGCAAATATGACCACTACCATGAGCAACTCGGTCAGTTCGAGTGATCCGGTGATGGAGTGATCGAGCAGTTTTCGGCCGCTGACGTCGAGGAAGGTCAGGGCCATGATGGAGAAGAGTGCTAACCCGGCCAGAAGACCGCAGCTCGCTTCAAGAAGGCGTTTCAAGGACACTCCGAGGAAAAAAGGCGGTACATGCGTTGCAAGTACCGCCGGCCCGCCTTTGCGCGGTGACAATCAAGTTTTTTAGGAGTGACTTACTTCTCGAGTTTGGCGATTTCGGCTCGGAAATCCGCCAGAACTTTTGAGGCATTCTTAAGTCCCTTTGCTTCGGCGGCCTTCACCCAGTTCTGTTCCAGGCCGGCAGTTTTGCTCTTGACGTCGGCAACGAATTTGGCGTCCGCCTTGGTCACAACCACGCCGTTGGCCTGCATGAGTCCAAACGCGCGGGTGTCGACCTTGTCCCAGCCGCGTCCAAAGATCCGCGCGGCGGGCTCCCCGCTGAGCGCATCGACGACCTTTTTGTCTTCCGGCGACAGCTTGTCGAACTTAGCACTGTTCATCATGAAGACAAAGCTGGTGTTGTATAGACCACCGGGGAAGGTTGTTGCGTGGCGGATGATCTTGTCGATTTTGAACGACTCCGTCGACTCGGCCGGGAAGAGCGTCCCATCCATCACACCGGTGGACAACAGCTCATAGGAATCCGGCGCCGGCTTGAGTGTGACGTTCATGCCGAGGGTCTTGGCAATCTCGTTGACCATGCCGCCACCGACCCGAAACTTCAAACCGGAAAGGTCTTCCACTTTGGCGATTGGCCGTTTGGTGTTGAAGACAATGCCAGGACCGTGGGTGAAGTAGGAAAGAACCTTGACTCCCACATGTTCGGCTGCGAATTCCGGGTATTTGCTGGCAATGCGATTGAAAGCCACTGCTACCGGTTCCGCGTTGTTGCCCAGAAACGGTAGTTCGGACATCTGGGTCAGCACAAAGCGCCCCGGTGTGTAGCCATGAACCGTGTACGAAATGTCGGCCAGGCCGTTCTTGACTGCATCGTAGGTTCCGGGAGCAGCGGTCACGCCTCTGGGCAAGATGTTGCATTTCATTCTCCCGCTACTGTTTTTCTCTAGCTGGTCGCACCATTCCTTTTGAGCCATGCTCAGAGTGTGGGTTGGTGGCAACCAGCTGGACACCGTGAACACGGTCTGGGCACTGACGCCACCCGCACTGAACAAGGCGGCGGCGGTGACGGCGGAAAGGGCGAAGGTCTTCATGCGGGGTTCTCCGAAAGCAGCAGTTTGTTGCAGTGCGCAATGTACCCGCCCGGCTGCGGTTTCGTTCTAGTGGCTTTCCCGAATTAACCAACCATGCGGTCGGTAAATCAAATGTCGTCGCATGGACAGCGGGTTTTGGCGCGTGACTCTAAACTAAGAGTCTGCGCCACCTATAATGAAAAAAGCACGATCGTTCTATTCGACCATTGCGATTCGTCCTAGAATGTGACGTTTACGTAAACGTCAATCAAAACACCAACTCCTGGAGCCGCCGTCATGAAAATCCTCGTCCCCGTCAAGCGTGTGGTGGACTACAACGTCAAGGTTCGAGTCAAGAGCGACAACACTGGCGTTGACATCGCCAATGTCAAGATGAGCATGAACCCGTTTGACGAGATTGCCGTCGAAGAAGCCGTTCGCCTGAAGGAAAAAGGCGTGGCCACCGAGATCATTGCCGTTTCCTGTGGTGTGACGCAGTGCCAGGAAACGCTGCGCACTGCGATGGCTATCGGCGCGGACCGCGCAATTCTGGTCGAGACACCGGCAGACCTGGAACTGCAGCCACTGGCGGTGGCCAAGCTGATCAAAGCGCTCATCGACAAAGAGCAACCTGGACTGGTGATCCTTGGCAAACAGGCCATTGATGACGACGCCAACCAGACCGGCCAGATGCTGGCGGCGCTGGCCGATCTGCCGCAGGCGACTTTTGCGTCGAAGGTGGAATTGGCCGGCGACAAAGCCAAAGTCACCCGTGAGGTCGACGGTGGCCTGGAAACACTGGAAGTGTCCCTGCCTGCAATCATCACGACCGACCTGCGCCTGAACGAACCGCGCTACGTGACATTGCCCAACATCATGAAGGCCAAGAAAAAGCCGCTGGAAACCGTCAAGCCTGAAGACCTGGGTGTGGATGTGAGCCCGCGCCTGAAAACCCTGAAGGTTTGCGAACCACCCAAGCGGGGCGCCGGCATCAAGGTGCCCGATGTCGCCACACTGGTGGACAAGCTCAAGAACGAAGCCAAGGTCATCTGACCGCCGCCGCCCGCAACGATTCCGAGGAAAACCGAACATGACCGCTCTTGTCATCGCCGAGCACGACAACACCTCCATCAAGGGTGCAACGCTCAACACCGTCACCGCTGCCGCAGCCTGCGGCGGTGATGTGCATGTGCTGGTGGCCGGCCACCACGCTGGCGCCGCAGCGGCCGCCGCCGCGCAGATCGCCGGCGTCGCCAAAGTCCTGCATGCCGACGGCGAAGGCTTTGCCCATGGCCTGGCGGAAAACATCACCGCTCAGATCCTGACGCTTGCCGCCTCCTACAGCCACATCCTGCTGCCGGCCACCGCATCGGGCAAGAACATCGGCCCGCGGGTCGCGGCCCGGCTCGATGTCGCGCAGATCAGCGAAATCACCAAGGTTGAGAGTGCCGACACCTTTGAGCGCCCGATATACGCCGGCAACGCCATTGCCACGGTGCAAAGCGCCGACGCGGTCAAGGTGATCACCGTGCGGACCACCGGATTCGACGCCGCGGCCGCCACCGGCGGCAGCGCCACCGTTGAAACCGTTGCGGCCGTGGCAGCGAGTGCAAAGACCACCTACCTGGGCAGCGAAATCGCCAAGAGTGATCGTCCGGAACTGACGGCAGCCAAAATCATCGTTTCCGGCGGCCGCGCCCTGGGCAGCAGCGAGAAATTCAACGAAGTGATGACGCCGCTGGCCGACAAGCTGGGCGCCGCTATTGGTGCCAGCCGTGCCGCGGTGGACGCGGGTTACGCCGCCAACGACCTGCAGGTCGGCCAGACCGGCAAGATCGTGGCACCGCAGTTGTACATCGCCGCCGGCATCAGCGGCGCCATCCAGCACCTGGCCGGCATGAAGGACTCCAAGGTGATCGTCGCGATCAACAAGGATCCGGAGGCGCCGATCTTCAGCGTCGCAGACTACGGGCTGGAGGCCGATCTGTTCACCGCGGTGCCGGAACTCGTCAAGGCGCTCTGACCGTCGATGAAAGCGGCCTGGATCACCGGACACGGCGGCAGCGAGGTCGTGGCGCTAGGCGAGTGCGCGCGGCCGGCGCGATCTGACGGGCAGGTGCTGGTCCGGCTGCGGGCCGCTACCGCAAACCGCGTAGACCTGTACATGCGCGACAGCGGCGCCGGCATCACGCACAGGCTGCCGCAAGTCATGGGCCTGGACGGAACCGGCACCATAGAAGAGGTGGACGCCGACGAGGCCCTGCTGAAGCCCGGCCGCCCGTCGTGCTGCACTCGGCAGTCGCCTGCGGTTCGGTGACCTGCTGCGCTTCGTGGCGCGCACCGGCCTGAAGTCCGTGATCGACAGCGAATACCCGCACGCGACTTTGGACCGGCTGGAGTCGGGTGCTCAGTTCGGCAAGGTGGCCCTGCGCATCGATTGACTGTTCGTCTCACAGGAACCCATCCATGACCCTGGTCCGCACCGAAGCGATCGGCGATGTGCTGATGATCGAAATCGATAATCCGCCGATCAACGCGGCGTCGCTCGGCGTGCGGCGGGGCCTGGGCGACGCGATCGCCCGGCTCGGGGCCGACCCGTCGCTGCGCGCGGCCGTCGTTATCGGTGCCGGTAGCACGTTCGTGGCCGGCTCGGACCTGCGTGAGTTCGGCCAGCCGCCGCAGGAGCCGCAACTACCGGGTGTGCTGGGCGCCATCGAGGCGTGCGCCAAGCCTGTCGTAGCGGCGCTGCACGGCGCCGCGCTGGGCGGCGGATTCGAGCTGGCGCTGGCTTGTGACGCGCGCGTCGCGTTGGCCGGCACCGTGCTGGGCTTGCCGGAGGTGACGCTGGGCATGATCCCGGGTGCCGGCGGCACGCAGCGCCTGCCGCGCCGCATCGGGCTGGCTCGCACCTTCGGGATGGTCGTCAGCGGCGAGCGGATCAAGGTGGAGGCGGGGCGCGATCTGCGCCTGGTCGACGAGGTGGTCGCTAGCGACTTGCAGGCGAACGCGGTGGCTTTGGCGCGCCGGCTCACTGGCAAGTGCCGCATCAGCGAAGAGCCGGTGCCCGCTGAGGATGCGGCCGCGGTCGATCAAGCCGAACAGTCGGCCCTGCGTGCCGGCAAGGGGCGCCCGGCCGTTGTGGCGGCCATCGAGGCCGTCAAGAACGCCGCAGGTCTCCCGTTTGCCGAGGGGCTGCTGCGCGAGCGTGCGGAGTTCCTGCGGCTGCGCGGGTCCCCCGACGCCTTTGCACTGCGGCACCAGTTCTTTGCGGAACGGGAGGCCGTGCGCCTGCCGGCCGATGTGAAGGTCGCACCTCGGCTCGTGCGCCAGTTGGCCATCATCGGTGCCGGCACCATGGGCGCCGGCATCGCCATCGCCGCGCTGGATGTCGGGCTGACGGTGGTTCTGCTGGAACAGGACGAGGCGGCGCTGGCACGCGGGCGCCAACGTGTGTCGGACCACTACCGCGGGCGAGTGGCTGGGGGCAAGCTCAAGGCCAGGGTGGCGGCTGGTCATGAGGCGCGACTGCTTGCGACCGCGGACTGGACGAAGCTCGCCCGAGCCGACCTGGTGATCGAGGCGGTCTACGAGGACATGGCCGTCAAGCAGGCCGTCTTTCGCCAGATCGATGCCCACGCGCGGCCGGGCGCGGTGCTCGCCACGAACACCTCGTATCTCGACATTGACGACATCGCCGGGGCCACGACGCGTCCCCGGGACGTGCTGGGGCTGCACTTCTTCAGTCCGGCCAACGTGATGAAGCTGCTGGAAGTGGTGCGGGGTGCCGAGTCGGCACCCGACGTGCTGGCCACCGGCATGGCCGTGGGAAAGCTGCTGCGCAAGACGCCGGTGCTGTGTGGCAACGCCTTCGGCTTCATCGGCAACCGCATCTACAACGCCTACCGGCGGCAGTGTGAGTTCATGCTCGAAGACGGCGCGTGGCCCGAAGACGTGGACCAAGCGCTCCAGGCCTTCGGCTTTGCAATGGGGCCATTCAGCGTCGCCGATCTGTCGGGGCTGGACATCGCCTGGCGCATGCGCAAGGCGCAGGCCGCCTCTCGCGACCCGCGCGAGCGCTACGTCGCCATCCTGGACGAGTTGTGCGAGCTGGGGCGCCTGGGCCGCAAAGCGGGAGCGGGCTACTTCAAGTACGTCGATGGCCGCCAGGAGAAAGCCACCGACGCCGCCGTGCGCGCCATCATCGAGGAGGCCTCGACGCGGCGCGGCTTGACTCGCCGGCCGTTGGAAGCAGCCGAGATCCAGCGCCGCGCTCTGCTGGCGATGGTCAACGAAGCGGCGCTGCTGCTGCACGAAGGGGTGGCCGGGCGCGCCGGAGACATCGACGTGGTGCTGGTGCAGGGCTATGGCTTCCCGCGCTGGGAAGGTGGCCCGGTCTTCTGGGCCCGCCAGCAGGACCGGAGGTGCCTTGAGCAGGATCTGCAGTGCCTGGCTGCCGCATCGGGCCATGGCTTCCGGCGGGCCGATCTCTCCACCTTGCTCGCCACCTGATCCCACGGAGAAGACTCATGTCCCAGGCCTTCATCTGCGACGCGACTCGCACGCCTTTCGGCCGCTACGGCGGTGCCCTGAGTTCGGTGCGCGCCGACGACCTGGCTGCCATCCCGCTACGGGCGCTGATGGCCCGCAACACCAGAGTGGACTGGGCTGCGGTCACCGATGTGCTCTACGGCTGCGCCAACCAGGCGGGCGAGGACAACCGAAACGTGGCCCGCATGGCGGGCCTGCTCGCCGGGCTGCCGCAGGAGGTGCCCGGCAGCACCGTCAACCGCCTGTGCGGCTCCAGCCTCGACGCCGTGGGCTCGGCCGCGCGCGCCATCAAGTCCGGCGAAGCCAGCCTCATGATCGCCGGCGGCGTGGAGAGCATGAGCCGCGCGCCCTTCGTGATGCCGAAGGCGGAAAGCGCCTTCAGCCGCAGCAATGCGGTTTACGACACGACCATCGGCTGGCGCTTCGTCAACCGGCTGATGAAGGACCAGTACGGCCTGGACTCGATGCCCGAGACGGCCGAGAACGTCGCTGCCGAGTACCAGATCGAGCGCGCAGCCCAGGACCGCATGGCCCTGGGGAGCCAGTTGCGCGCCGTGGCGGCGCAGAAAGCGGGCCACCTGGCACGCGAGATCACGCCGGTGAGCATCCCGCAGAAGAAGGGCGATCCGCTCGTCGTCGAGCAGGACGAGCACCCGCGCGAGACCAGCCTGGAGGCCCTGAGTAAGCTCAAGGGCGTGGTGCGGCCCGACGGCACAGTGACGGCCGGCAACGCCAGCGGCGTGAACGACGGTGCCTGTGCGCTCCTGCTGGCCGACGAGGCCGGCGCGACCCGGCACGGCCTCACGCCTCGAGCGCGGATCCTGGGAATGGCCACGGCCGGGGTGGCGCCGCGCGTGATGGGCATCGGCCCGGTGCCGGCCTCGCGCAAGGTGTTGGCGCTGACCGGCCTCACGCTGGAGCAGCTCGACGTGATCGAACTCAACGAGGCCTTCGCCGCGCAGGGGCTGGCGGTACTTCGCGAACTTGGTCTGAACGATGATGATGAACGGGTCAACGCCTGGGGCGGAGCGATCGCCCTGGGCCACCCACTCGGGGCCAGCGGCGCACGCCTGGTCACCACCGCCGTCAATCGACTGAATGCCACCGGAGGCCGCTACGCGCTGTGCACCATGTGCGTGGGTGTCGGGCAGGGCATCGCCGTGGTCGTCGAACGCGTCTGACGGCTCCGACCGACCGGCTACGCGCAGGGTGCTCGCGCTCCCCCGTCTGTGTTGGCGCCGATGGACGTCATCGAGCTCAAAGAGGCACTCGCGCCCAGGGGCTTGTGGTGCCGCGCCAGTTGGGACGGGCCGACTGGTCGACTGGTCGACTGGTCGACGACGAGCCGCGTGTGAATCCAAATGGCGGGCCACCGCACTGGGCGATCTCTTTGGCACCAGCGGCGCGCGCGTGGTGCTCGCGGCCGTCAATCAACTGCGCGGTATCGGCTCGGAGGGTGGTTGTCGCTCAACTGCGCAGCTATCTCCTGAGCTGCCTTGCGTGTCAAGCCGATGACTTCGGCCAGGGCATCCTCCGGGCGGTCGCGCAGCGGAAAGATCGTCGTCAAGCTGCCAGCCAACTCGCCCGAGGGCCACAGGATTGGGACTCCCACGCCCATCAACTGCCGGTCGATCTCGCCAAGGCCGATGTAGTGACCAGTCGCGCGTGTCTCGCGGGTCCAATGCCGGAACTCCGTCCAGTTCTTGCCGAGTCCGGCGTCCCGGATCTCGTGCGCGTGGTCCAGCATCAGGCGGCGCAGGTGGCCATCAGGCAGCCACGCGAGAATGGAACGTGATGGGGATCCGCGAAACAGCGGGAAGGGCCGCCCGCGTTCCATGCTCGAGCGGATGCCAGGATCGACGGACTCTTGGTGGACGCACAGCACCTCGTCGCCGAAGTACGTGCACAGCAGTTGCGCGTGCCCGAGCTGGCGACACGCGGCACGCATGACCGGAGGTCCGCAGGTCAGGAGTGGATCCGACAGACGGATCTGGCGGTCCATCACCACGAACCGCGGGCCGAGTCGATAGCCGCCTTCCCCTGCAGCGGCCAGCAAGCCCGCAGTCATGAGGCTCCTGATGTAGCGGTACTGCGTGGCACGCGACACCCCCATGACCGCACCGATCTCGTCCGCTGTCCACTCCGGACGCTCCAGCGAGAAGAGATCCAGCACGCGCAACAGCCGATCCAGGCTGCTTTGAGGTGCGTGGGGATCCGATGGGACGGCGACAGGGGATGCCGCCGGCCCCAGGACGGTCGTACTCATGTTCGGCTCGGCTAGAGCTAGACCGCTCGGTTCAGCAGCCGGTTGCTCATGCTGCTGATCATGGGTCTCACCTGCCTGAGGTAGTTCTGCCAGCCGGCATCGGCTGACAGCAGTGCGCGCCGGCGTTGCCTCTCCTCGAAGCTGTCGTACTGCCACAGGCTGACGATGGCGTTTAGTTCCCCCACCTCGGTGGTGAAGTAGCCGATGAGACCGCCGAGTGTCGCGGTCTGCACTTCCAAGCCATCGCGGCGCAAGACCTCCATGTAGTCGTTCACCGAGAAGGTCGGGTGCAGGATGTAGCAGCGCTCTTCCACGATCATAGGGTTTCTCCTTAGTAGAGACGGTTTGCACGGTTGCTGATATCGCGACTATAGTGCAAGTCTCGCCTCACGAGACAACACATGTCGCTTCACCTCCCGCAGATCCACAACCATCCGGCAGGCCGGACGTTGGTCTTCGACTCCGCCACGCATGTCGAGACCTACGTACAAAGCGCGCCGTGCAGCGGCGATGTCATCGTGGCGGCTTCGTACGCCGGTGTGCTCTGCGCGCGCATGGTGATGAGCGCCAAGCCACGCGCCGCGATCGGTCTGGACTGCGGCATCGGCAAGGACGGTGCGGGCATTGCCGGCCTTTGGTACTACGAAGCGCTCGGCGTACCGGCCGCCGCAGTGGATTCCGGCACCGCCGAGATGGGCAATGGCGAGGACATGGCTCGACACGGCGTCATCAGTCGGGTCAATGAAGGTGCGCAGCGTCTGGGCCTGGCGACCGGGATGACGGTTCAGGAGGCGGTGGACGCGCTGCTCACCGGCTCACGCAAGCCTGCTCAATGGGATCCCGCGCGACGCTTGGTGGTGCACCGCGGCGCGCACGGGCGCAGCGTGGTCTGCACCGACTCGATCGCATTTGCGCTGCCCGAAGACCGTGAGCGCAACGTGCTGTGCACCGCTGGCCACACCGGCCGCAGTGTCGTCGACTACTTCCGCGGCTTTCGTCCGTGGGGCTTCATCTGCTCCGACGGCAGCATCGGCAAGAACCGCAGCGGCGTGTCGGCGCTCGAGGTTGTGGACTCCGACGGCATTGCGGGCGCGTCGGTCGACGCGATGACTGCCCGCATGGGTGATGGGCAGAGCACCTACTTCGACGGCGTGATCAGCGCGGTCAACCGGACCGCCGCTGCCAAGGGCGTGCTTGTGGGACAGCCGGCGCGCGAGGCGGCCGTTCTGATGCTGAAGTGACTTCAAGGAGAGACGACGATGGCTCAAACCCCCTTCATGCCCGGCGCTGAAAAGCTCGGGCCACTCGATTCCTGCAGCGTCGCGGTCGAGGCGCTGCCGTGGAAGCCCACGCCGGTGGACGGCGTCGACATGAAGATCCTGATGGAGGAGAAGGAGACGGGTCTGCTCACCGCGATCTTCCGCTGGGCACCCGGCACGGTGCTGCCGCTGCACGAGCATGTCGAGATCGAGCAGAGCTGGGTCCTCGAGGGGGAATTCGAGGACGACGATGGTGTCTACACCGCTGGCAACTTCGTCTGGCGGCCCAAGGGTCACCGCCATGTCGCGCGCTCGCCCAAAGGGGCAACCGTGCTGTGCTTCTTCATGAAGCCGAACAAGTTTGTCGGCGGCGAATTCGCGGGCCAGGAGTTGAAGTGAGCCCCGGTGCGGACTTCGACGTCGTCGTCGTCGGCTCGGGCGCGGGTGGCTTGGCGACGGCCGTGACGGCAGGCAAGAGTGGCCTCAACGTGCTGGTCCTGGAGAAGGAGCCGCTCTTCGGGGGGACCACCGCCCGCTCCGGGGGTGTGCTCTGGCTGCCGTGCAACCCGAAGTCGCGCGAAATCGGAATCCAGGACAGCCTGGAAGAGGCGCGCACGTACATGCAGCAGGAGGCCGGTGCGCAATTCGACGCGGCGCGCGTCGACGCCTTCCTGACCAACGGGCCCCGCATGGTCGAGTTCTTCGAGCGTGAAACGCAGGTCCGGTTCGTGGCAGTGCCCGAATTTTCAGACTATCACCCGGGAAAGCCCGGTGGCAAGCCGGGCGGTCGCTCGGTGGTGGCCGCGCCGTACGACGCCGGGCTGCTGGGCAAGGAAGTCAAGCGCCTGCGCCCGCCGCTGAGGGAGATCACCTTCGTCGGGATGATGTTCAACGCGAGCCAGGAAGTCGCGCATTTCTTCAACGCAACGCGCTCGCTGACATCGGCGCTGTACGTCGCCCGGCGTCTGCTGCAGCACGCGAAGGAAATGCTGCTGCACGGACGGGCGCAACGCTTGACGAACGGCAACGCCCTCATTGCACGTCTGGCACGAAGCGCGTTCGACGCGGGTGTTGAGATTCGCACGGGCGCGCCCGTGACGCGGCTGATCGTCGAAAGCGGGCAGGTGCGAGGAGTGGAGATCCAGCGTGCGGGCGTGACCGAATCCATCCGCGCCCGTTTGGGTGTCATTCTGGCCTCGGGAGGCTTTCCGCAAGACCCGGCACTGCGCAAGCGCCTGTTCCCACACGCGCAGCATCACTCGCCCGCGCCGGAGGGCAACACCGGGGACGGCTGGCGGCTGGCCGAATCGGCCGGCGGCCAGACGGTCGATGCGCTGCCCAATGCGGCCGCCTGGATTCCAGTGTCGCTGGTACCGCGTGGTAAGGGCAAGTTCGGCGTTTTCCCCCACTTGATCGACCGCTACAAGCCCGGCGTGATCGCGGTCGATCACCGGGGCCAACGTTTCGTCAACGAAGCCGATTCATACCACGACGTCGGCCAGGCCATGCAACGAGCCTGCGCCGGACGAAGCGAGACCAGCGCCTGGCTGGTGGCCGATCACCGGGCCGTCCGCCGCTACGGCCTGGGCTACGTGAAGCCTTTCCCGCTGCCGTTGTGGCATCACCTCTCATCGGGCTACCTGCTGCGCGGGCACACGCCTGAGGCACTTGCGCAGAAGATGGGTGTGGATCCGGGTGCCTTCGCCAAGACGCTGGCCGACTTCAACGGGCCTGCTGCGCACGGGCGGGACCCGGTTTTCGGCAAGGGGACGACGGCCTACAACCGATACCTGGGGGACCAGAACCATCCGGTGAACGCATGCGTGGCGCCTCTGGACAAGGGCCCGTACTACGCGATCAAGATGCTGATGGGCGACCTCGGCACGTTCGCAGGCATTCGCACGGACGAACAGTCGCGTGTGCTGGGCGGCAGTGATGTCCCGGTGGCGGGTCTCTACGCCGTCGGCAACGACGCCGTGAGCGTCATGGGCGGCAACTACCCCGGTGGCGGCATTACCTTGGGTCCGGCCATGACTTTCGGCTACCTCATTGGTTTGCAGCTCGCCGAAAGGGCTCGGCTCGCTGACGCCAAAGTCTCTTCCGATCCAAGCGTTCACATCGAACGGTCGCTGGCATCAACTTGAGTTCATCAAGACGCGCCGGCAGTCCTTCGACCATTTTCCGCACCGCCGGCGTTGCCGGAGACACCCACCCATTGCCCGCCTGTGGCAGGAGACAACCATGATGAAGTACACCCGTCGCAGCCTGGCCGCCTTGGCGATCGCGCTGATTGCGCCCCTGACTGCCAGCGCGCAGACGTGGCCCGCCAAACCCGTGCGGCTCATCGTTCCCTATTCGGCCGGCGGGTCAACCGACAGTCTCGCGCGCCAACTGGGCGCAATGGCGGGCGAAAAGCTCGGGCAGCAGTTCATCGTCGAGAACCGCACCGGTGGCGCCACCGTCATTGCCGCGCAGGCGCTGATTGCCTCGCCCGCCGACGGCTACACGGTTGCAATTTTCGACCCGTCGACGGTGGCGATGAACCAATACCTGTTCAAGAAGCCCCCGTACGACCCGGCCAAGCAGATCGCTCCGGTGGCGATGCTCACGCGCATTCCCTTCGGCATCATGGTCGCCAATGAGAGCCCCGTGAAGACGCTCAAGGACTTCGTGGCGCAGGTCAAGGCCAAGCCGAACGCCAGCTACGGCCATTCGGGCGCCGGCAACCCGGTCCACCTGGCGATGGAGCGCTTTGCGCGGCAGGCCAACCTGGAACTGACGCACGTGCCGTACAAAGGCGGTGCGCCTGCGATGCAGGACCTGCTGGGCGGCCAGATTCCCTACATGATGATGGACATCCCGAGCGCGATGCCGTTCATCAAGGCCGGCAAGATCCGCGTGCTCGGACTCACGTCGCCCAAGCGAAGCGAACTGCTGCCTGACGTCCCGACCATAGCCGAATCCGGCTACCCCGGCTTCGAAGCCGGCAGCTGGTTCGGTGCTTTCGTTCCCGCCGGCACGCCGCCGGCGGTGATCACCCGCATCAGCCAGGTGTTGAAGGAAACCATCAACAGGCCCGAGATGCTGGCCTGGATCAAGGACCGCACGCTGGAGGCTGCAGCTTCGACGCCGGAGGAGCTGGCGGCCGCCATCAAGAGCGACGAAGGCAAGTACTCCGCCATCATCAAGCAGCTGAACTTCTCTCTCGACTGAGGGCAGCATGGACGGGATGGAAGCGCAGGTTCGGCACTTGCTGGACCGCATGCAGATCCTCGATTGCATCCAGCGCTACTGCCTGGGCGTGGATCGCCACGACTCGGCGCAGCTCGCCAGCGCCTTCCATCCGGACGCCATCGACGAGCACGGCCCGTTCACGGGCGGCCCGGACGATCTGGCGCGCTGGGTCAATGACCTTCACGCGGCTGCGCTGGTAGCGCACACGCACAACGTTACGACCCACGGCTGCGAGATCGATGGCGACGTCGCACACGCGCAAAGTCACTGCCTGTACGGCCTGCGGCGCAAGGACGGCCAAACGGTGGCGCTGGGTTGCGCGCGCTACATCGACCGCCTGGAGCGGCGCAACGGTGAATGGCGGATTGCTTTGCGCAAGACGTTCATCGAGTGGCGTGGCGAGCTCAAGGCCGACATGCCGGCCGGCTATCAACAAGGCCGTTGGGACCACGGCGATGCTTCCTATGAGCGACCGCTGACCCGCAGCGGCGTTCCGACCATTTCAAGCAGGACCTCATGATGACGCCCGACCTGTTCACACCCTTTTCCCTGAGCGGCCGTTCGCTGGCCAACCGCGTCGTGATGGCGCCGATGACGCGCTCTCGCGCCACCGATGACGGGACGCCCACACCGCTCATCGTGCATTACTACGAGCAGCGTGCCGAGGCCGGCTTGATCGTCTCCGAAGGAACCAACATCTCGGCTCAAGGCCAGGGATTCCTGAACACACCGGGGATCTTCACTGAAGACCATGTGCAGGGATGGCGTCAGGTGACCGCTGCGGTGCACGCCAAGGGTGGTGCGTTCTTCATGCAGTTGTGGCACGTCGGCCGCATCGCTCATCCCGACAACATGCAGGCAGGCCTGCACCCGGTAGCCCCCAGTGCGCTGGCCCACGAGCGCACCGTGGTCACCCGCAGCGGGCAGACGCCGGTTCCGGTGCCGCACGCGCTCAGCCTGGAGGGCGTCCGCCAGGTCATCGCCGACTATGCCGAAGCGGCACGCAAGGCCGTTGCAGCAGGATGCGACGGCGTGGAGATCCACGCTGCGAACGGCTACCTGCCCAGTCAGTTCCTGCACGCCACGTCGAATCTTCGAACCGATGCATACGGTGGCAGCATCGGCAACCGCATCCGGTTTCTCGTCGAAGTGGCTGAGGCTTGCGCGGGGGCCGTCGGCGCCGACCGGGTGGGTGTGCGTCTCACACCCTTCAGCGCCTTCAATGGCGCCACCAGCCCGAGCGACGAAGCCGAGCTGTACGCCCAACTGCTGCCTGTGCTGGCGAACCTGAACCTGGTGTACCTGCATGCCGTCGGAACCGAGGTGTCCGGCAACGTTACCGTCGCTGAGGCAGAGCGCCAGAAGCTGCCGGACGTGCTGGATTTCGTGCGCCCGCGCTGGCCGCACGCCCTCATGGCGGCGGGCAATTTCGACCTCGGCCGCGCCCAGGCCGTCTTGCGCGACGGCAAGGCCGACCTGGTCGCATTCGGGCGGGACTTCATTGCCAACCCGGACCTGGTGACGCGGCTGCGCGAAGGTCATCCGCTGGCATCCCGCAACCCCGCCGAATGGTATGGCCCTGCGGCCGAGGGCTATACGGACTACCCGCGCTGGGACCAGATGGCTGCCGCGGCGCGTCTGGAGCAAGCATCGTGATCGAAAGCTTCAGCAGCGCTGCCTTGGCCGGCCGCACGGCCATCGTGACGGGCGCCGGCGGCGGGCTGGGTGGCGCGATCGTGCGGCAGCTGGCTTCCATGGGCGCTCGCGTGGTTGCACTCGACTTGCATGCCACGAAGCTCGAAATGCCGGGAGATCATCTGTCCCTCGCGTGCGACATCACGCAAGATGCCTCCGTGGCCGAGGCGGCACGGGCCGTGCAGGCGCGATACGGGCGCTGCGATGTGCTGGTCAACAATGCTGCGGTACTGCCCAAGCCGGTGCCGCTGGAACAGACTTCGGACCAGCTCTGGGGGCAGGTGCTGGACGTCAACCTCAAGGGTGTGTTCCTGTGCTGCCGACACTTCGGGCAGCAGATGCTCGACGCGGGCCGGGGCAGCATCGTTAACCTGGCCTCCATCGCGGCGAGCGCGCCGAATGCCGTCGGCGCTTACGGCGCGAGCAAGGCGGCCGTGCTCGCGCTCACGCGGCAGATCGCCGTCGAATGGGGTCCGAAGGGCCTGCGCGCGAACGCCGTGAGCCCGGGCTTGGTCCGCACGCCGATGTCGGAGCCTTTCTATGCCGACCCTACCAACCACGCAGCACGCACTTCCAAGGTGGCCTCTCGCCGGATCGGCGTGCCGGCGGAAGTCGCCGCTGTGGTCGCCTTCCTGGCCTGCGATGCGTCGGCCTACGTGAACGGGCAAGAGATCGTCGTCGACGGCGGTTTCCTGCACACCAGCTTGATGAACCTGCAGAGCCGGGACTGAACCATGACGAGACTCCTCGAAGGGCAGATCGCCCTCGTCACCGGTGGGGGAACCGGCATCGGCGCGGCGCTGGCGCGCGGACTGGCCTCGCACGGCGCGGCCGTGGTTGTCGTGGGGCCGCAGCTTGCACTGCTGCAAGAGACGGTCGCGGCGATCGAGGCCGCGGGCGGACGAGGCTGGGCTTACACGCTGGATGTGACCGACCGGGACGCCTGCAAGGAGTTGGCAACGCGTGTGACCGAGGAAGCGGGCGCGGTGTCCATTCTGGTCAACAACGCCGGGGTCATCCGCTACGCCACTCTGGATGATCCCGCGGTCGATAAGGCCTGGACCGACGTCATGGAGACCAACCTCTCCGGGCCATTCAACCTGGTCCGTGCGTTCCTCGAGCCGCTGAAGGCGACCAAGGGCCGCGTCGTCAACCTGTCGTCCATCGCCGCATTCATCTACACCAACAACACGGCGGCCTACAGCGCCTCCAAGGGCGGCGTACGCAGCCTCACGGTGGCGCTGGCCCGGGAACTGGGCCCGCACGGTATCCGTGTCAACGCGATCGCACCCGGTGCGGTGAACACGACGATGTCGCCTTCGGCGGCCGACCAGGAGAAATTGGCCGCCCTGCTCAAGCGTGTTCCCTTGGGCCGTATCGCGCAGCCGGAAGACATGGTGGGGCCGGTGGTGTTCCTCGCGTGCGACATGTCGGCGTACGTCACCGGGACCACGATGATCGTCGACGGTGGCTACCTGACGAACTGAGGTCATCGACATGAGCACCTCCAGCACGCTGCCGACGATTCACCGGCGCGATCTCGACTTCCAGCTCTTCGAGGTGCTGAAGGTCCAGGCGCTGACCGAGCGGACCGCATACGCAGAGCATGACCGTTCGACGTTCGACGCGGTCCTGGACGTGGCGCAGCAACTGGCCGCCGATAAGTTCCAGACCCACTACCGTGAGTCCGACATCGAGGAACCGCGCATCGAAGACGGGAAGGTGCGAGTAGTGCCGCAGGTGAAGGAAGCTTTGCGCGCCTTCGCGGAAGCGGGTTTCATGACGGCCGACCGGCCGTCGCAAGAAGGCGGTCTGCAGCTACCTTTCACTGTGGTGCAAGCCTGCCTGGCGTGCTTCCAGGCCGCCAACATCGGCACCTCGAGCTACAACTTCCTGACGATCTCCGGCGCTGGCGTCATCCGCCAGTTCGGCACCGACGAGCAGCGCCGCAAGTATGCCGGTCCGATGCTGGAGGGGCGCTTCCTCGGCACCATGTGCCTCAGCGAGCCGCAGGCCGGCTCGGGGCTCGCCGATATCCGCACTCGCGCAACCTTGCAGCCCGATGGCTGCTACCGGCTCAAGGGCAGCAAGATGTGGATCTCGGCCGGCGAGCACGAGCTTTCGGAGAACATCGTGCACCTCGTGCTGGCGCGCATCGACGGCGCACCAGCAGGCACGCGGGGAATCTCGCTGTTCATCGTGCCGCGGCGCCGGGTGGCCGACGACGGCAGCATCGGCGCCGACAACGATGTGCGCCTAGTGGGTCTGAACCACAAGATGGGCTACCGCGGCACCGTCAACACCCTGCTGAACTTCGGTGAGCAGGACGAGTGCGTCGGCGAACTGATCGGCCAGGCCCACCAGGGCTTGGCCTGCATGTTCCACATGATGAACGAGGCGCGCATCTCCGTTGGCGTGGGCGCCACGATGCTCGGCATCGCCGGCTACCTGTACAGCCTGGACTACGCCAAACAGCGCGCTCAGGGCAGGCTGCCCGGCGCCAAGGACCCGACGACACCGCCGGTGGCGATCATCGAGCACGCCGACATCCGTCGCATGCTGGTGGCGCAGAAGAGCTACGTCGAAGGCGCCCTGGCGCTGTGCCTGTATGCCGCCACGCTGGTGGACGACCAGCGCAGCGCACCGACGCCCCAGGAGCGAGATCGCGCGGTCCTGCTGCTGGAGATCCTGACCCCTCTGGTCAAGAGCTGGCCCAGCGAGTTCTGCCTGGAGGCCAACAAGATGGCGATGCAGATCCTCGGCGGCTACGGCTACACGCGCGACTATCCGGTGGAGCAGTACTACCGCGACAACCGCCTGAACTTGATTCACGAAGGCACACACGGCATCCAGGCAATGGATCTGTTGTCGCGCAAGGTGCGCATGAACGGCGGCGCAGCCTTCTCGTTGCTGATGGCCACGATGCGGCGCGACATCGACCACTGCGGCGCAGTCCCCACTGCTGCTGGGTACGCGGCGCAACTCGAAGCGGCGCTGCGCGACGTGGAGCAGTGCACGGCCGCACTCCAGGCCAACGCACCCGACGAGCGCACCTACACCGCCAATGCGACGCTGTACCTGGACATGCTGGGCCATGTCGCCACTGCGTGGATGTGGTTGCGGCAGGTGGCGGTCGCCGGCCGGGCGCTGGAGTGCGACACATCCGCCGTCGAGCGCCAGTTCTACGAGGGCAAGCTCATCGCCTGCCGCTACTTCTACGCCTATGAACTCACGCGTCTTCAACACTGGCTGCCGCTGCTGGCCAGCGCGCAGGCGCTGCCCGTCGAGCTTGACCCGGCTTGTCTCTGAATCATGGCCATCGACCTCGACAAGCTGAAGACGCTGCGTTTCCCGGTCCGGGAATTCGCGTACGACGAGCGCGACACGATGCTCTACGCACTGGGCGTTGGATACGGCCGCCTCCTGCCTGCGGATTTGGGCTTCGTCTTCGAGAAGCATCTTCAGGCGCTGCCGACCCAGGCGACCGTGATCGCCTGGGAAGACACCTGGCAGGAGCAAGTGGGCCTGGACATCTCAAAGGTCGTGCACGGCGAGATGCGCATCACGCTGCATCGCCCCCTGGCGCCGAGTGGCCGCGTGCTGTCGCGATTCTCGCTTCGGGACCTGTTCGACAAGGGGCCGGGCAAGGGGGCCATCGTGCTGGCACAGACCGAGTTGCTGATGCCCGATACGCGCGAACCGATCGCCACCTTGCTGTCCACCGTCTTCGCGCGAGGTGACGGTGGCTTTGGCGGTCAAACCGGGCGTGGCCCTGAGCCCCACCTGATTCCGCAGCGTCCGGCCGACCAAGTGTTGAGCCTGGCGACGCGGCCAGAGCAGGCCGCGCTATATCGCCTGAGCGGCGACCGCAATCCGTTGCACCTCGACCCGGAGATTGCGAAGGCGGCCGGATTCGAGAGGCCCATCCTGCACGGGCTGTGCACCTGGGGCATGGTGGCGGGCCAACTGGTGCGTAGCGCCTGCGACGGCATCGCCGCGCGGCTGGCGCATTTCGAGGCTCGATTCACGTCGCCGGTGTTTCCCGGCGAAACCCTCGTCACCGAGACCTGGACCGACCACGACGTGGTGTCTTTCCGCACGCGGGTGGTCGAGCGGGGCCTCGTCGTGCTTGATCACGGCAAGGCGCTGGTGCAGTGCCAGGAACCGACCCTTTGAAACTTCAATACGGAGAAGGCGAGATATGGCAACCAAGGCCAAGGCCTGCATCGTCGGCGCGTTCGAGCATCCGACACGCAAGGCCGACGACAAATCGCTGGCACAACTGCATGCGGAAGTGGCGAAGGGCGCCCTAGAGGACGCCGGCCTCACGAAGGACGACATCGACGGCTACTTCTGCGACACCGAGGCTCCCGGGCTCGGACCGCTGTCTATGGTTGACTACCTGGGCCTGAAGGTCCGGTACATGGACAACACCGACACTGGCGGCTCGGCCTACCTGCTGCACGTGGCGCACGCCGCGCAGGCGATTGCCGAAGGCAAGTGCAAGGTGGCGTTGATCACGCTGGCCGGACGCCCGCGCGCTGCCGGCCTGACCGCCGAGCCGGTGGTGGACTACAACATCCCGGACATGCCGTTCGAGATGCCGTACGGGCCGACGGTCGTGAACACATACGGCATGTGCGCGATGCGCCACATGCACGAGTTCGGCACCACGTCAGAACAGCTGGCGTGGATCAAGGTGGCCGCGTCGCAGCACGCGCAGCACAACCCGAACGCGATGCTGCGCAAGCCGGTGACGGTGGCGGAGGTGCTGGCCTCGCCGATGATTTCCGACCCGCTGCATCGGCTGGACTGCTGCGTGGTCAGCGATGGCGGCGGCGCGCTCATCGTCACCAGCCCCGAGATCGCGCGCGAACTCAAGCGGCCGGCGGTTCGCGTCATCGGTACCGGCGAGGCGGCCAAGCACCAGTCGGGCGGCCAGGTCGATTTGAGCTACTCCGCTGCGGCTTGGGCCGGCCGACAGGCGTTCGACGAAGCGGGCATCAGGCCGACCGACATCCAGTACGCGTCGATCTACGACAGCTTCACGATCACGGCGCTGATGCAGATCGAGGACATCGGTTTCTGCGAGAAGGGGCAGGGCGGTCGCTTCGTGGCGGACGGCAACCTGATCTCGGGCGTCGGCAAGTTGCCGTTCAACACCGACGGTGGTGGCCTGTGCAACAACCACCCGGGCAATCGCGGCGGCATGACCAAGGTGATCGAGGCCGTGCGCCAGTTGCGGGGAGAAGCGCACCCTGCCGTGCAGGTCAAGGACTGCCGGCTGGCGCTGGCCAGCGGCATGGGCGGATGGATGGGCAGCCGGCACGGGTCCGGCGTCCTGATCCTCGAAAGGACCCACTGAGATGAGCACCCAACGAACCTTCCCGTCGCCCGGCACCAACGTGGAAAACCAGCCGTTCTGGGACGCGGCGGCGCGGGGCCGCTTTCTCGTCAAGCACTGCAGCGGCTGTGGCAAGAGCCACTTCTATCCGCGGGCCATCTGTCCCCACTGCTTCAGCGACCAGACCGAATGGCGCGAGAGCGCAGGCACCGGCACGATCTATTCGTTCAGCGTCATGCGACGCGTGCCGCAGCCCTACGCCATCGCTTACGTCACGCTGGACGACGGCGTGACGGTGATGAGCAACCTCGTCGACTGCGACCTCGACGCCTTGGCTATCGGCCAGCGTGTGAAGGTCGCATTCCGTGCCAGCGACGGAGCGGTGACGATCCCCGTCTTCGTGCCGGTGGCCGCGGACTGAGGCGATGTCCACGCAGTACCTGAATGCGCTGCCGCGGCGGCGCGAAGTGCACTTCGGCGACCGCATGGTGTGGTGCTTCCAGGATCGCTGGCGCACCATCTATGCTGGTCTCGAACAGGCGGTGCGCGACCGCGGCGCTGCCTTGGCGCTCCAGTTCGGCGAGCGGAAGTGGACGTATGCCGAACTCGAAGGCGAGGTCGGTCGGGTCGCGGGTGGCCTTCAGTCACTGGGCGTCGCACCTGGCGACCGCGTGGCGCTTCAAGTGCGCAACCGCCCCGATTTCGTCTTCATCTATTTTGCGACGCAGCGTCTGGGCGCCGTGACCGTGCCGATCGACGTGCGGCTGCAAGGTGAGGAAGTGGGCCACGTGCTAGCCGATTCGGGCGCGCGGGTACTGCTGCACGACCAGGAGATGGCAGGCCACTTGCCGGCGGCCCGCGCCCGAGCACCCGAGGTCATCACGTTGGAACTGCCGGAGACCGGTCATCTGTTCCCGGAAGTCCACCACGCAGCGCCCCCCTACCAGGGCGGCAGCGAGGAGGACATCGCGATGATTCTCTATACCTCCGGCACCACCGGGAAACCCAAGGGTGCGGCCATCGCGCACCTGAACGCGGTGCATTCCATCATCCACCATTGCGGCAACCTCGGCTTGACGCCGGAGGACCGCTGCCTGGTGGCCGTGCCGCTGAGCCACATCACCGGCCTGCTGTGCGGCGTGCTCGCGCCGCTGTGCACCGGCGGCACGCTGATCCTGTTGCCGTACTTCAAGGCTCGGGAGTTCTTGCCGGCGGCGGCCGACAGCCGCATGACCTACACCATCATGGTTCCGGCGATGTACAACCTGTGCCTGCGCGTCGAGAACTTCGACAGCTACGACCTGTCGTCCTGGCGCCTGGGGCACTTCGGCGGCTCGTTGATGCCGCAGGCCACCATCGACGCTCTGGCGCGCAAGCTGCCCGGGCTTCAGCTCGTCAACGGATATGGTGCGACGGAAGTCTGCTCGCCCGCTGCGATGTGGCCTGTCGGGCAGCAGGCTGTGCCCCGCGACGCCGTGGGACGTGCGATGCCGTGCGCCGAGATCCTCATCGTCGACCCCGAAACCCTGCTCGAGATGCCTACCGGCCAGCCGGGCGAGTTGTGGGTGCGGGGACCCATGGTGATCAAGGAGTACTGGAACAACCCCGACGCGACTGCCAAGGGCATCGTTGCCGGCTTCTGGCGCTCGGGCGACATCGGCCACATCGATGCCGAAGGTAGCGTCTATGTGCACGATCGACTGAAGGACCTGATCAACCGGGCCGGATACAAGATCTACAGCGCAGAAGTCGAGGGCGTGCTGCTGCACTGCCCGGGCGTGTTGGAGGCGGCAGTGGTCGCACGTCCGGATCCGGTCCTGGGTGAAAAGGTGCATGCCTTCGTATCTGTCACTGGCACGGCGAGCGAAGCCGAGTTGAAGGACTTCTGTGCGGCCCGCCTTGCCGACTACAAGGTGCCCGAGACCTGGACCCTGAGCCAGGAGCCGCTGCCCAGAACGGCCACCAACAAGGTGGACAAGAAGGAACTCCGGGCGCGTCTGAGCGCTGCCTGACCTCTTCAAATGGAGCATTCACGATGACGATCCGATTCGATGGCCGCGTGGCCGTGGTCACCGGCGCCGGCGCCGGCCTCGGGCGCAGTCACGCGCTGGCCCTGGCGGCACGCGGCGCCCGCGTGGTGGTGAACGATCCAGGCCTGTCGCGGCTGCCTGGTCGCGAGGGCATGAAGGCAGCAGACGACGTGGTGGCCGAGATCCGTTCGGCCGGCGGCGAGGCCGTTGCCAACTACGACTCGGTGGCCGAGTTCGAGAGCGCGCAGAGGCTCGTCGACCAGGCCGTCACGCACTACGGCAAGCTCGACATCCTGATCAACAACGCAGGCGTGCTGCGCGACAAGTCCTTCGGCAAGATGGAGATGGCCGACTGGGACCTCGTGCTGAAGGTGCACCTGTCCGGTACCGCTTACTGCACGCGGGCCGCCTGGCCCGAGATGCAGAAGAACAAGTACGGTCGCATCATCTTCACGACGTCGAACTCGGGCCTGTACGGATCATTCGGACAGTCGAACTACGCCGCCGCGAAGATGGGCATGGTCGGCCTGATGAACACCCTGCGGCTGGAAGGCCTGAAGAACAACATCCTCGTCAACATCATCGCCCCGGTAGCGGCAACGAACATGACGGAAGGCGTGCTGCCCGCCGAGATCGTCCCGCACTTCCGCCCGGAGCATGTGTCGTCAGCCGTCGCGGTGATGTGCAGTGAGGGCTTTCCGCACTCCGGCCAGATCTGCTCGGCGGCAGCGGGGCACTACGCGATGGTCCGCGTGGCATGTTCCCTCGGCCTGCAGTTCGATCCGCAGGTGGTGACAGATCCAGAAACGCTGTGGAAGAACTGGGAAGGCATCGCCAACCCCAACGGGATGCGCGGCTTCCCGCAGGCGGGTGCCGAGACCGAAGCCATTCTCGAAGCGATCAAGGCGTTCAGGAGATGAGCGGCGAGTTTGCGGGACGGGTGTGTGTCGTCACCGGGGGAGCCGCCGGCATCGGCGAGGCTTGCTGCCGGGCCTTCGCCGCCGCTGGCGGGCAGGTCGCCGTGCTCGACCTCAATGTCGAACGCGCGACGGCGGTGGCGGCCGAACTCCCCTCGGCCCGCGCCGTCGGGTGTGACGTGTCGGACTCCGCGTCCGTTCAGCGGGCCTTCGAAGACATCGTCACCGCGTTCGGGTGTGTGGATGTGCTGGTCAACAACGCCGGCATCATCGGTGGCCCCGAGTACGGCCGCAACCTGGAGCGCCGTCTGGTGCAGATGCGCGAAGCGGAGGAGGGCGGCATCCGCACGCCCCTGAACGCGACCATCGACCTTACCGATGCGCTGTGGCGCAACATGCTCGCCACTCATGTCGATGGCACCTTCTTCTGCACCCGCGCCGCGCTTACCGGCATGCAGGCGCGGCGTCGCGGGTCCATCGTGAACATGAGTTCGATCGCCGGCCTGGACGGCGGCGGCGGCATACCGCACTATGCGGCGGCCAAGGCGGCAATCCTCGGCCTCACGCGATCCATCGCGCACGAGGTGGGGCCCTTGGGCATCCGAGTGAATGCGGTGGCGCCAGGGTTCATCGACACCGGCATGCGGTCGCAACTGCCCGAGCCGATCGCCAGCGGACACATCCGTGCGACGCCTCTGGGCCGCCTGGGCACTCCGGCGGAGATCGCCGAAGCGGTGCTCTTCCTGGCCAGCGACAGAGCCTCGTTCGTGTCCGGCCAGGTGCTGAGCGCGAACGGTGGCTACATGTCGCGATGACGCTTCAACCTTCCTTACCTCGAGTCCTCATGTCGACGTCAGTCTTCGGTCCGCCCGTATTCAAGCGCCATTCATTGCTCAAGCGCAGTGTGTCGCATACGCGCGAGCATTTCAGCCGCTATTACGAACAGCACCACGGCCCGCTGGCGTCGAGCCTGCGGGGCTTTCGGAAGTTCTCTGAGCGCTACATACAGAATCATGTGGAGGATCTGCCGGAAGGCGGAGAGCCGCTGTTCGATGGCGTGACGATGACGACGCAAGTGCCACGGGAGGATTACACGCGTGGCTTTTTCAACGAACCGGACTACGAGAAGGTCAAGCCGGACGAGATCTACCTGTTTGACCTGAGCAAGACGGTCTCGGTGCTGGGACGCGAGGAGTTGATCATCGACGGCCCGCCCACGCCGCACAAGGCCCTGATCCTCACGCACATGGGCATGTTGGCGGCGATGAAGATGCCGCCGCCCTCACGCCTGGTACTCAACCATCTGGATCGTGCGACAGCCAGTGCTTTGGGCTTCAGCGCTGGGAGCTTCGACTACGACCTGTTGGCCGAGGTTTGGTTTGAAGACGCCGAAGTACGAGCGCAGGCGTTTCAATCCGTGAAGGTATTCAATCGGGATCAGCCGAGCCAGGCGGTCTTCCTGCCTGTCCGGGAGGTTCTCATCTTCGGTCCCGAGAAGCCGTGGCGCGATGGGTGAGGACGCGTCGATGAAGATCGTCAGCTTCGAGCGCGAGGGTCGCATCAGCTACGGCGCGGTGCAGCACGAACTGGTCCTTGATCTGGGTGCCGTGTTCGGGTCACGTGCGCCAAGCCTGCGTGCTTTGCTGCAGGCCGGCTTGCTGCCGGACGCCATTGCCCACGCGTCTGCCCATCGCGGGTCGCTCCAACTTGCTGGCCTGCGTCTGCTTCCGGTGGTGCCCGATCCCGGCAAGATCGTCTGCATTGGTCTGAACTATGCCGACCACGTCGCCGAGACCGGGAGGCAGGTGACCGAAGCACCTACGCTGTTCCTTCGCACAGCGGCTTCCCAGACTGGGCACGGGGACGTGCTGGTGTTGCCCGCGGAATCGGCGAGGTTCGACTACGAAGGCGAGATCGCGGTTGTCCTCGGCAAGCCCGGGCGTCGCATTCCCGAAGCTGCGGCGTGGGATCACATTGCCGGCTACAGCTGCTACAACGACGGCAGCATCCGCGATTGGCAGGCGGCCACGTCACAATGGACAGCTGGCAAGAACTTCTGGAAGACCGGTGCCTTCGGTCCCTGGATGGTCACCTCGGACGAGATTGTGCCAGCCCGGGTGATGACACTGACCACCAGGCTGAATGGCACGGAGGTGCAGCGTGCTTCGACGGACATGCTGATCCACAGCATTCCGCGTCAGATCGCCTACATCTCGACCTTCATCCCGCTGGAGCCCGGCGACGTCATCGTCACCGGCACCCCGGGCGGTGTGGGCTTCAAGCGAACGCCACCGTTGTTCATGAAGGATGGTGACGTGGTCGAGGTGGAGGTGGACGCCATCGGAGTCTTGCGCAACGAGGTGGTGGCAGAAGGCCGCCTTACATGAGCATCTCTGCTATTGCCTTGTTCCGTCTGGCTGGCTCAGACGACGAACGTGCCGCGCGTCGGCGCGAGCGCGGCCTGGCACTCGCCCGCGGTGTGCTTGAGACGACGGCGAAGTCGGATGGCCTCACGCTTCTGGTGGGTGTCGACGAAATTCGGGAGATGAACCTGCACCGCGTCGGCAGCGACTTCACGCCGCCGCATGACTTCGCTCTCCGGGTTGCGGTCGACAATGCCGCGGCCCTGCTAGGCGCCATTGGGGCCAGTGGCGTGGGCGAAGAGTGCGTCGACTGGTCGGCTTACGAGGTCGAGGAAACCGTCAGGAAGGAGCGGCCCCGGGCGGATTGTCGTGACCGAGTGCCGGGTGTGCACATGCTGCACCCGCTGTACTTTCATGAAGATCTTCCGAGGTCGGTGCTGCTGCGCAGCTGGCGCGAGATCCATGGTGATCTGGCGCTGCGCGTGCATGTGGGCGCCGAGATGTACCGGCAGCATCTGGTGCTGCGCACGCTCGTGAAGGGCCGCGATGCCGCCTTCGGCGGCTTTTCGGAGTTCCATTTTCCCAGCACCGAAGCGTTGATCGGCGGGTACTTCGATTCGGAGCGTGGACGATCGGAGATCCGGCACGACATACGCCACTTCATTCAGGGCTTTCCCGCCAGGATGTTTGCCGAGGAACACTGCCTGCGACCGGTCGATTGAGGCAGGGTGCCGCTTCAGCGCGAAGCAAGGCCTGCAAGGGCTGTAGGCGGCCACGGATCTGCGTGCTAGCCTCGTTGCATCGTTTGCGTCCGAAACCTGCGAATGGACTCGCCCCAGCACACCCCTGAAGTCGACGTTCTGCGCCTGGATGGGCGCGTGGCGGTCATTACCGGGGCCGCGGGCGGCATTGCCGGGGCCATCGTCGATCGGGTGCTGCAACTGGGTGCGCGTGTCGCGCTCCTGGACATCGACGATGCGGGACTGGCGCGACTCGAGCGCAGGCACGCGGCGGTCCGTGAGCGCGTCCTGGCACTTCATTGCGACGTGGCCAGCGAAGCCGATGTGTCGGCCTCTGCAAGGCGGGTGCTCGATGAATTCGGCGGGTGCGACCTGCTGGTGAACAACGCAGGGGTGCTTCCGCGCGCGACTTCGATCGAAGCTCAATCGGTCGACGACTGGGACCGTTCCATGGACGTCAACGTCCGCGGGGTGTTCCTCTGCACGCAGCATTTCGGCCGCCACATGCTGGCCCGCGGTGCCGGGAGCATCGTCAACATTGCATCGATCGGCGCCGAGGCTCCCAACGCGTCCCCGCCGTACGGCGCCGCCAAGGCGGCGGTCATCGCCTTCACGCGTCAGACGGCCATCGAGTGGGGGCCCAGAGGCGTGCGGGCCAACTCGGTCAGCCCAGGCTTCATCCGCACGCCCTTGTCCGAGCACATGTACGCCGGCACCGACCTCGCCGAGGTGCGGGCAGGGATGGTTCCTTTGCGGCGCCTGGGAACGACGCTGGAAATAGCGCACGTCGCTGCCTTTCTCCTGAGTACGGGCGCGGCCTACGTGAACGGGCAGGACCTTCAGGTCGACGGCGGATTCCTGATGACGCCGTTGATGCACGCGCAAGCCCCCGCGGTCCAGTACGGGGGCCAGCGCGTCTAGCCGGCCAGCGCGCCGCCAGCACGGGCGACCGCGCTGGCGCCACCAATCCCAGTCAAGCCTCGCGAGGAATCGCATTCAATTCGGGTATCACCCGAAGTGAAGTTGTGCGCCAGTAGCGATACTTGCGGCTACATCATGCATCTCGATCTGTGAGACCAAAGGCGTGTATCGGTTCGAGGAGCTGCGATCGACTCTGCCGTCCAAAGGAGCGAAATGAACACCAACCTGGTGTCCGGCGCTGTTGCCGCGTCCGCCGGACTCCTGCTCTCTACGGCCGCGCAGGCCTCCACGGCTTGTGAGGCCCTGGCCGGCGCCCGACTGACCGACACGGTCATCACGGCCGCGCACACGGTGCCCGCCGGCACGTTCACACCGCCCGCGGGCACTGCGCAGGCGGACTTGCCCGAGTTCTGCCGTGTCGCAGGTGAAGTTCACAACCATGCGACCTCGCGGATACGGTTCGAGGTCTGGCTTCCTACCTGGGCGGCGAACCTGCGCTACGTGCAGGTCGGCAATGGCGGCTTCGCAGGCGTCATCCAGTACGGTGCGATGGCCGAGCGGCTTCGCGAGGGCTATGCAACGGCAAGCACGGACGACGGCACGACCGCGGCGCCCGGGGTTCCCGCCAGTCAGACCTTGACCTTCCTGGGCGACTTCGAGCGCCTCTACGACTTCAAGGGCCGGGCCGTGACGCTCACCACCGGCATCGCGAAGGCTCTCTTCAACGCCTTCTACGGCGCTTCGCCGCAGTACAGCTACTTCACAGGCTGCTCCAGCGGTGGCCTCGAAGCGCTCGCGGTGGCGCAGCGAATCGGCGACCAGTTCGACGGCGTCAGCGCCGGTGCGCCAGCGAACAACTCGGCCGGCCTGTTCACCCAGGCCATCTGGACCTACAAGAACTACCGGGTCCTGTCGACCAAGCTGCAAGTCATTCACGATGCGGCGGTGGCCGCCTGCGACACCGTCGGTGACGGCGTCGCGGACGGCGTCATCGGCGACCCGGAGCACTGCCGATTCGATCCAAAGGTGCTGGCCTGCAAGGCGGGCGACCGGCCGGATTGCCTGACCGATGAGCAGGTGGTGGCGGCGCGCCGGATCTACCAGGGGCCGATCGACCCGCGAACCGGCACGAAGACCGGCGAGCAGTACGCGCCCGGCATGCCGCGTGGCAGCGAACTGGGTTGGAGCGTGTCCCAGCCACAGGCGACGTTCGCCTCGCAGCCGTGGTACGGAATGGTGCTGCACAACACCCTGACGCTGGACTTCGACACATTCGACTTTGGCGGCGACGTCACGCGCGCGCTGCTGCTCACACGGCCGTACGGCGCGCAAGTGACCAATCCTGACCTGAGCGCGCTGCGCAACAGCGGAGGAAAGCTGATGATGTGGGCCGGCTGGAACGATCCCCTCTGGTCGGAGCAGAACATCGTCGACTACTACAAGGCGGTGGTGCGCCGGACGGGGCAATCGCATCCACGTGGCGAGCGGTGGGACAGGCATCCGCACGGCAGCCCCATGGAACGTACGCGCCAGTACGCACGGCTGTTCATGGCGCCGGGCGTCGGCCATTGCGGTGGCGGCGAAGGGCCGAACGCCTTCGACACCTTTGCGCCCCTGGTGAAGTGGGTCGAAGCCGGGCAGGCGCCGGAGTCCATCCCGGCGACGAAGTTCAAGAACGATCGACCGGCCGACGGCGTGGCGCAAACCCGGCCGCTTTGTGCCTACCCGCAGGTGGCTCGTTGGTCCGGCCGCGGCGACAGCACGAAGGCCGAGAACTACAGCTGCACAGTGCCCCAAGGTCATCGGGACGACGACTGAACCAGCACGGCATCGGGCGCGACGCGCGCTGCGCGCCGCCCGATGTCAGCGGCCGACAGCGCGTGTGCCGCGCGGGCGTGCCTTGGCCGGCGCCACCGCGGCTTGCTTCGCGGCTCTCTTGCGCCCGGCGGGTGCCGTTTCGCTCGGCGCGCGAGCGCCGAGCAGCTTCTTCGTGATCTCTGCCGCGCCCTGCTGAACGATCGCGCCGAGCTGTTCGATCTCCTCCGCCGGGACCTCGCTGCGCAGCTTCACCAGGCACAGGCTCGCTGTCACATCGCCCGAAGGCAGGAAGATGGCCGCCGAAACGCCGACCAGCGTCTTGTCGATATCGCTGGCCACCGCGTAGCCGAGCTTCTGCACTGCGCGCATGTTCTCCCGGAACTCCAGCCAGTTGCGGCCCAGCCCGGCAGAGTTGATCTCTTCTGCGTGGTGCAGGAAGAGGCGTTGCAGCTGGGCCGCGGTGAGGTTGGCCAGGATGATTCGCGAGGGGCTGCCCCGGAACAGGGTGAAAGGGCGGCCGCGGTCGAAGCTGCTCTTTATGCGTGCGTCGACCTTGTCCTCGTAGATGCTCAGGACGCGGTGCCCGTAGTAGCGACACAACAACTGGTTGCCGGCGAAGCGCTGGCGCAGTGCCTCCATGACGGCGGGCGCCACCTGAAGAAGCGGGTCACCCACACGGATATGCCGGTCCATCTCGATGAACCGCGGCCCCAGCGAGTACGCGCCTCGGCCGTCCGGCGACAGGAATCCGGTCTCCACCAGGGCTCGAAGGTAGCGGTACATCGTAGCGCGAGCGACGCCCAGACGGTCGATCAGCACGTCGGTGGTCCATACCGGGCATTGCTCGGTGAACATGTCCAGGATGCTCAGGACGCGGTCGGTCGTGCTGTCCAGCCGCTGGCCGGGTTTGAGTTCTGTTGCGGGCCGCTGGGCCATGTCGCTCTCCAAATCAAATCGCGAGACGAGCGCTAGTATCGCGCGGCGGTGAAACGTCGGTGTAAAATGCGAAGTCGCACATATAGAGACGGCTGATACAGTCTCTAGTGCGGCATAAATACCACTGCATCGGCAGCCGAGTTGACATAAGCAATGTCGCGCGAGGTGCATGCACATTGCGACTGGTTGGCGATCGAACTTTGGTAGCCGCGATGAGCGTGCAACTGGGCTTGTGGAAGGCGTGGTACTTCCCAGAGTCAATTGCTGGGCGAATCCAAGAAATGCCCTGTCGTGCCCCTCAGATCTCGAATGGGCATCGATTCGTCGTCGATTTTGACTGGCGTTCAGTCTGCGGGGCCAGGACGATGCGGTGAATCGGGCTGTCAATGGTGTCCCCGAGGCTCCCCGAGGAAAGTCCCACCGATGACGGACATGCCACTCGACGAGGAAGATCCCTTGCCGCCAGACGACGCGGATCCGTCAGAGTCCATGCTGCGCGAGGTACTGGACGGCCAGACCTACGACACGGTGGCGTCCCGATATGGTACGACCCGTACTGGCGTGGAGCGCCGCATCAAGGCTCTTGCCAGCACACTTTCGCAGCGAGTTGGCATCGAGGGGATGAATGAAGACGCCGCTTCGTTCGTTCGGAGGCTTCGGGCGAACCGCGATGCGGTCCTTGAAGCTCTCGCGCAACTCTGCACTTGTGGCCCCGCCGCAATCCCGTTGCCTCAGGAGATCCGAGTCCTGTCTGTCGAGGAGGTCGCCGCCGGGGCACGCCGGATCTCCGCCCGCAGTCCGCATCCACAAGAAGACCTGGCGCTGTACTACCTGTTGCTCGCCTCGGGCGCGCGGCCGCTCGAAATCGCGCGCTTGCAAGTCTTCGACTACCTCGCACCTGACGGCACCGTCAAAGCAAACTCGGAGCTGCGAGCAGAGGTGGCCATCACAGGGCGCCCGCGGCCGTTGTACTTCAGAAGCGCAAAGCTCAACGCCGCCATCGACGACTACCTCGCGACGCGCGACCGCGCCGCTCAACATTGGGACGGCACCGCCCCCTATCGCGGCCTCGACCCCAACAGCAGGCTGTTCCTCTCGCCTTCCGGCCAGGGTTTCGAGATCCTGGGCTACGGCCGCGAAGGTCAACGCAGGTTCCGCTGCCGGGCTATTCAGGAGACCTACCGCAAGATCTGGCGCTACGCCGATTTCAAGAACTTCACAACGCTGGCGGCCCGGCATACGGTTGCCGACAGGCTCTACGCGCGAGGCGCGGATGAAGCCCAGGTCGGCCTGTTGCTCGGCATCAGCGAGCGCGCCGCGGTGAGGGAGATGTTCCCCCGGCGCTTGCCTACGCTCGATCAACTGACCGACGACCTGGTGTAGCGGCCGAGGATTCCGTGCCGGCGCATGCCGATGAACCGGAGTCGCAGCACTTCGCGGTCAGGGGACGCAGGTGGCGTCCAGGCGAGGTCGGGTTTCAGGCTGCGCTGGCGTCGGTCCACGGAACGCCTGAGCGTCCCCGCTGCCTCTGCAGGCGCGGTGGCGTCGAGATGTACGTGGCGCTCGCACAGGAGTACCTGGTCAAGCGCATGCCGGACACGGGCCATCTGCACAGCCCGAGTTGCCCGTCGTTCGAGCCGGAGGCTTCGCAGTCCGGACTGGGCGGCTTGGCAGGTTCGGCAGTCCGCGAGCTCGAGACAGGTCGCATCGAACTGCGCGTCGACTTCCCTTGGATGAGGCGACCTGGACATCCTGCCAAAGCCGAGGCCTTGACGCCGTCCGGCCAGGTCGAAACCGCTGACCATCGCATGAGCCTTCGGGCCCTGATGCACCTGCTGTTCGACCGCGCCGGCTTCAACCGCTGGACACCGGCGATGGCAGGCCGTCGGCGCTGGGGGGTGATTCGCAAGTACCTGATCGAGGCCGCCGAGCAGATCGACGTGGCCGGCGGGCCCTTGACCGAACGACTGTTCGTCCCCGAGGTCTTCGACGAGGCGACGAGGGCCGATGCCGCACGTCGTCGCCGCCAGAAGCTCGCACTCCTGAGCCCACACGATGGCATCACCCCGCTGGCGCTGATCATCGGCGAGTTCAAGGCGGTGGAGGCGGTTGATGCGGTGGGGGCGGTGG
>ERZ761602.1391-NODE-1391-length-44135-cov-8.863997_pt1 | contig 44135 bp, 37 predicted proteins | sample MGYA00512165_ERZ761602 | MGnify/ENA primary metagenome ERZ761602 (study PRJEB28899, sample SAMN02445085) | bioreactor sludge metagenome | biome: EBPR sludge; isolation source: Thorneside wastewater treatment plant | place: Australia: Brisbane, Thorneside...
GCGCAGCCCCACCCACCCGACATAGGCCGCTTCCCTCAGCGTATATCCAAATGGCAGCAGGAACGGCACCACTGCAAGCGGCCGCGCGATAAACGCCAGGAACAGCGACACCGCCAGGCCGACCCCGACAATGTCGAGCAGGCGCGACGGAAACACCAGCAACCCGAGCATCAGAAACATGCCGATCTGGGACAGCCAGGCCAGGGCATCGTGAACGCGCGCAAGCCCGCTTCGGTAGGGAATGGCCTTGTTGCCCAACACGACGCCCGTTGCATAGACAGCCATGAATCCGCTGCCATAAGCGACCGTCGCGGCACCGAACGAGAAAAACGCCAGCGCAAGTGTGAGCGCTGGATAGAGGCCGACCGTGCCAAGCCGCACCCGACGGAGTACGAACACACCAAGGAAACCAAGCACGATGCCCACGCCCGCGCCCACCGCGAGCTGGATAGGGACATCGAGCAGCGGCCGCCACCCGAGAGGCTGCTCGGCGGTGAGGAATTGGATCATCGTCGTCGTGAGGATGACGGCCATCGGATCGTTTATGCACGACTCGACCTCGATCGTGCGGCCCACGCGCGGCTTGAGGGACGCCCCCCCGCCCCGTAGCACCGCAAAAACGGCGGCGGCATCGGTCGACGACACCACCGCCCCGAGTAACAGTGCTGCCGGCCACGGCAACCCGAGCACCCACGCCGACAACGCAACCAGCCCCGCCGTCGCCGCAACGCCAAAAGTAGCCAGCACCGAAGCCGGACCGATGACCTGCCGGATCGACGAAAATGATGTGTTCAGTCCCCCATCGAACAGAATCAGCACCAGCGCCATCGTCCCCAGTCGGACGGCAACGCTATAATCTGTGAACTCGATCCCACCCAGCCCCTCCGAACCGCCGAGCATTCCCAAGACCAGAAAGAGCAACACCACCGGCACGCCCAGCCGGTCGGCAGTCTTACTAATCAGCCCGCTGACACCGATCAACACTCCCACAACAAGCAGAAAGACCGCAGTGCTATACGGTTCGACAATCGCCAGCAACATGGGCGCAGCGACTGTGGTATTGAAGGGATCGAGTGTCATGCGATAGCGAGGGGCAAGTCTTGGTGGTGCCTGCTTCCATGTCAGAGTTTGCGCAGCAGCTTCGCGTCACCGCCGACATGGACGAGTGAAGCCAGAACGCGATACTAACCGCGCCGCGCATCCCCCTGCAAAGCGTGCTGAAGTTAATCCGAAAGTGCTGGGGGGCGACCCAATCACGCGAGGCGATTATCTCAACCACCCGCCCGAAGAGCTGCGCGTACGTTCATGCCGGTATTGTGGGAACGGACACAATTTCATTTCCGCCGAAAAGCCCAATCTGTCTGGAGATTGTCTCTTCGACCAAACCGGGCGCACTCGAAACGGCGCGGGCACCCGGGACCGCGGCGAGCGCTGGCAAGGTCTTCCCAAACTGGCTGGCAAGGATGGTAAAGTCGTTGAGGGTCACCCCACCGCCGGGGCTGTAGTCGAAGTTGCCCTGACTAAAAACACGACCGGTCTGCCCGAAGTTGGCGGCTAGAATGGTGAAGTCGTCGAGGTTGACATTGCGATCGCGATTGGCGTCGGCGGCGAGGATGAAGAAATCGAACGACGACGCGCCTGAGGCAAGCGTGTTTCCGGCGATGTCAGTCACGCCGTCCGGGGCGATCGAAGCGCGATAGTTGCCGTCCACCAGCACACTGGCGAAGCCCACGCGGTATGCGGTGCCGGTCTGCATAAGCGTTATCTGTTGCTCTGGCACTGCGGTGCCGGTGGTCAGGTTGTCGACGGCAAGGTCGGCGTGGGTGAGCGTCCCGCCGAGACTCTCGCTGATTTGGAAGTGAACCGCTTGCGCCGAGAGAAACTCAAACTCCGCCGCGACAACCGCAGGAGGCGTGGTGTCGAGCGTGATCGCCACCCCCTGCGACGCAGGGCTGGCCCCGTTCAAGTTCGACGCGACGGCGGTCACGGTGTGGGTGCCGTCGGGCAAGCCGGGACTGATCACCGCCGTCCACGCGCCCGACGCGTTGGCAATGCCCATGCCGCGAGGTGCGCCGTCCACCAGCAGGGTAATCGTCGCGCCAGGCACCGCCGTGCCCGCAAGCGTCGGCGCAGCGATGTTGGTGATGCGATCGGATGGACTTGCGCCCGTGTCATTTCCGGGCGCCAGCGCCGGCGCTGTCGGCGCATCGGGACGTCGAATCGAACCCACCACGGGTAGCACGGAGTACGGTGTGTACTGCCCCGATTCCCAGTGATCCTGCCCGAGTTCCCAGATCATCGCGCCGGCAAATCCGTTATCGCGAACGAAGTTTACCTTCGCCTGCATGGTCGCCGGGCCGTTGAAGAAGAACGTGGCGCCGCCGGTGTCGGTGTAAGAGTCCATTTCTGCCGGCGGGTATACGCCTTGCGTGGTGCGATAGTCGCTGACAATCGCGCCGTATGTGCGCGAAACTGTATTGCTCCAGCTCGAGCCGCTCCGCCCGTAAAAGGGGACGCCCATCACCAGCTTGTCCTTGGCCACGCCGTAGTTGAACCACTGGTTCAAGCCGTCGGTGGCGGCGGCGAAGGTGGAGTGGTTGGCGTAGTCGAAGTCGTAGCACATCACGTTAACCCAATCCATCATCTGCGTCGCGGCGACGGGTATCTCCTTGGTCCACGGGTTCACGGCGGCGGTGATCTTCTTGCCGATGGGGTTGAGCTGGGCGTAGAGATCGTGAATCAGCAGGCCGTAGTTGACCTGGTCGGCGGCGCTGCCGGGGGGTTCCCAGTCGATGTCCACGCCATCGAGGTTGCGCGCGACGATGTAATTGCGGATGTTCAGCGCAAACGCCGCCCGCGCCGCGGGGTTCGCCGCCATCGCAGAAAACGAATGCGGGCCGACGGTGATGCTCACGCCGATGCCGCGGGCGTGGGCCGCGTTCACAACCGTGGCAAGACTGGTGTTGTTGACGTTGGTCGTCGTCAGCGCGCCGCTGGAGTTGGCGGTGATCGCGAAATAGTTGATGTGCGTGACCTGGTCCAGGTCCATCTGCCCGAAGAGCGACTGGCGATAGTACGGCAGATATCCCACCACCTGCCCGCGCGTGCCGGGCGTTTGCGGGATCGGCTCGCTCAGGCCCACATCGTCCACCCGGAAGACCGTGGGATTGGATGCATCCGTGCTGCCCACGAACGCGATGCGGATCGTCTGCCCGATCAGCGCCGGCGAAAGCGCGAACGTGTGCGGCGTGTACTTCCCCGCCGCCGTGTGCGGGCCGGCGGTGGTGACGGAGTTGAGGTTCGACAGCGTGATCAGGTGCTGCAGCGTCTGCGTGCCGGTGGCGTCGAGGATGCGAACGTGCAGCAGGTCCTTGGCCAGCGTCGTGGTCGTCTCGGCGGTGGTGATCTTGGTCCAGAAAGTGAGCGTCGGGTTGGCGGAGGTCGAAGGGACCAAAAGTTGCTGGTGCAGCGTGCCGGAAAGGTTGTTGGCTGCGTTGCCGCTGGCGTTGGTCAGGTAAGCATATTGCGACCCGCCATGAAACTGCGACCCACTGCCAACAATCCAGTTCCCCCCACGCACCCAGTCGTCAGTGGAGACGGTCCCCTCAAACGCCCCGCTGCGGACAAGCTCAGCATGAGACAGGAAGGTGCGCGACTCTAGTGGCTCAACGGCGGCTGGTCGATGGTGCACAGTTCTGGTCTCCGGGGACAGCGCGACCGATGATTATAGCACAATTCGCCGGCTCGGGCGCGCAATCCGTGGAACAGACTCGCACATCTCAATGAAAAACCGCGTCGCAAGCGACGCGGTTGTACTCCGGGGGCGTGGCACGCCTCAGCCAGCTTCGCGTGAAGCGGGCATTATCCGGCGGCAAGCTCTTTCGCCCGTGCCCGCACATCCTCAATGGTGCCGACGTACAGGAACGCCTGCTCATTGATGTCGTCCACTTCGCCGTTGCAGATCGCGTCGAAGCTCTTGAGCGTGTCGGCTAGCTTTGTGTAAATCCCCTTCTTGCCCGTGAACTGCTCGGCGACGAAGAAGGGCTGGCTGAAGAAGCGTTCGATCTTGCGGGCGCGGCCGACGATCAGCTTGTCTTCTTCGCTCAACTCATCTACGCCCAGAATCGCAATAATGTCCTGCAGATCGCGATACCGCTGCAGCATGGTTTGCACCTTGCGGGCGATACGGGCGTGTTCGTCGCCGACGATATCGGCACTGAGGGCTCGGCTGGACGACGCGAGCGGATCCACCGCGGGGTAAATGCCCTTGCTGGCGATGCTGCGTTCGAGGTAGATGAACGCGTCCAGGTGTGCGAACGCGTTGGCGGGCGCAGGGTCGGTCGGGTCGTCGGCGGGAACGTAAACCGCCTGCACCGATGTGATAGCACCGTTCTTGGTCGATGTAATTCGTTCCTGCAGTTCGCCCATTTCGGTTGCCAGCGTCGGCTGGTAACCCACGGCGGACGGCATACGGCCGAGCAGTGCGGACACTTCGGAACCGGCCTGCGTGAAGCGGAAAATGTTATCGACGAACAGCAGTGTGTCGGCGCCGGTTTCGTCGCGGAAGTATTCGGCCATCGTCAGCGCACTCAGGGCCACGCGAAGACGCGCGCCCGGCGGTTCGTTCATCTGGCCGAAGACCATGACCGTCTGGTCGATAACGTGCTTACCGGTGTTGCCGATCTGGGCTTCCTGCATTTCCAGCCAGAGGTCGGTGCCTTCGCGGGTACGTTCACCCACGCCGGCAAACACGCTGTAACCGCCGTGCTGCTGGGCGATGCGGGCGATGAGTTCCTGGATGACGACGGTCTTTCCGAGACCCGCCCCGCCGAACAGGCCGGCCTTGCCGCCGCGAAGGAACGGCGTGAGCAGGTCGATCACCTTAATGCCGGTTTCAAACACCTCGGCCTTTGGGGTGAGATCAACAAATTCCGGCGGTTCGCGGTGAATTGGGCGGCGTTGCGATGCACCACACGGCCCGCGGTTGTCGATTTCATCGCCGAGGAGGTTAAACACGCGGCCCAGGGTCTCCTTGCCAACCGGAACGCTCAGCGGGGCGCCAGTGTCGGTTACGCTCATCCCGCGGGCGAGGCCGTCGGTCGACCCTAAGGCGACCGCGCGAACTTTGCCCCCGCCGAGATGGCTGGCGATTTCGCCGGTGAGTTTGAGCGAGCCAGAGTCGATCTTCACAGCGCTATAGATTTTGGGAAGCTGATCTTCGGGAAACTCGACATCAAAAGTCGAACCGATGACCTGGGTGACTGTTCCGGTTGCGGGCATGGGAATAGCGTCCTTCTGCGTTTCGTAAATAGGCGAATCTGCACCATCCACCGCTGACGCCGCGGCCACAACCGCGGATGCTTCACGCCATACGTCAGGGGCGGAGAATTGTACGGAACGCGGTTCAGGGGGCAAGTGCGGCGGGTTTTCACGCGACAGGGCACATAAATGGAGCAATTCGTGATGCCTGGAACGCGAATCTCATCAAAGGTAACAGTATTGACCTCCCCCACAGCGTCCTAACGGGCGATCCTGAATATTGCGGTTTTAGCTGGTGCTTTGGCGTACCCGGTTCGCTATGATTTTCGCATCAAGAATAGGGAGTTGGGGATGGTTCGATCTAAACAGGCTTTGGCAGTCATCGCGGCAATCTTGCTCGGTACGGGCGTTGTACCCGCTGAACAGGTCAACACCACCTGGCTCGGGGGCAGTGGCCTTTGGACCAACCCATCAAACTGGTCCGGCGGAGTTGTGCCAAACAAAACGGCAACGCAGACGTTTAATGTTTTGATTCCGACCGGAAGCGTCGGATTTTCCGCGCCTGGGGCACCTTCGATTCAGGTATCCGCCCTCAGCGTCACGGCAGGCGCGTCCCTCTATGGTCCTCAAGAAGCCTCAATAGTAGTGAATGACGCGTTTAGGCTTGACGGCAGATTCGTCGGCAGCGTGTCGAGGCTTACTCTTCTGCCAGATGCGTCGCTCACCGGTTCCGGCACGCTGCATCTGCTAAACTCATCACTTTCCCCTTCGGCAGGATCGTCGGCAGGTTTTGGCGTTCCTGCGAGAATCACTGTTGTTGGAGACTATGGCTTTTTCCGAAACAATGTGGTGGGGCGCACAGACACTTCGTTAACCAACGTCGGCACCCTCATGGCGACTGCAAACGTCAGCCTTGGCGAAGCGGCTCTTACACTCAGCGGCTCAACATTTCGGAACGACAGCGAAATTCTGGCTGTTGGTGCGGCGCGGGTGCTCTTTGATATTGGTCGTTGGCGGATGTCGGACATCGGAAATGCGGCACGCATCGACGGCGCGACCTTTGTTATCGGCGGCACTCTGGACAATACAAATCGTTCACTCAATTTCGGCCCCGCTCATGGCAATTGGGAAATCGCCGGAACGGTGCGCGGCGGATCGATCAACATCGCCACCGGGACCGTCCTTCGCGCGCCGTCATCATATTCGGCTAACAACATTGGCCTGCATGACACCGAATTGAATGGACACCTTCGACTTTACGACGGCGACCATCTGGTCACCCACGACGGAGCAATCCGCGGGACGAATCGCATCGAACTCTACAGCCCGAATTTAGATGGCTGGAGTCGCATTTATTCATCCACCGATTCGTTGACGACCGGAGAAAACACGGTCATTCAATACTATGGCGGTGGGATCGGAGACCTCGAGGTAACCGAACCCAACTATCTCAACAGCGGCATCGGCGATCGGCAACGCCTCATGCCGATCGAAAACCGCGGGCGCATCGTCGCGACATCGATCGTCCATCCGACATACCCGTCATTTGATGTGTTGGCGATCGACGGAGACTTTTCCCAGAACGCCAGGATGGTTCTCGGCGAAAAAATCCTGGCGCGCGTGCGCGGGGATTTCACGTCCGGCCGCGAAAGTCTGACCGTCATCCATCTCACCCGTAACGAGTCGCCCGTGCTTCAGGATTTTGTTGCCCTGGATGTGCAGCATCTTGACCTGACCAGCGAACTGGATCATTTGCGGCTGATTCCTCCGTCCGACGTCTTTTATGGGGAAGTCTTCAGGATTGCGAAGTTTCAGAGCTTCTCAGGATCGTGGCGCCTCATCACCACCGATTTTCAGCTTTACGGAGGCGGCGGTTACTTGCTCGCCCGATATGTGCCCGAGCCGAGAGGCCAGGTTGCGATGACAGGGGTGCTGGCAATTCTGTGCCGTCGGAGGCGAGCCTGCGGGGGCTGCGTGGAACCCTCTTCTATCCGGGGCTGAAGCCCCCGGCTTGCGGAAGGGTCTGCGTGGCGCGAAGTAATCGGGCAGTCGGTTAAGCAACAAATTGTTGGCGTTGGGGCCGGGGACCTGCTAACCTCTCGGCGGCTAATCAGGGAGCAGGAACAGTGTCCAGACAATTCATCGAAACCCTCGACCTGCGTCGGGTGATGTCTACGCTCGGTGGTAATGTGAATCTTGATGAGTTCACGCAGCTTTCGAACGCATTTTGGCAATTCCCGATCGACTACAACCTTGATAGAAAGCTGGACTTGACAGACGTCACGTCGTTCATGTCGCTTTATTCGTCAACGAACAATGGCGACTTCGATTCCGATGACATCGTGAATGCGGCCGACTTCACGTTTATTCGCGACAACAAGTTCAAATTCGTTGGTGGCGAGGCAATCGCCGCCAGTGCCGGCTTTGGCGATGCCAATATGGACGGACGCATCGACACTTTCGACTTTCGTGCAATCGCCAATTCGTTCAATCGAGAAAACATCTCTGTACAAGAGCGATGGTCCAGCGGCGACTTCACTCTCAACGGCCGCGTGACGATCAAAGATTTCACTCTCGCGGCGCTCAACTTCGCAAGCCGCGATTAATCGGTCCAAAAAAGTTTCGGGTGTCGCTGCATGGCTCTCATGCCATGCGGTGTAAGACATCGATATGCGCTGTTTCTCGCAGATTCGTCCACGCACGGCTTGGCCTGAAAGCCAAGACCGTGGCACCCGAGGTCTCTGTCATGCAAACCTTCTGCCAATCCACACTCTTCTTCCCATCTTCCTTCGCGTTCTTAGCGGTCGTCGTGGTTATTCTCTTCTTCACAAAACCACGCGGCTTTACACCCGCGGCTGCGCGCTGTATCTCTGTTGAATGACCCACGACGAAGTCATTCCAATTCTCGATTTCGGCTCGCAATACGCTCAGCTTATCGCCCGCAGGGTGCGCGAGGCTGGTGTGTTTAGCGAACTGGTTGCACCAACCATTTCCGTTGCCGAGCTCAAGAAAATGGCGCCCAAGGGCATCATCCTCTCCGGCGGGCCGAGCAGCGTTTACGAAACCGGCGCACCCAAGTGCGATCCGGCCATCTTCGATCTCGGCATTCCTGTCCTTGGCATCTGTTACGGCATGCAACTTGGCGCGCTCTACCTCGGTGGGAAGGTGCAGCCGGCCAAGGCGCGCGAGTTCGGCCGGGCACAACTCAAAATTAACGCAGATGAGCCGCTGCTCAAGGGTTTGCCGCAGGATACGACTGTCTGGATGAGCCACGGCGACCAAATCCACGATCTCCCGCCGGAGTTTGTGCCGATTGCAACGACCCCTACCTGCCCCTTCGCTGCGGCGCGGCATGTAGCCAAGCCCTTTTTCGGCGTGCAGTTTCATCCTGAAGTAACCCACACGCCGCGCGGCGAAAAGGTGTTTCAAAACTTTCTTTATGAAATCTGCAAGTGCCGCGGGACTTGGTCGATGGGCAACTTCATCGAACACAGCATCGCCGCCATCCGCGAGCAGGTGGGCAGCGGGAAAGTCATCTGCGGGCTGAGCGGTGGGGTCGATTCTTCCGTCGCAGCGGCCATTTTACACAAGGCCATCGGCGATCAACTCATCTGCATTTTTGTCGATAACGGCCTTCTGAGAAAAGGCGAGCGAGAACTGGTCGAAAGCACCTTCCGCGATCACTTCCGCATTAACCTGCAGGTGGTCGATGAGGCGAAGGAGTTCCTGGCCGACCTGAAAGATGTGAAAGACCCGCAGCAGAAGCGCAAGCTGATTGGCAAGCGGTTCATCGAAGTCTTCGAGGCCGCTGCCAGCCAATCCGCGATCCGCAATCCGCAATCCGAGATTGAGTTTCTTGCGCAGGGCACTCTTTATCCCGATGTAATCGAATCCGGCCATGGCAAAGCCGGCACGGCGGCTAACATCAAGCTGCATCATAACGTCGGCGGGCTGCCGGAAGATCTGGAGTTCAAGCTCGTCGAACCGCTGCGCGAGCTCTTTAAGGATGAAGTGCGCAAAGTCGGCGAGCTACTGGGTTTACCGGAAGAAATCGTCTGGCGGCACCCGTTTCCCGGCCCGGGTTTGGCGGTGCGGGTGATGGGCGACATCACCGAGGAGCGACTGCGCGTCCTGCGCGATGCCGATGAGATCGTGCTGGAAGAACTCATCGCCGCGGGGCTATATCGTAAGACGGCGCAGGTCTTTGCGGTGCTGCTCCCCATCGGCACGGTGGGCGTGATGGGCGATGCGCGCAGCTACGACAGCGTAATCGCGATTCGCGCGGTGGAAAGTACCGATTTCATGACCGCCGACTGGGCGCGCATTCCGTATGAGGTGCTGGCGACGATGAGCAACCGGATCATCAATGAGGTGCGCGGGGTCAACCGAGTGGTTTACGACATCTCATCCAAGCCCCCCGCAACGATCGAGTGGGAATGACGGTCATTTCCTCAGATGCGCCGGTAAAATGCAGCGCCCCGGATGCTCATCTTGCGATGTCCGGGGCGCTGCGGTGCAGTATGGGGATTGCTTTCGACTTGTTTAGGTCTACAAGACATCATCGAGCAATCGGTCGGCGGCGATGTCAAACTTCTCAGCCGTCTCGTAGGTGCCCGCCTCGATCTGCGCTTTTATCTCCGCGACCTTTTCCGTGCGAATATCGTTGTTTTTCAGCGCGGTGAGGAAACCTTGCACGCCGGATAGCTCGACGCTGTCCCGGCCTCGCGCGGCGGAGACGTCTGCGGGTTGCTCGGCCTTGGAGGCAGGTGCGGGCGCTTGCAGCTTGCTGACCGGTGCGGCAGTTCCGACATTATTGATGACACTCATCGTTGTCCTTCTCTTCTTATCGTGCAGCAGTTTCGGCGGACGACTCCATCGCCCCTTCGCCGGTCAGTCATAGCGTCGCCACCGAGGTCGTCGTGTGACATTCGCTTGCCCAACGGAGAAAAGTATCGTCTGTCACGCCTCCCAATCTTGAACCCCTTACACGATTGCGAAAATCGACGTAAACATATTAAAAATATGTACTTACGTCACAGCCAGTGAGCCACCGCGCCGAAAATTCCCCTTGACGCGCAAGTTTGGGCGATGTTTTAGATTACCTATTCAACCCAAACATCGCATTTTCACAATTGCACTTCCGTCGCAAGTCTCCTTTGACAGGTATTATGAGACTCAAATTTATCGGAGTGAAATAAATTGGAAATTCCGCCGACCAGCGGTGACTTCGGTCGCTGTGGGGTCAGCGCACCACGCTTTCACCTAGAAAAATAGCCTCCCCCACCCGCGCCGCCATGATCGGGTTGCGATAGATCAGCGGCAGCAGCAATCGCAGATTCTGCTGCGGGCCGCGCAGGTAGTCGCCGACCGTGCTTCCCCAGGACTCTCGATAGCTCAGCAGCGCATCCTGAACATGCCGCGCGCCCAACGCCGCGACCGCAACGTCGGCGGCGAGAATTGCGCTCCAGCAGCCGGGATAAAGATCTTCGTTGCAAGCGCTGAAAAAGCCCCCTGCCGGGCCGACTAGCAACGTGCGGTTGGCCACGGTCTCGCCAGATAACGCGCCGGCAACAGGCAGTTGCAGTGTTGTCGTCGCACCCACCTTCAGCCCCGCCGGAAGCAAGCCATGATCGACAAGATTGGCCATCCAAGTACCGATTTCCCCGCCGGCGGGCAGAACCGCGCGCCCCGTCGGCTGCATTACCGCGAGTTCTGCCGTCTCTCCGGCGCGCAACAGCCACGCCCACGCGCCCGTGCCATTCAAATCGAGGCTCATCGCAAGTTGCTTCTGGGCTGTCACTTTCGACGCATCGATTGCGGCGAAGTGGTAACGCTGCACCGACTCGCGATCGGCATCAAATGCGTGCCCGATGACCCGCCCACTCGACTGCGGCAGCGGCGACGCGACGATGAGTACCCGCGCCCTCGTCGGCTGGCCGTCGACCAGCATTTCCACCCCGGAATCCTCGACTTTGCTCAGGTCAAACGACGATTTGCACTTCGCGAGAAACACCCCGGCGGCACGGGCAATGTCGGCGGCGGCATTGGTGAAGGCGTTGGTGCCCACCACCGCACTTGTTGCCGTATTGGAACTATAATCACCTCGTTCCGGCGGCTTCTCAGACAGAAAGAGCGCGCCGCACGTCGTCGCCTGGCAAAACGGCTTGCGCAGCGTCTTGAGTAACGGATGCAGCTCAAACAGCTTGGGGTTAACGACCGCAAGCCGGTCGGGAGGGGCCTCGGCGGGCAGGGTGAGGTGGCCGACGGTCAACCCGGGCTGTTGCGCTTTCCCCACCGCCGCCGCCAAATACGCCGCTGCATGATGTCCGATGGCGAGGATATCAAAATGCGCCGGGAGTCGAGCGGATCGAAGCGAATCGCGAGTCTTTGCCATGTCGCTCCGCCGATCATACTCAATCCCACGACAATTCCTCCACGTTCGTGGCTTTTGGCACGGAAGAGTGTCCAAAATGCCACAGAACCTTGGTCTTCGGCGAACCTATCGCCCACAACCGCCGTAAATGTAGGGACTGAGTGCATTTACATACGGAAAAGTGAGACGCGCCGATGTCAAACCCAAAGCTGCAAGCGGGCAAAATCGTGCTTGACCGGTCGCCGCAGGCAGTTGATACTCGTGTTTCGATGCCGAAATATCGCCTCGACAGCATCGCATCGCTCGCCCGCCAGATGTCATTCGCATCTCTGGCCACCCGCGAAGCCCAAATCACCGCAGCCGAGACGTTGCTTCTGGAGATCGATCCCCTCAAAGCGTACCCGGTCGAGTTTGTAATCTTCCGCATCACCGGCTACCGCCCCAAGACCGCAGACGCCCGGTTGCTGACCGGCCTGGCGCTGCAGCATGACTTGGGTTTGCTGATCGAAGAAGTGTCCGACGGGCTTGACGTTCGGACGACCGCCCTGGCGGAGCCGGTTTTACAGATTGATGACCTCACCGCGCGTTTCAACGTAACCAGCAAGACCATCCAGCGGTGGCGGCGCCGTGGCCTGCCTGCCCGGCGGTTTATCTTCAGCGACGGGCGCCGTCGCGTCGGCTTCCTACTCTCGACGGTCGACCGCTTTCTCTCGACACACGAAGATCAGGTCAGCCGCGGAACCAACTTCACCCAGGTGGCCGACAGCGAGCGCGACGCCATCATCGAGCGAGCGCGCAGGCTCGCCATCATGTGCAGGTGCTGTGAAGCAGAAATCGCCCGCCGGATTGCCCGGAAGCTCAACCGCAGCCCGCTGACTATCAAGTATACAATCAAAAAACACGACGAAGATCATCCCGAAGCCGCGATCTTCCCGCTCGCGCCGGAGGCCGTGAATGAGAACGAGCGCAGCCGCATCCTCAAGGCATTTCGCCGCGGGTTGCCGATCGACCGCCTGGCCCGGCGCACGTGTCGGCCGCGCAGCTCGGTTTATCGGGTGATTGTCGAAGAACGAATCGAGCGAATCAACCGCAGAAAAGTCCGGTTCATTGATGATGAGCTTTATCACCAGCCCGACGCGCAGTTAGTGGTAAAGGATCTTGTCACCACGCAGGAACTGGCCGCGGCGCAGTCGACAGAAGACCGGCGCGTGCCACGCGACCTGCCGCCGTACCTTCAGGCGCTCTATCGCACGCCGCTGCTTACGCCCGCCCGGGAGCGCGCGCTTTTTCTCAAGCTGAATTATCACAAATTCTGCTTCGTTAAGGCCCGTCGGCAACTCGAGCCCGATTTTGCACGTGCACGGGAGTTGAATGAGCTTGAAGGACATTTGAATCTCGCCAACGAAACCAAGAACGACATCGTCCGGGCAAACCTTCGGCTGGTAGTGAGTGTCGCGCGAAAGCACCTCCGCCCCGGCATCGATCTGATGGAACTTGTCAGTGAAGGCAATCTGACACTGATGCGCGCCGTAGATAGCTTTGACGTGCACAAGGGGTTCCGATTCAGCACCTATGCCACGCTTGCACTGATGAAAGGCTTTGCGCGCAGTGTGCCGCAGCTTCGCGCCCGCACGTCCGCGGGACATGACGACACGCTGTCGAGCATCCCCGACCGCCAGCAAACATTCACGAACCAGATATTCCTGCGCGAAGAGGTGCAAAGGCTGCTCGGCAGGCTTTCGACGCGCGAGCGGGAGATTATCGGATCGCACTATGGCATCGGCAATGCCGCACCGGCGAGCTACGACGAGTTGAGTATCCGATTGGGGCTTACCAAGCAGCGCGTCCGCCAGATCGAGCAAGCGGCGATCGAAAAGCTCCGCAGCGTCGTGACCGCCTAGGTTCCTGGCGCTTCCATCCCTGAGTGCTATTCAAGCCAGCCCGCCAACCCGAGCCGCGGCAACGTTGCGCAGTCCAATTCGGGGTGGTATTCTCCTCGATAGGCAAACGGAGGCCGGTAAACAAGCAGCTTTGCGGGCTGGTCTGTCTGTACACGATGTTCCGGTGGGGCAGGCCAATGTTTCGCCGACCAAATTCGCCTTCCTGCAAATGCCAGGGCGGTTTTGTTTCGATGTTGAAACAATGCCACGCGCCCCCGTCACGCACATTTCCGTTGAGCCGATCGAAACGCGGCTACTGTTCGCGGTTGCCTACCCGACCTCGCTCGAGCAGTTGATGGTTGAATACATCAACCGCGCCCGCAGTGACCCCGCCGGGGAAGCGGCGAGGTTTGGGATCGCGCTCAATGAGGGCCTGGCAGCCAACACGATCAGCACCGCAACCAAGCCGCCGCTGGCGATCAACCCCCTTTTGACCGATGCGGCCCGAAGTCATGTCGAGTGGCTCCTCGCCAACAACAAGTTTCAACATGAGGGCGTGAACAACAACTCGCCCAAAGACCGCATGGAAGCCGCGGGCTACGCGTTCACGGGATCGTGGACTTTCGGCGAAAACCTCGGCATCCGTGGGCCAGTGTTTGAAGCCACACAGGCGACGTCCATCGAGAGCCTGCACCGCGGCCTGTTTATCGACGCTGGAATCGCCGGTCGTGGTCACCGGGTGAGTATGCTCAACGGCGCTTTCCGCGAAGTGGGGTCGGGCGCCGCACTTGGCAACTTCACCTACTCCGGCGGGACAACGCTGCAGTCGCAGATTGTCGGACAAGATTTTGCCACCAGCGGCAACAGCGTCTTTCTCACCGGTGTCGCCTACTCTGATGCGGTCAACGACAATGACTTCTACGACGTCGGCGAAGGACTCGCCGCCATCACCATCACAGCGGTGCGGGTTGGCGACAATGCAAGTTATCAAACCACCACATGGTCTTCCGGCGGATACTCCCTCGCGCTTCCCGGCGGAACCTACACCGTCACCGCTACCGGTGCCGGACTCGGCGGAACGGTACAGTTTGATGACGTCGTCATATCATCCGCCAACATAAAGCGCGATTTCACCCCCGACCTTGCCAACCCCTTCGCGACTTTGAGCGGCGGCAAGCTGGGCGTGAATGGCACGAGCGCTAACGACGTTGTCACGCTCTCGCTCGCACAGAGCAAATACACCGTCACACTCAACGGTGCATCGAGAACCTTTACCTCCTCGCTTGTCAGTTCGATTGAAGTCCTCGCCGGCGAAGGCAATGACCAAGTCGATCTATCTTCATCGCTGGTGCCGTGTTACATCCTCGGGGGAGCCGGAAATGACACCCTCATCGGCGGGGCCGCGAGCGACACGCTCTCCGGCGGCGGGGGACGGGATTCGCTCGCCGGCAACGCCGGCAACGATCGCCTCGGCGGAATGACACACAACGACACCCTGCTCGGCGGCGATGGCGACGACCGGCTCTACGGTGACGCCGGCGACGACTGGCTCCTCGGACAGGGCAATGTCGATCGACTCTGGGGCGGCGACGGAAACGATACCCTCGAAGGCGGCAGCTCCAACGACAAGCTCTTCGGCGAAGCCGGCATCGACTTCCTGCACGGCGGCAACCACAACGACTACCTCGACGGCGGCACCGGTGCCGACCACCTTTTTGGCGACGCAGGAACCGATACTGCCACCAATGACATCCTCGACACCCGCACCAGCATCGAGGTTCTCAACGGTTCATAGCCCAAAAGGATCGCGCCGAAAAGAACTGGAACAAGAAGACTGCGGACCGGGGAACCCTTGAAGAGAGAAAGCCACCTGTCGGAGTCGAACCGACAACCACCGCTTTACAAAAGCGGTGCTCTGCCAATTGAGCTAAGGTGGCGAACGATCATGCCAACACTCACGACATGATCTCGACAACTTTGAATTCCAGCGTACCACGCGGCGCTTTTACTTTCACGGTATCGCCGATGCGCGACTTCAGCAGTGCCTCGCCCATCGGGCTGTTCACCGACACATTCTCGATATCGCTGCCCGGACTTGACGGGGTCGCCTCACCAACAAGCCGGACGAGCATGTCGCTGTCGTCCATCAGGTCAAGCAGCTTGACCGTGTGACCGAGGAAAACCACGTCTTCCGGCAGGTTGTCAGTCGTCACCACACTGACCGACTTCAGCTTGGCTTCCAGCTCCGCGAGTTGCTGCTGAATGTTACGGTTTTCTTCTTTGGCAAAGTGGTATTCAGCATTTTCACTCAGATCGCCGAGCGCCGCCGCTTTGCGGATGCGCTCCTGCACGTCGATCTGCGCTTTGAACAGTTCCTCTCGCTTGGCTTCGAGGGCCACTTTTTCTGCCGGGCTGACAATCTGCATGAGCAATCTCCTACCCCCGCCGGAGGGCTGAACCGACCCGGCGGGCATACAAAAGCGAACCACCGCGCGGCTGGCGCGGTGGTGGTCAAAGCAACGCCCTATTCTACCCACTACCGGGCCATTGGCAACCCGCAAATTCGTCGCGATTTGACGTTATTTCGCATATCGCTATTCTTCCGTGCCCGAAAGTGAGAGGTTCCTTTATGTCGTTTACATGCGTTATCGTCACCCCCGAGCAGCAACTTCTGGATGAGAAGGCCACACAGGCGATTGTGCCCGCGCACGATGGCGAAATCGGCATTCTGACCGATCGAGCCCCGCTTCTCGTGAAGATTGGTGCAGGAAGGCTGCGGGTGGATCTAGCCGGCGGGAAGACCGTGGCGTACTACGTCGATGGTGGCGTGGCGCAGATGAAAGACAACAAGCTGACGGTTTTGACCGACCATGCGGTGGCCGTCGCTGACCTCAAGGCAGAAGACGCCCGCGCCGAACTCGCCGCCGCCACCGCCAAGCCACTTACCGACCCGACCCGGGCCACCGCCGTCGAGCGAGCACGAGCCAAGCAGCGGCTCGCGACGAAGTGAGACCCGGCCGGGACTAGACCCAACCCGGCGACCCTCGTGCGGCGCGTAGGCACGCGCTGCTAATAGCGAAACCCAAGCCCCGCCCCGCCCCACAGCTGTTCATCGGCCCGCAGGTCTTTGTCGATCTCACCGGTGTAGTAAAGATAGCCGCGGAAACTCCACTGCCCGTATCTTTCGCTGAAGTTGAATAAATGATTCAGGGAGTACTCCCCGAGTAAGCCTACCTGGTAATGCTGAAACCCGGAACTGTCGCCATAGAGTTCCGAAAGCCCGCTTACATATGCCACATGCGCCTGCAGTTGCAGCGAAAGCCCGGTGTCTTCGAGCACAAATGTATGGCTGCCGCCCGCCTCGACGTAAATCCCCTCGAACTCGTCGTAGTCATATGCCACCAAAACATACGGGGAGAAAATCGGCTTTTCCGACCGAAAAAAGTATGAATCATCCAGGACGATTCTCCCGAAAACCTCCGCGCTCTCTGGCACGCCGTTGGCGTCGAACTCATCTTCCGGAAAAATGTAGCTTGTGTGTCCGACCGAGAGCAGGAGCGGTCGCAGGTTCCAATCAAATCCGACGGTCGGGCGAATCTCCTGAAACTTGCTCTCCTGATCGCTTGCATCCTCAACAGCGTTGACAAACAGGCTGATGAACGGGCTGGGAAATCGGCCCAGATTGAACTTCACCGCACCATCAAACTGCAGGTTGGCAAGGTCTTCTTTCGAGAAATCGGTTGGCGGCGGAGGCGCGCTCGGGTTGCGCGGGAAGTTGGGATCAAACTCGAAACGCTCAATCCCTCGAAAAATGTTATCCGTGACATATCTAACAGACAACTCGGTGTGGACCGCACCCAAATTGGTTCCTTCGTCCGGCTTGAGCGGCGCCGGCGGTGCGTACACGCTTTCACGGGGCTGCTGTAAAAGAGGCGCAGTCCATTCCTGCGCGTGCGTGATCGGCGTTGTAAGCGCAGTCAGGACAACAACTTGAGCTGCGCAAATCGTGTGACGGCCCATAGGTGCACTCCAATCGATGGCTGCGGAAAATCTATCGACAGTCGCGCCGGTTGTCACCTTTTTCGCCCGCGCATGCAAAACCACGCTTTTCGCGTGAATCCTCGAAAAAATTAATTGTGACCCCTCCCGATATGCACTGGAAATCGACATGAGAGATTGCTTACAATACGAGTCCGGGAAACTTGGCGAAGTAATGATTGCTTGCCGAAAGCGTCCCGGTTCTCTTGGCATTCCTAACATGGAAGGGGCTGATTGTGTTGAAAATTCGGAGTCTCTCTCGCAGGCACTTCGCTGCCTTGGTTCTTGCGGCGTCTGCTACTTCAGTTTTTGCCGGTGATCGACCAGAAATCTCGCGCGGCGAGTTCGACGCTGCAGCAGGTTTCGCCGGGCCTGAGGCACTGCGATCGTGGGATGTTGTTAACGTCGGCAGCGGCTTCTGGAATGTCGGCAGCAACTGGTCGCCAGCGGCCATTCCGGGCACCGGCGATGATGTGCGGCTTTACCAGAGCGATGCTGCCAACCGAGAGGTTACCTATGCCTCGGCAAGCCCCCTGGTGATTAACTCCCTCCGCACCGATGCCGGCGGGGTTGGGTTGATGACCATGGTGCAGAATGGCGACCGACTCACGACTGCGGAGTTTGTGCAGGGCGTATTCAACGGCAAAGGCCGTTACGAACTCAACGGCGGCACCCTCATCACCCAGGCTCACTACGTCGGGGCAATCGGAACGGGCACCTTCGACATGACCGGCGGACGACTTACCAACGCACAGTTTGTCGCCATCGGCAACAACGCCGGAGCAACCGGCACCATGCGTGTCAGCGGCGGGACATTTAACGGCGCGGAGCTTGAAGTAGGCTACTTCGGCACCGGCACCATGCTGCACTCTGGCGGAACGGTCAACCTGTCTCAGAACTACGGCGTCGGCTTCACCAGCACCGGCGTGGGAACCTACCGCTTGAGCGGCACTTCAAATCTGATCGCTCCGGCGGGTTACGTCGGACTCTTCGGAACGGGCACCTTCATACAGTCCGGCGGATCGCACACGATCCTGAGCATTCCCAACGCGACGTTTTCACTTGGCGAAGCGCCCGGCGCGGTGGGACACTACGCGATCGGTGCCGGAACTTTAACAACCCCGGAGTTTTCTATTGGTAGCGATGGCACGGGCCGCTTCGTCGGCAACGGCGGCGTGGTGGACGCGGGCAACGCGATGTTTGGGGCTCGCACCAGCGCAATTGGTCATGGCACGCTTAACGGCGCGCGGGTCAACGTCGCAACTGAAATGGCGATCGCCAACGGCACCAACTCCTTTGCAACCTTCCGCCACGATGCCGGCACGCTCACCGTCGGCGGCGATCTTAGCATCGCCTTCGAAACAGGTTCTGTCGGTACCTACACCCTCAACGGCGGGGTTGTTTCCTCGAATAAGCTGAAGGTGGGCTACATCGGCGACGGCCACTTTGTACAGACATTTGGGACGCAGAACGTGGCGACCTATCTCAGCATTGCCGACCAGGCGGCCAGCAATTCGACCTACGACCTGCGCGGCGGGACACTCAACACGGGCGAACTCGAAGTGGGTTACCGCGGTGTCGGGCTCATGACGCAAGATGGCGGGACGGTCAACGTCGCAAGCTTCACCGCGGTAGGCTTTGTCCTCACCGGTCGCGGGGAATACAACCTCCTCGCCGGCGGAACGCTCAACTCACCCAACACATACGTCGGCCTTTACGGCACCGGAATCTTCACGCACAGCGGCGGGCGACATAATTTGTCGGGCGTCCTTTCAGTCGGCGAAAACACCGCCAGCGAAGGCACTTATGTGCTCGGCGAAGCGGGCATCGTCACTGCCGATGAAGTCGACGTCGGCTTTCAGGGCACCGGCATCGCCAACCACAACGGTGGAACCCTCACGACCAATACACTGCTCGTGGGCGCCTCAGTCGGCGGAGTCGGGACCTACACGCTTAACAGTGGCCGGCTCAACGTCGGCGATGCAGCGGTTGCCTTCACCAACACCAGCAGCGGCCAGTTTGTGCAGAACGGCGGGACACAGGTCATCTCAGGTGGGCTGAGCGTGGCGGTGCAGTCGGGAACGGCAGGCACCTATGAAGTGCGCAGCGGGAGCATGTCGGCCAACACCATCAACATCGGTGGCGACGACACCACGGCCGGCGGGTCGGCGGTCTTCACACAAGAAGGCGGCACGATCAATGTCGCAGGACGCGTCCGTGTCTACGGCGGCAACCAGCTTAACATCAACGGCGGCTCATTCTCCTCCGGCACACTCAATACCCTCGGCGGTGGCCAGGTGAGTATCGGCGGTGCCGCGGGCATCGCCCCGCGCGTCACCGGCATCCAGGGCGTTAGTGGCACGATTGACATCACCAGCAACGCCATGATCGTCGATTACACCGGCAGCAGCCCGCTCGGCGGGCCGAACTCCTTCGGAACTGTCGCCGGCCTCATCGCTAACGGATGGAACAATGGCAACTGGGCCGGGCTGGGCATTCGCAGCAGCCTGGGCACCTCGGGCACGTTCGCAGTCGGCTATGGCGAAGCGTCCAATGTCTTTGGCATCAGCGGCGCAGGTACCGCAACATTCCAGGGCCAGACGGTCGACGCTACTTCGGCGCTCGTACTGTTTACGCTCTTTGGTGATGCCGACTTGAGCCGGCGCGTGGATCTCAACGATTTCACCCGTCTAGCCGCCAATTTCGGATTTACTGGACAATTGTGGACCGAAGGCGACTTCAATTACGACGGCAACGTCACCCTCGATGACTTCACCCTGCTTGCAGCCAACTTCGGCTATAATTTCGTCGGAGCGCGGCCGGGAGCGGTTCCCGAGCCAGCAGGTTTGGCAATGCTCGTCATCGCAGGCGGCGCAATTCTTCGGCGCACGAGGCGCTGAAGTGAACGCGATGAAGCGAACAGATTGTACAGCGTGACCTAACCCGGCAAGCTCGCTCTTAATTTCAAGACAGGTCCTGCGGACGTGCGTTTCATTGAAACGTGCGTCCGCTTTCTTTTTGGAGCGCAGTCCGGCGGGCGATTCTGCTACGCGCCACCGGGGGCCGAGCACGCGTCAACGGCCAGCAGCGCCATCACGGCAAACGTCGGAAGCCAGTGTCCCCCGGCATAGTGCGTCGCGATGTGCGGCAAACTCACGGCAATGTGATCGGCAGCAGACAACAGCAACACGCTGCGCCTCGGGTCGCCGTGTGGCAGCGCACGCGCAATGCCCGCCATGCACCATGCACGCGAAAAGTTAAGGCCATCGAGGTGAGCAATCTTCCCATCGGTTCGATCAGTCGGATGAACGGGACAAAACACCTCCGCCGGGTTGCGTCTTTCGATCTGTGGCAAAAAAGCGCCAAGCCATCCGCGAAACTCATCCGCGGGCAATACCTCGGCCATGCATCGGGCCTCGACGAGTGCCGGTGAGAGAAAATCGGCCAGCGAGGGTTCGATGCCAGCATATTCGCCATCATCTGCGTACCAGCTTCGCGCGCAGGCATCGACGCGCTCGAGCAGTTCCAGGTCCCCCACGGCGGTGGCAAAATCGCGGGTTAGAATCAGGGCAAACGCGGTGTTGCCGTGCTGCCCGTCGCGGACAGGAAATGCTGCCATGTGAAGAAACGATTTCCATCGATCCGCAATAATCGAGACAAGTGGCATAAGCCGGTGGTGCCACTCCCGACGGATCTCATCCTCCCCGCGGAGCAGTGCCGCCGAAAGCGCCAGCAGCCACGCCCAGCCGTAGGGGCGTTCAAAAGCCCGGCTTGCCGGCCGAAGAAAATACGCCGCTTCCCTTGCAACATTATCGTCGGTAAACGCGAAGCTAAACTGCCGCACAACCGCTTCATCAAAGCTGGCGCGGGGAAACAGCCGGTGCAGCGTCGCGAGTTGCCAGTAGCCGTGAACACAAGAGTGCCAGTCGAAACACCCGAAGAAGACAGGATGCAACTCCCGAGGCGATTGCACATCCGCTGGGCCTTCCAGCACATGACTCAGGTAATTCGGATACTCGCGAACCACGTTGGACAGCGTGGCCGCTGCAAAGCTGGTTGCGGTTGAAAGCGAAAGTGCAGGCATTCGGTTACATCCTACAAAACAGCCACATTGAACCACAAACGGCACCGCAGCGAACCTGACGCTCCGCCAACGCGCCAAATGACACCGTTGGCGAATGGTCCAAACGGCGGCATGTAGATCGATTCCCTTGCACTTTCGGGCGAACATAGGAAAAAAATGAAGAAAGATACTCTCGAAAATCAATGCGCGATTATGCTTGCATGTCAGGGGTTGCGGAGCAGTGTTAACGAGAGGAAATCCATGCTGCAAAGATCGATTCAGGTGCTGCTAGTCACGCTCGCAATGTCGATGGGAGCAATGCAAACCCCCGCTGCAGTGCCGGTGGAGCGGTTGCGCGATGTGCCCGACGGGTGGTTCGCATCAGCCGAAGGTAAATCTACGATCGCGAACATCATTTCATGGCAAAACGCCAATGGGGGCTGGTGGAAGTCGTATGACACACTCACCCCCCGGCCAGCCGATGCAAAGTCTGAGTCGACCAACCCGGCCGCGCCAAAAGACAGTTGGTCCGCCACCAGCACCTTCGATAATCAGGCGACCTACACCGAATTGACCCTTCTCGCCCGCGCAGTGACGCTCACAAATGACGACGCCGCAAAAGATGCCTTTCAGAAGGGCCTGCAGTTTGTGTTCGATGCGCAATACGACCACGGCGGCTTCCCGCAACGGTTCCCGCTGGAAAAGGGATACGGGCGCTACATCACCTTCAACGACGGGGCGATGGCCGGCACGCTCAAAGTACTCCGCGATGCGGGTCGTGGTGCACCGCCGTATGCGTTCTTGGACGAAGCAACGCGCGCCAAGTGTCTCGCTGCGTTTAACAAAGGTATTGAGTGCATCCTGCTTTGCCAGATCAAGGTTGACGGCAAGCTGACCGCGTGGTGCCAGCAACATGATGAGGTGACTTTTGCGCCACAACTTGCCCGAGCCTACGAACTCCCAAGCATCTGCAGCACAGAGAGCTCAGAAATCGCGCAGCTGCTCATGAGCATCGAAAACCCCGGCCCCGAAATCCGCGCAGCAGTCAAAGCGGCAGCGGAGTGGTTTGAGCGGTCGAAGATTCATGGCAAACGATACGATCGACTGACCGACGCCGACGGCCGTGTCAGTCGCCTACTCAGCGACGATCCGAACGCCCCGCCGCTTTGGGCGAGATTTTACGATATCGACACGAACAGGCCCTTTTTCTGCGACCGCGATGGGGTGAAACGCTGGGACCTGAATGAAGTCGGCGAGGAGCGCCGCAGGGGCTATGCGTGGTACAGCACCGCCCCGGCCAACTTTCTCAAGCATTACCCCCAATGGCTTGAGCGGACCGGCGGCTGACCCGCCATTGCGCTCAACTGGCAGCGCAGATTGCAAACGCTGGGCGCAAACTCTGGTAGTATACGCATCGCACAAGACGTAGGCGGCGCGATGATTGAACTGATTTGCATCAAGTGTGAAGGGGCCATGCAGGTAGATGACGCATTTGCCGGCAGTTCATGTCGGTGCAGGCAGTGCGGTACGATCCAGACAGTACCCAAGCTCCGCCGCAATGCCGAGCCGGCGCGGGCGACCAAATCGTTGTACACCAACCTGAAGCGCACCGGGCAAAGCAGCAGCGGGCTTGAAGCGTTGGCGGACGTGGTCGCGTCGAGCGGCCTGAGCAGCGGACTGCCACCAAGCGACGACCTGCCCGCTACGACGCAGAGACCAAGCCGTCGGCCGATCATCACGGCGGTGGTTGGCGGCATTGTGGGTGTGATTGCGACGGTGGCAATCATGATTGCGCTTACACGGAGCGGCCAGACCGCGTCGAAAGCGGTCGATGCACGACCAGCGATGCCAAACCCAGCCGCTGGCCGGCTGATGTATTGCGGCATCGATATCGATGCGCCGGTTGTCATTTTCGTGCTCGACAGGGGCAACAGCACCCGCGACGCGATGGGCCACCTCGTCAACGCCACCGCTGCCGCGATTCGCCGGTTGGGAAGCGATCGTAAGTTTCAGGTCGTATTCTGGGATAACGGGCAATCGGAAGTGTCATATCCGCCCGGCGGGCCGCAGTATGCCACGCCGGAAGCAGTCAACGGCGCCATCCGCGTCATGGACGGCGTTGTTGCGTTCGGTCGCACCGAAGCCGGTTCGGCGGTTGAGAAGGCGCTCGTATCCCGGCCACAAGTTGCTGTCTTGGTCACAGCAAAGGGAACGGAGCTAGACCAGGTTTTCGCAGACGAGATCGTCGCCCGGCAAAAGTCGTCCGGCGGGGCGACGCGCATTCATACCGTCGCCATCGGAGAAAGCGGCGATTGGCTGGCAAAAATCGCCGAAGCGACGGGTGGAGAACACAGGCAGTTGTCGGCGCGAGAACTGCGCGATGCCGCAGAATAGCGCCGATCAACGTCGCTCGCCCATTTCAACATGCCGTAAGAAACATTAAAGTCGAAAGCAGCCGCTTGCCGATCCAATTTCAAAGTTGGCGGCAATCGCTAACGTTGGCGTTTTGAGTCATCGTCGAAGACATCTCGTGAACAACAATCAACGCCGTTTTTTCGTGTTTGTGTCGCTTGTAGCCTTTGTTTCGGCGACGGCGGCGTTATTGCTCGCCCTGTCCCCGCAACCGCTCGCACCGGATCTGCCCCAGACCCTTGCCGCGGTAGAAGCGGCCGATGGCATGGAGCAGGTGTTTCAGACCGACGCGCCGATGAGCCGCGGCACATGGAAGTATATTCACATTCGCCATAGCAAAACGCCCTCCGGCGACGCCATCAGCCTCACCCGCGGCCGGGGCGATCCGGGCGACCATTTTGTCATCTGTAATGGCCAGGGTGGAGTCGACGGTGAGATCCAGCTCACACCCCGCTGGCTCGCCCAGATTTCGGCGCTTCCCCCCGCCGGGGCCGAATCAATCGACCCCGCGTGCATCAGCATCTGCCTCATCGGCGACCACGATCTGGCCGCTCCGACGCCCACCCAGATTCGCCGGCTAACCCGCCTGGTGACGGCGTTACAGGCCAAACTGAATGTGCCCGCGAGAAACGTCATCGCCGAAGCCTTCCCCGGCTCAGCCGCGACCGCGGGCGCGGCTTTCCCGACGGCTGATTTTCGATCCCGAATCCTCCAGTAACTATCGACAGCGGGGCATGTTGCAGCAATGAGCGGGCGTGTCCGGCACCCCGTTGCTTCTTGCCAAACGTTAACGTTTCTTCTACTCTAGGAATTAACTGATTGACCGATTTGTTCGTGCATTTGCATAGCGACGAAGGGTGTGTCAGTACGACCCCTAGTGGATATTCCCGCGTGGGGTTCAATATTTTGTAAGGTCACACGAACGTGTGTTCGGGCGTATCATTCTTTCATTATTCCGCCCGGAGTGACGTATCTCCCGTTCCGGCAAGCTCCACCGTCGCCGGATACACGGGTTTGCGTGATCGGCGGTGGGACGGTCTTGCATGGGCCAACGGCTTCTAAACTACGAGGTTCTCGAACGACTTGGCGAGGGCGCGCGCAGCACGATCTATCTCGTGCAAGACCCAGAGACGGGCCGCAAGTATGCGCTGAAGCACGTCAAGAGGGACGATCAGAAAGACATCCGTTTCATCGAACAGATGGAATCGGAGTTTGAAATCTCGCGCCAATTCAACCATCCGAATCTCCGCCGGACCTATGAGCTTAAGATCAACAAGACCCTCCTGCTCAAGGTAAATGAGGCCTATCTGGTCATGGAACTGGTCGATGGCCGACCGCTAGATGGGTTTCTCCCCACCGACCTGCTGGAAGTGCTCGAAACCTTCACCCAGGCCGCTCAGGGACTGAAGTACATGCACAATCTCGGTTTTGTGCATTGCGACATCAAGCCCAACAACATCCTGCGGAACGAAAAAGGGGCCGTGAAGGTGATCGACTACGGACAGAGCTGCAAGGTCGGCACCGTCAAAGAGCGCATTCAGGGAACGCCTGACTACATCGCCCCCGAGCAGGTCGCCCGACGGCCGGTGACTATTCAGACTGACATTTTTAACCTCGGAGCAACCCTCTACTGGGCAGTGAGCGGGAAGACCATCCCCACGCTCTACACCACCTCCAAAAAGGGCGATAACAGCCTGCTGAGTGACGATCTCATTACCCAGCCAATCCAACTCAACCCCACCCTGCCGTCGCCGGTCAACCTGCTGGTGATGGATATGATCGCCACCAACCCCCGCAAACGCCCCACCGATATGGACGAGGTAATCCGTCGGCTGGAGCTGGGTAAGCATATGATCGAGACCACCCGTAATCCGTCGCCAACGAAGCCCGATCCATCGAGCCTTTCGGATACAATGCATTGAGCCGGCGTGGAACGATCTCGATGCCTGGATATCGTAGACAGCGATACCAGAGCACCGATCGGGTGTTTTGCCTGAGCCTCCGAAGATGCCGGGTGCTTTTAACTTGCTGGCGGAGGGACGATGGCTCCAATCCCAGACTCCGATGCTTCGCCCGTGGTGGTGCTGGATTACTCACGTCCTGCGACGGTTTCTGGCATATCCGACCCCCGCCTGTGTGCCGCCGCCCGGCTGATGGTCGGACTCGCCGTGCTCTCGGGGCTGTGTGTGGCCGCCTGCTTTGCGGCGATGGCGTGGGGCACGCCCGGCGCGCTGCTTCACACACTTATCTTCGCCGCAACCTTGCTTGTCGCCCTTCGTGTGGGGGTACTGATGGGTGCGGCCGGTGCCCTTGGCGCGCGACAGTGCCTTCTCGATGGGATCGCCGGCATCGCATTGATCCTCATTGGCGTCGCGCCCGCGGTTGTGGTTTTTGTTCCTGAACTCAATTGGGAACGGCCAGGGACCATCGTGCTGGGTATCACATTTGGCGCACTTGCCGCGACTACTTACCGGCATTTGCTGCTCTATCGCGCACTCTACACCTGGGCCGCCGCCGCCGGTCAAATCGCGTTTGGACGGCGGTTGATCGCGCTCGGATACACCAAGGCCGTATATGAGGCCATCTGGCTCGGCTGCTGCGCGGTCAGCCTGTTCGCCGTGGGTCTGCAACTGGGCGACGATATCGCTTTCTACCCCGCTGTCGCCGCGTTGCTCGGATGCCTCGGCTACGGCGTGATCTGGATCTGGATGATCGTCGCGCATGCTCGGCTCGCTATCTCCGCAAGGTGAGCCGCCGTCGCCATCTGCCCGCGCGACATTTCACTCAGATCCAGCTATACTCCTTCAACCTTGATGAACCCCACTAACCCCAAAAAAATCGTCCTCGCCTACTCCGGCGGGCTGGATACTTCTGTCATCCTTCCCTGGCTGAAGGAACGCTATCCCGGCGTGAAGCTCGTCGCCTTTGCTGCCGAACTGGGCCAGGGTGACGAGCTGAAGGGCATCGAAGAAAAGGCTTACAAGAGCGGTGCAGATGAAGTCGTCATTATGGATCTGCGCGAGGAGTTTGCGCGCGACTACTGCTTCCCGATGCTGCGTGCGCATGCGATCTACGAACAGGACTATCTGCTCGGCACCAGCATCGCGCGCCCGCTGATTGCAGCCAAACAGGTCGAAGTGGCGCATCAGACTGGTGCCGATGCAGTCGGACACGGGGCTACCGGCAAGGGCAACGACCAGGTGCGGTTCGAGCTTACTTACATGGCTCTTGACCCGAACCTGAAGATCGTCGCCCCCTGGAAGGACACAACATTCGAGTTGCGTGACCGCGAGAGCGCTGTTGAATACGCCGAGAAACACGGCATCCCCATCGTGCAATCGAAGAAGAAGATCTACTCGCAGGATCGGAATCTGTGGCACATCAGCCATGAAGGCGCAGAGATTGAGCATCCTGATCAGGAACCCAACTGGGATGCATGCCTGACCATGTCTTCCCCGCTGAGCAAGACGCCCAACGAATCAGAAGTAGTTGAGATCGGGTTTGATCGAGGCAACCCGGTGAGCATCAACGGTAAAGAGCTTCCGCCGCACGAAGTAATTGCCGAACTGAACACCCTCGGCGGGCGGCACGGCGTCGGCGTGACGCTGCTGGTCGAGAACCGCCTTGTCGGTATGAAAAGCCGAGGCGTCTACGAGACCCCCGGCGGGACAATCCTTTACGAGGCACACAAAGCCGTGGAACAGATCTGCATCGAACGCGACACGCTGCATTTTAAGCATCAAGTCGCCCTGACCTACGCGAAACTGGTCTACAACGGCCAGTGGTTCCATCCCCTGCGCGAAAGCCTGCAGAAATTCGTCGATCATACGAACGAGGGTGTCACCGGCACGGCAAAGGTACGGCTATTCAAGGGCCGTGCACAACTCATCGGCGCGTCGTCCCCGAATTCCCTATATGACAGCAAGCTGGCAAGCTTCAGCATGGAAGGCTACGACGTCACGGCCGCGCGCGGCTTCATCGACCTCTACGGGCTTCCAATGAAGGTGGCGCAGCAGAGTAAGCGGTGGTGAACAAGCGAACTTCACGGTCTATGCTATAATCAAACCGGAGTCTGAGCGATGACCATTGGAATTGACTTACCGCCGGATCTGAAATCGTACATTGATGAGCAAGTGACGCTCGGCCGCTACCGCGACGCCAGCGAGTGCGTGCAGTCGCTTGTCGAAGCCGACAAAATGCGTCGTCTGCGAAGTGAGATCGAAACCGATCTACTTGAAGCAGTTCGAGCACCCTCCACCGATTTCACCGAGCAGGATTGGGAGGACATCCGCACCTTAGGCCACCGCGAGATCAAGCGGAGGCGTTGAGGATGAAACGCATCACGCGCAAGCCGCGGGTTAAGATCGATTTGCTGCAACATTTTGTCTACATCGGCGAGCGCAATTCTGATGCCGCCGAGCGGTTCCTCCGTGCGGCGCGCGAAGCGGTTCAAGATATCGCACGGATGCCGACTGCGGGTGGATTGAAGAGTTTTCATCACCCGGAACTTGCAGGAATCCGCTCTTTGCCGATTGACGGATTCAAGAACTATCTCATCTTTTATCGCGAAACGAAGGACGGGATCGAGGTGCTGCGAGTTCTGCATGGCGCGCGGGATATTGAACGGGTATTGACCGAGGATTTGCCTTAAACAGTCGTCTTAACACAGCATGGATTTTCACTGTTTGGTTTTCTGGTGTTTGCGAAGCCGTGGCCGTGCCAGCCGGAATGCTAGAATCGCGAATGCCGTAACGCTTCCCGCCGTGATCCACCACCCCAGAACATACCCCGCAGGAACATACTCCAGCACAAAGTGATGCTTCCCAGCCGCCAGGGGGATGCCGAGGAAGGCCCAGTTGGCCGGCATGACGGTGTAATCGCCCTGCCCTGCCGGCGGTGGCGAAATGGGGCTGGCGCGCCAGCCGGCGCTGTAGCTTTCTCCGATTAACAGCATCGCCGAGCCGACCACTTCGCAACTGATCTCGCGTGTGTCGGTGTCGATCATCTTGATTTCAACCGGCAGCGGCGAGCGCCCGCGGATCTCGAATGGCGTTGGCGACTCGATGAGTGCGGTGTAGGCCGGATCAAAGCCGTCGCTCACCAGCGCGTTAAACATCTCATCACGCTGCGGAATCACCCGCACCGAAGGAACAAGCATCGCTGCCGGCAAATGCGGCAATCGCGTGGTGTAGGCGGCCGGCGCAGGCATTGCTTCCAAAACCAGCGCAATGCGTGCCAGCAGAAATATGGGGCGTGTTGGAAATCGAAAAAACAGCTGTGAGCTGGCACCCTGCGGATCGAACCCCTGCCCGGCGAACATCAGCTCCGCGTATCGCTTCAGCACGCCGGGGTCGTACCCCCATGCATCGAACCCCGCGTTGCCGGGAGCAAACGGATAGCTCGATGGGTTTCTCACCAGCCGCTGATCGGGGCCAAGGCCGGCCAATGCATCCTGCCACACCTGCGGCGAAGGAGTCACAAGCGGCGTTGTCGGACGATTGCTCCGCGCGAAGATGAACAGTTCCACCGTCACCAGTGCAGCCAGCAGACAAGCGCCGAGCTGCGGACGACGCATTGCGACGATCAAAAGGGCCGCGGCACTGGCAAGCCACAGACAGGCAATCAGAAGCGACCGCGACATGACCTGCAACGCGCTCGGCAGCAAGCCCGGCTCATTCCAGCGGGAGAGAGGGAAGTATTCATCATGAAAAACGATCGAACGCTCGGTCATGTTCACCAGCGCGCGGCCAAGGACTGAATCGATTCCGCGATCAGCACTGAAATGCGCCCAAAGCGCCAGCGACGCAACAGCAACGAGCAGTCCGCCGGCAGCGACGGGCGCAAACCACCTCAGGCGCTGCTTCAGGATCACATCAAGCCCGACCGCGGCGAGGTGCGCCATAAAAAGGCTGACGAGGAAGAAGAACTTACTGCTTCCGCGAAAGCTGGAGAAGCCGGGCAGCCAGTCGAATGCGATTCGGTGCAGCGGGGTGTTGGCACCCAATCCGAAAGTACCGGCGATGAGAACAACGGCCAGCCCAAGCCGCGCCTCGCGCCCGCCGAGCATTGTGCCGGTTATCGCCAGCAGAAGCGCCGTCGCGCCGATGAAGGTTGAAACTTCCCAAAGGTAGGCCTGGCCAAAGTATCCGATCGGCGCATTGCCCTGTCGCATCGGCCCGAGCACATTTGGCGCGATCGCCGTGAGAAGATTCTCAGGCGGGAATGAGAAGCTCGTGGCAAAGCCATATCCCGTCCCACCGGCGCGGGTACTTTCGGCAATGGCGCTGCGCGCGGTCAGAGTTTGCACCGCAGTCATGCCAAGCGCGAGCAGAGCGATCGCAATCAACCCGACCGCGGTCATGCCCCGTCGGCTGGAGCCGATCCACCGCACGACGACATAAACCGGAAGCACCACTGCGGCGTAATAGACCATCTGCGGGTAACCCGCGAGGATCATCATCGAAAGCGCCGCCGCGCCGATGAGCACATAGCCGAGGGTGGCCCGACGGGCGAGTCCGTCGATCGCCAACAGCAGCAACGGCACCCACGGCATGAGGCACAAATGTGGCAGGTGGCCTGCATAAATGTGCAGAAAGAACCGTGCACAGAACATGAAGCCGACCCCGCCGGTCATCGCCGCCAGCGCGTGCAGGTTGAGCCCGCGCAACCAGAGGTATGTGAAGTACCCCGCGGCAAATGTATGCAGGATGATGGTGAGGTTGATCGCCCGATCCAGCGGCAGAAAGAGGTGGATCCAGTTTGGCGGATACAGCAATGCCGGCTGAAACCCACCGAAGTAGGGGTAGCCGCTGAACATGTGCGGAGACCAGAGCGCGAGATTGCCGCGTGCCAGCTCGCCAAAGCCGAACTGTCGGCTGGCGGCAAAATGCAGCGCCAAGTCTGCGTCACCGGATGAAAGAACCGACCCGCTTGTGAACAAGACATCGATAAACATCGCCAATACGAGGCCCGCAAACCCCGCTGGCACGAGCAACCGCGATCGCGGCGAAATGGGATGGGGCATCGGAGTGTCGAACATGTGTGTGTGCGCGTTTAACCGGCATGAAGCAGGCATGCAAGCTGGCGTTGGGAATGCGACCCGTGCTCGGTTGCACTCAGGCAGGAATCTGCTTCTGGCGGCGCTCGGGCATGATCTGCATCTGCACCGGCGCCGGCCGGGGAACACGAGTCGCGGAGACGCGATCCATTGCCATGACAAACTCTTCGGCACGGCGTGACAATTGCGCGTCGTAGACCGAGCATTCCATGGCCATTCGGGCAGGCATGTTGGTGGCGCGTTGAGGCGAGCGCAGCTCAAACACCGGCCAGGCCCGCCGGAGGGATGGTGCGGTTGCGGCGGTGTTGATGGGCCGCACCCGCGCGGCGCTGCGTCGAGCGGCATCGACGATAATCACGGCGTCGCAAAACTCGTGATGCTGCCGGGCCTCGGGCGCTTCAGTGAGAAGGTCGATCCAGCCGTCGGCGCGCTCGGTTATGTCGAGTCGCCGACTGCTGCCGGCGCTGCGTTCCACGGCGCCGGGCATGGAGAGCATCGCCACCCTGCCGTCATCATCGCGGAGGGCTGTCCAGCGCTGGCCTATGACGCGCCACCCGGCTGAAAGCAGTGCTGACAGCTCTGGTTCGATGCCAAATGGGCAGATGATCAGAGCGCCAAATCCGCGCCGTGCGATCGACACAGCCGGGATAAGCGTGAGTGACTTGTGCTGCATGAGTTGCGCCAGCGGCCAGAGAACGGCCGCCTCGGCAAGCTGAACGCCCTGCAACCGTGGGTGGTCGAGCACCCATGACTGCCATTGCGACTTGCGGAAGTTAACTTCACACAATCCCCAGCGGTCGTCGACGAGCCAGAACCGCTCGCCGTGCTCGTAGAGTTCAATCAGGTCGTCACCGGTTTTGACAGGGGTTGCGTCGGGGCTTAAATGGCGGGTGACGACCGACTCGTCGTAAGGCTGAACCGAGCCGACCAGCCGGGAGAATCCATCCGGCAATTCGCTTGTGGCAAATGTACCAAGTGCATGGTGGGTGGGCCAGTTCAGCGATGGCACATCGCAATCAATCTCCACAGCCTGCCCGTGAAGGCAGAGGCGATGCCGGCACGACGCGAGTTGGGAAGCCGCTGATGCCATAGCTGGCCGCGGGGACGCACCGGCGGCCAGAAGGGTTATCGGATGAAGCGGCCAATTGGCTGCAGTTTTTGCCAACCGCCATGGGCGGCGTTAGCAGGCTTGCGCAAGCAACTTCGAGCGGCGACGGCCTCATCCCCGAGGCGATCAGTTGCCGAGGTCTCGCAAATCGCTCTCTCCGAGAAGCCTAAACCCTTTTCTAATCAAGAGTTGCGAGGCGAGCGTTGGATCATCAACGTAAAGTGCCAACGCCGGCCGGCCAGCGTTGACCAGAAGGGGGTAGGCATAATGGATGTTTAACTCCGCGGCGAGGAGGGCGTAACAGGTGGCCTCCAGCGGGTGGGGTGTGCTGGGAAGCTCGACGGCTAACACGTCCGATTCACTGAACGAAAATCCCTCGTGTCGCAACGCCGATCGACCCGATTCGGCGTCGGCGCATATAAGTCGGACCAGGGCAGAATCGGCCGACTCTTCGATGCTCAATGCGACGATCCGGCCCACATGCTCTTCAAGCGCGCGAACCAGCAACATCAGCCGGCCAACCCGGTTCTCAAGAAAAATAGTGAACTGCCGAACGCGCGTCGACTCAAATCCTGAACCGGCCTGCGTTTGCGGCGGAAGTACTTCCTCCATGCTGCCATAATCTACAACAAACCCCTGCGAGTGCGTAGGAAATTCCTCGCGCAGGACAGGCTGGGAAAAGTGGGCAGAAGGCAGTGGACAGACGGCAAACTAGTGAATCTGACGAAATGTAGACGCGAACAAGGCCCGCCGTTGCCGGCGGGCCTTGCTCTAACTGCACTCTGATCTTACTCAGCACAACTCAGGCTGATGCGATTACATATCGTCAGTCGGGAGCAGGACCGAGTCATTGCCGTCGTACGGGCCACCGACGCTCGGGGCAGCCTGTGCACCCACGGCGGTGTTGGTACGGCGGGAGTAGATGTTGTCACGCTGGGTGCCAACGAACGGGTTCTGCTGGAACTCGACGTGAGCATCGGCGTACAACACGTTCTGGCCGTCCTTATCGTGATTGTTGGTGTTGCCAGCCTTCATTTCACGAGCGGACGAATTGGTGCCAACTGCCAGGACGTTGTCCGTCACGCTGTTTGTGCCGGGGTTGATGTCGGCAGCGATGGCGAACTCAGCACCGAGGATGTCGGTCAGACGGAACGTCTGAGCGGCGGTCGTGTCGGCGTAGGCGTTCTGGTAGCTGTAGCTCAGGTGACGCTGGATTTCGCCGGGGCTTGTTCCGGTGCGATTCCAGTTCGACCAGTTCTGTGCGGTGTTGCTGCCGCCGCCGAAATCCCACTTTTCAGCATTGCTGCTGGGGCAGGTGAAGACTTCTGCAGTGATATCCTGCGTGCGCAGGAGGAGGAACAGCGAGGCGGTCACATCGTTTTGACCAACGACGGTTGTGGAGCCGCCACCCGCCGGGCCGAAGAACGGGTCGCTCGAGAGCGCGCCCGTTCCCCAGGTGATCGTCTGGGAGGCGGGGGCTTGTGCGGCGTACCGCACACGGGGGAACGCGCCACGGTTTTCGTTGGCATACAGCTTGAGTGCCAAACCGATCTGACGCAGGTTGTTACCGCACTTGACACGATTGGCCGTCTCACGAGCACGATTGAGAGACGGAAGCAGAATCGAGATCAGCAGTGCGATGATGCCGATAACGACCAGCAATTCGACGAGCGTAAAGCCCGCCATGTTACGACGCTTCATACGAAGCTCCTTTCAGGAACCCGACGCGTCGCTATGCAATTTGATCCAGACCCGTTTCGTGCCAGCTGCTTAAAAAGAAAAATGAGGGCAGCATTGGGAAATGACACTTGCGCTAGCAGGTGTTGCGCTAGCAGGTGTAAAACCCGGAAAGCCGGCAAAATTGTGGTGGATAAAAAAGCTTCGCGACAGTTGCAACCGTCGGCGAACGCCGCCGACGGATTTTTCCATGGTGTTCCCGCGTGTTTTGCACGCGGTTCTAGGTCACTACTTCAGTTTCAGGACGAAACAGCAAATTATCAGTTCAGCAACAAGCCCTCAACGCCGAACCGAAACACTCCGCCAAAAACCTAGAGTCAAACCTTTTTCTAACTTCTACCTTACAGATTGGCGTCCGTAAAGTTGAGCTTGTACATCATCTTTCGCCGTGTCTCGTTCGTCAAGAGGTTTCTTTGCCCGTAACAGGTTTAAACCTCACTGCCGTGTCTCAGTGCCCTTAACACCGCCATCAGGTAGCTGGCGCATCTGGTGTTTTAACAAGGACTTGCGGCTGTTTTGCGATCAGTTTCCGAAGCACACTCTTCGGCAGCACGACCGATAACTGTCTCACATCGCCTCCGAGCGACACGACCTGTCGAATGAGGCTGCTGCTGGTCAGGGCATATTGCTCGCCGGTCATGATGAAGATGGTCTCCACCCCGCCGACTGCCCGATTGGCCATTGCCAACTGAAACTCATACCTAAGATCAGATACGTCGCGAATGCCTCGAAGGATCGCCGTCGCCCGATTTTTCCTTACAAAATCTGCCGTCAGTCCCTGATAGCTGCACACGCGGACGTGCTTCTCGTCTTTCAGCAGATCGCGAATCATCTCCACGCGTTCATCAATGCTGAAAAGCTCCCGCTTATCCGGGTTATTGCCCACCCCGACGATGAGTTGATCAAACATCGCCACGCCGCGCTTGATGACGTCGAGGTGGCCGTTGGTAATCGGATCAAACTGTCCGGGAAACACGCCGATTTTCTTTACCGTTTTGCCCAACAACCAAACCTCCGCCGCCGAAGCGTAAACTCGACCCGCGAATTTGCAACCAGGAGTGAAAGGGCACTGGAATTGTCGTCGCCGCCATAACGCATTACAAGCAGTGCGGTGACGCCACCTCGCCGAGACATTCGCGCAGTGTTCATGCTTTTGCTGGCCACGGGGTTGGTCTTCGGGAGGCTGGCTGGTGCCGAATTCACCACCTGGGATGACCCGCACACGCTGCGCGACAATCCAGACATGCGTCCGCCGACACTTGCCGGATTGAGCGACTACTGGCGAGTAACTACTGATGAACAACTCGCCCGAGGACAAGCAGTGAACCACCGCGCGTCGCTCTGGGTGCCGCTGACTTACTCCGCGTGGCTCGCGGTTGCCACTTTTGCCCAAGTCCCCTCCCCCACCGGGGGCACCGAACTCAACCCCTATCTGTTCCACATCGCCAACATCGCCGTCCATGCGCTCTCAGGCATCATCGTTTACTTCATGCTCCTAAGACTCTTTGAAAGCCGCGCTGGGGCGATGTTCGGAGCAATGCTGTTTCTGCTCCACCCGCTGCAGGTTGAACCCGTTGCCTGGGCGTCAGGATTAAAAGACCTGCTTGCCGGCGCACTAAGCCTTGCCGCGATCCTGCTCTACCTCACGCAGGCCGCTGCCGACCGCGCTTTAAGACGAAGGCGACTGGCGTGGTGGTGTTCGCTGGCATTGCTCGGAATGGCCATGCTGGCGAAACCCTCCGCGGTGGCTGTGCCGGTGCTGTTGGTGGTGATCGATCTGCTGGTGCTACGGCGGGGCATGATAACAGCGGCCACGTCCGCGGCGCCTTTCTTTGCGCTGACCTTGCCGATCATCCTGATCGCCAGGATCGCACAAACCGGGGCCGACGTGCCGCCTGTCGCGTGGCTGTTGCGCCCTGTAGTTGCCCTCGATGCCATGAGTTTTTATCTGGGAAAGCTCATCTGGCCCGCCAACCTGTGCATCGACTATGGCCGCACGCCTGCGATGATCGTGCAGTCATCGCAAATCAACTGGACGTGGATTGCGCCCGTGCTGCTCATCGCAGCTTGCCTGTTCCAGGCCTTTAGTCGACGCAAGACCAACCAGCCGAGCCTGCCCGCCGCGAGCTTGACGATTCCCCTCGCAGCCGTCCTGGTCTTCCTGCTTGCCCCACTTCCCGTCCTGGGGTTCGTGCCGTTCACATTCCAGAACTACTCTACGACGGCAGACCATTACGTCTATCTGGCAATGCTCGGCCCCGCAATGTTAATAGCGCACTGGTTCAGGTCTCCGCCGCCGATGCTGGCCCGCGGGGCTGCAATCGCTGCGATCGGTACGCTCGCAGTCACTTCATTTGCTCAAACGAAGGTGTGGATGAACAGTCGTGCGCTGTTCGAGCATACAGTCGCCGTCAATCCGAGCAGCGGCCCCGGACTGCACAACCTGGGCGCGCTGGCAGCAGAACGCAATGACCTCGACACCGCCGCCGGATTGTTTCGGCGTGCTCTGCCAACGCAGCCCAACGCTTCGCTGACCTACCGCAACCTACGGCAGGTGCTTACGGCCAGAACGCGCACCGCCGAAGCTCAGGAAGTTGCGCAGGCGGAGTACAGGTATCGATCACGCGGGCTAATCGCGCGCACCGGCCACGTCTGGCTTGACCCAAACCACGCAATCCTCCGGGCCATCGCCCGCGGGCAGGAACGGGAGGCGATCGAACTGGCCGAAAAGCGCCTGCGCAGCAACGGCCGTGACATCGACACGCTGTCACTGGCGATGCTCGCCGAACAAATCGAGCGAACGAAGAGCTATCAACAATAGCAAATGGAGCGTCTTGCGAGCTACTTCGCACGCGGCTTGCGTCGCCGGGAGGCGCGCCAGTCGAGCACCGCAGCAATGGCGGCAGGACGCGATTCGCTGATCGAAAACAGCCGCCCCAGCGAAGATGCCCGCAGCGTGGACATAATCTGCGCCGACACGCCACAGATAACCAGCATCCCCCCGCCCTGCTGCACACGCTGGCGGACGTTGATCATGAAGCCCAGCGCCGCACTGCCGACGTAGCTGAACTCTGCGAGATCGAGAATCCACCCGTCATCGGGCGCGGCGTCGATGCCGGCGAGCGTACGCTGATTGAGCGTGTCAAACTCCGACACATCCGTCCCCGCGGGCATCGTCAGCTCGATCACGTTGACACTTTTCTCGGAGATGAATCGGAAATATTCGCGTGCCATGTTGTTCCGCCCGTTCTGTTCTCTTCGTTGCCGCGGCTCAGGAGGATTCAATCCGGCCTTTCGGCAACGGAGTTTCCGCTACCGTCATCTCACCTGCAGCGTGTCGGACTCGAACTGGATGCCCAGGGGCACAATATCTACGGCCTTGCGCTGGCCTTCCTTAACGAGCGTGCCAGCAAGCCATGCGGTGTACCCCGCCGACCGCGCGATGCTCAGAACGCGCTCGGCATCATCAGGGGCTACATAAACCGCGAAACCGACGCCCATGTTGAAAGTTGCATACATCTCCCTCGTTTCCAACCCGCCGGCCGACTGAATGAACCGAAACACTTCGGGGCCTGCCGCACCAGGGTCGGTGATGCGATAGACCATTGGCTCGATGGCGCGCATGAGTTTTCGCCACCCGTGGCCGGTGACATGCACCGCGTAATGCGGCACAAACCCGGCCTGCGCGAGATCGGCGATCAACCGGACATAAATCACCGACGGATCGAGCAGGGCTTCGCCGTACTCGCGCCCGTCGGCCATCGGCGTGCGGTAACCAGCGGGCAAGCGGTCGGCAAGCGTACGACACAGCGTAAGCCCGTTGGTTTGTACCCCGCTTGAAGATACGAAGATGATCGCGTCGCCGGGCTGAATATTGCCGAGGATCCGCCGGCTCTTTGGCTTGATACGCCCAACGGCACTTCCAGCGAGCACGATGGCATGCGGTTCGATGATGCCCTTGAGCGCCGGCGTCTCCCCGCCGCCCCAGACGGCATTGGCTTGCCGGCACCCCTCAGCAAACCCCTCTGCCAGCGCCGCGGCGCGAGCCTGATCGGCGAACCAACTCGAATCCCCCACGCCTGCATGCATTGCAACGCTGAACGGGAGCGCACCGCAGGTGACGCAATCGTTGACAATCGTCGCCACAGTGTCGATCCCCATCGCACGGTAAAAACACTGTCCGGTGAGGGAGGCCATCGCGTCGGCGATGAGGTTTTTTGTTCCCAGACCTTCTTCAACGTGTGCGATGAACTCAGATTCAGTTTCAAGAAGATACGCGCTATCGCCACGCACGTCGGCAGGTTCGGCGAGTTGATGCTCAGCAAGCGCGGCCCGCGTGGAGAGCGCGGCACTCTGGCAGGCGCGTTTGAACGCGTCAAGGGACTCGTAATCAACCCCAGCGGACTTATAAGAGAGTTCGGCCACGCGGAGAGCGTTGTAGAGCAGTCGCGCCGGGTGGTCAATCGGCGGGCGCGCGCCGGGTACCGACCGACCAGTTGGGAAGACAGCCGAATCAAGCCTGAAAAACTTTCTTTTTTTTTCCGCTTGAATTCCGATAAAGTGGAAGTATTATAGACGGATCGTCCGAGGTGGACGTACATACAGAGGAGTCGATGGTTCTTACGATCAATCAATATTCGCTCGCCAACTGCCCCGTAACCGGCAACCGCCGGATCGTTGCATGCGGCCGCGCGTTTGATCGCACCATGCGAAGTTGACCCCTCCCCGCCCCTGTTGGCCGGGAGTTCTTCCCGGCGAAAAGTTTTTGTTGTTCTCAGCTTAGCGATCGCCCGGGAAGCAGCATTTGACGCGAAATTGCGGCGTTTTTGTCGCATTTGTCCGTCTTCGCTCACTTGGTGCGTTGAAGCATGAAGCGACCCGCGTGAAGCCGGCCTCTGCGTTGCGACACAGCTTGCGCCGCTCCGCAATCGGTGCCTCGTCGAGAGAAGTTACTGCTACACCGGTAGCTCAACTGGATCAGAGCACCTGCCTACGAAGCGGGAGGCTGAAGGTTCGAACCCTTCCCGGTGTGTCGGGCGCAGATTTCACTGTGTCCAATGGTTTCGCAGTACAACATCGCCGAGGCATGGCGGGCATCGGGCGGGAGCAATGCAGCCGGGATGGCAGCTCGAGGGTCGAGCGGCGGTCTGAAAAGCCGCAGGTGCAGGTTCGATTCCTGCCTGTCCCATGGGAGCGTAGCTCAGCGGTAGAGCGCGGGGCTCATAACCCCGGGGTCGTTGGTTCGAGTCCAGCCGTCTCCCAGTCCTGTTGAGGTGAATGCCATGGCGAGTGGCATTCACAAGAATGGAGGTGAAACATGTGGAACGACAGTGAACTATTACAGATTGTGATGATCCATGAGCTGGCGAAGACGGTCCAGCCAAAGCCGGCACGCAGTCAACTTGCCGATGAGCGGCCGGAGAGCCCGCCGGCTTGGCCGGCACATCGCCGGTTCTGGCACCGCCGGGTGAGCACATCGTCGCTCGAAAACGCGCCGACCTTGAAAGAGTGCAGCCATGCCAAAGCGTGAGAAGAAACTTCGGAGAGAAGGCCGGTTTGACGAGCTTTCCGACGCCCGCACCGCCGAGTTTGTGGTGCGCGGAATTGATCGTGCCGAGCAGCAACTGGCAGACTTGCTTCCGGACCTGCAATCGCTTGCCCGATATGACGACATGATCAGCATGACCTATTGCCTGCAACTGTTAAAGCTGCTGAAGAAGCGATATCGGCGGCGGGCCGACGGGGTTGCGTGGGAAGAGGACGCTTGTTGATCGAATTCTTGAAAGATTTTCTGCCGCGGTCCGAACTACAGTGTTAACAAGAAAGGAGGCCGACGATGACTGCGACCATGGAAGCTGAGCCTGCGATTTACGTTTTCTTCGCCGGCCGCGAGTTCCGGGTTGATGCAGGCGATCTCTCGCCGGCGGAGATCGAAGACGACCGCGAGCTCCGTCGGGCGCTGGCGCGATATCTTGGAGTGACGCTCGATCGACTTGGCAACCACATGCTGCATCGACATGTGAACGGCGAGATCACGCTGCGCCCGAGGTCTGTTTTTGATCGGTGATGGACTTCTTCCCTCCCAGCCCGCCTGCAGCATGAATGTGTTGCGGGCGGGCTTTTTGCTTGATAATCCGAGGGCTCGAGGGCATCCTTGCAGGTGGGCAAGGGGCGGTTGGCGCGATCGGAGTTGGCGATGGCAGACCTTGGACGATTCTCGTGCGAAGGGTGCGAAAAGACTTACGGCTGGAAGGCCGAATTGGCCGGGCGGAAGGTCAAGTGTAAGTGCGGCACGGTGATGGTTGTGCCGGTCGAGGCGCCGGCTCCGGAAGAAGACGGCATCTTCGATCTCGTGCCCGACGCCTCGGATCCCCCCCCCCCGCCGAAGCGCGCGATGAAGCAGCCTGTGCCGCTGGGAAACGAATCGATCGCCGGGGCAACTGCAATGGGTCTGGCAGCGATCCCCGCGCCGGCGCGTCGCGCCCCGCGGCCCGCCACTACAACCGCACCCCATGCCACTAAGGCCCCGCCGAAGGTTGCGGCAAAGCCGCTCTCTTACCAGCGTGGAACAACCCAGCGCGACCGCGAGCGCACATCGATTGCCAACACGATCGAGATGGTCCGCGATTGCTATGTCCCCGTTGCGCTTCTCATCATCGGCTTCGTCGCGTGTCTAGCGGCCTACCTCTTTCGTGCCAACGCATCCGGCGAATCGCTCGCATTCATTGGCCTCGGTCTCGGCGGCTTCATGGCCGTCAAGGCGCTGCTGATGCTCGGCTTTGCATTTCTCGTCGCCGGCCCGGTCGGTGTGAGCTTTGGCGGGATCTGGACCGCCATCCTTAAGCTCGCGGCCATCGCCATCTTCACCGATGGCGCGATCACCTGGATTCATCTCGGTCTCGACAAACTGCTCAGCATCCGTGGAATGTTTGCCGCCATGGTCAGCTTCCCGATCGCACTCGGGTTGTTCTGGGTCCTGCTGATCTACCTGTTCAGCATGGACCCTGGCGACTCCTGGCTCGTGGTCATTCTCCTTTGCGTCTTCGACTACGTCGTGCGACTTGCACTGCTCATGATCGTTCTAGCCATGGTCATGCGCGGCCTTTGATCCGCAACCGCCCGCCGACGCATCGCAACAAAGTCGCCTCCGGAAACACTTCCGAAGGCGACGTATTGCATCCAAAAATCCTGACGCCGGGTCAACCAGCGCGCAATTACTGCAGCAGGCTCAGCACATTCTGCGGCGTGGTGTTAGCCGTCGCCAGCACCGATGTTCCTGCCTGAGTGAGAATCTGCGCCCGGGTGAGCGCGGCAGTCTCGGCTGCAAAGTCTGCATCGCGGATCGCCGACTCACTCGACGTCACGTTTTCCAGCGACACCTGCAGGCTGTTCACATTCGTATCGAGCGTGTTCCGCTCGAATGCACCCAGTCGCCCGCGGAGTACCGCAACCTGCCGGATCGCCGTCTCCAGAATCCGGCTCGCGCCGCGCGGGTTGTCGCGAAGCTCTGCCGTGCCACCGGTGCGCAGGCTGTTCAGGAAGCCAACCTCGTCATCACCCAGCGCCGTGGCGGCGATCGATTGAATCGCCAGCCCCACCTGCTGCGCCGTGCTCACTTGCGGCCCAAGCTGGAACAACGCCCCGCCGCCGGTCACAGCGAAGCTGGTCGTGCCAATGCCAAACGACTCGTCGAGTCGAATGTCCACATCGAGCGTGACGGTGTTGAGACTGATGTTCCGACCATCGGCCACTGCCTGCGAACCGTTGATTGTCGCTACAGCGTCCTGGCCCACCTGCCGATTGCTCGCGTTCCCATTCTCGTCGACCGTCGCGAACGCACCCGACTGAGCGCGCACTGCAACAAACTGCGAGCTTCCATAGTCGTTGCTGTTGAACGTGATGCCGCTCGCAGGGTTGCCGCTGTTGATGTACGCAGCGGCGACGCCGGTCGCGTCCGACACCTGGTTGACCGCGAACAGAATCGCCGACACCGATGCGTTGGACGTAAACGACAGCGATTCAACGCCCCCGGTGCCGCGCACCTCCAGCGTCAGCCCGCCGCCGGTGACGGCGCTGGCTCGAAACTGCAGCTCGGCGGTGCGCGCACTCGTGATGACATTCACCTCCACCGGCTGAAACGCAGCCGTGCCAAAGTTTGCCTGCGTAACGCGCAACGACGAGATGTCTGTCGTGTTCACGCCGCTGGTGATGTAATCCAGCGACCCGTTCACCAGCTTCAGGCCGGCAAACGTCGTCGCGTTGGCGATTCGCGTGATCGATTCAATCGCCGAGTCAACCTGAATCTGGTTGGCGTTGATCTCTTCCGGCGATAGCGCGCCGGTGTTGGCGGCTTCAACCACCAACGACTTAATGCTCAGTAGCAGCGAGGCCACCTCGCCCAGCGCGCCTTCTGCGGTCGCGATGACGTTGGCGGCGCGCTGGCTGTTGTCGATCGCCTGCGTCAGTCCGCTGATCTCGCTGCGCAGGCCTTCCGACGCGATCAGCCCCGCAGGGTCGTCGGCGCCGCGGTTGATTCGCAGGCCGGTCGAGAGGCGCTGAAGCGTGTCGTTCAAACCTTTCTGCGATCGCTCCAGCCCACGCTGGGCTGTCAAAGCGGCTACATTTGTATTGATCCGGGACATTGGCAATCCTCCATGATTGCGCGTTTTTGGTCGGAGGGTTCAATCCGTCGAACCCGTTGAACGATCTCAAGCGTTGGAATCGATGCTCGATTTCCGGCTCGCGATTATTCGCCTTCTTCCTTGGGTGCCGTGGGCGCGTTTCTTGGGTTGACCTTTCCTAGTCCCGAAAGGTCCTCGGGTTTCACCTGTGCCGCGGCGCGATTTTCACGCCGGATGGCATCGTAAACTTCCTTGCGATGGACGCTGATCTCTTTCGGGGCGGTGATGCCCAGACGCACCTTGTCACCTCGAATGTCTACAACGGTGACCTCGATGTCGTCGCCGATCATGATCGTCTCGTCGCGCTGTCTTGACAGCACTAGCATGCCTAGGCTCCTTCCTGCGTTGGCGTTGGCTCCTCTTCCAGAGCAACGCACTGCCGCGTGGCATCCTTGCCGGCGCGGGGCGAATCAGTCTCGTTCAAACTTCAAACGCAATCTGATTCGCACTTTCTGAGAGACCGATATACTTCCCTGCAACTACGCATCACACTCCCGCCGCGCCTCAACGACGACACGGCCGGCCGGGTCATGCGGATTTTGCCAGGGGAACATCGGCCTGGAGCTTCAGCAACGGCTGGCGAGTGGTCCACTTCTTCTCGGTCAGCACCACCTGCTCGGCCTCGCGGTTGACGGCGTTGACCACGATCGGGCCAAGAAGGTTGCCTGTCAGCCAGTTGTCCACCTTGTTGCAGATGACAAACAACTGCACCGCCTGGGGGTCTTGAATCTGCAGATCGGTCATGGTTTCTTCACGGATCGGCACATCATAATCCTTGAAGAAGATGCCCGGGTCGGTGACGACGAAGGCCAGTGCCGGTTCGTCGATCGACTGCAGCCAGAAAAAGTAATTTTCGTCGCTGGTCTGAATCAGCGCGAAACGCGTGTGCTGCGGAAAGCCCAGCAAACCCTTGGGCACGGTGATGACACGCGAGTCATCAACCTGTAGCGTTCCGAAACGCGTCGACTCGATCTCCATGAGAACTCCATTCTCGACCATCTGTTCGGCGAACATGACTTCGCCCGGCCGCCGACTGTTCCTTGCGACGCCGGTGCAGTTGTTGAGTGAACACCACTCGTCCAACCGCGCTCTCTTCCGCCCGCCGTCCATCGGCTCCGCCGCCGGACTTGCTAAGCGAGCCTCACGGGAATCCGTTCCCGCTTGCGACTTGCTCCTTCTGAAGCAGAAGTCGTTCTTGGCCTTGGGCAAGTTCCTCTCGCCCCGACGCAAACCCACCGGCCACGTCCGGCACTCCGCCAGATCCGCCCGCCGGGCATTCTCTCTCCGATTCAACCGGCTTCATCCATCCACCGGGTGCACCTCTCTCCACTCAAGCAACTGTTGCGCTCATCGCAGCGCAGTTGCTGCGTCCTCGCCACCCATTTTCCGCGTCTCCCGCGGCTGAATGACTCGACAACGCAAGCAATGCAACCCCCGTGCCACAATTCCCCCGCTCGCCACAAAAATCGCAGACTGCCATTCTGGCAAAAGAAATATCGGGCATTTCAGGGCATTCCCGGGCTCGCC
>ERZ761602.1392-NODE-1392-length-44133-cov-10.644970_pt1 | contig 44133 bp, 34 predicted proteins | sample MGYA00512165_ERZ761602 | MGnify/ENA primary metagenome ERZ761602 (study PRJEB28899, sample SAMN02445085) | bioreactor sludge metagenome | biome: EBPR sludge; isolation source: Thorneside wastewater treatment plant | place: Australia: Brisbane, Thorneside...
GACTGAGTTGCTCGATTTGTTGCTGCCGTTCCGCAGCGGTCTTCACTTGTTGATCACGATCCGCCGACAGTTTCTCAAGTTGCGCTTGCCGTTCACTGGCGAGTTGGCTTTGTTCCGCCTTGGCCTTGTTCGCTTGCTCTACCTGCTGAGCACGCTCTGCCGCGAGCTTCTCTGCCGCCACCTTCGCCTGACTGAGTTGCTCGATTTGTTGCTGCCGTTCCGCAGCGGTCTTCACTTGTTGATCTCGGTCAGCCGCCAGCTTTTCGACTTCCTGCTTGCTATCTCTCACATAGATCACGTGCCCCAGCTCCGGTTGCCGTGACTCCGCGACTTGAAGACAGCGAAAACCCCGCCCGGCCAGCAGTTGATCAACGCTTGACAAATCCGCACCGACGCCGCTTAGCCCTGCCGTTGGAAGGGCTACCCGCGCCACAAGCACATCGACACCCTCCAGGAAGTCGCCCATGCTCTCCGCAATATGCGCGGCTGGAAAACAACTTATGAACACCCAGTTGAACAGCTTTGCACCCGGGCCACGGCTGGACAGCAGAGAATCAAGGCGCACGCCTTCCAGCCGTTGCTCACCAATCGTCTTCAGGTTGCGCCAGATTGGCGCGAGCGTTTCTGGCACGAGCAGCCCACTTTCGGCGGCATTACTGGCAAGGAAGAAATCAGTTTCACCATTAACCTTATCGATCAGTGACTGCTTTACAGACCACCCTCCGTGCAGTTCGGCTATTTTCGACAATGATTTACAGTTGCGCTCATCCGCATCAATCAGCAGAGCGTTTTCAATTGGCCATTCCTGATACGCAACAATGCCCACCCCCCCCCCAGCGCCTACATGAAGGAGCCCCGTCGGCGTGAAGAGAAGCCTAAGGTGTTGGATCCAGCTATCGAGTGTGGTAACGGGCATAAGAATCTCGCTTTTTAGCTACTGCTAAGTGGCTTCAGGGTCACGTTCTTTAAGCGGATTGCAAGCATACGTTGATCGGCCGAACCCCGGCTTGCTGGCGAAATGAGTTTGACGAATGAAAACTCCAGCTCTAGATCACTGGCGCACTGCTCCGGCAAGAGCTGAACCTCAGCAACCAGCTTGATCGGGTAGTGACGCCTCTTCCCAAGAGCTTGTGTCAGCCAGCCCTGCGGATAGGCATCGGCGAAATATACCGGCTTGCCGGCGAGTTTGTATTGCACGCCCTTGAGCACCTCCGGAGCGATGGCATCGACAATCTCCAAGCCGATTTGATAACGGCCTGGTTTCACTGCCGGCAAAACCAGCATGCTTACCGGCCCTGGTCCGGCCCAACGGCCGTCAATTTCCGGCTCGTACCAATTACGGCCAACAATTCTGTTCCGCAGATCAACCCCGTGGATCTCTCTGTCGAGTATTGGGACAATACGCACGGTCTTGAGAAATATAGCGTGTTTGCGGGCACCGCCTGCCCTAGGAGGAAGCAGCCTGGAAAAATCGAAGCGAAGTTTCCCGGGCTGCTCCGCATCAGCTACCAAGACCCGAAAAACCGTCTGCCACGTAACCGGATAGTCGACTTGCTTCGCAGACCTACCGTCAAAAACCGCTGCGGACACCGGCTGCCGATCATCTCCGGTGAAGAACAGGGTTCTATCATTAAAGCTGATTGCCATGTTTTGGAGAATTGAGGGACTCATAGCGTCCAAAATATCCAGTTCCATCCGGTATTCACCCGGCTGTAGCAACGGCACTGAGATCGTACTGCTCCTCTCCGGCCCGGCCCAGCGGCCATCCGGCTCCGCCTCGTACCAGTTGTCCCCCTGGACATCGCTTGTCAGATCAATGGTGATTGGCAAGGATGGCGCGGAATTCGCTTGGGCAGATGCTGCCTGTTTGTTGGCGTTGACCTCCTGGTACTTCAGAAAATAGTTTTCAAGCTCTTCCTGAACCTGATGAAGCTGAAGAAGCAGTAACTCATTTTCTTGCTCTAGTTCTCTTAGCTTGGTTGCTTGCCGCTTTCCCTCCGCCACCTCCCTCTCAAGATCATCCGCACGCCTCTTTGCCTGCGTAGCGTCTTTTTTGTGCCGCTCCGCTTCAGCTTCGCGTACGGAAACGATTTTCTCCAAGGCCGCCAGTTTTTCAACAGATAGTTGCCGCGCCCTATCCCGTTCTATCGCAAGTTCTTTCGCTTTCCGCAAATCCCTTTCGAGCGCTTCCTGCGCCTGCTGCAACTGAAGGCGCAACTGTTTGGCTTCGTGCTCGCCCTGTCTTATCAGTTCCTCGTTTTTTGTTGCTCGTTCCGCGGCAGTAGCGGTCAGCCGCTCTGCTTCACGCTCCCGCGTTGCCAGTTTCCTCTCTAGTGCAGACAGTTTGTCAGCAGACAACCGGCGCGCCTCGTCTCTCTCTGAGGTCAGCTCTTTCGCCTTCAGGAAATAGACTTCGAGCTCTTCTTGAACCTGATGCAATTGGCGCAGCAGAAGCTCCTTTTCCTCTTGTTTCTCCTTGAGTTCTTCCTGATTTTCCTTTGCTTGTTTCGCGTCGTTCTTGTGCCGTTCCGCTTCACGTTCACGCACTGCAAGCGCTTGCTCAAGTGCGGAGAGCTTCTCCAAGGATAGCCGCTGCGCTTCGTGTTTTTTTGAAGCGAGCTCCCTCAGCGCAATCTGACCAGCTTTCAATGAATTGGCCAATCGCTGGTATTCCGCCATAGCCATCTCGGCCAGAACGCTGCGCGGATTGGACTCTCCAGAAAACAAATCTGCAGAACCTTCAAGCTCGTCATAGAGAGCTCGAACTTCCGGCATCTCCTCAAGCATCTGACTGGCAATCAAACCAAAAATCGGACTCTCTCTATGCTCCAGTGCCGTTGCTTTGACAACTTGCGTGCCCAAGGAAAGCCCACGCTGCTCTCTTAGCAACGGCAACAGCTTCTCTTGGCCTTCAACGCGAGCCACAGCATCGGCGTTTATTAGCAAACAGCGATCTTGGTGACGCGCATAAAATCGCAAGAGCTGGTCATTGAAGAAAAGCCATGACTGCAAGGCATCCTCGATCACCTCCTTGACCTGCTTGTCCGCAACGTTCTCCAACCTGGCCAACGCCGTCGCTGGCGAACTGTAGGTCAGAACAAAGCGTATTTGAGGATCAAAATCATGCCAGAAAGCCAGCAAGTGAACCGTATTGACATCAGCCCAACCCCAGTTTTCATTTTCCATATTGGCAATAAACAAATCAACCGCCAGGTTTTGCCAAACCTTTCCTGGGTCGACTTGCATCACTTCTCCTGCGCCAACTGCCGGAACTTCATGTGCAATACAGAGCTTACGCTGAAAATCTGCAGGAGAAAATTGCTCATGCCGACACGAGACTGCTTCGTGTAGTCCGCTATTAAGCAAAACACGATGAATCATTTCATAACCAGAAGTGGGATGTCCGCAGGTCAAGACAATCTTCATTCACGGATTCCTGATCAAGTATTAGGAGCTGATTTATTAACATGCTGGTCAAAGAAAGCTTCCCATTGGGGGAGTAAGCTTTCCCGAGAAAACCGGGCTGCAACCCGCGCAGCGGCGGCGCGTTTTTCATTTGCCTCTCCAGCCCCTTCCTTGCCGAGGAGATAACGAATCTTCTGTGCAGCTTGCTCGGACGAATACGGATCAAAGTAGGCTGCAGCCGATTGAAATATTTCCTGATGCACCGCAATATCGGACGCTATCACAAGGCCGCCACAACACATCGCTTCGACACCGGAGTAGTCAAAGCCCTCCGCTACACTCGGGCAAATCGTCGCTGCGGCATGCTGGTACAGAACCCGTAGCTCGTCGGATGGCACATTGCTGAGATGAACGAGGTCGCCCTGATCGAGCCATGGCTGGAACGATTTGAGAATCGGTTTACTGTCCCACCCAGGGGCGCCAACAATGACCAGTCGAAGCTCGGGAAGATCCGTGAATTTCAGTCGCTCCCAGGCAGCAACGAGCAACTGATGGTTCTTTCTCGGCTCGAGGGTCGACACCATCAGCAGATAGGGTGCATCGATCAGGGCTTTTCCGGGCTTGAACGATGCCGCTGCCGGTGACGCTTCGTCGCGATGCCAACGTGTCCGCAAGATCCGCAGCGCATACGCTCGCTCGGTGGCCTCAACAAAGTAATCTGGCGAAACCATATTGTGGATCACGGCCGTCCGTGGCTCTGCTTCCGGGAAGAGAGTCAGCAGATCCTGCCGCGTCGCCTCGGAAACACACACGAAGCACGCCCCGGAGGCAACATTGTCGCGTAAGGGATAGAAGTGCGAAGCCTGGTGAAATCCCTTGTCGCTGATCGTATGCGGCATGAGAATCGGCACGGCATCATGGTATCGAACGACCAATTGCGTACCGGACGCGACGCGACCGGGGAAAGGCATCTGGGCCAGGAGGAAATCGTACCCGCTGGTGTCTACCGCAAGGAAGCGCGACTTGCCGCATAGCGGAAATGCAGACATTCCGACTTCGTACATCAGGCGTCTGGCTGGCCGAAGGATCCTGTAGTTGGCAGACGTAACTAGCGATTTCTTCTCTGCCGCGAGCGTCTTGCTGAAAAATCTCGACCAGATGAAGTCGGCAAACAGCCGTTCATCAAATAAACCGAGAGTGACTGGCCGTGGCGTCCGTGCTTGCCAACGCAGGCGGAATAACTGGGTGAGTTTTCCGATCTCCCTGATTACCTGGGCAAGCAAGTCCCTTTTTCCGGCACCGTAGAAGGAAATAACGCTACGGGAGTGCCGAAGGATTCGCTCAGCAGGCGCGAAGTGGCTGTCAACGTCGTCGATCTCGCAAACCAGTGGGCCGCCTCCGTGTTGCAGCAAGCCCTCGACGTGGAACTTGTCTGAAAGGCATCGCAAACCGGCGAAAAGCAGACGCGTTTCCTGGGGAACACCGGCGTAGCCATCCAGCGCCGGCTTGAGATCCACAAGGATTCTGCGCCTAGTCATTCTTGCGCCGCAAAAATTTTTCCGGGCTGTGTCTGCATCATCGAATCGTTCAATCTATCCTGGCGCCAGCGCCGGCCACCAACAATAAATCCTGGCCAGCATGCCGGCGACGTGAAAGCGTCATGGAAAGGAATCCCCTTAGCGAACACCTGCTGCTCAGGGGACGGTTTAGGTCCGATCAATTTCGGGTCGGCGAAGCGGTCGATTCTAGCGAGGCGCGCTTTCCTGGTCAATGAACTCGGCGAACGATGAACGACATCACACCGGCACTGAGCTCATGCGACGGGCGTCTGCCACACCCGTGATCGTCGCCAAGTCTGTCGCTTCATCACCTCTAACGGTCATGACACGAAGGGGCACCACAAATCACGAAAGTCATGACCGCCCCCTGGCACTTGCAGTGCACATCCCGGTCCTTGCTTGGGTGCCACGAACCGCTTCTTCCAAGATGGTAGCCGGGATGCTCCTGGATGACCTGAAAGCAGCCGATCGCCGCGCGTTTGGCGCAATGCGCACATCCGTCGATAGAATGGGTGCCTGGAAGCAACTGCGACGCCCGCATGGCGCCGCCCCCCCCACCAGGAGCATGCGCATGAACCGCCCCCGCGTTTTCGCCATCGACGGCATCGTTCCGGTCGTCGACCCCAGTAGCTACGTTCATCCGTCGGCGGTTCTGATCGGCGACGTGATCGTCGGGCCCGGCTGCTATGTCGGCCCGTGCGCCAGCCTGCGCGGCGACTTCGGGCGCCTGATTCTCGAACGCGGCGTCAATGTGCAGGACACCTGCGTCATGCACGGCTTTCCCGGCACCGATACGATCATCGAGGAGGATGGCCATATTGGCCACGGCGCGGTACTGCACGGCTGCCGCATCGGCAGGAACGCGCTGGTCGGCATGAATGCGGTGATCATGGACAACGCCGTCGTCGGCGAATCGTCGATCATCGCCGCCTGCGCCTTTGTCAGGGCGGGAATGGAGGTGCCGCCGCGCTCCCTGGTCGCCGGCGTTCCCGCCAAGGTCATGCGCGAACTCAGCGAGCAGGAAATGACCTGGAAAGTAGAAGGCACGCTGACCTATCAGGATCTCACCCGACGCTCGCTGGCGACGCTGGTCGAGACCGAAGCGCTTACCGCCGTCGAGCCGGACCGCAAACGTTTCGATCTGCCTGGTGTTCAGCCGCTGATCGAGTTACGCAAACAGGCGCCGGGTGGGAACGGAGGCTAATAGGAAGAGGATGGTGCTGGCTTGCCGCGTCGGCTGCGCCTCCTGCAATTACCCTGGGTGCGGAATGGGCGCCGGCATAGCGCTGGTCGCGGCAACTGCAGTCCATCCGCTGCGCCTTCTCGACGCCCGGAAAGGTGTCACGCGGCGCGCAAACAGATCGCTCGGCAAGCGCTTCGCGCTGGCCCCGCTTACTCGCGATTGACGATGCGCGCTCGACCAGATATGGTCCACCGTCACCATTCCTGTCACGGCGCTTACCTGTCCACTCTCGCCGACTCGGCCTTTGCCTACGCCTGCAACCGCAACAACCGGAACCCGGTCGCCTCTGCGTGCCATAACGACTTGCTCAGCCCAGCGTGCGCTTGCCTTGCGCCAAGTCGAGGACAGCAAGGCCGGCGCATCAAGCAGCGCCAGCAGCCAGCTGGCGAACGCGCTTGAAGGAAACCCGCAATGAGGCCTCGACCGCGACCCTCGCTCCCGCCGCCACTCCCCCGCAGCACAGCAGGTCGACAGCACCGCGCGCAACACCGACGCTGTGCTGTCGCGCCTGCGCACTCCCCGTACCCCCAAGTCAAGCACCCCAGCACGCATTCATACTGCATGCCCGCAGGCGCTCGACCACACCAAGGAATACCCGTAAATGAACGAAGCTTTTATCTGCGACGCCGTCAGGACCCCGATCGGCCGCTATGGTGGCGCGCTCTCCAGCGTGCGCGCCGATGATCTCGCGGCGCTGCCGATTCGTGCCCTGATCGACCGCAATGCCGGGGTTAACTGGGCGCTCGTCGATGACGTGATCTATGGCTGCTCCAATCAGGCCGGTGAAGACAACCGCAACGTCGCGCGCATGGCGGGCCTGCTCGCCGGCCTGCCGGTCGAGGTCGCGGGGATCACGGTCAACCGTCTCTGCGCCTCGGGAATGGATGCCGTCGGCCTGGCCGCGCGCTCGATCAAGGCCGGCGAAGCCGATCTGATGATTGCCGGTGGCGTCGAGAGCATGTCGCGCGCTCCCTTCGTGATGCCCAAGGCCGACAGCGCTTTCTCGCGCAGCACCGCGATCCACGACACGACGCTTGGCTGGCGCTTCGTCAACCCGCTGCTGAAGAAACTCCACGACACGCACTCGATGGCGCAGACCGCCGACAATGTCGCCGCCCGGTTCAGCGTCTCGCGTGCCGACCAGGATGCTTTCGCCCTGCGCTCGCAGCAACGTTGGGGGGCGGCGCACGAAGCGGAGCGCTTTGCCGACGAGATTATTCCGGTGCGCCTGGCGCAAAAGAAAGGCAGTGGGAACGTCATCAGCGCCGACGAGCACCCGCGCCCGGACATGACCCTGTCCAGACTGGCCAAGCGCGAAGGCATCAACGGTGCCGGACTCACCGTCACCGCCGGCAACTCGGCGGGCATCAATGACGGCGCCTGCGCGCTGCTCATGGCCAGTGAAGAGGCGGCCGTCAAGCACGGCCTGACGCCGCGTGCTCGCGTTGTGGCCATGGCCACCGCCGGCGTCGCGCCAAGGATCATGGGCTTCGGTCCGGTGCCGGCGATCCGCAAACTGCTCGCCAGTACCGGGCTGCGCCTGGACCAGATGGACGTCATCGAGATCAACGAAGCCTTTGCCGCACAGTGCATCGCTGTGCTGCGCGAGCTCTCGATCCCGATCAACGCCGCGCACGTCAATCCGAACGGCGGCGCGATCGCCGTCGGCCATCCGCTCGGCATGACCGGCGCCCGCCTGGTGGCCACCGCCACCTGGGAGCTACGTCGCCGCTCCGGGCGCTACGCGCTGTGTGCCTTGTGCGTCGGCGTCGGCCAGGGCGTAGCGATGATCATCGAGCGCGTCTGAGCCAGCTACCGAGCACAAGGTAGCGACGCTGCAAGCAATGGGCGGCCTGCCGCTTGTTGTGGCAAGCGGATCAGACTACAAAGCGTGCCAGCCACGCGCGGGCGTCACCGATGCTGCGAATCCAGTCCGCCACATTCATGAAGTGCGGCGCACCAGCAATCACCCGGTAAGCCAGCCGCTCCGGCTGCTCGGCGTAGTAACTCGCGAGCTGTTCGTGCAGAGCACGCGCCGCTGCTGGCGGAACGACGGAGTCCTTCTCGGCGGTGATCGAAAGCAAGGCCGTCGGATAGAAGCGCGCCGCTGCAGCATCGGCGTACTCCGCGAGCAATCCGGCCGGCGAGCCGAGCAACGCCACGGCAGCGCGCAGGCGACGATCAGCGCTGACGGCACCGTAAGTGATGCAGCCGCCCATCGACACCCCGGCGACGGCAAGTCGCTGCGGGTCGCTCAGACCGCTGTCGACCAGCGCGTCGAGCAGGCCGGGAAGCTCGGCGACCGTTCGCGCCACCAGCGTATTGAACAAGCTTTCCCTCACTTCGGGCGGCTGCGCGAACTGTTGCTCGAAATCGCGCAACCGTCGCTGCCCGTGGCCCACCGCATCGACGCCGACCGCCAGTAATCCTGCCGCGGCAAAGCGCTGCAGTTCGGGCAGGTGCAGTTCCTTGTCCGCGCCGAGTCCGTGAAACCATAGCACCGTTGGCAGCGGCATCGTAGCGCCGGCCCGGCGAACGATCAGCAGCGGCACCTCTCCGAGCTGCCGACGCTCGGCGGTCGTATTGATTACACTCATCGACCCACCGACCTACCGGGAGGCCGCGTTTTCAGAATTGGCCTGACCTGCGGCTTGCGCGGCCACCTTGGAATCGCTCGGCATGTTTATTCTCCCGTCGGAATCGCTCGCGGAACCGCCACTCGCGTATGGCGCCCCGCCCGACGCTTTGACCGCAACAGGCGTGGCTCGGCCGCCATCATATTGCGGCACCAGCAAGGCCTCTATTTCAGCGACATCTTTTTCCGAGAGCACCCCGGCAGCCGTTTTCAGGAGCAAGGTGCTGGCAAGAAACTCATAGCGCGCCTGCGCGAGATCGCGCTTGGCAAAGAACATTTGCCGTTCGGCGTCGAGAACGTCGGTATTGGTGCGGATCCCCGCCCTCATCCCGCGCTTTGTTCCTTCGACCGCGACGATGCTGGCATCAACCGCCTTGCGATACGCGGCGACCCTGCCGACACCGGTCTCGACGGCCAGAAATTGACGCTTGACTTCGACCATCACCTCATTGCTGGCCAGGTCAAGCTCGGCCATCGAGCGCCCGCGATTGGCGATCGCCTGCCCGGTCAGAGCACTCACCCGGCCACCGGCAAACAAGGGGATATTGAGCTGCACCCCAACGGTGTTGATCGAGCTTTTCTGGTTGAGCGTCGAGATGGTCTCGTTCTCGGCTTTCATCGCGCGCGCCACCAGGTCCAGTTGCGGCAGATGGCCCGCGCGCGCGCGTTCGACTTCCAGACCCGACAGCTCAACGACTTTTCTGCGTGCACGGATCTCAGGGTTATGCTCCTGCGCCAACGCAGACCATTCGTCGAGCTGGCTGGGCACGATCCCGGTCGGGATGAAATCCGGCTGCAGCACCCACAGATCGCGCATCGGCGCACCGGTCATGCCTTCCAGCACGCGCCTCGTCACGGCCACCCGGTCGAGCGCCTCGGCACGATTGGCGCGGGCAAACTCCAGCCTCGATTCGGCCTCGGCGATCTCGGTAATCGTCCCTTCACCACCGCGCCGCAGGCGCTCGGCAAGCTCGCGCTGAGCGCCATAGGCGGCAATTTCGGCGTCGGCCAGCGTCAGTCGCTCGAGCGCCAGCAGAGCCTCAAAGTAGGCGGTCGACACCTTGCTGGCCAGTTCCGCTTCCTTGCGATCGAAGACGGCATTGCTGTAGGCCACCTGCACGCCCCCTTGTTGGTAGCGCACATAGCTCTCGTAGTTGAACAGCGGCTGGCGCAGCGTAATCGCCGCCTGCTTGTCGTAGTAGTCGAGGTCCTGAGTCACGTCAACCGTCGTCGACTGGCGTTCGCCGGTGTTCTTCGAATAGCTGCCGGTAATCGAGATCGTCGGCAGCAGGCCGGCGCGCCCGATGTCGATCGCGTACTGGCCGGCGTCGCGCTCGAAACGTGCCGCCTGAAAAGCCGGGTCGTTCTGGCGGGCGGCACGATAGGCGTCGAGCAAACCCGTGGCGAAAACCCCGGAAGACAGCAGCGCCAGGCTGCAAGCAGTGAGGCTGACGAGGCACTTGCGCATGCTCATTCCTCGGTCAACGCGGCATGAAAGCGGTCCTGCAGCGGCTTGAAGAGATAGTTGAGCATCGTCCGCTCGCCCGTCTTGACGAAGACCTGTGCCGGCATGCCGGGCTTGATTTCGTGCGCCTTCAGTTTCTTCATGCCGGCCTCGGTAACTACCACCTTACCGCGGTAGAAGGGCGGCAGCTTGCCTTGTGGATCGGTCGTCACATCGGCGTCGACCTGCACAAACTCGCCAGGAATCTGCGGCGTGGTGCGCTGGTTGAACGCCGGAAAGGTAATTTCTACAGGCAGGCCCAGGCGGACCTTGTCGATCAGGTCGGTGGGAATCTGAACCTCGATGCGCAAGGGCTCGTTCTTCGGCACGATGTCCATCAAGGACGTCCCCTGCGCCAATACGCCACCGACGGTGTGCACGCTGAGACCAACGACGATGCCTTCACTCGGGGCATGCACGGTGGTGTTGGCCAGTTCGAAAGCCAGCCCTTCAAGGCGACTCTCCAGCGAGCTGGTTTCCTTCTGCACGTCCGAGAGCGCGTTCTCGACCTCCTTGTGGTACTCCTGCTGTCGCGCAACCATGCGCATCCGTGTCTCGCCAATGCTCTGCTGAGCGCGCCCGAGATTGCCGAGGTCCTCGGAAATAGCGCCATGGAGTTGCGCCAGCAGGCGTTCCTGCTCCGACAGACGATTGCGTGGCAAATAACCTTCGGCTGCCAGCTCGCGTAGCCCCTTCAGTTCTTCAAGCAGCAGCCGCGCCTGTTCCTCTTTCGAGCGCCGCGTCGCCTCGAGTCCCTTGACATACGATTGCAGGCCGGCCAGCGTATTCTGCATCGCGCCCAGTTCGGCTTGCAGTCCCGCCTGCCGCGAACGCAGCAGCTGCGTCTGCACGGCCATGGCACTCGCCGCACGCGGATCGTCCTTGTTCTTCAGCAGTTCCTCGGGAAAGACGATCTCCGCCTCTCCGGCCACGTCGGCGAGCAAACGCGCCTCGGTGGCCTTGGCCACCAGCCACTGACTGTGCGTTACCTGGAATTGCGAACGCGCCGTGGTCGGGTCGAGGCGCAGCAGAACGTCGCCTTTGCGAACTTCATCGCCGTCCTTGACCAGGATCGCCTCGACCATCCCCGGCCCCAGATTCTGTACGGTCTTGCGATTTCCCGTGACCACCACCTGTCCGCTCGCCGGTACGCCCTGGTCGAGCGGAGCCAGCGCCGCCCACAGCATGAAGCCACCGAAGCCAAGAATCAGCACCAGCCAGCCGATTCGCGAAACATAGTGATGATTGATGGCGACACCGCTGGCGCCCGCCTTGGCCGTCGCAACCGAGACATCGGTCAATTCGGTGATCTCGCTGTCGGAAGCATCCCTGCGCGTGAACAAACTCTTTGCCATCGTCCTCTGCCTGGTAAATTAGACGCCGATGACGGGCGTCGATGGGAGCCCGCTCGCCGCAGCTGCCGAAGTCGCAGGTCGAACCGCGCCGGCCCTGCGCCCGGCTGGCGGCGAAGCGGCTGAACCTGTTGCATTCGCAGCCTGTGGTGCGCCTGGCGCATTCGGGGCGTTGGGCGCATTGGCCGAGCGCATCGCCGCCAGAATCTGGTCGCGTGGACCGTGCGCCTTCACCGTTCCCTCATGCAGAACCAGAATGCTGTCGGCAATGGCGAGGGTGGTGATCCGGTGGGTGACGATGACCACCGTCCGCTTCTTCGCTTTCAAGCGCCGGATGGTGTCGGCCAGGGCCGCCTCGCCCAGATCGTCGAGGTTGGAGTTCGGTTCGTCGAGGACGATCAAGGCCGGGTCGCCGTAAAGAGCGCGCGCCAAGCCTATGCGTTGCTTCTGGCCGCCTGAGAGCGCACTACCCGCCTCGCCGAGTGGCGTGTCGTAACCGTTCGGCAACAGCAGGATCAAGTCATGGACACCAGCGGCCTGCGCCGCCGCCAGGACCTGCTCCGAATCGACTTCGCCAAAACGGGCGATATTCTCGGCGACCGACCCGCCAAAGAGCTCGATATCCTGCGGCAGGTAACCCAGATACGGGCCCAGCTCGTCCTTGTTCCACTTGAAAATCTCCGAGCCGTCCAGGCGCACCGATCCCGCCAACGTTGGCCAGATGCCGACCAGCAAGCGCGCCAGTGTCGACTTGCCGGAGGCACTGGGACCGATGACGGCGACCACTTCACCGGGCTGCAGCTTGAAGCTCACATTCTTGAGAATCAGCGTCTTGCTTCCCGGCGCCGCCGTCGCCGCGTTCTCGACAAGCACTTCGCCAAGCGGCCTGGGCAGCGGCATTCCGGCCTTGCGCGCCGGATATACGCTCAGCAGTTCGCTCAAGCGCTTGTAGGCGGCGCGCGCCGAAACCAGTTGTTTCCAGTTGCCGATCAGCGCCTCCACCGGCGCCAGGGCCCGACCAACCAGAATCGAACCGGCGATCATCATTCCCGGTGTAATCTCGCCCTCGATGGCCAGCAGCGCGCCATAGCCCAGGGCCAGGGACTGCATCGAGATGCGGGCGAAGCGGGTCAGCGCCGTCAACATGCCGGCACGATCACTGGCCAGCGCCTGTTGCTCAAGGAACTTCTGGTGCAGCTTGAACCAGCGGCCGCGAATCGCCGGCAGCATGCCCATGGCCTCGATCACTTCGGCATTGCGCAAGTTGTTGTTGGCCTGCGCATTGGCCGCCATCGAGAGCTTTTGCGCTTCGCCGAGAGGGCCCGCCGACACGCGCTCGTTAACCACCGCCAGTGTCAGCAGGACCAGCATGCCGACCAGCGCAAAAACGCCCAGTTCGGTGTGCATCATGAAAATCACTACCAGATAGATCGGCATCCAGGGCGCATCGGTCAGAGCAACCAGCCCGGCACCGGTCAGCGTCTGCCGCATCGACGTCAGATCGTGCAGTGCCTGCGCGGGATTCTGCCCTGCCTGGCGTAGGTTGCGTTCGAAAGTCGCGTCGAAGATGCGCTGGTTGATGTCGAGGTCGAGGCGAGCGCCGACACGCACCAAGACCATCGACCGGATCCATTCCAGCAGGGACATCAGCGCCAGCAGGCCGAGCGCCATCACCGTCAGCATCAACAAGGTGGTCGGATTGCGGCTCCCGAGCGCGCGATCGTAGAGCTGCAGCATGTAGATCGCTGGCGTCAGCATCAACAGATTGGTGAAGAAGCTGAACGCGCCAACGGTCATGAACGCCTTACGAAACGATAGCAGCACCCGCTCGAGCTCGGGGCGTTGGGAGGGCTCAGTCATGCATACTCATCCTGGGAAACAATGATCCCGGCAAAAAACACGGGCCGGCACGCCGGCCGCGAAGAACTCGCGAGTCGGGCAGCGGCGCCAGCGGTGCGCGCAATGGAATGGGGAACTGCCATACGCATGCGGCCTTCCCAAGTGACGCCGAGCATCGGTCACGGCTTCGACGGCCTTGTTGGTGCTCCCCACTTGTTGCTTGTTATTGCTTCTTGGCATCAAGAGCCATGCTCAGCAGTCATTTGGGCAGCAGGGATAATGACATAAGGGGCAGGGGTAAGCCAGCCCGCTGACTGCCTCGGTGTGACAACCGTCACCCTTCCGCGAGATTCGCCGATAACACTCGGCCAATCTCCAGCGCACCAGCAAGAAACCCGGCCCGCGAGTTCCACGCAGGCCGCGCTCACCTCGCTCCGGTGCGGCGTGAACAGCGAAGCGCTGACCACGCGCGGCACCTGTTCACGGCGCCGATAGAGCCAAAGCCACTTGCTGCGCCGTAGTTCCCGGGGGGGTCAGGGCCGAAATGAGGCGACTGGGGCGGCGGCCTGGACTCCGAAACGGGTTCGGTAAACAGCAGCGTGCTGGTACCGGGATAAAGGCTGTCGAAGACGAGAGCTAACAGCAGCATGGCGTCGCTCTGTCGCGCGTCTGGCCTGCGTCGAGGATGAAGGTCAGCTTCTTCTCGATTTCTGTCGAGGCACTCACCTCCTGACTACCCGAAGCCTGGCTGACAAAGACGAATCCCCGGGTTTCGATTCACCGAGCATGCATCCTTTCAGCATGATCGATGGGGGAACCGCCCCACCGATCATGCTGCCACTTCGATAGATCGGCGATGCCGGCTCCTACCGGCAGCTCCGCCTGGGGGGCGTCTCTGGCCGCCCTCTTGCTGTCCGTTACGCGCAAAACGATCCGCAACATCGACCCGCCGCGCACCAGCACCTTGCCGTACCATTGCCTCTTCCCAAGGAAATCAGGAACGTCCATGCACGCCTTCTTGACTCGTTCCTTTTTCGCTCTCGCGATCCTCGTGGTCAGCGCGGCGGTTTTCGCGCAATCCGCCAGTCCCGTATTGACCGTTGACGGTGAGAACGGCCGTCAAAGTCTTAGCCTCGACGACTTGCGTGGCCGCCTGGAAACCCACGAGATCGAAGTCGTCAATCCGGATCTGGGCAGACCCGTTCGCTACCTGACTTTTTCGCTCGCCGATGTTCTCAGTCTGATGGATGCCGGCGACGCGGAAGATCTGGTTTTCCATTGTCTGGACGGTTACGAGAGCAACACCGCCGCCGCCAACGTCGCCAAACTCGATCTCCGGCTCGCTTACGGCGAAGACGGTGTTCCAGGACGGTGGTCACCCATTCCCACCGGGAAGACGATGACCGACCCGGCGCCATTCATCGTCATCAGCGCCAACACCTCGGACTCGAAGATCTTTTCCTGGCCATTCCAGATGACCCGCATCGAAGCCGTCTCGTTTGCCACGAAGTTCCCCCTGACCCTGCCCACCGGCGCGCCCGCCGACAGCGAGGTTTCCAGGGGCTTCACCGTATTTCGCGAGCAATGCCTAAAGTGCCACTCGGTCAATCTGCAGGGCGGCGAAGTCGGCCCCGAGCTGAATATTCCGAAGAACATCACCGAATACCGCAGCACCGGCTTTCTGCGTCAGTGGATCCTCGACCCCAGTCAATTCCGGGCACGCGCAAGAATGCCGCCCACGCAGCTGACGCCCGGGGAAATCGACGAGGTCATCGCCTATCTACGGTATATGGCTGGCCACAAAAAAGGCGGATAGCTCGCGCAGGCTGTGATCCGGTGCCGAGCGATGGACGCGTACGACGATCACACCGAAACGAGTGGGGCTCTCCGCATTGGACGGCGACCCTTCCCGTGCCTCGCTTCGATGCCCCTTTTCCCACGCGGGAGAATTCGTTGGTATATTTTATTTTGTGGGCTATTTTGTGGCCCACCGCCGAACATAACTATATTATTTTTATTTTTTCAATCACTTACGAGGCCATGCTGGCGGAGAGAGCGGGATTCGAACCCGCGTTAGGATATTATCCTAAACACGCTTTCCAGGCGTGCGACTTAAACCACTCATCCATCTCTCCGCAAGAGGGCGGAGTTTAGCAGAAGGCGACGCCAACACCAAACGTAAAACGAGCCAGAACGACAGTGCACCGCGCCGCGCTAGCCCGGACCCGAGCCAAGCGACGGCTCGGCCACCTGACGCTGGCGCAGGGTTTCAAAAAGGCAAACGGCAGCGACGGCAGCGACATTCAAGGACTCACTGGCTGCAGCCATGGGGATGCGCAGCTGCCGGCTGGTTTGCGCCGCGACTAGCGGCCGGACGCCAAGACCTTCGCTGCCAAAAACCCAGGCCAGCGGTCGGCCAAGCGTAGTGCTGTAGAGACTGCTCGATGCGGCGGGTAGCGTGGCGACGGACTGGCCACGATAGGCGACGAGAAAAGCGCTCAAATCACGGTCTTCGTGGATCGCGAGTTGGAAATGCGCTCCCATGGCCGCGCGCAGGGTTTTGGGCGACCAGGCTTGCGCGCAATCCGCCGAGAGCAGAATCTGATGGAAACCGGCGGCGGCTGCGCTACGCAGGATCGAACCAAGATTGCCGGGATCCTGAACGCCATCAAGCAGAACCGTATCGGCGGCATGATCACCGCCGCCAGCCGGCTGTGGCCGCGCCACGACGGCCATGATGCCGCTGGGCGTATCGACCAGCGCCAGCTCCTTGAACAAGGCATCGGCGACGTAGCTGATACTGCTGCCCGCTGGCCGGCGATCAAGGTAGCGCGCATTCTCCGGCCGGCCTGCACCGCTGTCGCTGACCACGATCTCTTCCGGCACCCCGCAGCTCGCCTCGTAGGCCTCGATCAGGTGCATGCCATCGAGCAGCACGCGGCCGCTCTTGCGCCGCTCACGACTGCTTTGCGAGAGTTTCAGTAGCCCCTTGTAATGGGCATTGTCGCGCGAGGCGATCCGTTTCATGATTCGCCGAGGCGCGCCACCGGCGCGAAGCTGCGGCGGTGCTGCGGACTTGCACCATGTTCGCGCAAGGCCTGCAGATGAAACGCGGTCGGGTAACCCTTGTGGCGATCAAAACCGTACTGCGGATAGCTGGCATGCAGCGCGAACATGCCTGCGTCACGAGAGGTCTTGGCGAGAATCGATGCGGCGGCGATCGCTGCGAACTTGCCGTCACCGCCGACGACGGCTTCGACCGAACACGCCAGTTGTGGACAATGGCTGCCGTCGACCAGCGCATGGCTCGGCCTTACCCGACCCTGCGCGCCGGCAAGCGCCGCGACGGCGCGCTGCATGGCCAGCAGGCTGGCCTGCAGGATGTTGATCCGGTCGATCTCGGCGACACTGGCTTCAGCGACTGCCCAGGCCAGCGCGGTGCCGCGAATCTGCTCGGCAAGTGCTTCGCGCTTGCTGGCCGAAAGTTTCTTCGAATCGTTCAGGCCGGCGATTGGCCGACCTGGATCGAGGATCACGGCGGCAGCAAGCACCGGTCCCGCCAGCGGCCCGCGGCCAGCCTCGTCGACGCCGCAAACGAGGCCCTCAACCGGCAACAGCAAGTGCATCGACGCGTAGCGCTGCGCTTGGCAAGCAAGCGATGACTGCGTCAGCCGCCTTCTCGGCGGCGTTCTGCCGCAGCTGCAGATGAATCCCCCGAAATACGGACTTGATGCGCTCACACGCCGCCGTGTCCGCATAGAGATTGAGCAGCGCCTGCGCCAGATTATCGGCGGTCGCCTCGTCCTGGATGAACTCCGGAACGACGAACCTGCCGGCGAGAATGTTCGGCAGACCGACATAGGGCAGGTAGCCCATGCGCCGCATCATTCGGTAGGACAGCGGCGCCATCTTGTAGGCGATGGCCATTGGCCTCTTGAGCAGCGCGGCCTCGAGGGTCGCCGTACCGCTGGCGACCAGGACGGCATCGGCAGCCATCATCGCCTGATGGGCATGTCCGAAGAGCAAGCGAATGGGCAACTGCTTCGCCCGCCGACGGTGCAGCGCGGCTTCGAACAGCAGGCGCGTTTCACGCGTCGCCAGCGGGGCGAGAAAAATCGCCTCCGGAATCTGCTCATGCATGCGGCGAGCGGTTTCGATAAAGGTCTCCGCCATGTACTGCAGTTCTGACTGCCGGCTGCCGGGCAAGAGCGCGAAAACCGGCGTCGTCGGCGAAATGCCAAGTAGTGTGCGCGCCGCATGGCGACCGTCTTCGAGGGGCAACATGTCAGCCAGCGGATGGCCGACATAGCTCACCGGAATGCCCTGCTTCTCGTAGAGCGCGGTCTCGAAGGGAAAAAGTGCCAACATCCGCGAAACGGCCACCCCGATGCTGTGAATGCGCTCGCCGCGCCAGGCCCAGATCGACGGGCTGACGTAGTGGACGCTGGCGACCCCTTGCCGCTTGAGCACCTTTTCGAGCGAAAGGTTGAAATCCGGCGCGTCCACGCCGATGAACACGTCCGGCGGGTCGGCCAGCAAGCGGCGCTTGAGGTCACGGCGAATCGCGGCGATCTCGCGATAGTGCCGCAGAACTTCGACATAACCGCGGACAGCCAGCTTTTCGAGCGGATGCCAAGCCGTAAAGCCTCTCTCGAGCATCTTAGGCCCACCGACACCGAAAAACACCGCCCCGGGAAGCCTCGCCTGCAAGGCCTGCATCAGCTGACTGGCTAGAAGATCGCCCGAGGCTTCGCCGGCAACCATCGCGATGCGCACCGGTCCCGCTACCCTCATCGAATGATGCCGCGCTTCGACGCCGCGAGGAAATCCAATAGCGGCTGGATCTCCGGATGAACGAGCACCTCTTCGCTCAGCTTGACGCGCGCCTCGTCAAGCATCAGGCCCGACTTGTAGAGTGTCCGGTAGGCGCGCTTCAAAGCCAGCAGCGCCTCGGGGGAAAAACCTCGCCGCTTGAGCCCTTCGGCATTGATCCCAAAGGGGCTGGCCGTGTTTCCGGCAGCCATCACGAACGGCGGAATGTCCTGCAGAACCACCGTCCCGACGGCGGTCATGGTATGCGCGCCGACGCGGCAGAACTGGTGCACCCCGGTATAGCCGCCGAGAATTGCCCAGTCGTCGATATGCACGTGGCCGGCCAGCTGCGCGTTATTGGCGAACACCGTATGGTTACCCACCTGGCAGTCATGCGCGATATGCACATAGGCCATGATCCAGTTGTCATTGCCGACGCGGGTGATACCGACATCCTGGGCAGTGCCAAGGTTGAAGGTGCAGAACTCACGGATGGTGTTGCGGTCACCGATCTCCAGGCGCGTCGGCTCACCGTCGTACTTCTTGTCCTGCGGCACCTCGCCCAGCGAATTGAACTGGAAAATCCGATTGTCACGGCCGATACGCGTCCGCCCCGAAATCACCACATGCGGACCGATCACCGTGTTGTCGCCGATTTCCACGTCTTCGCCGATGATCGAATAGGCGCCGACTGAAACATTGCTACCAAGTTGCGCGCCGCGCTCGACGAGCGCACTTTGATGGATCATGGCACCTGTCACACCCCGGCTCCGCCGACATCGCGCTTCGCGCACATCAGTTCGGCCTCGGCGACGATCTCGCCGTCGACGCGGGCTTCCGCCTTGTATTTCCAGATGCCGCGCATCTGGCGCTGGATCTGCACGTGCAAGTGCAACTGATCGCCCGCTGTCACCGGCTTCTTGAAGCGCGCGCCGTCGATGCCGACGAAATAGAAAACGGAATTCGCGTCGGGCTTGGCGCCCATGGTCTTGAAAGACAGGATGCCGGCCGCCTGCGCCAGAGCCTCCATTATCAGCACCCCCGGCATCACCGGATGATGCGGAAAGTGACCGACAAAAAATGGTTCATTGACGGTCACATTCTTGTAGGCATGGATTGACTTGCCGAGCTCGAAATCGAGCACACGGTCGACCAGGAGAAACGGATAGCGGTGCGGCAGATGTTCGAGGATTTCGTTGATATCCATTGCGTTCAAGTCGTGTTCTCCCTTTGTTCGAGTTTCTTTTCAAGTTCGGCGACCCGCTCGGCGAGTCTCGCCAGACGCTTGATCTGTGCCGCATTATGCAACCACTCGTGGTGCCCTTCGAGCGGAAAGATGCTGGTGTACTGCCCGGCTCTGGGCAGGCTCTTGGTCACCATACTGCCCGCCGAGATATGCACGTCGTCGGCGAGCTCCAGGTGACCGATGATCATGCCGGCACCACCGACGGTACAGCGACGGCCGATGCGCGTGCTGCCGGCGATCCCGACACAGCCGGCCATCGCCGCATGCTCGCCGATACTGACGTTGTGGCCAATCTGAATCTGATTGTCGAGTTTGACGCCGTTGCCGATAATCGTATCGTCCAGTGCGCCGCGGTCAATCGACGTGTTGACCCCGACCTCGACATCGTCGCCAATCACCACCCGGCCGATTTGCGGGATCTTCACCCATTGCTCACCGTCCTTGGCAAAGCCAAAACCGTCGCCGCCGAGGACCGCACCAGCGTGAATAATCGCCCGCTTGCCGATCACGCAGCGGTCATAGACGACGACGTTCGGGTAGAGCACGGAATCTTCGCCGATCGCGGCATCGTCACCGATCACACAGCCGGGGTGGACCGTGACGTTCTCGCCAATGCGCACGCGCTCGCCGATGACTGCATTCTCACCAACGCTGACCGACGCTGGCAGTTCCGATTTGACCACGGCCCCGCAATGGACGCCGCGCCGAGGTTGGCGGCTCGGATTGAGCAAGGCCACGACACGCGCATAGTAGGCGTAGGCATTGGGGTGCACGATTCGCGGCAGCGAGGTCTCGTGCGAGAACTGCGGTGGCACAATGACCGCCGTCGCCCTCGTTGCCTTCAGCTGCTGTCGGTATTTGGAACTGGCGAGAAAGGCGATCTGCCCTTCACCTGCCGAAAGAAGGCTGGCCACCTGTGAAACGAGCACCGAGCCATCACCTTCAAGGGCTCCGCCGAGATTCGCGACGATCTCGTCCAGCCGCAGACCTCCTGACAGCGCCGCTCCGTTGCCAGGCGAGTTAACGGTCATCACATGTCGAACGATCCCAGATCATAAAAGTCATGACCATTCCTCTCCAGCTGCAGTGCCCATTCCGGCTTGTACGCGGGAACCAATCGCCGGGTAGGGAGTATGCGCCCTGAATTCCCCGTCTCCCGCCCCGCCCTTCTCCTGCGCGGAAAAGGGAGGTTCGTGAGTCGCGTAGGCAAGACTTTCACGTCAGCCGCTTACTTGCCGCCGTCCCTGGGATCGGACAAGGCCTGTATCACCTTGTCGGTGATGTCAAGTTTCGGGCTGACCCAGACCACATCCTGAACGATCAGGTCGTACTTCTCATTTTCGGCAAGCTGCTTGATCGCCTTGTTGGCCCTTTCGATGATCGCCGCGTTCTCTTCATTCTGGCGCAGGTTCAGATCCTCACGGAACTCGCGTTGCTTGCGCTGGAACTCTCTCGACAACTCGCCAAGATCCTTCTCCTTGGCACGGCGCTCGGGCTCGGCCATAGTCACACCATTCTTCTCGAGCGTTTCCTGCAAGCCTTGCAGCTGCTTCGCCAGACGCTGCAAATCCTGGTCACGCTTGGAGAACTCCTGCTCGATCTTCTTGGCCGCTCGTACGGCTGCAGGTGCGTCACGGAAAAGACGCTGGGTATTGACGTACCCCACCTTGAGTTGATCCACCGCCGACGCATAGGACGCCGGCAGCGAGGCCATCAACGCAACCAGCAGACTGGCAATCGTCTTCTTCAAGCTTGTTCTCCTGAGTTAATGTGAAAGTTGCTAACGCGACTCACGAATATACCTTTTCCGTAGGGAAACAGGGCCGGGAGGGGGAGACGGGCAACCCATGGAGCATGCTCCGTGCACGCCGGAAAGCACACTGCGCGTGAGGGGGGACGGTCACAACCTTCATGATCGGTGGAATCGCGGCAGGTCATGCGCGCTAGAAAGTCGTCCCGAACTGGAATTGGAACTTTTGGAGTTTATCATTATTCTGCTCGTTGATCGGCTGACCGTAGCTGAATTTCAGCGGCCCGAGAGGCGAAATCCACGCTGCAGCGAGACCGACAGAAGTCCGCAAGCCTTCATCGGCATAGGTATAGCTGTCGGTGAAAACGTTGCCGGCATCAAAGAAAGGACCGAAGCGGAAGGACTTGTCGATGCCCGGAAACGGCATCAGGATCTCCGAATTGAACACCGCCTTTTTCGTGCCGCCAAGACGCGTATCCGGATACTGGGGATCGACCGGCCCAAGACTAGCGGTATCGTAACCGCGCACCGAACCTACGCCACCAGCATAGAAATTCTTGTAGAACGGCAAGGTCTGCCCCGACAAGCCGTCCCCGTAGCCGAGGTCGACGTTGAGCATCAGCACCAGGTCCTTGACGATTTCAAAGTATTGCTGATTCTGATAGGTCGCTCGATAGAACGTCAGGTCGACGCCGGGAATCGCCACCTCCAGTCCGGCTCGCTGGGTTCCGCCCTTGGTCGGATAGATGGCGCTGTTCCGCGTGTCACGCACCCAGCCCACGGTCGCCGGCAGGGTCACATTGGAGTCGCCGTTCTGCGCCTGGAACTGGATGTACTGGATCGGCGTCGCCAGGGTGACCGGCGTGATGTCGATATTCGTTTGGTCGATCGCCAAACCCAGGGTGAGCGAGTCCTTCTCGGTCAGAGGATAGCCAAAGCGGATGCCACCGCCGTATGACGTAGACTGGAACGCGTAGCCGAGAGAAGTCGGGTTGAGCGTCCGGTAGTAGAGATCGAAGCCCTGACTGATCCCGTCAACGGTGAAGTAAGGATCGGTGTAGTTGATTCCGAGGGTACGGTTCAACTTGCCCGTGTTCAACTGCAAGGCCAGGAACTTGCCACTGCCAAAAATGTTCGACTGCGATATCGAACCTGACAGGATCACCTTCTCCGAACTGGAGTACCCCGCGCCCAGGGAGATATTGCCGGTCGACTTCTCGGCGACATTGATGTTGACATCAACCTGGTCAATGGTCCCCGGCACTGGCGGCGTCTCGACGTTGACTTCGCCGAAGTAGCCGGTCCTGTCGATTCTCTCACGTGACTTCACGACTCGGCTCGCGTCGTACCAGGCGCCCTCCATCTGGCGCACTTCCTGGCGAATGACCTCGTCGCGCGTCTTGGTGTTACCGGTGATATTGATCCGCCGAACGTAGGCGCGCTTGCCGGGATCGACGAAAATCGTGAACGCCACCAAATGCTTTTCCTGGTCCAGTTCCGGCGCAGCGTTGACGTTGGCAAACGCGTAGCCTTGGGCGCCCAGTTTGTCGCCAATCGATTTGGTACTCTCGTTGAGCTTCTCGCGCGAGAAGACGTCGCCCGGCTTGATCTTGACCGATTCCCTGAACTCCTCTTCCGGCAGAATCAGATCACCGGCGAGCTTCACCGAGGAAACGAGATAACGCTCGCCTTCCTTGATGCTGATCGTGATGTAGATGTCCTTCTTGTCAGGACTGATCGAGACCTGTGTCGACTCGACGTTGAACTCAAGAAAGCCACGATCCAGGTAATACGAACGCAGCGTTTCGAGATCTGCCGCCAGCTTCTGCTTCGAATATTGGTCACTCTTGGTGTACCAGCTGATCCAGCTGGGCGTCTTCAGCTCCAGCACGCTCAGCAGGTCCTTCTCCTTGAGTGCGTCTGCGCCAACAATGTTGATCTGCCTTATCTTGGCAGTGTCCCCTTCGTCGATGTTGAAGTTGATCGCCACGCGATTGCGATCCAGCGGCGTGATGGTGGTAGTGATATTCACCGCATAGCGGCCGCGCGACAGATACTGGCGTTTCAGTTCCTGCTCGGCCTTCTCGAGAGTCGCTCGGTCGAAGGTGCGCGAGACGGAGATCCCGACCTCCTTTAGCCCCTTGAGCAACTGTTCCTTGTCGAACTCCTTCAGGCCGACGAAGTCGATCTGTGCAATCGCCGGTCGCTCGTGGACGACGACGATCAACACGTCGCCGTCGACTTCAATGCGCACATCCTTGAAGAAACCGGTGGCGAACAAGGTCTTGATGACCTGCGCCGCCTTCTCGTCATTCATCGTTTCGCCAACTTTGATCGGCAAATAGCTGAACACCGTCCCGGCTTCGACGCGTTGGATGCCTTCGACACGAACGTCCTTGACCGTAAACGGTTCCATGGCCGTGGCGCCAGCAGCGAAAAGGGCGGCCACCAGACCCGCGAGCAGGGATTTGTTCATTAGTTCAGCCGGAAAACAGTCGATTGATATCGTTGTAGAAAGCGAAAGCCATCAGCATGAACAGGAGCGCCATACCGATCTTCTGGCCGATTTCCATGCTGCGCTCGGAAACCGGCCCACGCTTGATGATTTCGACGAGATAATACAACAAATGCCCGCCATCCAGAATTGGGATCGGCAACAGATTCAGGACGCCGAGGCTGATGCTGACCAAGGCCAGGAACTTGATGTAGTAGTCCAGTCCCAGCTTCGCCGATCGGCCGGCGTAGTCGGCAATGGTCACCGGCCCGCTGATATTCCGCCACGAGACTTCACCGGTGATCATCTTGCCGATCATCAGTAGGGTGAAGGTGGACTTGTCCCAGGTTTCCCCAAGCGCTCTGTGCAATGCCACCAGCGGGCCATAGCTGACGGTAACCATCAACTCGGCGCGCGAGCGATCACCGTCGCTAACCGCGACACCAATGCGCCCGATCTCCTGCCCCTGCTCGTCGACCGAGGCCGGGGTTACGGTAAGCCTGATTTGCTGGCCGTTCCGCAGCAAATCCAGGGCCAGCGGCTTACCAGGCGAGCGGCGAACGATGCGCACGAAGTCGGACCAGGTGCCGATGGCCTGCCCATCAACGGCCAGCACCTCGTCTCCCGAAAGCAGACCGGCGTCGGCCGCGGCGCTGTTGCCGCTGACCGTGCCAAACACCGCCGGCAGTTCGGGGCGGAAGAGGCCCAGGCCAAGCCGTCCCAGTGCGTCGCCGTCCCAGCCTGATTGGCGGATCGGCGAGACATCGAGACGGCGGAGGCTTATCTCGTGCCGCGCATTGATCACCTCGAGATCGATCAGATCCTGATCGACCGCCCGCTGCAGCAGCAGCCAGCGCATCTCCTGCCAGGTCTGGACTTGCTCACCAGCCACCTTGAGCACCAACTCGCCATCTTCCAAGCCGGCTGCAGCCGCAGCGCTGGCCGCCACCGGCGCAGACAGGCGTGGCCTGAACTCTTCGGTACCGTGCCAGAAGAGCCCCCAATAGAGCACGATAGCCAGCAGAAAGTTGGCCGCCGGGCCCGCGGCAACGATGAGAATTCGCGACAGCACCGGCTGCCGGTTGAAGCTGCGCGGCAAGTCCTCGACAGCAACTTCGCCTTCGCGCTCATCGACCATCTTGACATAACCGCCCAGGGGAAAAGCGGCAATCGCCCACTCGGTACCGTCCGCCCCCAAGCGCTTCGCCCACAGCGGCCGGCCGAAACCGACCGAGAAACGCAGCACCTTGACACCGACCCAACGGGCGACCAGATAGTGGCCGAACTCATGCACCACGATCAGAATGCCGAGGACCAGGGCGAATGCCGCCAGGTAGTACAGGAAGTCGCTCATTGTCGGCCCAGCGCGCCTACGAATTGCTCAGCGGCGACGCGCGCCCTGTGATCGGCGGCGAGAACATCGGCCAGCGAGCCCGGTACCGGCATTGCCGGCAGCTCGTCCATGACGCCGGCAATCACCCGGGGAATCGCGGGGAAGCCGATCCGCTCGTCGAGGAAAGCCTCAACCGCCACTTCGTTGGCCGCATTCAGCGTCGTTGGCGCGCAACCGCCCTCCTTGAGCGCACGATAGGCCAGGGCAAGACAGGGAAAGCGCTGCAAGTCGGGCCGCTCGAAATGTAGCGATGCGACCTTGAACAGGTCCAGCGGCTCGACACCGGCGGCAATGCGCTGCGGGTAGGCCAGTGCGTGCGCGATCGGGGTGCGCATGTCCGGATTCCCTAGTTCGGCGATTACCGAGCCGTCCGCGTATTGAACCAGCGAATGGATAATGCTTTCCGGGTGGATCACCACTTCGATGCGCTCGGCCGGAACGTTGAACAGCCAATGCGCCTCGATCACTTCCAAACCCTTGTTCATCATCGTCGCCGAGTCGACCGAAATCTTCCGTCCCATCACCCAGTTCGGATGCGCGCAGGCCTGCTCCGGGCTCACCGAAGCGAGGTCCGCAAGGGTCGTCAGACGAAACGGACCGCCCGAGGCGGTGAGATACAGACCAAGTACCCCGCCGTCGTCGAGATCGCCCGAATAACCACTTGGCAACGACTGAAAGATCGCATTATGTTCGCTATCGATCGGCAGCAGAATGGAAGCGCTCTGGCGAATGGCGCGCATGAACACCGCGCCGGCCATGACCAGGGCTTCCTTGTTGGCGAGCAAGATCTTTTTGCCGGCGACGGCCGCTGCCAGGGTCGGCGGCAAGCCGGCCGCGCCGACAATGGCCGCCATGACGGTGTCAACCTCCGGCAGCGCAGCCATGCGCAACAGGGCATCGGGGCCGTAGCCAACCGCGGTCCTGCAGCCGACGGCGAGCAAGCGCGCTGCCAGTTCGGCGGCCAGAGCGGCCTCGCCGACAACGGCATGGGGCGGCTGAAATTCGACGCACTGCTCGAAGAGGCGATCGATCTGCCGATGCGCACACAGGGCCACCAATCGATAGCGCTGCGGATGGCGACGAACGACGTCCAGGGTATTGACCCCGATCGACCCCGTAGAGCCGAGGATGGTCAGGTTTTGCACGGTGCTGCCCGTGCTCACGGGATGCTCACCAGCCAGACCAGGGCCAGCAACGGCAGCGTCGAAGTTAGACTATCGATACGATCGAGTACCCCTCCATGGCCAGGCAGTACGTTGCTGCTGTCTTTCAGCCCCGCCTGGCGTTTGAGCAGCGACTCGAAGAGATCGCCAACGACACTGATCGAGGTCAGAGCGATCAGCACCACGAGCAGCAGCAAAGGCTTCTCGGCCAGGGCCACGGGCAGTTTCGACGACATCAGAAAGCCATAAGCGATGACTGCGATGCCGCCGCCGATTGCCCCCTCCCAGGTCTTGCCCGGGCTGATAGTGGGCGCCAGCTTGTGCTTCCCGAAGCGGCGGCCGGAAAAATAGGCACCGATGTCGGCCAGCCAGACGACGACCATGATCGCCAGCAGAGCCAGCGCCCCGGCTTGCCGTAGCTGTACCAGGGCCAGCCAGGTCGGCAGGATCAAGACCATACCCGTCAATAGGCCAAGCAGCGCGTTTGACAAAGGCCAGCGTTGTTTTAGCCAGATGGGGACTGCGAGCAGCCAGAAAGCGGCCGCGGGCGGATAGAGGAAGGCACCCAGACGCCACGCTGCTGGCTGAGAAAAGCTCGAGCCAAGACCAACAGCTGCCGGTTCGAGGGCGCTCAACAAGGCACACAGCGCGACCGCCAGGACCGCGAGCGAGATCCGTGCCACAGCAGTGAGGCGCATCAACGCCCCCCACTCCCAGGCGGCGACAGCGGCTATCGCCGTGACGAAGACCAGCCAACCCGCAGGCGGAAGGTAGAAAAGGGCGGCAAAAAAAGCGGCAAACAGGAAGACCGCGGTGATTACCCGCGTCCTAAGCATCTATGCGCCGGCTCGTTGCTGCCGCGGTGCTCGCCGGAGAATCGTCAACCCGCTGCCCAAGCTGCTCGCTGGTTCGTCCGAAGCGGCGTTCGCGTTGCTGAAAAGAGGCCAGCGCGGCGTCGAAAGCCGCGGCATCAAATTCGGGCCAAAGCAGGTCAGTGAAATAGAACTCGGAATAAGCCAGCTGCCAGAGCAGAAAATTGCTGATCCGTTGCTCGCCACCGGTGCGGATGAACAGGTCGGGCTCCGGCGCGTAGCTCATCGCCAGATGCGGCGCCAGATCACTCTCGGCCCACTCGCCGCTTTTTTCCGGCTCACTGAGCAACATGCGGTTGACGGCCTGCAGAATGTCCCACCGCCCACCGTAGTTCGCGGCCACCGTCAGAATCAGCCGGCGGTTGCCGGCGGTCCGCTCCTCGGAACTGCGGATCAGGGCCTGCAGGTCGGCATCAAAGCGTGACAGGTCGCCAATCACGCGCAGGCGGACGCCATTGCGATGCAGCTTGCTGACTTCATCCTTCAATGCTCTTACGAAGAGCTGCATCAGCAGGGAGACTTCTTCTTGCGGACGACGCCAGTTCTCGGAGCTGAAGGCAAAAATGGTCAGGAACTCGATCCCCCGCTCAAGGCAGGTCCTGACCGTGGCCCGTACCGTTTCGACACCGCGATGATGGCCCGCAAAACGCGGCAGCAAGCGCTTTTTGGCCCAGCGCCCATTGCCGTCCATAATGATCGCCACGTGCCGCGGCACCGCCGACGTTGCCGGAACATCGCAAGTGGAGCTGGCGAAAAGAGCCATTTCTATAACTGCTCCAAAAGCCCTAGATGGCCATCAACTCGGTTTCCTTGTGACTTAGTTGCTGATCGACTTCAGCGACGTGGCGGTCGGTGAGCTTTTGAATGTCGTCCTGAGCGCGGTGCTCTTCATCTTCGGAGCACTCCTTGTTCTTGAGCATCTCTTTCAGCGTTGCCATGGCGTCGCGCCGCAAGTTGCGGATGGCGACCTTGGCACCTTCAGCCTCGGCCTTCACCACCTTGATCAGATCGCGCCGTCGATCCTCGGTCAGTGCCGGCATCGGCACCCGGATCAGATCACCTTGCGAAGAGGGATTGAGCCCAAGGTCGCAGTCGCGAATGGCCTTCTCGACCTTCGCCGCCATCCCCTTTTCCCAGGTCTGAACGCCGAGCGCACGGGCATCGATTAAAGTCACGTTGGCAACGGTGTTGATCGGCACCATCGAGCCGTAGTATTCAACCTGCACATGGTCGAGCAGGCCGATGTGGGCGCGTCCGGTGCGCACCTTGGCCAGGTCGACGCGGAGCGCCTCCAATGATTTGTGCATCTTCTTTTCGGTCGTCTTCTTTACATCTGCTATGGACATCTTGGTCTCCGTCAGCAATACACCAGTGTACCTTCGTGCTCGCCCATCGTAACCCGCCGCAAAGCATCCTTCTTGAAAATAGAGAACACGTTTACGGGCAACTTCTGGTCCCTACAAAGCGCGAAGGCAGTAGCATCCATCACCGCCAGATTCTGCGCGATCGCCTCGTCGAAGCTGATCCGCTCATAACGGATGGCCAGCGGATCCTTCTTCGGGTCGGCAGAGTAGATGCCGTCGACCTTAGTCGCCTTGAGCACAATTTCAGCACCGATCTCGGCGCCACGCAAGGCGGCCGCCGTATCGGTGGTGAAGAAGGGATTGCCGGTACCGCCAGAAAAGATCACCGTTCGACCCTGCTCCAGATAGCGGATGGCCTTGGCACGAATGTAGGGCTCAACCACCTGCTCGATGTTCAGCGCCGACTGCACGCGCGAGACCATTCCGGCCGAACGCATGGCGTCGTGCAAGGCCAGGCCGTTCATCACCGTCGCCAGCATTCCCATGTAGTCCGCCTGCGCCCGGTCCATGCCGGACGCGGCAGGCGCAACACCACGAAAGATATTACCACCCCCGATCACCACACCGACCTGGACGCCCAGGTCGACAATCCCCTTGATTTCGGCAACGATTCCCGAAATTGTCTGCCGGTTGATGCCGTACGCATCGGAGCCCATAAGGGCCTCACCGGAGAGCTTGAGCAGGATGCGCTTGTATTTCGGCGATTTGTCGGACATCGTCATCTGGCTCCTTGGTCGGTCTGGATGGACAGCTGTGCGCTTACTTCTGTGCAGCGGCAGCCTGGGCAGCCACTTCGGCCGCGAAGTCGTTACTTCGCTTGGCAATGCCTTCGCCAACGACATACAGCGCGAAGCCGGCAACCGACGCCGCCTTGGCCTTGAGCAATTGCGCGACCGTCTGCTTGCCGTCTTCGGCCTTGACGAAGACCTGCCCAAGCAGCGTCACCTCATTGAGGAATTTCTGCACCGAACCCTCGGCGATCTTTTCCAGCATCGCTTCCGGCTTGCCCGCCTCTTTCGCCTTCTCGATGGCAATGCGCCGCTCACTCTCGATCAGCTCAACGGCAACGCCCGTCGAATCCAGCGCCTTCGGCTTCCCGGCGGCAATTTGCATGGCCAGATCCTTGCCCAGCTGCTCGTCACCACCCACGTAGTCGAGCAGAACGCCGATCTTGGCACCGCCATGAATGTAAGAAGCGAACTTGCCTTTAGCCTGCATACGCACAAAGCGCCGGATGGACATGTTTTCACCGATCTTACCGACCAGGGCCGTGCGCGTCGATTCAACGCTCCCGTCACCCAAGGGCAAGGCCGACAAGGCGGCCACGTCAGCCGGATCATGACTGACGACCAGCGCCGCGCAATCACTGGCCAGCTTCAGAAATTCATCGTTCTTGGCGACGAAGTCGGTCTCGGAGTTGACTTCGATCAGGGCGCCAATTTTGCCATCGTCCGACAGATGGACCGCCACCACGCCCTCGGCGGTAATGCGACTTGCTGCCTTGCTCGCTTTCGAGCCAAGCTTGACGCGCAGGATTTCTTCAGCCTTGCTCAGGTCGCCAGCAGCCTCGGTCAGCGCCCGTTTGCACTCCATCATCGGCGCGTCGGTTCTTTCGCGCAACTCTTTAACCATGCTTGCGGTAATTTCCGCCATTTCATTCTCCACTTGTGAACGCGGCCGGTATGGCCGGCCGCGCCTCACTGAACATTCAGGACAAACCGAGCGGCGGCGTCAGCACGCCGCACGGCCACAGCAGCTGACGATCAGTCGTCGCTGGCCTCTTCGATGAATTCGTCGCCGGAAACCGCTTCGATGATTTCCTCGACAAACTGGCTGCGCCCCTCTAGCACGGCATCGGCGACACCGCGCGCATAGAGACGAATGGCGCGTGAAGAATCGTCGTTACCCGGAATGACGTAGTCGACGCCTGCTGGCGAGTGGTTGGTATCGACAACCGCCACCACCGGAACACCGAGCTTGTTGGCCTCAGTAATAGCGATCTTGTGGTAGCCCACGTCGATCACGAACAGCGCGTCGGGCAAGGTCGCCATATCCTTGATGCCACCGATCGACTTGAGCATCTTGTCCAGTTCGCGCGTGGTCATCAGCGCCTCTTTCTTGCCCAGGCGTTCGAGAGAACCATCTTCGACCATAGTTTCCATCTCCTTGAGACGCTTGGTCGACTGCTTGATCGTCTTGAAGTTGGTCAGCATGCCGCCCAGCCAGCGCTGGTCGACGTACGGCGAGCCGCAACGCGAAGCCTCCTCGGCCACAATTTCACGCGCCTGACGCTTCGTCCCGACAAACAGGATATTGCCTTTGTTGGCAGACAGTTTGCGAACGAAGGTCATGGCCTCGTTGTATTTGGCAAGCGTTCGCTCCAGGTTGACGATATGAATCTTGTTGCGGGCGCCAAAAATGTAGGGCGCCATCTTGGGATTCCAGAAGCGTGTCTGGTGACCGAAGTGGACACCGGCCTCGAGCATTTGACGCATCGTTGTAGACATATGTTTTTACTCTCAATATTCAGGGTTTGACCACCATTCGCCGAGCTACAGTCTGCCGTAGTGTGTTGGCAGGCACCCTTGAACAGGCGAATGTGCGAAATGAGACGTGCCTCGTCGGCACGCCCGGCGCGCCACAGCGGCGCAAGCTCGTGCTTCACTGACCGCGGCCAGCAAAACCGGGCGATAGTACCATCAAAGAGGCCCTGCAGTTCAAATGACTTCGCCAGCCGTTCAGCCGCAACACATCCGACGGCCCGGCCGGATGCTCATGGCGAGCGCTAGCGCTCGGCAAATTGCCTAAGCGCTTGGCTTCCTTTATCCTTCCGTCTCTTACCCTTGGCGCCGACCCGAACGAATGAGTATTACCCTCAAAACACCCGCGGAAATAGAAAAAATGCGTGTCGCCGGCCGCCTCACGGCCGAAGTACTCGACTACATCACACCGCACCTGCGATCGGGAATCACCACCGGCGAGCTTGATCGCCTTTGCCACGACTACATGGTTGATGTGCAAGGCAGCATTCCGGCACCGCTCAACTACGCGCCGCCAGGTTACCGGCCTTATCCGAAGTCGGTCTGCACCTCGGTGAACCACCAAGTCTGCCACGGCGTTCCCGGCGATCGCCAACTGAAGAACGGCGACATCGTCAATCTTGATGTCACGGTAATCAAGGACGGCTATCACGGCGACAGCAGCCGCATGTTTCAGATCGGAGAGACCTCGGTCCAGGCGCGGCGGCTGTGCGAAATCACTTTCGAATGCCTTTGGCTCGGTATCGCTCAGGTTCGGGCCGGCGCACACCTCGGCGATATCGGCCATGCCATCCAGCAGCAAGCCGAGAAATCGGGCTACTCGGTGGTCCGCGAGTTCTGCGGTCACGGCATCGGCGCCAAGTTTCACGAAGAACCGCAGGTTGTTCATTATGGCCGCCCGCACACGGGTCTGCAGCTACAGGCGGGAATGGTCTTTACCATCGAGCCAATGATCAATGCCGGCAAGGCGGCGATCAAGACCATGGCCGATGGCTGGACGATCGTCACCAAGGACCACAGCCTGTCGGCGCAATGGGAGCACACCATCCTGGTCACCGAAACGGGTTACGAAGTACTCACCGTGTCAGAGGGGACGCGCCCGCCGCCCGACGGAATCCGGGCCTTAGGGTCATGACCAGGGGAGACACCCAAATCAGGAAAGCCATGACCGCCCCCCTCTTCCCCTGGCCCTTCTCCCGCAAGTGGAGAAGGGAGGTTCGTGAGTCGCATGCGCGGCTCCTAGATTAAGCCGTGAACACCGCTACCGTCGACCCGCTGGCGCTGGTCGCGCACTACCGCTCACACCTGCAACAGGGCCAGGCGGCTATCCGCGAGCGTTATCTGGCCAGCGGCGATGCGCCGCGCCTGTTGCACGAACGCTGCCATCTGATCGACGAGGTGCTCTGCGATCTGTGGCGATCATTGCACCTGCCGGCGTCGCTGGCCCTGCTCGCGGTCGGTGGCTACGGGCGTGGCGAACTCTATCCAGCCTCGGACGTCGACCTGCTGCTTCTTCTCCCCGCTCCACCAGAAGGCGATCTGACGACGCAGCTGGAACAGGCGGTCACCCTGTGCTACGACATTGGACTGGAAGTCGCTCCCAGCGTGCGCACCGTCGATGAGTGTTCGCAAGCCGCGGCCGGCGACCTCACGATCCAGACGGCACTGCTCGAAGCACGCCTGCTGATCGGCAGCGAGACACTATTCCAGGAGTTTTCCCTCGAACTCGAGAAAGTCCTCGATCCGCTGACCTTCTTCGAAGCCAAGCGCAGCGAACAGGACGAACGTCATTTGCGCTACGACGACACCCCCTACAGCCTGGAGCCCAACTGCAAGGAGGGTCCGGGCGGGCTGCGCGATCTGCACACCATCCTCTGGATTGCCAGTGCGGCAGGCTACGGTTCCACCTGGGCAGAGCTGGCACAATACGGTTTTCTGACCCACGAAGAAGAGACGCAGCTGCAACGCAGCATCAAGTTCCTGCAGCAATTGCGGACCCGGTTGCACGTTCATGTCGGCCGCCGTGAAGATCGCCTCCTCTTCGACTACCAGACGGCGCTCGCTGAACAGCTTGGCTACCGGGCGACAGCGACCCGGCGGGCCAGTGAGCTGCTGATGCAGCAGTACTATCGCACGGCAAAGGAAGTCACCCAGATCAACGCCATCTTGCTGCTCAATATCAGCGCCGCCATTTCACCGCTACCGGACCAACCGCCACAGCCAATCAACGAACGCTTCGAGAATACCCACGATTTTCTCGACATCACCGATGAACAGGTCTTCGACCGCGAACCGGCCGCCATCCTCGAAGCCTTCCTGCTGATGCAGAAGCATCCTGCGCTGCAGGGTATGACCGCACGCACCCTGCGCGCGCTGTGGCACGCCCGCACGCTGATCGACGACGAGTTCCGCAGCAATCCCGGCAATCGGGCGCGCTTTCTCGAAATCATGCAGCAACGACGCGGTGTGCTGCATGAACTCCGGCGCATGAACCAGTTCGGCATTCTTGGCCGCTATCTACCGAATTTCGGCAAGATCGTCGGACAGATGCAACACGATCTGTTCCACGTCTATACCGTAGACCAGCACATCCTCCGCGTCCTGCGCAACCTGCGACGCTTTCTCGCCGATGAGTTCACACACGAGTATCCGCTGTGCAGCGAGTTGATGAGGGATTTCCAGCGCCCCTGGGTGCTCTACATCGCCGCCCTGTTCCACGACATTGCCAAGGGACGAGGGGGAGATCATTCGCGCCTCGGCGCCGTCGATGCAGCCCGTTTCTGCGCGGATCACGGTCTCGATGCAGTCGATAGCGAACTCATCGTCTGGCTGGTCGAGGAGCATCTGCTGATGTCGACCGTCGCCCAGAAGCAGGACATCGCCGACCCCGAAGTGATTGGCGCATTTGCCGTGACGGCAAAGGACGAACGCCACCTGACGGCGCTTTACCTGTTCAGCGTCGCCGACATACGCGGTACCAGCCCGAAAGTCTGGAATAGCTGGAAGGGCCAACTCCTCGAACAGCTGTTCAGGGGCACCTGCCGGGCACTGCTGGCTGGCGGTGAAGTTCCCGTCAGGCAAGGGCTGATCGAGGAGCGGCAACAAGAAGCATTGCGCCTGCTGCGCTATTTTGCGCTCCCCGAGGCGGTACAAGAACGGCTGTGGAAACAACTCGACACTGTGTACTTCCTGCGCCATTCGGCGGAGGAAATTGCCTGGCATACGCGTGCCCTGCACTATCGACCGATGGTCGAACAAGCGGTTATCAAAGCACGCCTCAACCCTCAGGGCGAGGGTTTGGAGGTTATGATCTACGCTCCGGATCAACCAGATCTGTTTGCGCGCTTGGTCGGTTTTTTTTCCCGCGCCGGTTACACCATCGTCGACGCCAAGATCCATACCACCCGTCACCACTACGCCCTGGATAGCTTCATGCTGCTCAAGGTTGGCGAGCTCGGCAGCGATCGCGCGATGATCAGCTACATCGAACACGAGCTGGAAGAACGGCTGAGTCACCCGGGTCCGCCTGAGCCCCCCGGCAGCGGACGCATCTCGAGGCAGGTCAGACACTTCCCGATACAACCGCTGGTCACCATCGAGCCGGACGAGAAAGGCCTGCACTACGTGCTTTCGGTGAGCGCTGCAGACCGTCCTGGCCTGCTGTACACCATCGCCATGACTTTGGCTGCCCATGGTGCTAATCTACATACGGCAAAGATCTCCACTCTGGGTGAACGGGTAGAAGACACCTTTCTGATCAGCGGCGGCGACCTCGGCATGACTGCCCGCCGCATCAAGCTGGAAACCGAGCTGCTGGAGCGTTTGAAACTCTAACAGCGCTCTTGGCAGCGACGATGATGAGCATCTGAAGAACTTTCCTGCAAAAGGGGAATCGGAAAAGAGTTCGGCAATACTGTCCGCTGCAGCGTGTCGGTTTTTTTTACACTGAAGCCGTCGAGGATCGATCGGCGCCACACGGAAACCAAGCAAGCGGCTGATTTATATAAAATGTATGTTTCTATTTGCGGCCTGGTATAGAGTTTGCTTATAGTTTCCTGAACGATACTTTGACCATTGGCAGTGTAGTCTCGAACTAACGCCTTGTTTTATTCTTTGGCGCGATCGTGACGTACTTCGCAGGCGGTCCCTATCGCGAACGCCAGAATGACGCTAGTCAGTCAAGGAGCCGCGGATCTCGGTTCTGGCTTGGTGAGCGCCGCGGAAGGGCCGGCAGCTCTCCACGGTTGCTTATCACTGCCGAACATGCTGGAGATGATGGCGCGATGCTTACCGACGACGAAACAAGAATGCTGGATGACCAGCGTGTGGTCCAAGCTCAGACAACTTTGGGAGCAGCATCATGAAGGCTAAGGAATCAATTAGCGACTCGCGGGAATCGACGGATCTATCGCCCACGAACACCGGAGCAATCATCCAAGGTGGATCTTCGGCGCCGGAGAACAAACGGCGACGCTTGGTTCGCGGCGCGATGGTCGCCGCGCCGCTGGTCCTGACTTTGCGAAGCGGGGCGCTCGCGGCGGCGGCTTCGTGTACCGGTACAAAGCAACTGCCCACCTTGGATGTCAACAGCGAATTTACCGCGAGTGGCGCACAGGTGGGAGATATTTGCATTACGAATTACGAACGCAACAGCTGCCCCGGTAGCAAGATCAGCGCTGGAAGCAACCCGGGCATCCCGGTTACAGCGGGCACGGTCGATTTAACGAAGCTGAAATGCCAAAACCTGACAGGCAACGTCGCCATACTCAGCACCCCTGCAGTGAACTCGCTAATACCGAATTAATGCCAAGCAGGCTTACCGTTCAGGAGCATCCCGGTGATCAACTTTGTGAGCCTTCGCCCATTTCCTACTTGACCAAGACAGCAGCGGAAGCGGGCTTGATCTGGGAAAACTGGGATGATCTCTTCGTCGTGTACCAGCCTTCGTCCGCCGAGACCCATGTCTTTAACGAAACCACCGGATCGATCCTGGAGTGCTTGGGGGAAAGTGCCCTATCGGCAGACGAACTGAAGAATCAGACCGAAGCAGCCCTCGGCGTCAGCCAAAGCGAACTGGACGACACGGATTTCGCGTTCGCCCTACAGAGGCTTGAAGAACTGGGCCTCATAGAGCGCCTGGACGACCCCAGCGCTGCGCAATGATCGTCGGTGACCTGAGTCGCCGGGAATTCGGTACGCGCTTGGCGGGAGACGGACTAAGGCTACAGTTCGGCCCGTTCAACCTCTGCATTCGCTCCAACCTCGACTCCTTCGCATCCCTTGCGCATCGGCTCTACACTCCTTACCCCCTCCTCGACGAGGAAACGCTCAGCGATTTTCACGTCGAGATACGCAGTCCGCGCGGACTGCACCGATGGTTTCGCCGACAAGCTTGTTTTGGCGTCGATGGCCAGACACCTTTCGCTCCCTATACCGTCGAACATGCTTTCCCCGCCCTCGAATGGGGAATCAACTGGTGTGTCGCCACGCGCTCGCATCATCTGCTGATGCTGCATTCGGGGACCGTTGAACGAAATGGCCAGGCGATACTCTTTCCCGCCTCACCCGGCGACGGTAAATCGACGCTCTGTACTGCGCTGGCGCACTCCGGATGGCGCCTGCTCTCGGACGAATTCGGCTTGGTACGGCCCGAGGATGGCATGCTGCTGCCGCTGCCGCGCCTGATCCCACTGAAGAATGAATCGATCGAGGTAATCAGACGATTCAGACCTGAGGCGACCATTGGCCCGTCGTTCCTCGATACACGCAAGGGCACGGTAGCGCATGTTCGGCCACCGCTGGAGAGCATCAGGCGAGCTCAAGAACCGGCCCGACCGCGCTGGTTGATCTTCCCGCGTTGGGTTGCAGGTGCGCCATTCGCCCTCGAAGCAATGCCGAAGAGCCAAGCCTTCCTGATGGTCGCAAGCAATGCCTTCAACTACGACGTGCTCGACGAAACGGCTTTTCGGCTGGTCAGCGAGATAGTTCGCTCCTGCGATTGCTACTCGCTGGTGTACTCCGATCTAAACGAGGCGATCCCCGCGCTTGACGAGCTCTGCAACACCATGGCCGGCTAATGGCCAAGGCTGCCAGCGAAAGGCTGCGGGCGCGGAGGCTTCTGCTCGACGCCCTGAAGATGCCGGAAACCCTCACCGCTCTGTCCCTCGCCGACTGGGAACTGCTGTTGCGCGTCGCCCGTCGCGCCCGCGTACTGGGCCGACTGGAATCAGCTCTGGACAATGCCGGCCTGCTTGGTGACATCCCGCCACGTGCCGCGGCCCATCTGAGAGCCGCCCGTAACGTCATCGCGCATCGGAAGACGCTGATATCCTGGGAGGTAAACCGATTGTTCTGGGCGCTCAAGGAAATCGACGCGCCGCTGATTCTGCTCAAAGGTACCGCTTACCTTCTCGCAGACCTGCCGCCGGCGCAGGGGCGAATCTTCGCCGACGTGGATCTTCTGGTCCCTGAAGAGCGGATCGTGGAAATCGAGGAAAAGCTGGTCGCACGCGGCTGGTTCAAGACCGAAATAGACCCCTACGACGACCGCTACTACCGCGTTTGGATGCACGAAATTCCTCCGCTCCGTCACCGGGAGCGAGGAACCGAAATCGACATTCACCATCGGCTCTTGCCGAAAACCAGCCACCTAGCCTCGGATCCCGCCCCTCTGTTTGCCGCAGCGCGGCCGCTCGCCGACCGGCAGCTGCGCGTTCTCGCGCCTGCCGACATGATACTGCACGCCCTGGTGCACCTGTTTCTCGAGGGCGATCCCGACGAGGGTCTGCGCCTGCGGGATCTGCTCGATGTCCATGATCTGCTTTGCCACCATGGTCAGGAGCCAGGTTTCTGGGCGAGCCTCGTACCACGCGCACGGGTCCTGGGTTTCCAGCGCCCATTGTTCTACGGGCTGCATCATGCGCAAGGACTCTTGGGCACGCCGGTCCCCCCGGATGTGCTGCACGATCTGGAGGGCGAGGCGCCCGCCTGGCCGATCCGCAAGCTGATGAATCGTCTGATCCCCCTGGCGCTGCTACCGGGACACCCGGATCACCCTTCCCGCCAGGCGACTCTTGCCCGCTGGCTGATTTACGTGCGCGCCCATTGGTTGCGAATGCCACCCGGCCTACTCATCAGGCACCTGTCACACAAGGCTTGGCTGCGCTTCCGCGGACGGCGGAAACGGGTCGACCTGGCGCAGCTCGATCTAAAGCAGCAGTAGTCGGACAAAAACAAGCTTCCGCGGCGAATCTCGCGGCAAATTCGAGCGACCGAGCCTGTGCCACCAGTCATGGCGACACCTCTGCCGCGAAGCCCGTCGAGGCCAGCAAGGGAAATCGATAACGACACTGCTCACAAGGCGCAATAAAGGTTGGACGAAACGCTATACTGTATTTTTGTACAGCGCTTGGTATGTCCGACCTCCTGCCCCCCTACGTAGAACTTCACTGCTGTTCCAACTTCTCATTCCTGCGCGGTGCCTCGCATCCGGAAGAACTTGTCGAGCACGCACAGACGCTCGGCTACAGCGCGCTGGCCATCACCGACGAAGCGTCGCTGGCCGGCGTCGTGCGGGCGCACCGAGCAGCCAGCGCGCGCGGCCTGCCACTGCTCATCGGTGCCGAGTTTCGTCTCTCCAGTGAAACAGGTACTGGCCTCCGACTGCTTCTGCTGGCACAGAACCGCGCCGGTTACGGCAATCTGTCGGCGCTGATCACCCTGGCACGGCGGCGCTCGCCCAAGGGCCAATACCGTCTCTCCCGTGGCGATCTCGAAAGTCCCGGCGGCTTTGCCGGCAGCAGCGGCGCCCTGCCGGACTGCCTGGCGCTGTGGATCCCGGACGCTGACGCCAAGGTGGAAGACGGTCGTTGGCTGGCGACGCGCTTTCCGACACGCTCCTGGCTGGCCGTCGAACTTCATTCCGGGCCTGACGACGCGACACGCCTGGCAATGCTGCTTGAACTGGCCACGGCAAGCGGTCTGCCGGCAGTTGCCGCTGGCGACGTGCACATGCACCGGCGGGCGCGCCGCCCGCTGCAGGATACGCTGACTGCGATCCGCCTGAAGAGTACGCTCTTTGCCGCCGGCCACGCACTCTTTGCCAATGGCGAACGCCACCTGCGCAGCCGCTTGCGGCTGGCACGACTCTACCCGCCCGAACTACTCGCCGAAACCCTGAACATCGCCGCACGCTGCGATTTCTCGCTCGCCGAATTACGCTACGAATACCCCGACGAAGTGGTACCCGCCGGCCAGACCGCGCCGGACTTCCTGCGCGCGGAAGTCGAAAAAGGGCTGCGCCGACGCTATCCCGGCGGGGAGACAGCAGCGGTACGCGAGCGCGTCGAGCACGAACTCGCGCTGATCCGCGAACTTGCTTACGAACCCTATTTCCTGACCGTCTACGACCTGGTCAATTTTGCACGCAGCCGGAACATTCTTTGCCAGGGACGCGGCTCGGCCGCCAATTCGGCAGTTTGTTACTGCCTGGGCATCACCGAAGTCGACCCGGCGCGTTCGCGGCTGCTTTTCGAGCGCTTCATTTCCCGGGAACGCGGTGAACCGCCGGATATCGACGTCGATTTCGAGCACCAGCGACGCGAGGAAGTCATCCAGTACCTCTATCTCCGGTACGGACGTGAACGCGCAGCTCTGACGGCAACGGTAATCACTTACCGGACGCGTGCTGCCTTGCGTGATGTCGGCCGCGCGCTCGGCTTCGGCAGCGCCCAGATCGACGCACTGACCACCTCAATGGCGTGGTGGGACAAGCGCGAGCAACTGCCCGAACGCCTACGTGCAGCCGGCCTCGATGCGGAGGCGCCGCGCGTCGCCAAATGGCTGGCACTGAGCGACGCACTGCGCGGTTTTCCCCGCCACCTCTCGCAACACGTCGGTGGCTTCGTCATCTCGCGCGGCCCGCTGGCGCGGCTGGTGCCCATAGAAAATGCCGCCATGCCCGAGCGCACGGTGATCCAGTGGGACAAGGACGATCTCGACGCGCTCGGGCTGCTGAAGGTCGATGTGCTGGCGCTGGGCATGCTCTCGGCGATCCACCGCGCGCTGGATCTGGTCGGCATCGCTTTGCCGGACGTCCCGCCAGAAGACCCGGCGGTCTACGACATGCTCTGCGCTGCCGACACGATTGGCGTCTTTCAGATCGAGTCACGCGCGCAGATGGCCATGCTGCCGCGCCTCAGACCGCGCAGTTTCTACGATCTGGTCATCGAAGTGGCGCTGGTCAGGCCAGGCCCAATCCAGGGCGACATGGTCCACCCCTATCTGCGTCGCCGACATGGCCAGGAAACCATCGAGCCGATGCGCCCGGAAATCGCTGCCGTTCTTGGGCGCACTTGTGGCGTGCCTATTTTCCAGGAGCAGGTGATGCAACTGGCGGTCGTTGCCGGCGGCTTCACCCCCGGCGAGGCCGATCAGCTACGTCGGGCGATGGCTGCCTGGCGACGCAAAGGGGGGCTGGAGCCCTTCGAAGAGAAACTGATCAGCGGCATGCGCCAGCGTGGCCACGACGACGCCTTCGCGCAACGCGTCTTCGCGCAGATTCGCGGTTTCGGCGAATATGGCTTCCCCGAATCGCACGCCGCCTCCTTCGCCTTGTTGGTGTACGTCTCGGCCTGGCTCAAACGCCACCATCCGGCGGCTTTTCTCTGCGCCCTGCTCAACAGCCAGCCGATGGGCTTCTACTCCCCCTCACAATTGCTGCAGGACGCGCGCCGGCATGGTGTCGATGTGCGTCCAGTAACGGTAAACGAGAGCGCCTGGGAAGCGCGGCTCGAAAGCACCGGCTGCGAGCCGGGAACGACGGCCAGCACGCTGCCGGCTGTCCGCCTCGGTCTGTCCAGTATTTCCGGCCTAGCGCAGGCCGCCGTCACACGCCTGCTGGAAGCCCGCCAACAGCGACCTCTGCACAGCGTTGCCAATCTCGCCACACGTGCACGACTGACAGACAAGGATCTCGCGCTGCTCGCTGCGGCCGGCGCTTTGGCGTGCCTCGCCGGCCATCGTCGGCAAGCCGCCTGGTTAGCCGCCGGTAGCACCCTGGCCAAGCTATCCAAGCGACCCAAAAGACAACTCGATCTGCTGGGCAGCGTAGAGCCAACGGAAGCCGCGGCCCAACTCGCCACGCCATCCGAAGCCGAGGAGCTGATTGCCGACTACGCCGCCACCGGCTTCACGCTCGGCCGCCATCCCCTGACGCTACTGCGTAGCCGGCTCAGCGCGCAGCGTTTCGTTTCCGCCAGTGAGCTGCAGAACGCGGCCGACCGCCAACTCGCGCGTGCCGCCGGAATCGTCACCTGCCGGCAACGCCCGGGCACCGCCAGCGGCATCGTTTTTGTCACCCTGGAAGACGAAACCGGGCTGGCCAACATTGTCGTGCACTCGCGACTGGTCGAGCAACAGCGCCACGAATTGCTCGCTGCCCGTCTGCTCGGCGTTCTCGGGCAGGGGCAGCGCGAAGGTCAGGTCGTCCATCTGGTGGCCAAGCGGCTCGTTGATTTGTCTGCACTGCTTGGTCGCCTGCCGACGACAAGCCGCAATTTTCATTGAGCGTCAGGAAGACCGGAGACCAGGGTCCTCAGGCGGCGCTGGCAACGACCTCGGCGTAAAGGTCGTGCTCGTCGGCATCGACCACACGCACGCGCAGGAAGTCGCCAGGTTCGGCAGCGTAGTATTCGTTGACGAAAACCAGGCCATCGATCTCCGGCGCATCCGCCGCCGAGCGGGCAATCGTTCCGTCCTCGTCGACCTCGTCGACCAAGACCTCGATCTCGCGCCCGATCTTCGCCGCCAGCAACTCGGCCGAGATATCCTCCTGAATTTCCATCAAACGCCGCTTGCGCTCCTCGCGAACTTCCTCGGCCACCGCGCCAGGCAACGCATTGGCCGTCGCGCCGTCCACTGCCGAATAGGCAAAGCAGCCGACGCGATCCAGACGCGCCTCTTTGATGAAAGCCAGCAATTCCTCGAACTCGGCTTCGCTCTCCCCCGGAAAACCGGTAATAAAAGTGCTGCGCACGGTGATATCCGGACAAACTGCACGCCAAGCGCGAAGCCGCTCGAGATTGTTCTCGGCGCTCGCCGGTCGCTTCATTGCCTTCAGGACACGGGCACTGGCATGCTGGAAAGGCACGTCGAGATAGGGCAGGATCTTTCCCTCGGCCATCAACGGCAGCAAGGCGTCCACGCTTGGATAGGGATAGACGTAGTGCAGACGCACCCAGATGCCGAGTTCCGCCAGCGCTTCGCAGAGCTCGCGCAGTCGGGTACGCAGCGGCCGACCACCGGCAAAGCCGGTTCGATACTTGACATCGACACCATAGGCGCTGGTGTCCTGCGAGATGACCAACAATTCCCGCACACCCGCGTCGGCAAGATGCTTTGCTTCCTGCAGCACATCGCCGATCGGGCGGCTGACCAGCGGGCCACGCATCGACGGGATGATGCAGAAGGTACAACTGTGATTGCAACCTTCGGAAATCTTCAGGTAGGCGAAATGCTGCGGGGTCAGTTTGATTCCCTGCGGCGGCACCAGGCTGGTAAACGGATCGTGCGGTTGCGGCAGATGCGCATGCACGTGCTGCAAGACCTCGTCGGCGGCATGCGGGCCGGTCACCGCCAGCACCTGCGGATGCGCCTTGCGAATCACCTCTTCCCTGGCCCCCAGGCAACCGGTAACGATGACCTTGCCATTTTCGGTCAAGGCCTCGCCGATGGCGTCGAGCGATTCCTCCACAGCGGCGTCGATGAAGCCACAGGTATTGACAACCACCAGATCGGCACCCTCATACGACGGAGAGATCAGATAGCCTTCGGCGCGCAGTTTGGTGAGAATCTGTTCGGAATCGACAAGCGCCTTCGGGCAACCCAGCGAAACGAAACCGATGTTTTTCGGTTTTGACATGGCAGACCAGTGCAATTGAATAGCCTGCCAGTATACCGCCAGCCAGACGCCATTCAGACCTTACGAAGAACGGCACCAGTTCCTCCGGCAGGCATGCCTCCAGCGCCAAGTCCCCACCCGATTGCCAGGATCATCGGCGCGAGCGCAAGGAAGCGTCCGTGCGGCCTTGTGCGACCAATAGCAGAAAACAGCCAATGACGACGCCGGCAATGCCCGCCTGCATCAGGGTCCCCACCTGGAAGCCAGCCAGCCAGTAACTGCCGGTTACACGTACGACAGCAGCGACGACGCACAGCAGCACACCGGCAAAGCCGGTAGCACGTCCCAACAACAGCAAAAAACCGTCCATTGTCATTACCCTTTTCTTGCATGGAGAACGAGTGATGTTGCGCTGTCATGGGCGCAACAGGCGGCGAGATTCCCTGACCGAACATGCGCCTTGAGCAAAGCGGCAGCGCCGACGCCGATCGACCCGATTGTAAGCAAGACCGCTCCGGAGTCAAGAATACTGAATTCCGCCTTTCAAGGCGTGAGAAGGAGGCAAAGGACGCGACAGCGTTCTGCGGCCATCACCCACTTCCACCTACGGAGGAGCAGCGGGTGAGCGCCCGAGGCCGCATGATGCCGCCAACCGCTTACGAATACTGCACAGTGTGTTATATAAACGAAACGCCCTTACTCGTAGTGCAGCATGCAGCCTTTCGCCAGACACGTGAGCGGAAACCGGCCAGAGAAGCCGGGGCCAGTACTGCTGCGAAGTGCGAAGCACCAACAAAAAAACCAAAGGAGGCTCGTCAATGAGCGAGAACGATACGCCTGGCTCAGCAAACCCTGCCAGCCGCTTCCCGGTCATCCGCCGCGTAAAAGCCGGCGCCGTCGTCGGTTGGATGCGTGGCGGCTGGCATGACCTGCGCCGAGGAGGCCGGGCCAGCCTGTTCTACGGGAGCTGCTTTGCCATCGCCGGCTGGTTGATGCAGGTGGTGTTTGCCGAAGCCTACGCCCTCTTCGCAGGCCTGACGACGGGCTTCCTGCTGGTCGGCCC
>ERZ761602.1393-NODE-1393-length-44126-cov-4.945179_pt1 | contig 44126 bp, 43 predicted proteins | sample MGYA00512165_ERZ761602 | MGnify/ENA primary metagenome ERZ761602 (study PRJEB28899, sample SAMN02445085) | bioreactor sludge metagenome | biome: EBPR sludge; isolation source: Thorneside wastewater treatment plant | place: Australia: Brisbane, Thorneside...
CGAGATTTCTGCCTGTCTCGTGGGCTCGGAGATGTGTATAAGAGACAGGGCGGCGGGCTTGGTTTCGGCGGGCTTCGACTCGGCCGGCTTGCTCTCCCCGCCTTCTTTCTTTCCCGCACCCTTGTTCTTGTAATCCGTGATGTAGAAGCCGGTGCCCTTGAAGATGAGCCCGGCGCCTCCGCCGACGAGGCGTTTGAGGCCCGGCTTCTTGCACTTGGGGCATTTCTTCAGCGGTTCGTCGCGCATCGACTGGAACTGCTCGAATTCATGACCGCATTTCTGGCAGGCGTACTCGTAGGTCGGCATGGCGGGAAACGTGCGGTTTATGGGAAACGACCCCGGCGTTGGCGAGAGCGGACTACGCGGGCCGAAAGTTCGCACATTTTTTCTTTGCCGGTCCCGCCGGTGGCCGCGCTACTGGCCCGGCATGGACTTTCCGGCCGAACTCCAGCGCCTGGTGGACCGCGTTGAACGCGGCCTCCGGGAACACGTCCCGGCCGCCTCCGTCCGACCGGCCCGCCTGCACGCGGCGATGCGCTACAGCCTCGAGGCCGGCGGCAAGCGGCTGCGCCCCGTCCTCCTGCTCGCGGCGGCGGACCTGTCACGGACGACCGGCGCCGCGGATCCCGTGCCCGCCGCGGTCGCGGTCGAATGCGTGCACACGTATTCGCTCATTCATGACGACCTGCCGTGCATGGACGACGACGACCTCCGGCGCGGCCGGCCGACCGCCCACCGGGCGTTCGACGAGGCCACCGCGCTCCTGGCCGGCGACGCCCTGCTCACGCATGCGTTCGCGCTGCTGGCCACCGCGTACGCCGGGCAGCCCGCGCTCGCCCGCGCGCTCGTGCAGGAACTCGCCGATGCCGCCGGCAGCCGGCGGTTGATCGGGGGCCAGATGGAGGACCTGCTGGCCGAGGAGAAAGCCGATGCGACCGGGGCCGAGCTGGACTTCATTCATCTCAACAAGACCGCCGCGATGATCGAGGCCGCCCTGGTGATGGGAGCCCTCGTGGGCGGCGGCAGCGAAGGCACGGCGGCGAGCCTCCGCACCTGCGGGCGCCATCTCGGGCTCGCGTTCCAGATCGTCGACGACGTGCTCGACGCGACCGCCGACAGCGCGACGCTCGGCAAGACCGCGGGCAAGGACGCGAAGGCCGGCAAGACGACCTATGTGAAACTACACGGCATCGACGCCTCGCGCCGGATTGCCGCGGACCACACGGCGAAAGCGCTGGCGGCGGTGGCCGGGATCCCGGGCGACGGCACTTTCCTTGCCGCCCTGATCACGACGATGGCGGGGCGGAAAAAATAGCCTCAAGGCCCGCTCGCGACCGCTGCCACGGCTCGGCGCTGCCGTCGCGCCGCGAGCAGCCCGTGCCGCGGCGCCCACAACAGCGCGGCCACGAAAACCGTCGCCTGGAAGAGCACGATGCACGCGCCCGTCGAGGCATTGACGAAGAAGCTGAGGTAGACGCCGAACACGCTCGAGCCGATGGCGCTGGCGGCCGCGATCGCGAGCATGCGCCCGAAACGGTCGCTCAGCAGGTAACCGATGCACCCCGGCGTGACCAGCATCGCGATGACGAGGATGATCCCCACCGCCTTGAGCGAGACGACGATCGTCACCGCGAGCAGCGACAACAGCAGGTAGTAAAGCAGCCGCGTGCGCAGGCCGATGGTGCGGGCATGGCCGGGATCGAAGCAGAACAGCAGCAGGTCGCGCCGCAGCGTCAGCACCACGAGCAGCGTGCCCCCGGCCACCACGAGGGTGTCGCGCAGGTCGCCCGGCTCGAGGCCGAGGATGTTGCCGAACAGGATGTGGTCGAGATGCAGGTCGCTCTTCACCTTCGTGAACAGCACGAGCCCGAACGCGAACAGCCCCGTGAACACGACCCCCATGACCGTGTCCTCCTTCACGCGGCTGTTGGCCTTCACCCATCCCGTCAGCAACGCACACGCGAGGCCCGACGCGAACGCGCCGGCGGCGAGCGGGATCCCGATGGCATAGGCGATCACGATCCCCGGCAGCACGGCATGCGAGATGGCGTCCCCCATCAGCGACCAGCCCTTGAGCACCAGGTAGCACGACAGGACGGAGCACACGGCGCCGACGGCCACGCCGACGATCATGGCGTCGACCATGAACGGAAACGTGAACGGCTCCAGCAGGCGGCTCATGTCCGGGCCTCCTCGCGCGCGGCGATCCGGCGCGCCCGGGAGGCACGCAGGCCGTGCTTCGGGGCCAGCACGAGCGCCACGACAAACACGAGCGTCTGCAGCGTGACGATGCAACCGCCGGTCGAGCCGTCGAAGAAGTAGCTGGCATACGCGCCGGCGAGCGACGTGCCGGTGCCCATCGCGACCGCCAGCCCGATCATGCGGCCGAAACGATCCGTGAGCAGGTAGGCGGTCGCGCCCGGCGTCACGAACATCGCGACCACCAGCAGCGCCCCCACCGTCTGCAGCGCCGCCACGGCAGTGGCCGACAGCAGCGTCAGCAGGGTCACGTGCAGCACCGTGGTGTTGAGGCCAAGGGCCCGGGCCTGCGCCGGGTCGAAGCAGAACAGCAGGAGATCGCGCCACTTCACGCCCAGCACGAGCAGCGTGACGGCCGAGATCGCGAGCACCTGCGCGATGTCGGCATTCGAGATGCCGAGGATGTTGCCGAAGATGATCGAGCGGAGGTCGACCTGGCTGGGAAAGAGCGAGATCAGGAACAGGCCGAGGGCGAAGAACGCGGTGAACACGACGCCGATCACGGCATCCTCCCGCAGTCGCGTCTTCAGCTTCACGAAACCCATCCCCGCCGCCGCCAGCAGCCCGGTGGCGAAGGCGCCGGCGGCGAACGGCCAGCCGAAATAGTATGCGATCGCGACCCCAGGCACGACCGAGTGCGAAAGGGCGTCGCCCATGAGCGACCAGCCTTTCAGCGTGATGAAGCAGGAGAGAAACGCGCACACCCCGCCGATCACGCCGCTGACCAGGATCGCCTTGAGCATGTACTCGTACTGCAACGGCGTGAGCAGCGTCTCGAGCATCAGACGTCCTCCTCCCCTTCCGCCCGCTTCTGCACCACGTCCTCGCGGCCTTCACGCTGCCGGTACTCGACGTGCCCACCCTTCCCGAACACCAGCGGGCGCTCGTCGTCCGTCAGCAGCGTCACGGCCCGGCCGTCGTGCTTCTGCACGGTCGACTCGTCGAAGCGGAAGTGGCGCAGGACGCCGCCGAACGCCCGCTGCAGGTTCTCCTCCGTGAACACCTCCGCGATCGGGCCGGCGGCGAGGACGGTGCGGTTGACCAGGACCACGTGGTCGCAGAACTCCGGCACCGAACCGAGATTGTGCGTCGAGACCAGCAGCAGGCATCCCGCGTCGCGCAGCTCCCGCAGGAGCTGGATGATCGCGAGCTCGGTGTTCACGTCGACGCCGGTGAACGGCTCGTCCAGCAGGATCACGCGGCCCTGCTGCGCGATCGCCCGCGCGAGGAAGACACGCTTGCGCTGGCCGCCGGAGAGCTCGCCGATCTGGCGGTCGCGAAATTCGAGCATGCCGACCCGCGCCAGGCTCTCCTCGGCGATCCGGCGGTCCTCGGCGCGGGGCAGGCGGAGGAAGTTCATGTGCCCGTAGCGCCCCATCAAAACCACGTCCCACACGCTCACCGGAAAACTCCAGTCGACTTCCTCCGCCTGCGGCACGTACGCCACGAGGTTGCGCTTCAGCGCCTCCCGCACCGGCCGGTCGCCGACGCGCACCGTCCCGGCCGCGGGCACGACGATGCCCATGATCGTCTTGAAGAGCGTCGATTTGCCGCTGCCGTTGACCCCGACGAGCGCGCAGATCGATCCGCCGGCAAGGCTGAAGGTGGCGTCGCGCAGGGCCACCGTGCCGTTGGGGTAGCTCACCGTGACACGGTCGACCTGGACGCTGAAGGCGGGAGGGCTGGAAGTCATGGCCGGCAAGTCCTAACGGGACGCGCAAGGATCACAACCACCGCCCCCGGGGAAACTCGCGCGAGCGCACTCATCGTTCGAGGAAGCCGCGGACGATCGTGCGCGCGTTGTACTCCATCAGGCGCAGGTAGGTCGGAGCCGGGCCGGAGGGAGGCGTCAGCGAGTCGACGTACAGCACCCCGCCGTAGCGCGCGCCCGTCTCCCGGGCGACCTGGCGGATCGGCTTGTCAGAGATGGTGCTCTCGCTGAACACGACGGGAATCCGGTTGCGGCGCACCCCGTCGATCACCTTCTGCACCTGCTGCGGCGTGCCCTGCTGGTCGGCGTTCACCGCCCAGAGGAACAGTTCCTGCAGCCCGAAATTTCGCGCCAGGTAAGGGAACGCGCCCTCACTGGTGACGAGCCAGCGCTGGCCGGCGGGGATCCGCTCCAGCTCCGCGCGCACCTTGGCCTCGAGCGCCGAGAAACGCCCGCCGTACGCCCGGGCGTTGGCCGCATAGGTCGCGGCATTGGCGGGATCGATCCGCGTGAGGGCCGCCCGGATGTTCTCCACGTAGATCAGGGCGTTGCGGGGCGACATCCACGCGTGGGGATTGGGCCGGCCCGAATAGGGCCCTTCGTCGATGCCGACGGGCTCGACGCCCGCGGAGAGCACGGCACTTGGCACGTCGCGCAGGTTGCCGAAAAAGCGCTCGAACCAGCGTTCGAGATTGAGGCCGTTCCACAGGACCAGGTCCGCGCGCTGGGCCTTCACGATATCCTGCGGCGTCGGCTCGTAGCCGTGGATCTCCGCGCCCGGCTTGGTGATCGACTCCACGATGGCGGCGTCGCCCGCGACGTTCTGCGCCATGTCCTGGATGATGGTGAAGGTCGTCACGACCCGCTTCTTCGCCGCCCGGGCCTCCGGGGACGAAAGAACCAGCGCGCAGGCGGCGATCGCGAGGAGGCACCGGGTGAGGCCGGAGCAGGGAATGACGGGGCGTCGAGGGGGGCGGAGCATGGTGGGATCCTGGTGCGGCATCAGAACTCGACCCTCGCGCCGGCGAAAAGCGTCCGCGGCGTGCGCGGGCCGTAGAGATAATACGGGTCGCGCTCCACGCCGGATTCGAGGTCGCGCTGCCGGGTATCGAGGAGATTCCTGACCCCGGCGGACAGGACGACGCGCCCCGCCGGGCCGGCGTAAACCGGGTGCGCGAGGCGGACGCTCCAGGTGAGGAAGTCGCGTGTGCGCGTATTGAGCTGCCCGGTACGCTGGTTGATCTGGCGCATGGGTCCGGTGTAGACCGCGGAGACGCCCGCCTCGAATCCCTGCGGCACGCGGAAGGCGGCCTGGAAGACCCCGTAGTGGCGCGGCGTCTCGAGGAAATTGCGTTCGCTCACGACGGTGCCGTCGCCGGCCTCGAATACCGCCACCGGCCGCTCGTACCGGGCCACCTGGGCAACCCAGCCGAAATCGAGCCGCACCTGCGGCCAGGGCAGCGCGCCGACATTGAGCTCGAGGCCCCCCACCTCCGCGCCGGGACCGTTCTCCCGCCAGCGAAACCGTTCACCGGTGCCGGGAGCGGTGCGCACCGCCGAGTGGGTGAAGGTGCCCCGGATCCGGGTGAGGAAGGCCGTCGTCTCCACCGCGAGCCGCCCGCCGGCGAAGGCCGGGGTGTAGTCCGCGCTGAGCAGGGCGCTGTGCGACTTCTCCGCCTCGAGGCCGGGCGCCTGGAGCGTCCGGGCCCGGTCGCCGGCGATCAGCTCGATGTGGAGGTCCTCGTCGAAAGCCTGCGGGGCGCGGAATCCGGCGCCGTAGGTGGCACGCAGGGCCAGGTCCGGCTGCGGACGCCATTTCACGTTCAGCCGCGGGGACACCGCGGCGTGCGCCAGCTCGGAATTGCGGTCGGCGCGCAGGCCGAGCACGACCGTCCAGTTCTCCCGCACGTCCCACTGGTCCTGGACGAAGAGGCCGACATTGTCCCCCGTCGCGGCTTCGGGCCGGACCGGGTACTCGCGCACGAACGGGCTCACCGGGACGACATCCTCGATCCACTCCCACAAATACTGCAGGCCAAAGGCGGTCTCATGCCGGCCCCAGCGCCGGCTCGCCTGCACCTCCGCGTGCCAGAGCGCGTTCCGCGTGTGCCCGAACTGGTCGGCGGCCACCTCGCCGGCCGTGCGGTATCCACGGTCGAGAAACCCCTGGTCGTTGTCGCCGGCGCCGGGGGCTGATTCCGGCTCCAGCGGCGCCGACGCCGCCTGGCCGAACAGTCCGCCGTAAGACGTGCCGCGCCTGATCCGGGCGTATCCCGCACTGGCCTGGAGTTGAAGCGGGTCGCCGGGGGCGCGCTGCCAGGCGACCACCGCGGCATCGCGCCGCGTGTCGACGCGCTCCGAGATATCGGCCGCGGGATCGGGCAGGTCGAACGCGTTGCCGCCACGGCGGTGTTCCGAGGTGCGCCCGAGGTCGATCCGCAACTCGCCGCCCGCGACCCGCCGGCCGAATCGGAGGCCCGCGACGTCGAGCCACCGCCTCGGCTGGTCGCTGAACCCGTCGCCGTTCAGATCCACCGGCGCCACCCGCGAGCGCTGGCCGTGGAGCGAGGCAAACGTGTGACCATCGGCCGAGACGTGGTCGGCCATGAAACTCGCGTGCGTCGCCGTGCGGCCATGCACGGCGTCGACCTGGTAATCGAACTGCCCACCGGGCCGCACGGGCCGCCGGCCGATGAGATTGATGACGCCGCCCACCGCGCCGCTCCCGTACACCGACGAACCGCCCCCCTTCACGACCTCGATCCGTTCGATGAAGAGCGCGGGGATCTGCTCGATGCCGTAAACGCCGGCCAGTCCCGAATACAGCGGCACGCCATCGCACAGCAACTGGGTGTACTTCTGCTCCAGCCCCAGGAGGAGGATTTCCGACGTGCCGCAATTCTGGCAGTTCGACTCCACCCGGGCACCCGGCAGGAGCTCCATCGCATCCGCCAGGTGCCGGGGGGCGGCCAGACGGAGCTGCGCCGCCTCGATCACCTCGGTGCGGATCGGCGTGTCGCCGAGCCGCTGCGCCGTGCGCGTCCCGGTCACGACGATGGAGTCCAGCCGCGCCTGCAACGTTTCCGCGGCGCTGCCCCAGCCCGCGCCGACCGCCGCCAGCACCCCGGCGAGGAGCGGCCGGCGGGCGCGGCGGGAAGCCTGGCAACGGACGAAGGACGACATTTAGCCGGGAGACAAAAGGCGCCTTTTTGAATAGTCAAAATGAAATTGGCAGTTGTCTCAAAGCCGCGGCCGCCTATCTCCGGGCCATGGCCACGGTCGCCGTCGAAAACTACCTCAAGCACGTCCTGCTCCTGGCGGAGGAAACCGGCGACGGGGCCAGCCTGGTGCCCATGGGCGCGCTGGCGGGAGCGCTGGCGGTGGTGCCGGGCACGGTGACGACCATGGTCAAGGCGCTCGCGGACGAGGGGCTGGTCGAGCACCTGCCCCGCCAGGGGGTACGGTTGACGGCTGCGGGCCGGCGGATGGCGCTGAACGTGCTCCGCAAGCACCGGCTGGTGGAGACGTTCCTCGTCAACGTCCTGAAGATGGACTGGTCCCGGGTGCACGAGGAAGCCGAGCGGCTCGAGCATGCGATCTCCGACGAGGTGCTCGACCGGCTCGATGCCCTGCTCGGCCACCCCGCCGTCGATCCGCACGGCGATCCGATCCCGAGCCGGCAGGGCAAGCTGAGCTCGCAGGTCTATGCCACGCTCGCCACCTGCGTGACGGGGCGGCCGGTGCGCATCGTGCGGGTGACCGAGCAGTCGGCGGAGTTCCTGCAGTTCGCCGAGCAGCACGGGCTGCAGCCGGGCACCTCGGTGCGGGTGGTCGACCGCAACCTCACGGCCGAGCTGCTTACCCTGGCGGGCGCGAAGGGCCGCACGTTTGCGCTCAGCACGTTCGCCGCCAGCAAGATTCTCGTCGACCGGCCGGCGTCGTGACGCGGCCCGCGTTCACCAGTCCCAGTTGACCCGCAGCACATGCGTCCAGGCCGACGCGCGGCGGTTGACGCCGCGCTGCAATTCGTAGTCCAGCTGCAGGCGGCGGGTGACCTGCACCAGGGCGCCGGCGCCGATCGTGCCGGCGGTGTCCGAGGCCCCGGTGGAGGACGCCTGGAGCGTGGCCTCGCCGTAGAGCGCGAGCGCACGCGTCAGGTTCCGCTGGAGGTAGCCGGTGGCCAGCCAGCGGGAGTCGTAGCCGTCCTCCGCGTCGTTGCGCAGCACGTCCCAGCGAAACATCGCGCCCGAAACGATGCCGCCGGGCAGCCCGGCGGCCCAGGGCACGAGCACGCCGCCCTCGACGGCGTCGGATCCCACCGCCCCCGAGCCGGACGGCAGTTTCACGTAGGGCATGACCGCGAGCGCGGCGCCGGCGCGCGCGTCGCGCCAGAGTGTCCACTTCATCCGCATCGAGAGATCGCCCAGGCCGGAGGCGGAGTCGCGGGCGCCCCGGTACGTCACCCGTTCCCGCAGGAAAAGGTCGGCGCCGATCTGCACGTCGACCGCCTCGGCCAGCCCGGCGGTGACGAAGGTCGATGCCACGGCGAGCGCCTGGTACGAGGCGCCCGTGCCGTCCTCCCGGTCGAGCGCCAGCCGCAGGCCGTCCATCTCGACGCGGAGGCTGCCCGGTCTGACGGTGAACGGCGACTCGGTGACCTGCGCGGCGAGCGGCGCCAGCGCCACCGACAGGATTGCGCCGAGGGTGCAGGCGTGCCGCCGGAACGTGCCAGGTGTCATGGCCCGGGAGTGAAGGACGTTCGTGGGCGTCGGCGCGATCCAAATCCCGCCGCGGCGGTTTCCCCCTTGCGGGCGGGCGCGCCGGCGCCGCACACTCCGCCGCGATGTCGCAATCGCTGGCGCGCCTCGTCTTCCTCGTCACGGCCCTGTTCTTCGCCGCGTTCTTCATCTGGCCGGTGCTGCAGATCCTGCAGGGCGGCTTCGTCGATGCGGACGGGCGGCTGACCTTCGCCTACCTGGGCGCGCTGCTGGCGGATCCGGTTTACCTCGGCGGGCTGCGAAACTCCTTCCTGCTGGCGTGCGCGACCACCACCCTGGCGCTGGCCGTCGCGCTGCCGCTCGCGGTGGTGAGCGACCGGTACGTCTTTCCGGGCAAGGGCCTGCTGGGCTCGCTCGTGCTCGTGCCGATGATCCTTCCGCCGTTCGTCGGAGCGATCGGGATCAAGCAGATCTTCGGCCAGTACGGCGCCGTCAACGCCCTGCTCCACCACCTTGGCGTGCTCTCGCCGGGGGCGACGATCGACTGGTTCGCGGCCAATCAATTCTGGGGCATCGCGGTCGTGCAGGCGCTGTCGCTCTATCCCATCATCTACCTCAACGCGGTCGCGGCGCTGGCGAACATCGATCCCGCGATGGAGGAGGCGGCGCAGAATCTCGGCTGCACGGGCCTGAGGCGATTCGTGAAGATCACGCTGCCCCTGATCCGTCCCGGCCTGTTCGCCGGCGGGACGATCGTGTTCATCTGGGCATTCACCGAGCTCGGGACGCCGCTGATCTTCGACTACGATCGTGTCACCAGCGTCCAGATTTACCATGGCCTGAAGGACATCGGGGCCAATCCGTTCCCTTTCGCGCTCGTCGCGGTGATGCTCGCGTGCTCCGTCGCGCTGTATGCGCTGAGCAAGACGCTGTTCGGCCGACAGAGCCACGCCATGATGGCGAAGGCGACGTCGTCGGGCGGAGCCCGGCCGCTGCCGCCGGCCCGGGGGCTGCTCTGCACGGTGCTCTTCGGCGGCGTGACCTTCCTCGCCGTGCTGCCGCACCTCGGCGTGATCCTGGTGGCGTTCTCGCAGGACTGGCACGATACCGTCATTCCCCACGACTACACCCTGGGCAACTTCGAGCTCGCGCTGAGCCACGACCTCACCGTGCCGGCGATCGCGAACAGCCTGCGCTTCGCGAGCATCTCGACGCTGGTCGACCTGGTGCTCGGCGTCGCGATCGCGTACGTGGTCGTGCGCAGCAAGGTCGCCGGCCGGCAGATCCTCGACTTCCTCGCCATGCTGCCGCTGGCCGTGCCGGGCCTCGTGCTGGCCTTCGGCTACCTCGCCATGGCGCAGGACGGGAAGTTCTTTTCGTTCCTCAATCCCACGCGCGATCCGACCATCCTGCTCATCATCGCCTACTCGGTGCGCCGGCTGCCCTACGTGGTGCGTTCGGCGGCGGCGGGTTTCCAGCAGACGAGCGAGACCCTCGAGGAGGCGGCGCAGAACCTGGGTGCGCCGCCCTTGAAAGCCGTGATCAAGATCACGCTGCCGCTGATCATGGCCAACCTCATCGCCGGGGGGCTGCTGGCGTTCGCGTTCGCGATGCTCGAGGTGAGCGACTCGCTGATCCTGGCGCAGAAGCAGGCGTTCTATCCGATCACCAAGGCGATCATGGAACTGTTCCAGCTGCTCGGCGACGGCAAGTTCATCGCCAGCGCGCTGGGCGTGTGGGCGATGATCTTCCTCGGTGTGACCATCACGGGTCTCAGCCTGATCCTGGGCAAGAAACTCGGCGCCATCTTCCGGGTGTGAGCGGCCGGCGGAACGCGAGGCGCCGATGCTGCTGCTGATCCTCGTCTCGCTCCTCTGGGCGTTCTCGTTCGGGCTGATCAAGCGGCACCTGGCGGGCGTCGACAGCACGTTCGTGGCGACGGTCCGGCTCGGGCTCGCCCTCGCGGTTTTCCTGCCGTTCCTGCGCCTGCGCGGTGTCGGGGTCCGCCCGGGGTTGACGCTCGCGGGCATCGGGGCCGTGCAGTTCGGCCTCATGTACCTGGCCTACATCGAAAGCTTTCGCTACCTGCGCGCCTACGAGGCGGCCCTCTTCACGATCACGACGCCGATCTTCGTCACGCTGCTGGCGGACGCGCTCGACCGCACGTGGCGGGTTCGCGCCCTGGCGGCCGCCCTGCTCGCGGTCGGCGGCACCGCCTTCGTGGCGGTGCGCTCGACCGATCTCCAACCCACCCTTTCGGGACTGGCGCTCGTGCAGGCCTCGAACGCGGCCTTCGCCTTCGGCCAGGTCTGGTACCGGCGGCTGCGCCGGCGCGAGCCGGCGCTCCGCGACCGCGACGTGTTCGCGCTGCTGTATGGCGGAGCGTTTGCGCTGACCTCGCTCGCGGCGGTCGCGAAAGGGGTTTCGGTCGAGCTGAAGCCGGCGCAAGCCTGGACGCTCGCCTACCTGGGCGTGCTGGCTTCCGGCGCGGGCTTCTTCCTCTGGAACGTCGGCGCCACCCGCGTCGGCGCCGGCACGCTCGCGGTGCTGAACAACGCGAAGGTGCCGCTCGCCGTCGCCGTGTCGCTGCTGTTCTTCGGCGAGGAGGCGCCGCTGCCCTGGCTCGCGGCGAGCCTCGTCACCCTCGGCCTCGCGGTGTGGCTGGCGGAACGCCGCGAGCCGGGGCGGTAGGAAAACCTGCCTCCCCGCGCGGCCGCCACGGAGCGCCGCCCTCCGCACGGAAAGATCGCAGCCGCCGGGACGACGGCCTCACTGGCCCCTGGTCCGGTAGGTGCGCGAGTGACCGTGGGCGGGTATGGCGAGGGTGTAGCTGCGCCCGTCGGGCGCCACGGACATCTTCACGACGTGGGCCGGGCAGCCCGCGGCGGCGGGACCGGTGAGGTTCTCGTGATTGGCGATGAATTCGCGCGGCGCATTGGCCTCGGCGGGCACGTTGTAGCTCTGGTGCACCTGATAGAGCGCCTGCACGGACTTCGCCGCGCGGATCGCCGCGAACGAGCCGGGCTGGCCGCCCTTTTTCGGCCCGTTGTTCATCACGACGACGGTCGGCTCGAGACTCTGCACCAGCACGGGGTGGTTGCTCACCTCGAGGCCGTGGTGATTCGTCTGATACACGTCGACCGTGCCGGCGAGGTTGTAGGGCGTGACGAGCTTCTCCTCCATGTTCCACGTGAGGTCGCCGCCGGCGAAGAAGCGGAAAGGCCCGAACGAAAGCAGGAAGACTGCGCTGCTGGCGTTGTCGCTCGGGTCGTCCGGCTTGGGCGGCACGGTGCCGGTGAGCGGATTGCGTGTCCGGCGCTGGGCGGCGGTGGGTTCGACGAACTTCCGGTCGGCGGCGAGGCAGCGGAGCTCGAGGTCGGGCACGCCGGACGCCGACGCGAGCGGCACGGCCGCACCGGGCTGCAGCCGGGCCCGCTGCGCGGCGATGTTGCGGTACGGCCGGATCTGCACGGGAAAGGTGGACTGCTTGCGGCCGTCGGGATCGGCTTCGGGGATCGCGCGCTCGTGGATCGTCCCGATCTGAAGCTGCTGGGCGACTTCGGCGGCCCCGCCGAAATGATCGATGTGAAAATGCGTGATGAGCACGTGATCCAGCCGCGAGAGCCCGGCGGCCTTCGCCGCGGCGACGATCCGGGCCGCGTCGCGTCCACCCGGATTGCCGGTGTCGATGAGGACGGATTCGCCCGCCGGCGTGACGATGAGCGTCGACCCGCCGCCCTCGGAGTCGACCCAGTAGAAGTCGAGCGTGCGGGTTTTCTGATCGGCCCGGGCGAACGGCAGCACGACGAGCAGGGCGAGCAGCGGGATGACGGGGTGGTTCATCGGGGAAAAAAAGCGGGCGGGCCGCGAGGATCGCGTTCCCGGAAGGATGAGGGCGCTCAGCCCTTCGAGTAGAAGGCGTTGATCTTGTCCGCGACGTCCCGGAAGCCGATGTCCTCGCTGTAGATGATCTTGAACTCCTCGATCGCGCGGTCGCCCTTGCCCATCAGCTCGTAGCAGACGCCGAGCTCGTAGATGACGTCCTTCTTCACGTCGTCCATCGCGGTCAGGTCGTTCTTCGCCGTGGTGAGCTGCGCGACGGCGAGGTCGAAGAGCTTCTTCGCCTTGAAGCAGCGCCCGAGGCCGACGAGCGACGCGATCCGGACCTGCGGACCTTTCTGCGCCTGCTGGAACTGGGCGATCGCGGCATCGGTCTGACCGGATTCCAGCAGCAGCACGCCGAGGGCGTGGCGGGCGGGATAGTCGTTCGGGTAGCGTTCGACGTAGCGCTTGGACTCGGCGAGTTTGAAGTCCGCGAGCTCCTTGCGGGCGGCGGCGAGCTTCGCGGCCGCGGCCGCGTCTTCGGGAGCGGCGGCAACCGCGGCCTCCGCGTCCTTGACGTGCTGCTCGATGACGGCGGTGGCGAGCTCGGTCTCCTGTTTCTCGAGTGCGGCGTCGCTCTTGCCCACGGGCAGCTCGCGCGCCTTGCGCACCCACGCCAGCGCCTCGTCGAGGTTGTTCATCTGGCGGTAGGCCTGGCTGACGCTGCGATAGTGATTCAGGTTGTTGGGCTCGCGGGCGACCCGGCCGAGCGCCTCCTCGAGCAGCCGCTGGGTCATGGTGTCGGTCGTGACGACCTTGGCCGCCTGCTCGAGCGACACCGCCTGCGCCTCGTCGCGCAGCTTGTCGCGAAACGTGGTCTTGTCCTCCCACTTGTGCTTCGTGACCGTCTGGGCGACGGACGCCTTGCGCATCAGGTTCTGCGCGTCGGCGTCGGTCGGCTTGTCCTTCAGCAGATCGTCGGCGACCTTGAGGGCCTCGACCGGCTTGCCCGCCGTGAGCAGCGCCTCGCCCAGCGCCAGGAGGTTGCCACGGTTGCCCGGCTCGATCTCGCGAATCGCCTCGTAGGCGAACGCCGCCGTCTCCGGCAAACCGAGCCCGCTCGCGCCTTCCGCGAGCATGCGCAGCGCGCCGACATTGGCGGGGTCCTTGGCTAGGGCCGTCTCGGCGGCTTCGAGCAGCTTCGCCGGATCCTTCTTGCCCGCGCCGAACATGAAAGGCGCACCCGAGAGGCCCAGCTTCCCCATGAAGCCGCCGCTCTTGCCGCGGGACTGCCGCAGTTGCGCGACCCGCTGGAGGCGGCGCACCGGCAGGCACCCGGGCTGCATCTTCAAGACCTGGCTCGTCACCTCGAGCACGTAGTCGAGATTGCCGCGATCCAGCGCGACACGCGCATTCTCAACCAGCTTCTGATGGCGGGGGTCCAGCGAGGCAACGGTGACTTCAGGCATACGAGAGGCGAAGGGAAATCGCAGGGGGAAAGAGGGTCAACGCCAGAGTCCGGCGCGGCGGGCCCAAGGAGGCGACGTTGGCGGCAAATCCCAAACCGCCCGCGGCCACGCGGCGCTCGTCGGCAACGGCGGGCGACAGCGGTGCCGGAATCTGCCGCGATGCAATCTTTCGTCGCTTTCGAATGCTAGACGGTGTCGAACAACCCCTCGGCCGCCGCCGCCCGGCGGAGCCGCTCGAGTCCGGCGGCCACGACGGCGTCCGTGGGACCTTCGACCAGGAAACGCAGTTTCGCCTCCGTGCCGGAGTACCGCACCAGCACACGACCGGCCGCGCCGAGCTCGGCTTCCAGCGCGCGAATCTCGGCGCCCAGCCGCGGGAGCGTCTCGAGCGGCTTCTTCTCGCGCACCGGCACGGCCGCGGTGAGCTGGGGGAATTTGCGCAGCGCGCCGCGCAGGGCGGACAGCGGCCGGCCCGTTTCGAGCATGACCTGGATGACCCGCAACGCGGCGACCAGGCCGTCGCCCGTCGGGGAGATTTCCGAGCAGATGATGTGACCCGACGACTCGCCGCCGAGCGTGACGCCCTCCGCGAGCATCCGTTCGACCACGTAACGGTCGCCGACGTTGGTGCGCACGACCCGCCCGCCGGCGGCTGCCAGCGCGGCGTCGACGCCGAGGTTGCTCTGGAGGGTGATGACGAGCGTGTCGCGCACGAGCCGGCGCTGCTGGAGCGCGTGGAGCGCAAGCAGCGTGAGGATCTCGTCGCCGTCGAGCACGTGACCCTGCTCGTCGCACAGCACACAGCGGTCGCCATCGCCGTCGTGCGCGATGCCGAGCCGTGCCCCGGCTCCGGTCACGCGGGCCGCAAGCTGTGCGGGATGCTCGCTCCCGACGCCGGCGTTGATGTTGTGGCCGTCGGGTGCGTCGCCGAGACCGATCACCTCCGCTCCGAGCGTCCGCAGCACCGCCGGCGTGGTGCCGCAGGTGGCGCCGTGCGCCGTGTCGAGGACGACGCGCCAGCCGCGGAGCGAGCCGGCGGGCAGCAGGGCGCAGGCGGCGGCGATGTAGCGTTCGACCGCGGCGGGTCCTTCGGCCAGGCCGGCGGGAGCGGCAGCCGAGGAGGGTACGCCGGCAGGGACGAGTTGTTCGACGGCAAGTTCGTCGGCATCGGTGAGCTTCACGCCACCCGGACCGAAGAACTTGATGCCGTTGTCGCGAGCGGGATTGTGCGACGCGGTGATCACGACGCCGAGGCGCCCCGCCTCCGCCCGGACGGCCCGGGCGACGGCGGGCGTCGGCAGCACGCCGAGGGCGACGGGCGTGGCGCCCGCGGCGCGCAGGCCGCGGCACACGGCGGCCTCGAGGGCGAGGCCGGAGGCTCGCGTGTCGCGGCCGACCATGACGCGACCCGGCTGGCCGGCCCAGCGGGCGGCGGCGAAGGCGAGCCGGGCGGCGAAGTCCTCGTTGACCAGCGGTCCGCCGAAGGGTCCGCGGACGCCATCCGTGCCGAAGTACTGGCGCTTCATGGGCGGTAAAATTCGCGGGTGGCGGCGATCTTGCGCCGCACGGCGCCGCCGAGCAGCAATTCGCGGGCGGCGGCGAGGCCGTCGCGCGCGTCGGGCACGGCGCCGGTGATCCACAGGGCCACGGCGGCGTTGAGCACGATCGTGTCGATCAGGCCGGCGGGCGCCCGGCCGTCGAGGATCGCCTCGACGAGCGCGAGGTTGGTGGCGACATCGCCGCCGACGAGCTCGGTGAACGGACTGCGGCGGAGGCCGAATTCCTCGGGGAGCCAGTCGCCGTCGATTTCCCGCCGCGTGCCGAAGCCGCGCACGCGGTTGACGGTCGCGGTCGTGAGTTCGTCGATGCCGCGGCCGGGCTCGATGACTCCGTGGGCGGCGAGACCACCCCGCGCGCCGAGGGACTGCAGGGCGTCGGCGAGTTTGGGCACCGCGGCGGCCGAGAAGGAGCCGAGGAGGACGAATGCGGGGCGGCCGGGGTTGATGAGCGGGCCGAGGATGTTGAACACCGTGCGTTCGCCGCGGGCGGCGAGCGCCTTCCGGACGGGCACGATGTGCTTGAACGTCGGGTGGTACGCCGGCGCGAACAGAAACACGTAGCCCAGCTCCGTCATCGCCCGGGCGAGCTGCTCGCGCGACGCCTCGAGATTGACGCCCAGGCCGGCCAGCAGATCGGCGCTGCCGCAGCGGGAGGTGATGCCGCGGTTGCCATGCTTCATGACGGGCACGCCGGCGCTGGCGAGGACGAGCACCACCAGACTCGAGACATTGAAACCGCCGGCGTGGTCGCCTCCGGTGCCGACGATGTCGATTGCCCGGTCGGACCAGGCGGAAAGGCCGGGATCCAGGGCCCGCGCGCGAAAGGCCGTGGCGAATGCCGCCACCTCGCCCGGCGACTCCCCGCGCCGCGCAAGCGCGGAGAGGAAGGCGGCCTTGGCGTCATCGGATTCCGCCGTGCCCGCCAGGCCGGCGACCGCGCGTTCGACCTCCGCCGAGGAGAGTTCGCGATGGGGGGAAATCAGGTCGGTCAGGCTGGCGAGTTCGGACATGAGGAAGAGAGGAAGCTGGCGGCAAAAGGGCGCCGCCGAGGGGACGGTTTCAATCTGAAAATCGGTGGCAGGGACGGGTTACTGGAGAAAAACTTTGCGCGGCCCAGGTGAAAATGAGACCTAGCCGGACGTGACCCGCCGCCTCTCCGTGCTGCTCCTGGCCCTCGCGCTGGGCCTCGTCGCGCTTCCGGCCCAGCCGGTGGTGTTTCCCGGCGATCCAGCCCTCCAGAACCAGGGCGGGCCCGCGGCGGAACTGAGCGCGGCCGACGCGGTGGTGCTGGGGGTGATCGAGGGTCTCACGGAGTTTCTGCCGGTGTCGTCGACCGGGCATCTGATCATCGCCAAGGATCTGCTTGGGCTGGATTCGCACGCGCCGCTCTTCGACGCACTGGGCGAGCCGATGTGGTATCGCCGGGCCTCGGCCGAGCACGGGAGCCAGTTGCTGACGATGAACCTGGCGGCGGACACCTTCATCGTGGTGATCCAGTTCGGGGCGGTGCTGGCGGTGGCGTTCGTGTGCTGGCCGCAGTTGCGTTCGATCGGACTGGGCCTGCTCGGCCGCGATCCCGCGGGGGTGCGCCTGCTGTTAAACCTGATCATTGCCTTCTTTCCGGCGGCCTTCATCGGCCTGCTCGTGCACGATTGGATCGACGCGCACCTGTTCTCGGTGGGCACCGTGATCTTCACGCAGGTGGCGGGGGCGCTGCTGATGTTTTATACCGAGGGCTGGTACGGTCGACGCTACCTGCGCGGCATCCGGCCGACCAGCGAGGAACTCACTCCCCTCTCGGCCGCGTGGATCGGAGTGCTGCAATGCGTGGCGATCTTCCCGGGCACGAGCCGGCCGATGATGGCGATCGTCGGAGGGTACTTCGCGGGACTCGATCCGCGACGCGCGGCGGAGTTCAGCTTCCTGCTCGGATTCGTGACGCTGGGCGCGGCGTCGGTCTTCAAGACCCTGAAGAGCGGCCCGGCGATGATCCAGGTGTTCGGGTGGCCGCACGTGCTGCTCGGAGCGGGCGTGGCGGCCGTGGTGGCGGCGGTGAGCGTGCGGTTCTTCCTGCATCTGCTGCTCCGGCACGGGTTGAACGGGTTCGCGTGGTACCGCCTGATCCTGGGCGGGGCCCTGGTGCTGCACTATTACGCCTGACGCGACGCGGTGCGTAACGCTACTTCCGGAATGGATTTGCGCTTCGGGTCTGAAACGAAAATCTCGGCCGGGTGCGCACGGCTGTTTCCACCCTCACCTTGGTCGCCGTCCTGGGCTGCAGCGCCGTCAGCGCGAGCGCCCAGGCTCCGACCGTCGAAGTGCTGACCCCGCCCACCCCCGCCGTGCCGGTCGCACCGGCCGCGGAACTCAAGACCAGCGACGCCATCATCCTGGGCGTCGTCGAGGGGGTGACGGAGTTCCTGCCCATTTCCTCCACCGGGCACCTCATCATCGCCACGCGTTTCCTCAAGCTGGAGTCGGAGACCCCGCTGCTGGACCGCCAGGGACAGCCGCTTTGGTACAAGCGGCCGTCGGAGAAGAATCCCGCGGGCGAGCCCCTCACGTTGAAGCTGGCCGCCGACACCTACACGGTCGTCATCCAGGCCGGCGCCATCGCGGCCGTCGCGCTGCTGTACTGGTCGCAATTCATGGCGATGCTGCGCGGCCTTTTTGGTCGCGATCCCGCGGGCCTGCGCCTGCTCCTGCACGTCCTGATCGCGTTCGTGCCGGCGGCCGGCATCGGCTTCGTGGCGCACAAGTGGATCGACCAGCACCTGTTCTCGGTCGGGGCCGTGATCGTGGCGCAGGTGGCGGGCGCACTGCTGATGTTTTATGCCGAACACTGGCGTCGGAAACAGGCCACCCGTCCCGCCGCCGCCGCGCTTTCAGAGCTGACCGCCACCAAGGCGGCGGCGATCGGCGCGCTGCAGTGCGTTGCCATGTGGCCGGGGACCAGCCGGTCGATGATGACGATCGTGGGCGGCTATTTTGTCGGTCTGGACCCGCGACGTTCCGCGGAATTCAGCTTCCTGCTCGGCTTCGTGACGCTGAGCGCGGCGTCGGTGTACAAGGGGATGAAAAGCGGCGGCGCGATGATCCAGGTGTTCGGCTGGACCAACGTGATCCTCGGCGCCGTCGTGGCCGCGATCACGGCGGCGGTCTGCGTGCGCTTCCTGGTGAGCTGGCTGACCCGCCACGGGCTGGGCCTTTTCGCGTGGTACCGGCTGATCGTGGCGGCGGTGCTCGGAGTCGTGTTTTACCTCTGAAAATCCGCCGCTTTGCCTCGAGCAGGATGACGCTTGACGCGCCTTCGAGCCACCCTTTACTGCGAACCCTTTATCGCTCACGCGGGCGTGTCTGCAAACGCCGGCTCCCAACACCTTTACTCACATGGCCAATCCGAAACGCAAGCAGTCCAAACGCCGCAGCGCCAATCGCCGCGCGGCCAACGCCTTCAAGGCTCCCGAGTTCGCGAAGGACCCGACCGACGGCAGCGTGTTTCGCCCGCACCGGGTCAATCCCAAGAATGGCATGTACCGCGGCCGGCAGGTCCTGAACGTCGAGGTCTAGTTCCCGACGGATTCGCAGCGAACCATCCCCGCGATGGTCACATCTCCGGGCGCCAAAGACTGCATTGCGGTCGACGCCATGGGCGGCGATCTCGGCCCGGCCGAGGTCGTCGCGGCGGTCAAACTCGCCCTCCAGCATTCCGCTTCGATCCCGGCGATCACCCTCGTCGGCGACGAGGCGGTGCTGTCTCCGCTGCTGCGGGAGGCAGGCCTGCAGCGCCACCCGCGACTGGCGCTGCATCACGCCTCGGAAGTGATCACGATGGACGACAAGCCGCTCAATGCCCTGAAGCGGAAGAAGGACTCCTCGATGATCCGGGCGATCGAGCTCGTGAAGAACGGCGAGGCGGCCGTCGTGGTGAGTTGCGGCAACACCGGCGCGCTGATGGCCGGCGGCACGCTCAAGCTGCGGCCGATGGAAGGGATTGCCCGTCCGGCCCTCGCGGCGATCTGCCCCCGTGAGGGCGGTCACTTCGTCCTGATCGACGCCGGTGCCAACCCCGAGGCCAAGCCGGAGCACCTGGTGCACAACGCGATCCTCGGCAGCCATTTTTGCCGGGTCATGCTGGGGGTGAATTCGCCCCGCGTCGGCCTGATGACGATCGGCACGGAAGAGGGCAAGGGCAACGCCCTGATCACCGAGACCAACGAATTGCTGAAACGGGTCGGCGGCCTGATCAACTACGCCGGGCCGATCGAGGGCTTCCACGTTTTCACCGAGCACGTCGACGTCGTCGTCTGCGACGGCTTCGTCGGCAATATCATGATCAAGAGCTGGGAGTCGCTGGTGAAGTTCTTCTCGAGCATGCTGAAGGAGGAGTTGCAGGCGAATCCGATGCGAGCCACCGGCGCACTGCTGTCGAAGGGTGCGTTCAACGCCCTGAAGGAACGCATCAATCCCGAGCGCTACGGCGGAGCGCCGCTGCTCGGGCTCAACGGCAACATCTTCAAGGCCCACGGCTCCTCGAACCGCCGCGCCATCAAGAGCGCGATCCTCGCCGCGCACGAGATGGTCAAGGCCGGCATGAACCAGCATATCGAGGCCGACGTCGCGCGCGCCAACGAGCTGCTCGTGCAGCCCGCGTTCGGCTGAGCCGGTCCGCAGTCGGAAGCCACGCCGCCAGCCCGGTGCTGCGGGGTCCGGCGCCGACCGAACGCATCCATCGCGGCGATCCGCTCGAACACCCTTTTTGATGCCCCCCTGCTCCACCGTCATCCTCGGCACCGGTTCCTATGCCCCCGAGCGTGTCGTCACCAATGACGACCTCGCCCACATGGTGGAGACGTCGGACGAGTGGATCCGGACGCGGACGGGCATCCGCGAGCGGCGCATCGCGGCGCCCTCGGAGTCGACCTCCGACATGGCCGTGCAGGCCGCCCGCCGGGCGTTGGCGGATGCCGGGTTGGCCGCGGCGGACATCGACCTCCTGATCGTCGCCACCCTGACGCCCGACATGCCGATGCCCGCCACCGCGTGCTTCGTGCAACCCAAGCTCGGCGTGCCGACGTCCGCCGCGTGCTTCGATCTCGCCGCCGCCTGTTCGGGCTTCGTCTATGCGCTCGACACCGCCTGTGCGATGGTGGGCTCGGGGCGCTACCGCAAGGCGCTGGTGATCGGAGTCGAGAAACTCTCCGCCGTGCTGGACTGGCAGGACCGCACGACGTGCGTCCTGTTCGGCGACGGCGCCGGCGCCGTGGTGGTGGGGGCCAGCGACGAGCCCGGCCGCGGCCTGCTCGGCACCCGGCTCGGGGCGTTCGGCGACGGCGCCGACCTGCTCTACATCTCCCACGGCGGCGTGCTGTTTCCCTCGACCCCGGAGTCGGTCGCGGCCCGCGACCATTGCATCCGGATGAAAGGCAAGGAAGTGTTCAAGCTCGCGGTCCGGGCCATGGACGAGGCGGCCCGTGATATCCTGGAACAACACCAGGTGCGGGCGGATCAGATTTCGCTCGTCATTCCCCACCAGGCGAATCTCCGCATCATCGAAGCCATCTCCGCCTACCTAGAACTTCCCATGGAGCGCTTCTTCGTGAACGTCGACCGCTACGGCAACACCTCGGCCGCCTCGATTCCGCTGGCGCTCGACGAGGCCCGCCGGTCCGGTCGGATCAAGCCGGGCGACCTCACGCTGCTGGTGGCATTTGGGGCGGGCTTGACCTACGGAAGTGCGCTGCTTCGCTGGTGACTCTTTTTCGATGCGACCCGCTTTCGTCCGCCTGCCGGCAGTCCTCCTTGCGTTGGTTTCCCTGTGCTGCCTCCTGACGGGCGTCGCCCGGGCCGACCTGGTCTGGAGCCGCGAGACCGGATGGCGGCTCGACGGCGGGGCCCTCTCCGGACTCGCCGGCGCCGAGGGCCGCAACGCCCTCGACCAGATGAACAAGGCGCGAAGCGCCGAGGAGGAGGGTTCGAGCCGGAGCGCGATCAAGACCTACCAGGCGGTCGCCAAGCGGTATCCGAATTCCATCTACGCGCCCGAGGCGCTCTACCGTTCCGCCCGCCTCCGGCTGGCGCGCAAGGAGTACACGAAGGCGTTCGACGACTTCCAGCAGGTGCTCGGGCGCTACCCGAACACGCGGCGGTTCAATGAAATCGTCGGCGAGCAATACCGGATCGCGAGCGCCCTGCTGGACGGAGCGCGCGGCCGGATGCTTTGGGGCATGCTGCCGGGCTTCACGCAGCGCGACAAGGCGATCGAGTATTTCGAGACCATCCTGGTCAACGCCCCCTACAGCGACTACGCCCCGCTCTCGCTGATGAACGTCGCCCGCGGCCACCAGCGTCTGGGCAACATCCCCGAGGCCATCGACGCCCTCGACCGGATGATCAACAATTACTCGCAGACGCTGCTCGCGCCCGATGCTTACCTCAAGCTGGCGCAGACGCACGCGGCGCTCGTCGATGGCCCGTACTACGACCAGGGCTCCACGAAGGAGGCGATCACCTACTTCACGGACTTCATGCTGCTGTTCCCGAGCGACACCAACATCAACGCCGCGGAAAAGGGCCTGGACAACATGAAGACGATGCTGGCAGAGAGCAAAATGCGGATGGCCGATTTCTACTTCTACAAGCGTTCGAATTACAAGGCGGCGCGGGTGTTCTACAACGAGGCCATCACCGCCTATCCCGAGTCCGCCATCGCGCAGCGCGCCAAGAACCGCCTCGCCGAGGTGGAGGCTCGCGCCAACAACCAGCCGGCGCCTGCCCCCGCGCCCGGCGCCGGCGCCGAAGCGCCGAAGAAGAAGCGTTTCTGGATCTTCTGAGCGCGGCGCCGCTCCGAACCGGCCCGCCCTGCGCAGGAATGCCCGCTTTGCTTTTCAACGGCTCGCGCGCGTTGCTCCGCACCCTGTTGCTGGCGGCCACGATTGTCGCCGCTGGCTGCTCCCATTACCGTCTCGGCACGGGCAGCGAGCCGGCATTCCGCTCGCTCCACGTCGAAGCCGTCGGCAACCGCACGTTGCTCCCCCAGGCGCAGCCCCTCGTCTCCACCCGGCTGCGGACGGCGTTCGCCCGGGATGGGCGGGTCACCCTCGCCAATGCCCCCGAAGGCGCCGACGCGACGCTCACGATCGTCCTCACTGAATACCGCCGCGACATCGCCGCAGTGCGCGAGGGCGACACCGGCCTGGCCCGCAAGTTCAACGTGACGCTCGGTGCGACCTGCACCCTCCGCGACAACCGCACGGGCCGGCCGATCTTCGAGCAGCGGGTCGTTTCCGCGGTCCGTGAGGTGTTCACCGACAGCGGCCAGTTGCAATCCGAGTACCAGACGCTCCCGCTGCTCGCCGACGCGCTGGCTGCGCGCGTGGTGCACGCCGCCCTCGACACCTGGTGACCTCCGCGATGCACGCCGCCGTCCTCGCCCCTTCCCTGCTCGCCGGCAACCACGCGCACCTGGCGGCCAGCGCGCAGGTCGTGGCGGACCTCGGGCTGCAGTGGCTCCACGTCGACATCATGGACGGCCATTTCGTGCCGAACCTGACGTTTGGCCCGGAGACGCTCGCCGCCCTGCGGCGCAGCGGCTCGAAGCTGTTCTTCGACACCCATCTCATGCTGGCGGAGCCGCACCGCTACCTCGAGCCATTCGCCCGCGCGGGAGCAAACCTGATCAGCATCCACATCGAGCCGGTCTACGACCATGCCGCGGCGCTCGCGCGGATCCGATCCCTCGGGTGCCAGTGCGGCATCGTGGTCAATCCCGGCACCCCCGCGACGGCGATCGAGCCTTTGCTCGGCCAGGTCGACCTGGTCCTGGTCATGACCGTCCAGCCCGGTTTCGGCGGCCAGAGTTTCCGGCCGGAAATGCTCGCGAAGGTCCGGCAGCTCGACGCGTGGCGTCGCGAGCGCAACCTCCGTTTCCGGCTCGAAGTCGATGGAGGCATCGACCTCGCCAACGCCGGCGACTGCCGCGCCGCCGGGGCCGACACGTTTGTCGCCGGCACGTCGTTCTTCCGCGCGCCCGACCCGGCCGCGTACGCGGCGACGATCGCGCGCCTGTAGGTCCGTCCGCCGATTTCCGCCACCGTGGCAGGCAAGGAGCGCAGCTCGGTCCGAACAATACAGTTGGGGTGGAGCCGCCTGTCCCCAGGCGGCTGACGTTCGTCGACCGCCCCGCAGCGGTATCAGGACAAGCCGCGCCACCCCTTCCGGCGGCCGTTCTCATGGGTGATTGAAGGCCGACCGAGGGCTCCCTGCCCCGGCTGCGTCCTCGCGGCGCAGGCCAGGCTAAAGGCCTTCCGCACCGCGCGCGATCGCCTCCGCCCGCGCGTAGTTCCCGCGAAACCGGTCGGCCAGTTCCTTGGCCAGCCGGACTTCCTCGACCTTGTTGCGCGAGCCGAGGCGCGCGCGAATCTCCAGGTTCACGCGATCGTAGTCGATGGCGGAAAGGTCCTGCAGCGCCGCGAGTGCCCGCGCCCGCGCCGGTTCGCGCGCGGCGAGAATGGCACGCCAGGCGGACTTCAGTTCGTGGTGCGTGTCCTGGCACATGACGCGGACCAGCAGCGCCATTTCCCGGAAGATGCGACCGGTCCAGGCCTCGCGGTAAACCAGCGGATCGCGCTGCTCGAACGGACGCTCCTCCGGATCGGCGAGGTACGGACGCCACTCGGGATGCGCATAGAAGTCCTTCCGCACCGAGAGCCGTCGCAGCACGAACCGCTGCGGGCCGCCCGGGGTCCCCGGCTCGAACGTCCAGAGCTTCTGTCCCTCGAGCGAAAGCACGTATTCGATGAACGCGACCGCCGCGGCCCGGTTCGGCGCGCCGCGGAGGAGCGCGATGGGATCGACCGAGGACACGGAGCCGCCCGCGGGCGAGGCGTAGCCGACGCGGTCCGAGTTCGCGCGGCGGCGCACCGCCTCCTCCTGCTGCCGGCCGTAGAAGTCGATGCAGAGACCCGCCGCGCAGTTGCCGGCAGCGACGTCGATGGGCGGTTTCTGTGACGTGTCGGTGAAGTACCGGGCGTTGGCGCCGATCCGCTGCAGCAGCCGCATGCCTTCGAGCCAGCCCTCCCGCACCGCCTGCGCCTCGATCCCGGCGGGGTCGCCGCCCGGAGACTGCGCCTGCAACGCCTGCAGCCGGCGCTGCATCTGCTGCTGGATGATGTTCTCGAACGCCTTCGCCACCGACCCGCTCTTGGTCGGGTCCGCCAGCGCCACCTCCCCGACCAGCCGCGGGTCCGCGAGGTCGCTCCACTGGGTGGGCATCGTGGTGACGCCGAGCCGGCGCAATGCCTCGCGATGGTAGATGATGCCGTACGAACTCAACACGGTGCCGATCCAGAGCCCGTCTCCGCGCCAGTAGTCCTCGCCGCCGTAGCGGCTGGGAATGACCGCCGGCGTGAACCACTCCGGATGCGCCTGCAGGATGCCCGAGTCGACGAGCCGGCCGGCCTGGGCCTGGCGTTCGAAATCGTACGTGCCGCCGCCGAAGAAGAGGTCGATGCCACACCCCACCGCCGATTCCAGGAAGGCCGCGCGCGCGCTCTTCGCCACGGCGGACGCATCGGCCGGCAGCCGGCCGTTCTGGAAGGCCGCCTGCACCTCGGCACTCCAGGGACGGCCGAGCTGGCGCGTCCAGTGCTGCTCGAACGCCGCGACGTATTCCCCTTCCAGGAAGCGGGCGATCTCGCTCGTGCCGCCGACAATCCGCCAGTCGATCGCGATGGTGCGTCCCGTCTTCCGGTGATACCACGCCGCGAAACCACGCGAGAATTCGTACCGGATCGCCTCGTTGTGCGGCGTGATCACGACCAGCGTCTCATCCGCCTCGCGCACGCTCACGCGCTTCGGTCGCAGCGCGAAGGGCAGCGCGACGATCGCGAGCAGCGCGACGATGATGACGATCCGCTTCACTCCACGAGCACGACGACGTCGTCCGGTTCCGCGCTCGCGAACACTTCGCCGCGCAGGGACTGGTCGATGAACCGGGGGTTGAGTTCGAGCACCTTCAACGCGCGCTCTCCGGCGATCAGTTCATACTGGGCGTTCTCGCCCAGGTAGACGGCGTCGCCGATCCGCCCGCGCACGGCGTTGCGGGCCGGCGCCTCGCGGCTCAGCACCCAGCATTCCGGTCGCACCGAAAGCGTCACGGCGGAACCCGGCGCCGGCTTCGCCGCGGCGGCGCCCAGCACGCCTTCGAAACGCCCCAGCGCGGTGTCGACCACGGCCCGGCCGGCTTCCAGCCCGACCAGCGTGCCGTCGATGAAATCGGTCTCACCGATGAAATCCGCGACGATCCGGCAGTTCGGTCGCCGGTACACCTCGCGCGGCGAACCCACCTGGAGGATGCGGCCCTTGTCGAGAATCGCCATCCGATCCGAGACCGACAGCGCCTCTTTCTGGTCATGCGTCACGTAAACGGTCGTGAGCTTGAATTCCTTGCAGACCCGCCGGATCTCCGCGCGCATCTCCAGCCGCAGCTTGGCGTCGAGATTCGACAGCGGTTCGTCGAGCAGCAGGCAGCGCGGGCGGATCACCAGGGCCCGCGCGAGCGCCACGCGCTGCTGCTGGCCGCCCGAAAGCTGGTTGGGCCGGCGGTCGGCATAGGCCGCCATATGCACCGAGGCCAGCGCGTCCCCCACCCGCCGCTTGATTTCGTCCTTCGGCACCTTCCGCTCTTCGAGCCCGAACGCCACGTTCTCCGCCACGCTCATGTGCGGCCAGAGCGCATAGCTCTGAAACATCATGCCCGTGTTCCGCTTGTGCGGCGCGAGCCGCGTCACTTCCTCCTCGCCGAACCAGATCGAGCCTTCCTCGGGCAGGTAGAATCCCGCGAGGCTCCGCAGCAGGGTGGTCTTGCCGCAACCGCTCGGCCCCAGGAGGAAGAAGAGCTCGCCCGGGTCGACCGTGAGGTCGAGGTGATGCAGGGCCGTGACCAAGCCGAACCGTTTCGTCAGTTGCTGGATGCGAATGGAAATCATGCCGCGGGCCGCGGGATCGGAGGCAAGATTCGGCCCCGCAGCGAGTCAAAGTTTTTACCCGCCGCCCGCGCGGCACCATCCCGAGGGAGACGCGACCCCACGCGTCGCGCGCGGGGTCGTCGTGCACCCGATCACGTCCTCACTCGGGCAACGGCTTGCCCTTCGTCTCCGGCGCGAACCACACGATCACCAGACCGACCACGTAGACGAGCGAGATCACCGCGCCCGCCTTGGCGTAGCTGCCCTCGAAGGTCTGCATCAACGCACCCATCTGCAGCGCGCCGACGGCCGCGAGGATGCGGCCGGCGTTGAACGAGAGGCCCTGCCCCGTCGCACGCACTCGCGTGGGGAACAGTTCCGGCAGGTACAGCGGCAGCCAGCCGTAGAACGTGGCCGTGAGTCCGCCGACGAGGAAAGTGAGCGTCAGGAACAGCGCGCCATACGCGTGAATCCCGCGGAACAACCACGCGCACATGACCAGCGAGCCCAGGCAGAGGGCGAAGTACATCGTCCGGCGGCTGAAGAATCCGCCGATCCAGGCTCCGAGCAGGCAGCCCACGATCGCACCGATGGCGGAAGCCGCCTGCGTGTAAGCCTTCGCGGTCGGGTCGGTCGGCGCCATCTTGTCGGCCCACAGGGGCAGCCACTGCACCGATCCCCACGTGCCGATCAGCGCCACGGAGGAAAGCAGCGTGGCCATGATCGTGAACTTGATCAGGCCGGGCCCGAAGATCTCCGCCAGCGGGCGATTGGGCTTGGTGCTCGACTTGACCGACGCGTGCCATTTCTCCGACTCCGGCACGAAGAGGCGCATGATGAACGTCAGCGCCGCCGGGGCCGCGCCGATCAGCGCCACCCACCGCCACGAATCGATCGTCACCTTGAAGAACATGCCGACGATCGCGATCAGCGCGAAGCCGACATTCGCCGCCGCGCCGATGATGCCGGCCATCAGCGGCCGGTGCTTCTCCGGCCAGACCTCCATCACGAGCGCGACGCCGAGCGACCATTCGCCGCCCATGCCGAGCGCGGCCACGAAGCGGCACACGCAGAGGTGCCAGGGCTCGCTCGAGAAATAAATGAGGCCCGTGAACAGCGAGTAGCACAGGATGCTCGCCGCCATGGCCCGCACGCGGCCGATCTTGTCGCCCAGCCACCCGAAGGCGACGCCGCCCAGCGCGGCGCCGAGCAGGAATGCCGCGGTCGCGTAGCCCATCCACTGCCCGACGAACGCATCGGTCAGCGCCAGGCCCTTCGCCTGCTGCATCTCCATCAGCGCCGGCCGGGCGATCAGCGGGAAGATGCCCATTTCCATGCCGTCGAACATCCAGCCGAGGAACGCGGCGACGAGGACGGCGTATAGTTTCTTTTTGTCGGGTTCAGTGGTTGCCATGATGTGGGATGCGAATTCGCGAGGTGGGATGAAATATCAGCGCCGGGCTTCCACCTTCGCCACGCCCGGGCGGGCGTAGCCCTGCCAGTACGCGTCGAGCCGCGTGCGATCGGGCGCGCCATCCGCGGCGACGAAGCGGAAGCGGGCCACGTACGGCGTGCCGGGCTCGATCGAAAATTCCCCGAGCTGCTGCGGCACGTACGAGAAGTACGGCATGTTGGGGTGCAGGCGCAGCGGCTGCGGCGCCCGGAAATTCGCCGGATGCCCCAGCACCGCGGTGCCCGCGATCTCCCCGTCGAGCTTTCCGCCCAGGTAACACCAGCGCCCGCGGGAATTGTTGCCCGCCACCCGGTCCGTGACGCCCTCCGAGGTCAGGAAGAGCGCCGCGGCCCCCGGGCCGTTCCAGGCGTCCGCCCCGCGCAGCCCGAATCCACCATAATGATACTGCGGCAGCACGAGTGGCGCCGGCGTCGCGCACGTCTGCGTGAGGTCGAGGTCGAAGACATGCACCGGCCCCCCGGCCACGTCACGCACGTGGTACGCGGTCACCCGCCAGGTCTCGTGCAGCGCCACCACCGGCTTCGGCGCGGAAAGGTCCACCTGCTTCAGTCGCGCCTCGAAGCCGCCATGCACCGCGCCACCCCAGGTCCGCTCCAGCCCCGCCAGGTCCTGCGCCCCGGTCTTCGCGCCCATGTTCCAGAAATCCGGCGCGCGGCCCTCGAACTTCGTCTTCACCCACGGCGTCCAGATGCCGTGATGATGCACGTGATTGGAAGGATAGTCGTCGGTCAGGATCTTTCCCGCCGGGGAGTACACCGGATGCACGTATCCCGCCCGCTTGAACTCGGGCGCGATGCCCGGCCGCGGCGTCGCCTCGGCATCGAGCCGGAACTCGAATGCGCGCCGGCCGTCGACGCGCACGACGACGCTCCCCTGCTCCTTGCGCACCTCCACGCCGCCCTGCGTCTCCCCTTCGCCCGCGGTCAACGTCAGCGTCACGGTCTCGCCCGCCCGCTGCCAGGGCAGGACGAACACGTGCCCGCCCTGCGCGCCGGGCTGCAACGGAACCCGCTGGCCGCGCTCGCCCCGCAGCACCGCCGTCCGGGGGACATCGTCGAGCGGCGGCAGCGCGATCACCTGCGCCGCGCGATCCACGTCCGCCGCCGGGAGCGTGATGCGATACTCCCGGGCCGCGAGGGCAGACGATGGCCCCGCCGTGCCCAGGAGCACGGCAGCCAATCCGGGGGTGAAAAGCTTGGAGGAAGCGGCCAAACGAAGCCCACCAAGTCACACGGCTCCGGCACATGCAAGCCAGAGCGGCGGCGCGCACCAAAAAGCGCCGGCGCGCGCCCTCAGCGGCGCGACGCCTCGCCGGGTTCCACCCAGGACAGGTCGAGATAGACCAGCCGGTGATCCGACGCCTGCACGAGCTCGGCGCCCGGCGCGCCCCCGGCGGGCCAGAACACGGCGCCTCCCGTGACCCGCCAGCCGAACCGCGAAGGCAGGACATAATCGATGCGCAGGTTGCCGGGCCCGTGCGGCGGGCGGTCGTTGAAGTCGGCCGTGTCGTGCGCCGGATCGCCGCGGTGCGCGGCATTGGCCCCGCCCTGCCGCCGCGCCTGCTCCGCCCCACCCGCGCTCGCCGGGCGGAACGTCGCGTCGATCCGCGGATGCGCCAGCAACTGGGCGATGGCGCCCGGCTGGGAATCGCCGTCGACCGGATCAGCGTTCAGGTCTCCGGCCAGCACGAAGCGGGCGCGCTCCGGCAGGCCGCCGGCGCGGCCCGCATCGTCGCGCAGGAAGCCCGCCCCGTTCAAGAACTCCACCCAGAGCCGGATCTCGTCGTGGTTGCGCCGGCCGTTCCGGTCCTCCGGCCCGTCAAACGTCGGCGGCGTCGGGTGGCTCGCCAGCAGATGGAACACCCGCTCCGGTCCCAAAACGATGGGCACCGCGACATGATTTTTCGACGACAGCCGGTAGACCGCCAGCTCCTCGTCCGAAAACCAGCCCGGCGGGAGCCGCGCCCCGGGGAGGTCGCGCCAGAGGAAGCGCTGAAAGGTCCGGATCTCGTCCGTGCGAATCGGATACCGCGAGTAGATCGCAAAGGCGTATTGCCCGGGAAACTCGCCGTAGCCGAAGCAATCGTTGCCGTACGCGCGGGCCGTGGCGCGGTCGCCCTCCGCCCCCGGCGACGCCACCGCGCGCCCGTCGTTGTCGAAGTCGTAGCGCGACTCCCCCGGGGCGTTGGCGGGCACGCCCGTGTTCGACGGCGGCGCGTATCGATACGGGTACGACAGCGGCGCCTGCCCGTCCTGGCTGACGGCCAGGTACCGGTCGTGGAACCGGCGCACCGCTTCCCCGGCCGGATCATGATCGAACTCGTTCAGGAGGATCACATCGGCCCGCACCCGCTGCATGATCGCGGCAATCTGGCGGGCCTGCGCATTCTCCCCCTCGCCCAGGTCGCGCACGAGCTGTCCGGCCCGGTCGCGGTTGAGCGAAGCGTTGAACGTGGCGACGCGAAGCGTCGGCTCCGCGGCGCCAAGGATGCCGGCGCCTGCGACCAGGGCGGCAAACCCCGCCACGTCCCAACCTCGCGTGCTCCGCTTCCCGCTGCGCCGCCGGATGTGCATGCAGGCAGAGAGACATCCACCCCCCGCCCCGGCAAGCCGCCGCTATAGCGGTGGCGACGGCCGCATGGCCGGTTTCGGAAGGCGTCGCTCCTTCGCTGCCGAGGCGCTGGCCAAGGAACACCCTCGGTGGAACCGGCCCTGCCATTGATAAACGTGCCTCAGAACCGGGGCGCGCGCCGGCCGGCCAGCCGCCCGATCTCCCGCCCGAGCCGGTGCCCTGCCACGCAGCTCTCCCGCGTGTGCACCCCGTCCAGGCTCGCGACAAACACCTGCTCGCGTGCCGCCGCCGCGAAGCCGGGAAACACCCGCGCACCGCCGGTCTCCGGCAGCGCGAAGCCTCCCGGGGGCAGCCGGAGACCGTGCTCCAGCACGGCCTGGGCCGCTCCGGCCAGCGTGGCTGCCACGGAGGGATAGTGGGCCACGGGCGGGATGAGGGTCTGCCCCTTCTCCCGCCGCACGTGCTCGAAGCGCGCGCCGTCATCGACGTTCGCGAGCGCATCGCTCCCGAGCGCCTGCCACTCGGCGACGGGGCGCCATACCTCGGTCGTGACACTTCGCCACGAGCCGACGACGTGCCGCGCGTGGAGGGCGGCGATGACTGCGTCGGCCAGCGCCGCGTTCAGCGCGGCGAACAGGCGGGCCTCGGCGAGCAGATCCAGGTTGCCCGCCTCTCCGGCCGCGCGCGCGACCTGGTTCCACGCTCTCAACGGCGACTGCGACCAGAGTCCGGCGCGAGCGCGCTCCGCCGCGACGGGATCGACCCCGTCGAAGAGAGCGGTGCTCTGCAGCGTGAAGTCAGCATGGATGGAGCCATCGTTGCGGACGTTGCGCAGCTCCGCCACCTCCACCTGGCCGGCGGTTTTCAATGCGAATGGGCGCACCCGCAGCCAGGGCGAAGGCCGGCTGGCGGCACCGCGCGCCGGGCGCGCGGCGGGCACGGACTCCGCGGCGGCGACGTCGCTCCAACCGTCGTCCACCCGAGCCCGCAGGACGCGCTCGGCGGCCAGCGCACCCAGCGCTTCGCCGCGGACGCGCGCGGGGCCGGCGGGCAGCGCCGCGATCTGCCGGCCGGCCAGCGCATCGAACCGCGCGCGGAAATCCGGCACGAGCGCCGCGAGCGCGTCGCGCGCCGCCGTCGCCATCGCCGCCCCGCGCGCGATGCGGTCGAACTCCGCGTCGCCCGAATCGATGTCGCCGCCGGCCGCCGCCATCGCGGCGTGCGCCAGGGCGCGCACGCGGGCCTCGAGATGCAGCGGGCGCACCGGGTCGCCCGGCACCGCCGCCGTCATTGCCTCGTTCCAGGCCGCGACCGGCCCGGCCCGCAGGACCGGGCCGAAACCGGAACACACCATCGTCAGGCACGCCGCCATCGCGGACGCGCGCGGAATTTCGCAGAGGATCGATTTCATCGCCAGGGAGAAGGAGGGAGCGAACCATACGGCCGTCCGCGGCGATCAGTCGGGAAGTGAAACCTGACACCTCACGGCGCGCCCCCGGTTGTGCGGTGAGCGGGTCGGCCCGACCGCGGCAACGAACGAAAGCCCGTCGCGCGAATCGGCTGACTTCAAAACCCCGCTGCGCGCGATTGGTTACACCCAAACGCAAAAAGGCCCGGGAGCGCGGCCGACCACCGCACGCCCGGGCCTTTCTTTTTCCCTGGGATCAGTTCTGGAGCAGTTGCAGCACGGACTTCGGCGTCTGGTTCGCCTGCGCCAGCATCGCCGTGCCCGATTGCACCAGGATGCTGTACTTGGCGAACTGCGTCGATTCCTCCGCGACGTCGACATCGCGGATGCGCGAGATGGCCGAGGACAGATTCTCGTACTCCACGCTGAGCGTGGTGGAGGCGAGTTCGAGGCGCGACTGGGCCGCGCCGAGCGTGGCGCGCTCGGTCGCGACGTGCTGGATCGCGTCCGTGATCTTCTGGATCGCGTCCGTCGCCGTCGAATCGAGCGTGTAGGCGCCCGACGCGTTCTGCTGGATGATCGCGAGCATCCCGTTGCTGCGGAGATTGGTGTCCGAGATGGTCATGTCCTGGCCGACCGCCTGTCCGATCGTGACCGTGAGCCCGCCCGTGGCACTCGAACCGAAGAGCGTGATCCCGTTGAAGGCGCCGAGCGGCGAGGAGACGTCGGTGGCGCCGCCGATCTCGGCGGTCGTGCCGCCCACCGTGGCGCGCAGCTGGTCCTGGAGGGCGGCAAACTCCTCCTGGTAGAGCGCGATGTCCGAGGGATTCTTCGTCACGTCCTTGGCCAGGATCGCCAGCTCGCTCATGCGCGAGAGGATCTTCGTCATGCCGCTCATGAAGCCGTCCGCGGTCTGGATGTACGAGATGGCGTTCTGGACGTTGGTCGTCGCGGCTTTCACGCGACGGCTCTGCGCGTCGAGTTTCTCGGAGACGGCGAGTCCGGCGGCGTCGTCGGACGGGTTGACGATCTTGGAGCCGGACGAAAGCCGGGTCAGCGAACGGCCGAGCATTTCCTGACTGTGGTTCAGGTTCCGCGCGCCGGCGATGGCTTGGATGTTGGTGTTGATGACGCTCATGGTCGGGTGGGTGGATGAAGGTGGTGGTGAAGGTGGAGGGGAACGGCGTCAGGCCTTGGGCAGGACCGCCGGCTTGGGCGCGAGCGCGGGCTTCGTGGCGAGGACCGGGAGTGGACCGGGCCGCGCCTGCCGCACGGCGGCGGCCTGGTTGTTGGCGGCGATGTCGGCGAGCACTTCCTTGCGGAAGATCGCGATGTCGCGGGGAGCAGCGATGCCGATCTTCACGACGTCGCCTTCGATGCGGGTGATGCGGATCTCGATGTTGTCACCGATGACGATGGCCTCGTTGACCCGGCGGGAGAGGACGAGCATGACGGGTCAGGCTGTGCGGGCGTAGACGGGCGCCTGCGGGTTTTCGACGAGGGAGTGGTTCGCGCTGTAGCGCGAGTAGTTGGAGATCACGAGCTGGCGGCCGATGCGGGTGCGCCGGTTGACCACGATCGGTCCGACCAGGTTCGCCGTCGCCTCGACCGGGCTCTGCCGGCGCAGCGTCACGACGTTGAGGATCATCGCCTCGCCGGGATCGCGCAGGTCGAGCGTCTCGGCATCGGCGTCGAAGATCTCCGGCTCGTAGCCGGGCACGATCCCACCTGGCTCGATCACGATGAAGTGCAGCTCGTCGGTGTCGCTCTTCAGCTTCATCCAGAGGAACGGCAGGTGGTCGGGCAGGTAGAGCAGCTCGGCGCGCTTGTAGTTAGCGAATCCGACGATGCCCTGCGGCAGCTCGAGCTCGTTCGCCGGCGGCGTGTCGAGGTCGGAGGGATAGAGTTCGGGCAGGACTTTCATGGGAGGTGCTTCGAAGGAGGGAGGTGGAAATGGGTCAGCGGATGTAATCCAGCAGCGACTGCCGCATGATGCTGGCGGACGACTGCAGCGCGGCCTGGTAGGACGTCTGGGTCTGGTTGAGCTTCACGATGGCCGTGGGCAGATCGAGGTCGGCCTCGGCGGAGATCAGGCGCTCGATGCTGTCGTTGCGGTTGTCGAGCTGGGTCTGGCTCGCCTCGATGCGCATCTGCACGCCGCCGGTCTCGGCGAGCGCCGCGACGAGCGCGTCCTCGCTGGCGATGAGCCCGGTCTGCGCCGCCTTGACGGCCGTGCCGTCGTTCAGGTTCAGGGCGTCGCGCAGGGCGACGAGCTGGTTGAGCAGGTCGCGGATGGACGTGTTGGTCGCACCGGTCGTGCCGGGGGCGATGCTGGAGCTTTCGGACAATTGGATCGGCGCCTGCGCGGCGTTGCCGGCGTAGGTGACGGCCGTGACCTGGCCGGCGCCGTTCCGCGTCGCGGTGAACGGCGGCGCATCGACGGCCGTGCCCGCGAAAATGTAGTCGTTGCGCAGCTTGGTGTTCGCGAGCTGCAGCGTCTGCTCGATCAACTGGTCGACTTCGGTCGCGTAGGCCTGCGCGGCCTCGGTGCTGAGGGTGCCGGAGCCGAGGACGCCGACCTCCGTGGCGCGGTCGGAAACGGCCTTGAGCCCCTGCAGGCCGGAGAACGAAACCTGCGCGATCTCCAGCGCGCGGTCCACGTTGCGGCCGTACTGCCCGATTTCGCGCCGCTCGCTCTCGAGCGCCAGCACGCGCCCCACGGCGGTCGGGTCGTCCTCGGGCTGGAAGATCCGCTGCCCGGTCGCGACCTGGGTCTGCAGCCGCGCCTGCTGGCTGCCGAGCTGCTGGATCTGCCGGATGAGGTTCTCGGACAAGGTGCTGGTGGCGACGCGCATGACGGGAGGATGGTGCTAGGATGCGGGAACGGGCGCTCAGCCCACCCCGAGGCGGTTGACGATGCCGTCGAGCAGTTCGTCGAGGACGTTGAACACGCGCGACGAGGCCTGGAACGAGCGCTGGTACTTGAGCAGGTCGGCCATCTCCTCATCGAGGGAGACGCCACTGACGGAGTCGCGCTGCCCGCGCACGAGCCGCTCGATGTTGGTCTGGTTGGCGACCCGGACGTTCGCGTCGGCGAGCGCCTGGCCCAGGGTGGCGACGCTCCGGCCGAAGGAGTTCGCGAAGGTGCCGTCGATCTGGTCGCCGCCCGCGATGGAGAACGACTGGCTGGCGAGCGCGGCCACCGCGCGGGCGATGGTGTTGTCGCCGGCCGGACCGCCGTCGCTGGCCTTGAGGCCCGCGGCCGTGAGCGAGCCGACGAGGCTGATCGTCGCCGCGGTGTTGCCGCCCGCGACGAAGAAATCGCCGGTGGCGTTGGTCGGATTGTACGCGGCGTTGACCGACGTCACGAACTGCCGGGCCAGCGCGTCGAGGTCGTCGCGCAGCGTCTGGATCGCGCCGTCGCGGGCCGCAAGCAGGCCATTGATCGACCCGCTGCCGAGCCCGAGCACCGTGGCCGGCGAACCGGCGGAGATTTGCGTGCCGTTGAAGGCGACCGTGCCCTGCACGGCCGCGAGGTTGACGAGGATGACGTCGGCGCCGCCGCCGTCCTTCGCGACGACCTGGAGCTGGCCGCCGCCGGAATTGCGCACCTCGACCGGCAGGATCGCCGAAAGCTTCTCGATCTGAGCCTGGCGCTGGTCGCGCAGATCCACGGCGGTGCCGGGAGCGTTCTGCTCGAAGCGGCCGATCTGGGCGTTCAGGTCGGCGATGGAGGCGAGGAGCGCGTTGGCTTCGGAAACGTCGGCCCCGATCTCGGTGGTGAGGTCGGACTGGACGTCGGCCAGCCGCGTGTCGGCGAGATGGAACCGGTCGGTCAGGATGGCGGCCTTCTGCAGCAGGAGCTGCCGTTCGCCGTCGTCGGTGGGCCGCGCCGCGAAATTCTGGAAGGCATTGAAGAAGGCGTCGATCGCGCCGGCGATCCCGTTGCTGTCGGTATCCGTGATTCCGCCGACGGAGTTGGTCCGGTCGATCGACTGCCCGAGGCCGGCCTGCGCGCGCTGGAAGGCGCCCTGCTCGGCCTCGAAGCCGGCCTTCAGCGCGATCTCGCGCATCACCTGCTGGTCAAGCAGCGCGTCGCGGATCTGCTGCACGCCGAGCGCCTCCAGGCCGAGGCTCTCCGCGCCCTGCGGCGTGATCACCGTGCCGCGGTCGCCGAGGACCACGCGCTGCCGCGCGTAGTCCGGGTTGTTCACGTTGGCGAGGTTCTTGCCCGTGATCTCGATCGCGCGACTGTGCGCGGACAGAGCCATGACGGTCTGGTTGAGCGTGCTGAGGATGCCGGCCATGGTGAGCGAAGGAGGGACGTGGATCAGGGCGGGGCCGGTGTCAGCCGGCCGCGCGCAGCGTGCCGGCGAGCGGCGCCGCCGCGACGGCCACGCGGCCCGCGGCGGAATAGGTCTTCACGAACGACTGGGGTCGCAGGTGCTGGAGCGTCTCCTGGTGCAGCTCGACCGCGCGGGCCAGCAGCGTGTGGTTGTGCCGGCTCGTGCGGCGCACGCGGTGGAGCAGCAGGTTGACCTCGGAGATCAGGGCTTCGAGCAGCGGGCGCGCCTCGTTGGCGATGAAGGGCAGCAGGGAACGCAGCGAGGCCGTGGACGGCTGGCCGTGAGCGGCCGCGAATTGCGAGACCGCCTCCTCGCGCCGGGTGCGGCGCTCGGCGACGGCCCGCGCCTGCGCCTCGATCTCGCCCGCGCAGCGCAGCACGGCTTCGGGATCGCGCTTGAACAGGCTGAGCTGCTGCGACTCGAAGAGGTGCAGGAGCCCGCCATACTCGGCGAGTTCCGCCCGCAGGCACTCGGCGATGAATTGCCAGGGTTGGTTCATGGGGTGGAGTCCGCCGCCGGCGCTTCCTTGGCGCCGCCGCGGGGTGAAAGTTGCTGCTCGATGAAGCGGCTGAGGCCGAGGCCCGGGCCGGCGGTGAGCTGCTGCGCCATCGTGTCGGCCAGCATGTCGCCGAAAACGCTGCCCGCGGCGCCGCTGCCCTCGCCGCCGACCATCGAGTGCATGGTCTTGCCCAGGAGCTGGCGCACGAGGATCGCCTCGAACTGGGCCGCCACGGCGGCCCGCTGGGCGGCGGGCGAGGCGTTGCGGACGGCGGCCGCGTTGAAGGCGGTCGGCGCGGAAGCGGCCGCGGAGGTGACGGGGGCGACGCTCATGGCTCAGTTGATGACGAGTTCGGCCTGCAGCGCGCCCGAGCGCTTCAGCGTCTGGAAGATCGCCATCATCTCGCGGGTCGATACGCCGAGCGCGTTGAGCGCCGCGGCCAGCCGCTCGATGGTGGGCGGTTCATTGATGATCTGGAAACCGCCCTTGGTCTCGTTGACCGCGGTCTGCGTGCTCTGCACCGCGGCGGTCTGGCCCTGGGCGAAGGCGTTGGGCTGGCTGACGCCGACGTTGGAGCTGACGGTGATCGTCAGCGAGCCGTGCGCGATCGCGACCTGGGAGAGCCGGACGGTGGAGGTCGCCACGATCGTGCCGGTGCGCTCGTTGATGACGATGCGGGCGAGCGTGTCGGGTGCGGCCTCGACCTGGCCGAGGTCGGCGAGGAAGGCGACGTCGCGGCCGCGGTAATCGGCGGGCACCATCACCGCGATGGTGGCGGCGTCGGTCGGATTGGCCGCGCCGGACCAGCGGGCGTTGATGGCGTCGGCCATGCGCGCGGCGGAGGTGAAATCGGGATTGTGCAGCAGCAGGCGGACGACGTTGTCGCGCACGAACGTCGCGGGAATCTCCCGCTCCACGATCGCGCCGCTCGAGATGTTGCCCACGGTCGGGTGGTTCTTCTGCACGGTCGAGCCGCCCGCGCCGCCCGCGCCGCCAAGGAAGCCGCCGATCGCCACCGGGCCCTGCGCCACGGCGTACACGCGGCCGTCGGCGCCGAGCAGCGGCGTCTGCAGCAGCACGCCGCCCTGGAGCGTCTTGGCGTCGCCCATCGAGGCTACGTTCACGTCGATGCGCGCGCCCGGCTTCAGGAAAGCGCCGATCTCGGCGGTGAGCATGACGGCGGCGACGTTCTTCGCCTTCAGGTCGGTCGGGTTGACCGTGATGCCGTAGCGCTGGAGGACGTTCGACACGCTGCGCAGCGTGGCGGCCGCGTTGCTGTCGCCGTCGCCGGCGAGGCCGACGACGAGGCCGTAGCCCACGAGCTGGTTGTCCCGGCCGCCCTCGATGAGGGCGAGGTCCTTGACGCGCGAGGCATGCCCGACGGGCGCCGCCGGAAAAAGCCCGGCCGCCAGCAGCACGATCGGCAGCAGGCGGGCGAGGCGGTGATGGATTGGGAACATCATGTTCGGTGGAATCCGTTCCAAACGTCCTGGAGGAGTAATCCGGGTCAGAGCGGGCGCAGGCGTTCGTAGATGCGGGCGAGCCAGCCGCGCTTTTGCGCTTCGGTGAGCGAGCCCTCGGAATGGAACTCGACGCGCGCATCGGCGATGTTGGTCGAGACGACGCTGTTGTCGCGGGCGATGTCCTCGGTGCGGACGATGCCGCGCAGGACCACGTACTGCGTCTCGCCGGAGAAGCTGACGACGCGCACGCCCTCGATCACGAGGTTGCCGTTGGGCAGCACGTCGGTGACGGTGACCGCGGCGCGGGAGGAGATGCTCTGGCTGTTGCTCACGTCGCCGCCGCCGGAGTTGGAGGACTTGCCCGTGGTCGAGAGGCCGGGCATCTCGCCACGATGCGAACCGAGGCGGGGAAAAAGGAAACGCGAGACCGCATCCTCGAGCGAGGATTCGCGGCTGGACGACTTGTTCTGCGAGCTCTGGGCCACGGCCGATTCGGCGATGACGATCGTGAGGATGTCGCCCTTGGCGGCGGCCTTGCGGTCCGCGAACATGCTCCGCGCGCCGGCGTTGCCCGACGGCCACAGCGAGTCGGCCCGCGCGGCCGGCGCGAGCATGCACGCGGCCATCAGCCCGACGGCGGAGCCGACGGAGGCGGGGCGGGAGCGGGGGACGAGGGAGAGTGGTTTCATGACGTTCAGAAGCGCACCTGCACCCGGTTCTCCGCGACCACCATGGCGGCGAAATCCTTCCGCGATTGCGGATTGCGGACGGTGACCGTCTCGCCCTGCGCGCCGTTCTCGAGGGCCAGCGCCTTCATGGTCACGAGCAACGGCCCTTCCATCGCGGCGACTTCGACGAGCTCGCCCTTGCGCACGAGCGGCCGGCGCGCGACATCGCGCCAGGTGAGCAGCCGTCCCGCGGACACCGCGCGCGCGAAGGCGAACTGGCGGTCGCCGACCGCGGCGGGCAGCGCCTCACGATCGCGAAAGAGATCCACCCGCCGCACCTCGAGCATCGCGGGATCGAACGTGGTGCCCAGCGCGACCGGCTGGCGCGTCGCCCAGGCGTCGCGCCAGAGCTGCGCGCGCAGGACCAGGGAAAGCTCGCCGACCGGCGAGGCATCGGCAAGGAGCCGGCAGCGAAGCATCATCGACGACGTCGCCACCGTGGGAAACTCGACGACCTGGAGATCCCACTCCGCCGCCACGCGCGCCGGCGGCTGCCAGGGGCGGATGAAGTCGAGCTGCAGCTCCCCCTCGAGGTTGAAGTGGCCGGTCAACGCCCGGTTCAGCCGGTCGAGCGCGAGCTCGCGCGTGAACGGGGCCGGGGCCGCGGGCGCGGCGAACGGCGCCGGTTCGGCGCGGACCGATGCCGCCGAGGCGAGCAGGCCGGCTGCAAGGACGGAGATCAGGGCGGAGCGCATGGGGAAACGACGGAGGCTCATCAGCGTTTCATGTTCGCGATGTTCTGCAGCATCTCGTCCGAGGTCTGGATGGACTTGGAATTGATCTCGTACGCGCGCTGCGCGACGATGAGGTTCACCATTTCCTCCACGATGTTCACGTTGGAGGCCTCGATGTAGCCCTGGATGGTGCGGCCGAAACCCTGTTCGCCCGGCTTGCCGACCTCGGGCGTGCCGCTCGCGGCGGTCTCCTCGTAGAGGTTGCCGCCGAGGCTGCGCAGGCCGGAGGGATTGGCGAAGCGCGCGAGAGTCACGGAAAACGTCTGGTTGCCGTTGGCGCCCTGGACCGTCACCTGGCCGTCCTCGGAGACCGCGATGCTCGTCGTCCCCGGAGGGATCGGCTGGAAACCACTCAGCACCGGCAGTCCGTCGACCGTGACGACCTGGCCCTGCGCGCTGAGCTTGAACGAGCCGGCGCGGGTGTAGCCGATCGTGCCGTCAGGCCGCTGCACTTCGAAGAAGCCGTCGCCCTGGATGGCGAGGTCGAGCTTCTCACCCGTGCTCGTGAGCTGACCCTGCGTGAAGATCTTCGACGTCGCGGCGACCCGCGAACCGTTGCCCACCTCGACGCCCGTCGGCACGAGGTTGCCGCCACCGGAGTCCGTGCCCGCCGCCCGCGGCTTCTGATAAAGCAGGTCCTGGAACTCGATCTTGCTGCGCTTGAACCCGGGCGTGTTCACGTTCGCGAGGTTGTTCGCGATCGTGTTGAGGTTCAGTTGCTGCGCCTCCATGCCGGTGGCAGCCGAGTAGAGCGAGAGGTTCATCGCGTGGCGGGTTCAGGTTTTGGCGCGGCCGGCGATCAGCCCAGCGCCTCGAGCGTCTTGCCCATCTGGTCGTCGACGGTGCGGATCATCTTTTCGTTCGCCTCGTAGGCGCGGGAGATGAGGACCAGGTCCACCATCTCGCGCAGCGCCGTCACGTTGCTGCCCTCGACGTAGCCCTGCAGCAGGTCGGGTTCATCGACCCGCTGCGGCTCGAGCCCGGCGCCGGCCTGGAAAAACCCGCCGGCGAGCGGCACCAGCGCGGCGTTGTTGGCGAACTTCTTCACCGCGATGCGGCCGGCGGCGTTCTCCCCCTGGAAGATCGAACCGTCGCGATTGATCGTCACCGGCCCGCCGCCTGCGACCAGCGTGATCGGCGCGCCGCCGTCGCTGAGCACCTCGTGGCCGTCCGTGGTCACCAGCGTGCGATCCGCCCGCAGGCGAAACTCGCCACTGCGGGTGTAGACCCGGCTGCCATCGTTGCGCTGGATCTCGAAAAAACCGTCGCCCTGGATCGCCACGTCGAGTTCGCGCCGCGTCGGCTGCGTCTCGCCCGTCACAAAATTGATCCCGTAATTGACCTTGGGAAACGCCATCGCCACGCCCGGGTCCTTGCCCAGGCGCGCCCGCAGGTCCGTATGCAGTTCACCGGCCGCCTGCGTGGAGAAGTTGATCGTCCGCTTCCGAAAGCCCGCCGTCTGGCTCGAAGTGATGTTCTGCGCGACGGTATCCTGCCACCGCTCCAGGGCGGAGAGGGCGGAGGCACTTTGGTAGATACCGATGTTCATCGCGGACGCCTTTAAGCCATCCGCATGCCCGGCAGCCGATCAGACTGGCAAAGCCCTATAGATAAGCCGTTTACGGTTCATTATTTCCCGTGAAGAAAACTCTGCCGCGGCAAGATCCGGCCCCGTCCCCGTCGGGCGGCAGGAATTGCCGCCCTCTTTTCCGGGCCAGGAATGGGGTCGCGGACGGATTTCTGCGCCGGTTCGAACCGGGCTGCCCCCACTCCGACTGGCGCGCTGCCGGCCGCGCCGTCAGCGCCCCGCCGTGTAGAGGCACTCGATCTCGACGCGCTCGCCGCAGGTGCAGGTCACGATCAGGCGCACGACCTTGTCGCCCTCCTTCACCACCTCGACCTGGGGCTCCGTGGCGCCTGCGGGTGTATTCGCGCCGCCGGGACGCGGCGTCGTGCAGCGCAATCCGACCCCGGCCAGGGCCGCGGGCGGGCGGAGAGGTTCGGCGGCGAGGGTCTTCTTTCCTTGGAGGAAGGGCTTCATCGGTTCGGAGCCGTCGAGGAAACAGTCACCGGCGGCGCCTTGTCCACCGGATTGCTTGCCTTGGGACGGGTCCGCGACGAGAGCGAGAGGTTGAGCGTCACGCGTTCGTTCGCCTCCGGGTCGGTCGCCGCATCGGGTCCGGGGCGCGTATCGGCGTAGCCGGTGACGCGTTCGATCTGCTTCGGATCGACGGCGTGGTGCACCAGCATCCGTCGGGCGGCGTTGGCGCGGTCGGCGGAGAGTTCCCAGCTCGAATAATCCTTTTGCCGCGAGGAGACGAGCGGTCCGGCGTGGCCGTCGATGTTCACCTTCAGCGCGTGCCGCTCGATCATCCAGGCGAGATTCTGCATCACGAACGTGCCCCACTCGGTGAATTCCGTCGACTCCGGTTTGAAGAGCGGACGCTTCGCGCGGTCGAAGAGCGTGACGCGCAGCCCGTCGGAAGTCACCTGGATGTCGATCGACCGCTGCTCGCGCGTCTCCTCGACGTTGAGCATCTTGAAGAAGTCGGAGGCGACCGAGTTCAGGAACGACATCTCGATCTGCTTGCCGCGATCGGAATTGCTCTCCCCCGCGCCGCTCCCGGAGGACTGGGACGTGCGCTTGGTATTGTACGGCATCACGCCCGACGAGGCGTCGAGCGGGGAACGAAACGGGTTCTGAAAGTACTGCGAGGTCGCAATCAGGATTTCCTTATCCTGCGACGAGATCCACAGCACCATGAACAGCGCCATCATCGCGGTCACGAAGTCCGCGTACGCCACCTTCCATGCACCACCGCCGCCGCCAGCCATTGTTGGAAGTAGTTGAGGGTTGAAGTTCGGGCCGCGCGCGACGGTGAGGAATCGAGTCTCGGGACCCGCTCACTTCGCCGGCGCCATCGCCTTCAGGGTGGCCTCGAGTTCCGAGGCTCCGGGTTGGACGTTGCTGTCGAGCGAGCGCCGCGCGACCTCGACCGCCGTCAGCGGCGCGAGACCCTTCGCGAAGCCGGCGACGGCCTGCTTGATGCATTTGAGGAACTGCTCGTCGCCCTGGTTGTTGAACTTGATCCGGTTCGCGAGCGGATTGATGAAGCCGTACGCGACGAAGATGCCGAGCAGCGTGCCGGTCAGGGCCGCCGCCACCTTCTCGCCGACCTTCTCGGGTCCTTCGGAAATGGCCGCCATCGTGTTGATGATGCCGAGCACCGCCGCGACGATCCCGATGCCGGGGAGCGAGTCGCCGACGAGCTGGAGAATGTGGACGGGATGCTCCGACTCGTTGGCCTTGGCCTTGAGTTCCGTCTCCATCAGGTCCTCGAGCTGGTCCGGCTTGATCTTGCCGTCGATGACGGGCTTCAGTCCGTTGCAGATGAACTCGAGCCGCTCCTTGTGCCCCACGATGCCGGGGTACTTGCTGAAGATCGCGCTCTTCTTCGGATCCATCACGTGCTCCTCCAGCGCGATCAGGCCGTTGCGCCGGCCGACCATGAACACTTCATAGAGCAGCTTCAGCAGGTCGGTGAACTCCTTCTCGCCCGCCGCCTTCCCGCTCAGCGCATCCTTCATCTTGTGGATGATTTCCTTCAGCACGTGGCCCGGGCTCGCGATCACGAGCACGCCGGCGGCCACGCCCAGGATGACCACGAATTCCGACACGTGCAGCAGCACCATCGGGTTGCCGCCCGCGATGAGAAAGCCCCCCAGGGTGGAGGCCATCACGATGACTGCGCCGACGAGGATCAGCATGACGCACCTCCGCCGGAGCTCGCGCCCCCGGTCCCGGGCTGTCCGCCCTGTCCGTTCCGCTGTTGGCCGGCGCGCATGATGTTGCTCAGCGCTCCTTTACTCGCTGCAGCCAGGCTCGCAGGCCGAGAATGGTCTGGGCGTGGATCTGGCAGATGCGCGACTCCGTGAGGTCGAACACCTGGGCGATTTCGGCCAGACGCATGTTCTCGAAATAATACATCGCTAGGATCTTCCTCGGTATATCGGGCAACTCCGCCATCCGTTGAGTGAGAAGTTGCAGCAGCTCCGCCTTTTCGAGGTTGTCGCGCCCCGTCTTGTCGGATTCGTCCGCGAGCAGTTCGTGCAAGGAGGCCCCCTCGCCTTCCTCGCCGTCGGCATGCTGGTCGATCGCGATGAACGTCACCGGCTTGGCCTCTTCAACCCACTTCTCGTACTCGCGCGGGGTCAGCCCGAGCGCGGCGCACACCTCGGCGTCGGTGGCCGCCCGGCCGAGCTTCTGCTCCACTTCGTTGATGGTGTTCTTCAGCTTGCGCGAGCGCGCGCGCGCGCGGCGCGGGCACCAGTCCATCCGGCGCAGTTCGTCGAGAATGGCGCCGCGGATACGCATCGCCGCGTAGCTCGCGAAGGTGT
>ERZ761602.1395-NODE-1395-length-44060-cov-16.113464_pt1 | contig 44060 bp, 35 predicted proteins | sample MGYA00512165_ERZ761602 | MGnify/ENA primary metagenome ERZ761602 (study PRJEB28899, sample SAMN02445085) | bioreactor sludge metagenome | biome: EBPR sludge; isolation source: Thorneside wastewater treatment plant | place: Australia: Brisbane, Thorneside...
CGGATTGCCGCCGGCTTCGCCGGCGGGACCTCCGTCGTCGTCACGACGCACCATGCGCAGAGGGTACTGCACCGCTCCGCGGTGATGACGGCGCACCGTGTCCGACTTCGAGGTGGCCTCGATCCTCATCACGCTCACCGCGGCGCTCGGTCGTGTTCTCGATCGTCGTCCAGGCACGACGCTCGGGCGGGTCGCGCGGCCCTACGCCGAGTCGAGCGGCCGCCGGCGCCGCGCGCCGCGCGCTTCAGAGCGGCTGGTACAGGCCGCCGCTCTCGACCGCCAGGGTGCGCAGGAGATCGTCGTCCTGGTTGCGGCCGAGGCCGATCGTGTCGATGCGGATGCCGCCGCGCATGGCCTCGCGCGCGTCGCGGAGGACCGCGGCCGGTCCGCCGCCGCGGTTGCCCAGGCCGTCGGAGAGCAAGACGATGCGGCGCGCGTTCATGAGGAACGCGAGGCGCATCGCGGGCGCCAGCGCGGTCGAGCCGGTCGGCGTGGTGTCGCGAACGAAGGCGATCATGCTGGCGCGACCGGTGTCGTCGACGGCGACGACGTCGGCGGCGAGCGCCTCGATCTCGTCGTTGAAGAAGATGACGTTCAAGCGTGTGCCCGCGGGGAGACGGGCGAGCGCGTCGACGAGCTCGGCCTGGGCGACGTCGATCTTGCGCGGGATCTGGGGCGCGGGTGGCGGCGCGGCAGGCTGGTAGACCGGCGGCGGCGGCGGCTCCTCGACCGGCGGCGGCGGCGGCGGGGCCTCCGCCGATGGCGGCGGCGGCGGCGGCGGCGGCGGCGCGGCGGACATGTCGATGAGCGCGAGCCGACCGGTGGCCTGCTCGCTCATCGATCCGGATCGATCGAGGACGAAGACGATGTCGGCGGCGTCGTCGAGCGGGATCCCGAAGAACTCGACGACCGGCGCGCCTTGCAGCTCGACGAGCACCGGTGGTGGCGGCGGCGGGACCTCGACGTGCACCGTGCCACCCGCCGCGACGGTCCCCCCGGCCTGCACCGTCGCGCCGGCGTGCACGACCGGCGGTCGCGCCTTCACCGAGATCGCGAGCGCCGGGACACGCACCCTCACGTTCCCGCTGCATCCTGCGGCACACACGATCACGAGCGGCGCGAGCAACCACGAGCGCATGAGTGACAATCCCCCGGACGGCGATGTAGCCTGATCATACCTCGTGTTGACTCGTCTCGCGCAGCCTGTGGGGGGCCTCGCCGTGGTCGCCGTGCTGAGCGCCGCATGCGTCCGGCAGCTGCCCGCCGCCCCGACGCCGGCGCCGATCGCGCCGCCGGTCGCGACCAGCGCCTCCGCCCCCGCGGAAGGCATGGGCCGGCTCGTCGTCGACGTCGTCGACGGTCCGCTGCCGGTGCACCGGGTCCACATGCGCCCGCGGGCCGTCGCCGGCGACGACGGGCGCGTGCGCTTCCGCTTCAGCGAGGCCCCCGAGCCCCTGTGCCCCGCGGCGCCATGTGTCGCCGAGATCCCGTCGGGGAACATCCTCCTCGGCTTCCCCGTGATCGGGAAGTCGTCGCTCGAGGTCGAGCTGGTGCACGTGGATCCGGGGACCACGGTGTACCGGCGCTCGCTCAGCCTCTACCAGGACAACACCGGCGCGCTGCGCACGTGGGGCATCGTCGGCACCGCGGTCGGCGGCACCGCCACCATGGTCGGCGCCACGCTCCTGCCGATCGGGCTGGGCAAGGACATGGACGGGATGACGACCGCCGGCGGCATCACGCTCGGCGCCGGCGTCGCGATGCTCGTGTTCGGGATCTGGGCGATCCGCAAGGACGCGCCCACGTATCGGCCGGGCTCGGCGAATCACTTCTCGCCGTAGCCGCGGCTCATTCGGCGAGCGCGCGCTCGCCGAGGTCGAACTTCGACACCCAGCCCGACGGGATCACGGCGCGGGTCGCCGTCGACGTGACGTCGACCTGGCCGGTGGCGGAGAGGTTGCCGACCGACGCCGTCACGACGATCGTGCCGAGGCCGGTCGCGCGCACCTCGATGCAGGAGCGGTGCTCCTGCTCCGACGCCGGCAGGACGAGGCCAGGGCCCGTCAGCTGGAACGCGTACGGCGCGCCGAACACGCGGATGGTGCCGTCGAAGGCGTTGAAGCACACCTCGGCGGAGTCGTTCACGCGGCGCTGCTGCGGCGAGGGTCCCGTGATCGACGTGAGGCGATCGGTGACGCTCACCGGGACCGTGGTGTTGGTCTCGCCGACGCCGACGAGGATGTCCGTGGTGCCGGCCGCCGTCGGGCGGAGCTCGACCGAGTCCCACGCGGTGCGGCGCACGAGCGTGCTGGCGGTGATGCGCATCGTCTCGTCGACGAGCCAGCCGCCGCCCGCATCGTAGAGCGCGATCGCGACATCGACCGTCGAGCCCGCGTACGCCGCCCACGAGTCGGCGCCGAAGCCCGGCCACGACTCCGTCAACGACGGGCGCGCCTGCATGCGATCGACGGGGCGGCTCTGGATCGGGAGGCGATCGTAGAGGTAGCCGTCGGCGGGGCGCGTGATGCGCAGGTGGCCGCCGCCCTCGGCGAGCGCGGTGAGCATGACCGACGCTTCGCCGGTGGCGGTCACGCTGTGCGCCGCGCTCGTGACCTTGGGCTCGAACGGCCACGTGAGCGGCTGATCGTCGATGCGGTCGATGATGTCGATCGTCTGCGCGCCGCCGACCGCGGTGTTGGCGACGCCGTTGCCGATGAACCAGCTCACCTGCGCGCCCTCGAACGCGAGCCCCTCGGGCGTCTCGTTGGCGCACTGCTCGCCGGCGGGGCAACGACCGCCCGCCGAGCGGTCGCCTTCGGTGGAGGACGCGGCGAGGGCCAGCACCGCAGCGCCGACGCCGCCGACTCGAGCCGTGATCGCGAGGGCCTTGTTCATGGTCGTGACCGTTTGCACTGGTCGTGCCATCTGGCCGGTGTAGTGAGACCGCAGACTTGCCGGTCGCGCGTCGACCCGGTTTCCCGGAGGACTGACGCGGATGTCAGGACCACCGCCTCTTCATCCGCCCGAAGTACTCGCGGGCGACGGCGGTGCGCGGGGCGTCGACGACCTGCGACGGCGGGCCGTCCTCCGCGATCGTGCCGCCGTCGATCACCCACACGCGGGTGGCGATGTCGGTCGCGAACTGCATCTCGTGGGTGACGACCAGCATCGTCATGCCGCCGCTCGCGAGGTCCTTGATGACGCCCATCACCTCGTCGCGCATCTCCGGATCGAGCGCGCTGGTCGGCTCGTCGAACAGCATCACCTGCGGCTCCTGCGCGAGCGCACGCGCGATCGCGACGCGCTGCTGCTGGCCGCCCGAGAGCTCGTGCGGGTACGAGGCGGCGCGATCGCCCATGCCGACACGGGCGAGCAGGTCGCGCGCGTGCTTGTCGGCCTCGCCGCGCAGCTTGCCGCGCACGACGCGCGGCGCGAGCGTCACGTTCTCGATCACCGTCAGGTGCGGGAACAGGTTGAACTGCTGGAACACCATGCCGACGCGCTGGCGCAGCTCGCGCAACGTGCGCGCCTCGCTCGCGCCCATGTTGCCGTGCAGCTTGATGCCCGCGATCTCGACCTCGCCGGCGTCGAAGCCCTCGAGGTAGTTGAGGCAGCGGAGCAGCGTGCTCTTGCCGCCGCCGGACGGGCCGACGATGGCGATGGTCTCGCCCTTCTCCACCGTGGCGGAGACGTCGGAGAGCACGGCGAGGGCACCGTGCCGCTTAGAGAGCGAGCGGACGCTGATCACGCGACAACCTCCTCTCCAGGCGGCGGGCCAGCTCCGACAGCGGGAACGAGAGCGCGAGGTAGAGCGCGGCACAGGCGAGGCCGGGGACGAGCCAGCCGCGGAGCTCGGCGCCGGCGATGGTCATGCGCTTGGTCAGCTCGATGACGGTGATCACCGAGACCAGCGAGCTGTCCTTGAGCAGCGCGACGAAGTCGTTGGTCATCGGCGGCAAGGCGAAGCGCAGGGCCTGGGGCAGGAGCACGTGGCGGAACGACTGCGACGGAGACATGCCGAGCGCGCGCGCCGCCTCGGCCTGGCCGCGCGGCACCGCGAGGAGCGCGCCGCGGTACACCTCGGCCTCGTAGGCGGCGTAGTTGAGGCCGAGGCCGAGGATCGCGGCCTCGACGGGGCCGAACGCGTAGTACGGCGCGAGGCCGAAGTAGATGACGTAGAGCTGGAGCAGCACCGGCGTGCCGCGGAAGAGCTCGATGTAGATGCGCGCGAGGGTGCGCGCGACCGGACCGCCGTAGAGGCGGCCGACGGCGAGGAGGATGCCGAGCGGCACGGCGAGCAGGAACGCGGCGACCGAGAGGCCGAGCGTGACCAGCGCCGCCGAGAAGAAGAGCTGGAGCTGGGTGCCGTCGAAGCTGCGCGGCCGGTTCTTGGCCGCGGCCGGCATCGGCGGCGGTGGCTCGGTCTGCCGGTGGTCCCAGAGGCCGGCCTTCGTGAGGATCCGCTCGAGCTCGCCGTCGGCGATCATCGCGTCGAGCGCGGCGTCGATCGCGAGCTTGAGCTCGGGGTCGCTCCTGCGGATGCCGATGATGTAGGCGCCACGCGCGACGTCGTCGGGAAGGCACTTCACGGCGGCGCGGTTGCAGCCGTAGCGATCGGCGATGACGTTGTCGAGGAGGACGGCGTCGAGGCGGCCCTGCTCGAGGTCGAGGTACGGCTCCTCGTTGCCCTCGTAGAGCGCGATCTCGACGTTCGCGTCGCGGAGGAGATCGTGGGCGTAGGTCTGGTTGAGGGTGCCGACGCGCTTGCCGCGCAGGTCGGCGAGCGACGTGTACGGCGCGTCGCGGCGGACGGCGAGGGTCTCGGCGTAGACGAAGTACGGGCGCGACAGGAGGATGCGATCCGCGCGCTCGGCGGTCGCCTCGAGCCCGTTCATGACGATGTCGAAGTCGCCGCGCTCGAGCGACGGGACCAGGTTGGACCAGTTGTGCTGGACGAAGCGCTGCTTGACGCCGAGGCGACGGGCCAGCGCCTCCATGATGTCGACCTCGAAGCCGACGATCTTCGACGGATCGTCCGGGTCCTCCCAGAGGTACGGCTCGCCGCCCTGGATGTCGGCGCCCCAGGTGATGACGCCGCGCTTCTGGACGCGCTCGAGCGTGCCGCCGGCGGGCTCGCCGCGGCAGGAGCCGAGCAGGCCAGCCGCGGCAACCGCGGCGGCGATTGCCGCCAGGGCGAACGAGCGCGGGCGCTGCGCCATCGCCCGCATCATACTCGGAGCGCATGTCGCGCGTGGTGCACGCCCTCTGGTTCCTGCTCCTCGTCACCGCGTGCCACGAGAAGGCGCCCCGCCCGCGCGGGCGTGATGCGATGACCGTCGAGGCGCGGGTGGGAGCGATCGGCGACGTGTCGAAGCTGCCCGCCGAGCTCCAGCGCGCGTTCGATCCGGAGGTCGACTTCGAGCCGCCGCTGCCGCCGGGCGAGAGCGACTGGCTGGCGGCGCACCCGGAGCCAGGGCAGACGTTCTCCGAGTTCACCGCGTCGGACGCCAACAGGCCCGACGCGCAGCGGCGCTTCCTCTACCTCCTGCCCATCGGGCCCATCGACGGCGACGGCGCGCCGGCGCTGGAGCCGCTGGTCGGCGTCATCGCCGCGTTCTACGGGCTCGAGGTGCGGATGTTGCCGGCGGTGACGATCGCGGACGTGAAGCCGACGACGCGCGTGAACGACTTCACGGAGAAGCGGCAGCTCCTGGCGCCGGACATCCTGAGCTGGATGAGCTGGCGCGTGCCCGGGGACGCGTACGGCGTCGTGGGCATCACGATGGAGGACCTGTATCCGGATCCCGGCTGGAACTTCGTGTTCGGGCAGGCGTCCTTGAAGGAGCGCGTCGGCGTGCAGAGCTTCGCGCGCTACGACCCGGCGTTCTTCGGCGAGGCACGCCCCGACGGGTGGCGCGCGCTGGTGCTGCGGCGTGCGACGTGGACGATGGTGCACGAGATCGGCCACATGTTCGGGCTGCCGCACTGCGTGCACTACCGCTGCATCATGGCCGGCGCGAACAACCAGGCGGAGTCGGACCGGGCGCCGCTGCACGCGTGCCCGGTGTGCGCGCACAAGCTGTGGTGGTCGCTCCGCTACGACGCGGCGGCGCGCGAGGACGCGCTGGTCCGCGCGCTGCGCGCGGCTGGCTTCGATGACGAGGCCGCGTGGTCCGAGCGGCGCGCGCGCTGGATCCGCACCGGCGCGCGGGACTGACCGTCGAGCCGAAAATGCGAAGGCCCGTGCGGGTGAGGGCACGGGCCTCCTACGTCTGTCGGGTTCGGGGCGTCAGGTCACCGAGGTGACGACGCCGGCGCCGATGGTGCGGCCGCCCTCGCGGATCGCGAAGCGGACGCCGGGCTCGAGCGCGATCGGACGGTCGAGCGTGAAGGTGACCTCGGCGCGCGCGCCCGGGAGCATCTCCACGCCGACGTCGAGGGTCGCGGTCACGTCGGTGCCGCCGACGAAGAGCTGCGGCCGGTAGCCGGTGCGGATCGCCTTGTGGCGGCCGCCCTCCCGCGTCGGGATGAGGTAGAGCTCGGCGCGGCCGTCCCTGTGAGGACGGAGCGAGCCGGGCGCCGCCAGCACCATGCCGCGGGAGATCTCGTCGCGCCGCACGCCGCGGAGGCGCATGCCGACGTTCTCGCCGGCCTTCGCCTCGCGCTGCTCGCGGTGGAACGACTCGATCCCGGTCACGACCACGTCCTCGACGGCGCCGTCCTTGCGGCCGACGATCTCGACCTTCTCGCCCGTGCGCAGCGTGCCACGTGCGACGCGGCCGGTGACGACCGTGCCGATGCCGTCGATGGTGTGGACACCCTCGACGGCGATCAGGAACGGGGCCGCCGTGTCGCGCACCGGATCCGGGATGGTGCGGTCCATGGTGGCGACGAGCTCGTCGATCGCCGTCACCCACGGATCGTCCATCCTGCCGGCGGTGGCCGCCGCGAGCGCGCGGAGCGCCGAGCCGGTCACCACGGGCACGCCGGTGTAGCCGAAGCCGCGGAGCAGCTCCTCGAGATCCAGGATCACCAGCGCGACCAGCTCGGGATCGGCGACGTCCATCTTGTTGACGAACACGACGAGGTGCTCGACCCCGACCTGGCGCGCGAGCAGGATGTGCTCGCGGGTCTGGGCCTCGCTGCCCTGCGTGCCGTCGACGAGGAGGATCGCGCCGTCCATCTGCGACGCGCCGGTGATCATGTTCTTGATGTAGTCGGCGTGGCCGGGGCAGTCGACGTGGGCGTAACGACGAACGGCCGACGCGTACTCGACGTGGGCCAGGTTGATCGTGACGCCGCGCGCCTTCTCCTCGGGAGCGCTGTCGATCTGGTCGAACGCCAGGGCGTTGCCGCCGTGGCGGCGCGCCATCACCTGGGTGATCGCGGCCGTCAGCGTGGTCTTGCCGTGGTCGACGTGACCGATCGTTCCGACGTTGACGATGAGCTTCTCCATGACACGGATTCCTGGTGGGCGGGCCACCCACCGCGAGCGTGAACCGCGCCGCGGAACCGGGTCACGGACCATCCGCGCGCCTCGGGCCTCGACGCGGGCCCGAAACGACGCGGGCCCCGGGGCGTCTGCCGCGGGGCCCATGGGGATCAGCGAGTCATCGCCGACCTAGGTGCTGCCCTGCGCGCAGACGTCCACATCGGCGGCCCCGACCGGGCCGCTGCATGACGCTGAGTCTGACGAGCAAGGGCGCACGAACATGTCGACGCACGAATGCCAGGTTTGGTCTGCGTCGTCAACGAGAATGTCATTCGTCGACGCGGACGACGGTGACGGCGGTGATGGCGGCGGCGGAGGGATCGACGGCGACGGCGAGGAAGTGGCGGTCGATGCCGTCGAGGCGCATCGGCTCGGCGCCGCCGCCGCCCGAGACGTGGGCGGGGATGCCGGCGTTCTCGAAGCCGACGTAGGTGTGGAGGTGGCCGTAGAAGGTGACGTCGACGCGGGCGGCGGCCAGGCGAGCGAGGAGCGCCTGCGCCTCGCGGCGCGAGGCGAACGAGCCCATGCGGATGCCGACCGGATCGAGCGGCGGGTAGTGCGTGGCGAAGACGTGGACGTCGTCGGCGTGCCGGGCGAGCCAGGCGTCGAGGAGCGTGTCGACCGCGGGATCGAGCGTGGCGGAGGCCGAGTCGACGAGCGAGAAGGCGGCGCCGCGGAAGTCGAAGTGGACGGTGGCGCGGCCGAAGCGCCGGTACCAGCGACCGACGTCGTCCCAGAGCTCGTGGTTGCCGATCGTCGAGTAGAAGGGGAGATCGAGGGTGGTGAGCTGTTGCTCGAAGAGGGCGTACTCGTCCTCGCGGCCGCGGTGGACGATGTCGCCGGTGGAGATCACGAAGCGGAGGCCAGGCTCGGCGTTGATGCGCGCGAAGACCTCGTGGACGGTGGGAAGCGCGTCCTGGATGTCGCCCATGACGGCGAAGCGCCAGGGCGTGGTGGTGTCGAGGTCGTCAGGCGGCGCGACGCGGAGCGTGGTGCGGCCGGCGGGGAGATCGAGCTGCCAGACGCGCACGGTGGGGCGCGAGCCGCCGAGGTCGGTGAAGGCGACGGCGCCGGTGAGCGCGTGATCGGCGAGGGCGTTGCCCAGCGTGAGCGTGAACGGGCCGGCGGCGGCGGGCTCGACGTCGATGGTGAGATCGATGATGGGCGCCTGCGCCCAGAGCTCGGCGGCGTCGCCGGAGAGCGAGCGGACGTGGGCGAGGCCGTCGGCGATGTCGATGGTGATGCCGTCGGCGGAGGCGCGGCCGATGTCGTCGTCGCGGAGCGCACGCTCCTCGGCGGGGCGCGTGCACGCGGCGGCGGTGACGGTGGCAGCGACGGCGAGCAGCGAGGCGCGCGCGGGGGTCATGGCAGCTCCGGGAGGCGCACGTGCGCGGCGAGCGAGACGACGTACGCGGAGCCGACGTCGACGCGGAGGCTCACGCCGGTGCGGCCGCTCCACGCCGTGGTGACGGCGCCGACGTAGCCGATGAAGCCGTTGTACGCGATCGGCGGGGTGAGGCCGCCGGCGAGCGTGTCGCGGCGGTGCTCGTAGTACAGCTCGGTCTCGAGCGCGCGGGTCGCGCCGTCGCCGAGGGCGAAGCCCCAGCCGACGTGGCCGCTGACGAGGCCGGAGGTGTCGGCGGCGCCGGTCGCCGAATAGCGGATGCGCTCTGCGCCGAGGCCGAGGCCGACGGTCGCGAAGGTGCCGCGCAGCGACGGGCCGACGCGGGCGAGGTCGAGGCGGGCGCGGGCGCCGACCTCGGCGGTGGCGACGCGCAGGCCCTGGTCGCGGCGGCGCTCCTCGGCGGCAGCGACGGTGACGTCGAGCGCCGAGGTGTCGTCGGGGCGCTCGCCGGGTCGCGGGCCAAGGACGCGCCAGCCCGCGACGGCGCGCGCCTGCCAGGTGCCGTCGCCGAGCCAGCCGGAGACGCGCGCGTGCGCGGGGCCGAGCCAGGCGGTGACGTCGGCGGTGGCGAGGTTCGCGAACGGGACGTGCGGATCACCGACGAAGGTGTAGCCGGCGGCGAGGTCGAGCGCGGGCGGCGGCGCGGGCGTGCCGGCGATGCAGGCGCCACCGGCGGCGCCCCACGCGTCGGCGGCGATCGTGGGGAAGAGCAGCGCGGCGGCGGGGAAGAGAAGAGCGAGGCCAGGCAAGGTCTCTTCCGCGCCGCCGGTGACGCCGAGCGGGATGCCACCGAGCGCGGCGAGGCCGAGGCCGAGGCCCTCGAGCACGAGCAGGCGCTTCGCCGTGCGACGCTCGCCGACGAGCCAGTGGCCGGTGCCGCGCACGAGCACGCCGGGGAAGATCGCGGCGCCAGCGGCGAGCGCGCGGCGAGCGCGCGGCGGGCGTGGCGGCTCCTCGGCGTGGGCGGGCGTCGACGCCGCGAGGATCGTGCTCGCGGCGAGGGCGAGCGCGCAGCTGCGACGGGACGGCATTGCCGCCAGCATAGCGAGTCCAGTCGCGGTCGCAGCGAATTGCGGTGTGGATCCGTGGGGGTAGGACCCAGGAGCCTGTCCCCCTGGTAGGGTAGGATGGCGGAGATGACGCGGGAGCGCATGATCGGGGTGGGGATCGTGGGCGCCCTCGTCGTCGCGGGGATCGTGGTGTTCGGGCTGGCGCGGGACGGCGGGCCGGGGACGGCGGCGGCGAGGCGTGGAGACTCGCCGCGGCTCGATGTCGAGAGGTTGCGGACGAGCTATCGCGCAAGGCTCGAGGGAGCGCGGAGGTTGGTCGAGAAGCGGAGGCTGGCGCGGGCGGCCGCCGCCGGAGATGCGGGGGCGGCGCGGCGAACGAGGCCGAAGCGTCCAGCGGGCATGCCGGGGCCGGCGCGGACGATGATGGAGCCGGAGTGCATCCTCGGGCCGGCCGAGCTGTGCCTCGCGCTCGACGAGGCGACGACCGATTGCGACGACGGTGATGGCCGGGCGTGCCTGGCGATCGGCCAGTACCTCGAGGACACGCCACCGCGGCCGCTCATCATCGTCGCCTACTATCACTACGCTTGCCGCGAGGGCGAGGAGGAAGGCTGCGCGCGGGTGCGCGAGATCAAGGAAGGGGCGGAGCGCCCGTGCCACGACGACATCGGCGCGTGCGCCTGGAAGGCGTTCATGAAGAAGGACGACGCGCGGCTCGACGAGGCGTGCGGGCTCGGGGTCGCCGACGCGTGCTCCGCGATGGTCGCGGCCTTCGAGCACGAGCCGGACAAGGCGCGCCGCTACCTCGAGGCCGGCTGTCAGCTCGGAAGCCCGCTCCTGTGTAACGAGCTCGGGCGACGGCTCCGGCCGGGCTGCCGGCCCGAGCCCGACGCGCCATGTCTGCCGCCCGACCCCGACGAGGCCGCCGAGGCGCGCGAGATGGCCTGCGAGGCGGGCTTTGCCGACGCGTGCCGCTGAGGTACGAACGGCAGACCATGGGCGCGCAGTGGAAGCAGAAGGGCAAGATCGAGTCGGCCGCCGCGAAGAGCAAGGCGTTCAACAAGGTGACGAAGGAGCTCGTCATCGCCGCGCGCGCCGGGGCTGACCCGACGATGAATCCGCGGTTGCGGATGGCGATCGACGCGGCGAAGAAGGTGTCGATGCCGCGCGACAACATGGAGCGGGCGATCAAGCGCGGCGCCGGGCTGCTCGACGAGCCGGCCAACTTCGAGACGGTGACGTACGAGGGGTTCGCGCCGCACCGGGTGCCGGTGATCGTCGAGTGCCTGACCGACAACAAGAACCGGACCGCGACCAGCGTGCGCGTCTTGTTCCGCAAGGGACAGCTCGGGAACAGCGGGAGCGTGTCGTGGGACTTCCGGCATCTCGGCATGATCACGGCGACGCCCGAGGAGGGCGCCGGTGATGCGGAGGAGGCGGCGATCGAGGCCGGCGCGCAGGAGGTGGAGAGCGGCGACGAGGGCGCGACGCTGTTCCTGACCGAGCCCGGCGATCTGGACGCCGTGAGCCGCGCGCTCGCGGCGCAGAAGTGGAACGTCAGCTCGGCGGTGCTGGGGTGGAAGGCGAAGAACCCGGTGAAGGTCGAGGACGAGGCCGCGCGCGCCGAGGTCGAGGCGTTCCTGCACGCGCTCGACGAGGACGACGACGTGCAGCACCTGTACGTCGGGATGGAGTAGTCAGCGGGTCCTTCGACTCGGGCTCGCTGGCGCTCGCCCTCGCTCAGGATGAACGGAGGCGACTGGCGAGGCCCGTGGAGCGGGTCGCGGTGCGCGCGGCGGCGGCGAGGAGCAGCGCCTTCGGACCGATGAGCGCGGCGCCGGAGCGGGCGCGGGTGAGGGCGGTGTAGAGCAGCTCGCGCGTGAGCAGCGGGCTGTCCTCCAGCGGAAGGACGAGCGCGACGCGATCGAGCTCGGAGCCCTGGCTCTTGTGGACGGTCATCGCCCACGCGAGCTCGAGGCCGCCGCGCAGGGCGTCGATGGGGAACGGGACGACGTCGCCGGCGCGGCGGAACACGGCGCGCCAGTGCTTGACGCCGTCCTCGTCGACGACGTACGCGATCACGCCCTGGTCGCCGTTGAAGAGGCCGCGGTCGTAGTCATTGCGCGTGAACATGACCGGCTCGCCCGGGACCATCTCGGGCGCCGACTCGATCGTGAGCTCGTCGAGCATGTGGCGGTGGCAGCGCGCCGAGAGCGTGCGCGCGCCGGTGTCGCCGCCGCGGGTGACGGTGAGCAGCCGCGCCGACTCGTGGTGCGCGAGCAGCTCCTCGATCGCCTCGCGGTCACCCGGCGCCCACTCCCCGCCGCGGCGTCGATAGTCGCGGCGGGCGAGCGGACGGATCGCGGCCGCGCGCCCGGCCCACCAGTGATCGACGAACGCGTGCGTGGACGGCAGACCGCCGCCGTCGTCGAAGAGCTCGACCCCCTGCCCTGCCACGTGCGCGGCCGCGCTGCGGATCCGCGCGAGGCGATCGCCGCCGGCGACGAGGCGGCGTGCCTCGCCGGCCTGCACCGCGTACGCGGCGTCGAGGATCGCGGCGCCGGTCGCCGTCCCGGCGTCGGCGCGGAAGCTCTTCGTGAGCCGCGCCGCCCACGTGCCCGCGCCCTCGCCCGCCGCGGCGGCGACGGCGAGCAGGTCGGCGAGCACCTGGCCGGCCTCGACCGACGGCAGCTGCTGCGGATCGCCCACGAGCACGAGGCGCGTCTCGGGCGCGAGCGCGCGGCACACGCGCTCCATGAGCGCGAGATCGAGCATCGACGCCTCGTCGAGGACGACCGCCGCCGCGGGCACGGGGTTGGCCTCGCCGTGGCGGAAGCCGCCGCCGGGCAGGAAGCCGAGCATGCGGTGGATCGTCTGCGCCGCCGGTGCGCCGTTGCTGCCGCCGTCCGCGCCGCTGGCGCCGAGCGCCGCCGCGAGCGAGGCCGTCATGCGGTTGGCGGCCTTGCCCGTCGGCGCGGCGAGCGCGATCTCCTCGTCGCGCAGCCCGAGGTGGCGGAGCGCGCGCACGATGGCCGCGAGCGTCGCCGTCTTGCCGGTGCCGGGGCCGCCGGTGACGACCGAGAGGCGGAAGCCGACCGCCGCCGCCACCGCGCGCGCCTGCTCGTCGGTCAAGGGCGGCGAGGCCGCGGCCGCCGCCGCCGCGACGGCGCCCGCGGCTTCATCCGCCGTGCACGCGCGCACGCCGAGGCGCGGCGCGAGCTGCGTCGCGAGGCGATCCTCGAGCCACCACAGGCGATGGGGATAGACGGCGTTGTCCTCGCACAGCAGCGGCTGGGCCTCGTCGCCAGCCGGTCGCCCGCCGATCACGCGCTGGAACCCGCTGACCAGCTGCTTCACGCGCGCCAGCACCTTCTTCGCGTCCAGCTCGCGGTCGAGCTGCGCGGCGCGCAGGACGTCGGTGACCAGCGACGCGCCGGGGCCGCGCGCGTCGAGCTCGAGCCGCGTCGAGCCCTGCCGGTTGGCGAGCAAGAGCGCGAGCACGAAGACGGCGAACGCACGCCGATCGTCGTCGGTCATCCACGGGTTCCACGAGACCAGCTCCTCGGCGAGGTACAGACCCTGATCGCCGAGATCGCAGCGCGCCGCGCCGACGCCGAGGCGGCGGAAGAACTCGTCGCTCGCCTCGCCGTCGAACCGGCGGCGAACCGCGCCCAGCGGCGACAGCGGCGTCCGCGGGAGCCGCGTCACAGCGCCTCCCTCCCCGCCAGCGCGGCGCGGTAGCGCTCGAGGTCGGCCGCCGTCGGCGCGAGGTGCACGACGCGGCGCGGCCGCAGGAACCAGTAGAGCAGCCCCCCGAAGCGCGCCTCGTGATCGGCGGCGTCGCGCAGCCCGAGCATGCGCGCGCACGCGAGGGCGTAGAGCTCGGCCTGCACCAGGTAGTGCGCGTCGACGTGGGCGCGGGCCGCGTCGCCCGAGACGTCGATGACGTCGCTCTTGTAGTCGACGACGTACCAGCGATCGTCGCCCGGCCAGGTCACGATCAGATCGATGAAGCCCTTCACGAAGCCGCGCCCGCGCGGCCGCTCCGGCGCGTCGGGGACGGGGTACACGAACTCCACCTCGCGCGCGAGCCGCGCCGCCTCGCCGAGCGGGCGCAGCCGCGTGGCCCCGGTCTCGTGCGGCATCGTGATCGCGTCCCACACGATGCGCGCCGCCATCCGCCGATGCGCCGGATCGACGCCGTGGCGGCGCTCGGCGAGGACGAACGTCTGGGTGACCTCGGGCCGCGCCAGCCACGCGTCGACGTCGGCGCTGGCGGCGTCGCGCATCGCGGCCGAGAAGTCGACGTGCTCGAGCACCTCGTGCAGGTACTGGCCGGTCTCGGCGCCGCCGGGCAGCTCGTGTGGCGCCGGCGGCAGCGGGCTGCGGTCCTCGCCGGTCATCAGCGACGCCTCGAGCTCGACGCGCGACCCCGCCGCCGCCTCCGCCGCGGCCGCGCGCGCCTGATCGCGCAGGCGCGTGTACGACGTCACCACCCAGCCGACCTGCTGGCGCGCCGCCAGATCGGGCACGGGCGCCAGGTCGGCGGAGACGTCGGGCAGCGCGACCTCGCTCACGTCGAGGTCGGGCCCGGCCGGCTTCGCGGCGGGCCAAAGCTCGGCGAGCCCCGGCAGCTCCTCGCGGCGGGCGGCGAGCGCGCGCAGGTTGTCGTGGATGCAGGCGTACGCGCCCTTCCAGCCGCCGCGCGGCTTGCGCAGCTTGGTCTTGCTGTCCTTCTGATCGGGGAGGACCGGCAGGTACATGCGGGCGCGCGCGCGGGTCAGCGCGACGTACGCGAGCCGCGCATCCTCGGCCTTGCGGTCGTCGCCCGCCCGCGCCTTGGCGTCCTCGTTGTGCCTGGTCGCGATGCGGCGCCGCCCCTCGGCGTCGTGGAACGCGTACAGCGGCTCGCTGCGCTCGGTGAACATCACGAGGCCGGTGACGAACACGACCCACGCCTCGAGGCCCTTGGCGCGGTGCACGGTCATCACCTGCACGGCGTCGCGATCGGTCTCCTGGCGCTGCACGTCGGAGTCGTCGGGCCGCATGATCTTGGCCGCGCGGATCCACGCCCGCAGGCGCGTGACCAGCTCGGGCAGCTCGCACCGGCTGCGCTCGACCTCGGCGTGGAGGTGCTCGAACACGTGGTGGAGGTTGGTCACGACGCGCTCACCGCGACCGGTGGCGAGGGCCCGCTCGGCGACGCGGCTGTCGGCGAGGATCGCGGCGAACAGCCGCGGGTAGTCCATGCGCACGGCGTGGTAGCGCCAGTCGTGGAGGCGCGCGGCCATCACGTGATCGTCGGGGACCTCGAGCGCGCGCCCGAGGTCGTCGGGGTCGACGTCGAAGAAGCAGCTCATCCACGCGCGCAGGCGCGCGGTGCGATCGCGCGGGCGGGCGATCGCGTCGAGCACGTCGGCGACGGCGCGAGCCTCGGCGGTGTCGAACAGGTACTCGGCGCGGGCCAGCGAGCACGGCACGCCGCGCCGGCGGATGGCCTCGGCGACGTCGTAGGCCTCGTCGTTGGTGCGGGTGAGCACGAGGATGTCGGACGCCTTCACCGCGGACGTCGTGCCGCGGCGCCGGCCGGTGATGCGGCGCGACGGATCGTGCAGGAGCCGCACGATCTCGTCGGCGGTGGCCTCGAAGATCGCGCCGCGCACCTCGGCGGCGACGGGCTTCGCGCCGCGATCCTCGAAGGGGAGCAGCGCCAGCGGCTCGACGGGACGGCCGTCGGGCCAGCTCGCCGACACGTCGCCGGCCGCCGTGACCGGGTGGTCGTAGCGGATGTCGCCGGCGAACACCTGCCTCGGATGCTCGAGCAGGCAGTTCACGGCGCACACCATCGGCGCCGTCGAGCGCTGGTTCTGGTCGAGCTGGAGGGTCACGGCGCCGCGACGCCTCAGCTCGCCGGTGGCCTGCAGGTACGTGTGCACGTCGCCGCCGCGGAACGAGTAGATGGCCTGCTTGGGATCGCCGACGACGGTCAGCCCGCGCGCGGCCGACGGGGCCGCCGGCGCCCACACGCGCTGGAAGATCTGCCACTGGAGCGGATCGGTGTCCTGGAACTCGTCGATGAGCGCCCACGGGTGACGCGTCGCGATGCGCCCGGCGAGCGCGGCGCCGCCCGGCCCGTCGAGCGCGGCGGCGGTGAGCCGCAGCATGTCCTGGAAGTCGAGCTGACCCTCGCGCTGCTTGCTGCGATCGGCGCGCGCGATGACCTCCGCGGCGAGCCGGGGGACGAGGATCTCCTCGGCCCTGGCCCCGGGGCGCGGCGGCTCGATCTCGGCGCCCGAGCGATAGACCGCGAGCACCAGGCGGAAGAGCTTGTCGACGGTGTTGCCGTTGTCGCCCAGGTAGGCCCCGAGCAGCGCGGCCTCGTCGGGATCCAGGGCGAAGCGCTCGCGCAAGGCGGCGGTGAAGGCGGCGCGCAGCGCGCCGTCGTCGGGCACCTGCTCCTGCTCGAACGGGCGGCGCGCGGCGAAGGACTCGTCGGCCAGCACGCGGTGGCAGAAGCCGTGGATCGTGCTGATCGGCGCGGCGTCGAAGCCGTCGAGCGCCGCGCGCAGGCGCGCGCGGGCGTCGTCGTCGATCTCCCAGACCTGGTCGGGCGGCGCGTCGGGCGCCGCGAGCTCGACGGGGCCGTGCACCATGGTCGAGAGCAGCCCGCGCACGCGCGCGCGCAGCTCCGCGGTCGCCTTCTCGGTGAAGGTGACGACCAGGATCTGATCGATCGTCGCGCCGGCCCGCACGACGAGGTCGACGACCTTGCGCTCGAGGAAGTACGTCTTGCCCGTGCCGGCCGACGCCTCCACCACGAGCAGCGGCGTCGACGCGTCGCCGAGCGACGCCAGGCGCTTCCAGCGGACGGCGGCGCTCACGACTCCTCCTTCATCCGCTGCTTGAGGGGGCCCAGGCGGCGCCGCGCCATCGCCTCCAGCTCCTCGGGCGGCGGCGGCGCGAGATCGTCGCGCGGCGGCATCGGTCCGTAGCCGAAGGAGCCGGGGTGCTCGTCGCCGGCCGCGCGCGGCGTCGTCGACTTGCCGTCGAGGCTCGCGCTCGACATGTCGATGTGCAGCAGGTAGTCGTGGCCGCGCGAGAGCAGGTCGCCGACCAGGGTCGTCAGGTACGCGCGCGCCTCCGCCGCCGTCCACGGCTCGTGCCGCGCCGCGTGCGCGCCCTCCCGGTCGAGGATGAGGTGCCGGGAGAACGTGTCGAGCCGCCCCGCGGCCGCGAGCGAGACGTGATCGAAGCAGGGACGCAGCTTGTGGCGCCACGACATCTTGCCGGGAACGGCGACGAGCCATCCGGCGCGGCCGGCGCCGTACGGATCGGTGGTGCCGACGAGCTCGACGCGCCGGCGCACGCCCGCGACGTCGACGTCGAGCGCGATCGGCGGCAGCAGCTCGGCGAGCGCGTCGGGCTTGCGGCCGAACCCGAACACGGCCCAGCGCTGACCGCGTCCTCCGAACGCCTCGAGCTCCTCGGCCCAGGTCGTCACCTGCTGGGTCATCGCGTCGCGCGCGGCCTTGCCGAACACGCCGACCGGCGCGGCGCCGGCGAGCGCCAACCGCTCCCAGCTCCGCGCGATCGCGTCGCCGAGCGCCGCCCCGTCGAGGTAGCGCTTGAACGCGGCGCGCGCGACCATCGCGCGCTCGAGCGCGCCCAGCGCGAGGGGCTCCTCGTCGCGCAAGACGAGATCTTCGTCGTCGTCCTGTTCGAGGCGGAGGACCGCCTGCGCCCAGCCCTGGGGCGCCGACTCGAGGAACTTGCGCAGCGCCGAGATGCGCAGGACCAGCGGCGTGTCCGCGGGCGGCGGCGGCAGATCGCGGCCGAGCCCGAGGCCGAGCGCGCGCGCGACCGGCCCCAGGCGCGGTGCAGCGGCCACGCCTCGGCGCAGCTCGCGCGCCGGCGGGATCGAGCGTTCGCCGTCCCGGGCCACGGCCTCGACGGCGGCGCGCACCTGCGCCGCCTCGCGCTCGCGCTCGCGCGTCGGCGCCGCGCTCCGGGTGAGCGCGCGATCGTCGTACGACGTGTCGAAGCGATGGAGCGGGTGCTCGATCCGCATGCGCGCGAACGCGTCCTCGGGGGTGACCCCGAGGTACGGCGCCAGCATCTCGGCCAGCTCGTGGATCACCGCCGACGGGCTACGCGCCTCCCCCGTCACCGGCTCGCGCGCGACGTACGAGAGGTAGAGGCGATCGCGCGCGGCGAGCACCAGCTCGAAGAACGCGTACCGATCGCGCTCGCGCGGGCTCACGTCGCCCTTGCGCCGGTGGCGGCGCAGATCGAGCAGGCCGGGCCGTTCCCCCGCCGGGAAGTGCTCCTCGCCCAGCCCTAGCGCGAACACGATCGGGCTGGGCAGCGGCCGGTGCGGCCCGAGGCGCGCGACGTGGACGCCGTGCGCGAGCGGCTCGCCGCGATCACCGCGCACGCGCCCGAGCCGGCGCAGCGCCAGGGCCTGGATCTCGCGGAAGTCGAGCTCGCGCCCGTCGAGGTCGAGCTCGCCCAGCCCCGACAGCTCGGCGCGCACGCGCGCCAGCTCGGCCTCACCGGCGGCGCCGGGCGCGCCCAGGTACGCGTCGACGAGCGCGTCGAGCACCTCCGCCCACGACGTCAGCGTGCGCCGCTGCGCGCGCAGCCACCGCGCGTCGGCGATGAGCGAGCGCGCGAGCAAGGCGAAGACCGCCGCCGACGGCTGCTCGTCGACGGTGAGCTCGAGCGGCAGGTACGTGCGATCGGCGGTGCGCGCGACCGTGTCGCTGTCGGAGCGCCCCGCCGCCATGAACGCGCCGAGCGCGAGTCGACGCAGGCCCTGCTCCCAGTGGAAGTGATCGGCGTCGTGGAGGTACGTGCCCGCGTGGTCGCCGACATCGGCGCCGTGCACGATGCCGAGATCGTCGGCCCAGCGCACCCAGTCGGCCGGGTCGACGTGCGGATGGCGCGCCTGCACCGCCGGGTGGGTCATCAGCCCGAGGAGCTCGGGGCGACGGAAGGTGCCGAGCGGCAGCTCGAGGAGCAGCGTGGCGGCCTCGGCGACGTGACCGTGCCCGACGGCGGGAACGTCGACGACGTGGAACGGCAGCCCGAGCGCGCCGAAGACGGCGGGGAGCTGGCCGAGGTACGGCTCGGTGGCCCCCGGCGGCAGGAGCACGGCGATCTGGTTGGCGCGCAGCGCGGGATCCTCGGCGAGCAGGCGGACGATCTCGCTGCCGACGATCTCCACCTCACGCGCGATCGAGGGACACGCGAGCACCTGGAGGCCGGGGGACATGCTCGGGTCCTTCGACTCGACCTCGCTCGGGACCGGGGCGCGGACGAGCGTGTCGAACATCCAGCGATCACGCGCCGTGGCGCGCGCCGCGTCGGGCGTGGCGTCGACGAAGCGATCGTCGATGTCGCCCTGCGAGAGCTCGGCGAGCGACGACAGGAAGTCGCGCCCGGGCGCGCCCCAGCGCTCGAGCGCCGGCGGATCGCCGGGGCCGGTCGCGCTGACCGGCGTCCGCAGCGCGTCCCTGGACTCCGCCGCGGCTCCGCGGCGTCGCTCGGGACGAACGGCGCGACGCTGGACGTCACCCCAGTACTCGGCGCACGGCGACATCGCCAGCACGTGCACGTCGCGCACCTCGGCGAGGTACGCGAGCGTGTCGAGGTACGCGCGCGGCAGGTACGAGAAGCCGATCGCGAAGATGGGGGGGCCGGCCGGCGCCGCCAGGCCCGCGCGGCGTCGGGCGCTCGCCAGCCGCGGCGTGGGCACGAACCCCGCGAAGCGTTCGTGCGCCGCGCGCCAGAGGCGCGCCTGCCACACCGCCATCGCCTCGTCGACGTCGCCGGTGTCGACGGCGTCGCCCCGCTCCCACGCGTCGAGCCAGTCGGGACGGGAGAGCGCGTACTGCCAGTACCGATCGGCGATCTGCGCGGCGAGCTGCACGCGCCGCCGGCTCGGCCCGTCGGGATCCGTGGCCAGGTACGCCCGTGGCTCCGACATCACCGCCTCGCCCAGCAGCAGCTCGTCGGCGAGCGCCGACGCCAGCACCACCTCGAGCCGCGGCTTGTCGAGCGCGCGCAGCGCGTCGGTCGCGAGGGTCCGGGCGACCAGATCGTCGAGGAAGTGGCGCTGGTAGCCGGCGGCGATGCCGTTGGCGCTCGCGACCGCGTACTGGACCCAGCGCGCGACCACGCGATTGTCGACGGCGACCAGCGGCGGCGAGAACGGGTCGGCGACGGCCGCGAGCGCCTCGGCCAGGGCGGCCGCCAGCTCCTCGAACCGGTTGCTCTCGACGACACGCAGCATCGACCGAAGGCCGACGCTACCACCTACCTCCGACGAGGAAGTATCGTCGGGGCGTGGCACGCCGACCCCACCTCTTCGCCGTCGCGCTGTGCGCGTGTGGCCCGCTGGCGCGCCCCGCGCCCGGAGGCGCGCCGGCGCCCGCTCCGGAGTCATCCACCGATGGAGAGATCGTCGAGCGGGCCCCGTGTCCGTTCCCGGGCGACGTCGCCGCGTTCACGGCCGAGGTCGAGGACTACCTCACCGAGGACCTGACGCTGGCGGGCCTCGACGCGGAGCTCGCCGCGCGCCCGATCGTCACGCTGTTCCCGCCGTCGGATCACGCGCGCCTCGTCGACGCGGCCGGCGCCGGGCGCTGCGAGCGCGTCGTCTACCGCTCCGGCGAGCTGCGCGTCGTCGGCTTCGTGCTACGACCTCCCGGTCCCGCGCCGCGCGACGGACACCCGGTCATCCTCTGGCTGCGCGGCGGCAACCGCGAGTTCGGCAGGATCGGTCCGTATCACCTCGCGCAGATGCTCGACCTCGCCGACGCGGGGTTCGTCATCGTCGCCACGCAGTACCGCGGCGTCGACGGTGGGGACGGCGCGGACGAGCTCGCCGGCCGCGACGTCGCCGACGTGCACGCGCTCGTGCCGCTCGCGCGCGGCCTGCCCGACGTGGACGCGACCCGGCTCTTCCTCCTAGGCAACTCGCGCGGCGCGATCAGCGGCCTGGTCGCGATGCGCCAGGGGTTGCCGGTCCGCGCGGCGGCCTTCCGCGGCGGCGTCTACGATCTCGAGCGCGCCGTGCGCGAACGACCCGACCTCGAGCCGGTCTATGGCGAGCTCATCCCCGAGTGGACGTCGGACCGCGCGGGCGCGCTGCGCCGGCGCTCGGCGATCCGCTGGCTCGGCAGCTTGCACGCGCCGATCCTGCTCCTCCACGGGCGCCAGGACTGGCGCGTCTCGCTCGACAGCGCGCTGGCGTTCCACCTGGCGCTCGACCAGACCGACCTCGAGCACGCGCTCGTCATCTACGAGCGCGACGAGCACCAGCTCGCGTTCCACCGCCGCGCGTGGCTGGCCGAGGCGACGAGCTGGTTTCGTCGTCACGGCGCCTTCGCCGGCGCACCCACCCCACCAGCACCGGCAGGAGCCACCACGCCAGCGCCGCCCACGCGATGATCCGGATCACCGTGCCGCCGGCGCGGGCATAGAACGCGAGCGCGCGCGGCTGGAGCTCGACGTCGGCGAGGAGCGTCTCCGGCGGCCCGCCGTCAGGGCGGATCGGCAAACGCGCGATCGTGTCGCCGTCGCGATCGAGCAGCGACGACGGGCCGGTGTTCACCGCGCGCACCATCGGCACGCCCATCTCCACCGGACGGAAGCGGGCGAGCGCCTCGTGCTGGAGCGGCTCGGCGCCCCCGAACCACGAGTCGTTGGTGACGTTGACCAGGAGATCGACGTCGAGCCCGGCCAGCTCGCGGCCGTACGCGGGGAGCACGTCCTCGAGGCAGACCGCGACCGCCATCCGCACGCGCGCGCCGTCGACCGTGGTCTCGAGCGCGACCGGGCCGTCGCCCGCGGCGTAGCTGCCCGCGCCCGCGGGCATGATCGCGCTCGCCGACGGGAACCACTCGAGCACCGGGTTGTACTCGCTGCCGATCATGCGGTGCACCTTGTCGGCGCGGCCGGTGAGGCGGCCGTCGCGCTCGAGCAGGACCGCGCTGTTCCACTGCGCGCCGCGCGGGTCGAACGACGTGATCGTGCCGAACACGATCGGGATCGTGAAGCCGCGGCGGATGCGCCGGCGATCGTTCTCGGGGTAGTCGGCGACCAGATCGCGCGACAGCTCGAACGGGTACGCGGCCTCGCTCCACACGACGAGGTCGGCGCCGCGCTTCTCGAGCTCCGCGGTGGCCTGCTGCAGGTCGCCCAGGTGCGCGAGCCGCTGGCGCACGTCGTGATCGACGTCGACGCGGAGGTTGGGCTGGACGATGCCGATCTGGAGCGTGCGCGTCGCGCCCTCGTCGGTGCGGCGCCGGCTGCCGGCGAAGAGCAGGAGCGCGAAGACCACGATCCCGATCGACGGGTGCCAGCGCGTGCGCTTGCGCATCCCCGGCGGCGGGGGCGCGGTCGCGTCGAGGAGCGCGGCCGGCACGCCGACGAGCAGCGCGGTGATCGCCGCCGGGCCGAGGAAGCCGGCGAGCGAGCGCAGGAAGGGCTGGTCGGCGACGGCGATCGCCATCGAGAACGGGAACGGCGTCCACAGGAGGACCTCGACGACGACGAGGGCGAGCGGCGCGACCAGCGCGAGCGCCCACGGCCCGCGCTTGTGGGCGCGATCGCGGTCGCGCAGCGAGCGGATCATGCGCGCGGCGACGAGCCAGACGACGCCGTGCATCGCGCCGAGCACGAACAGGCCGAGCACCGCGACGGGCAGCGGCAGGTGCGCGTTCACCTGCAGGAGGTGGATCATCCACGGGAAGCCACCGACGGTGAAGGTCATCGCCGTGAGCGCGCCCCACAGGCCGGCGCGGCGTGGCGTCGGCGCGCGATCGATCGCCACCAGCGTGGGCATCGCCGCGGCGAACGCGAGCGGCCACACCCCGACCGGCGGCGAGGCGAGCACCCAGAGGAGGCCGCCCAGGACGGCGTAGCCCGCGCCCGCGAGCGCACCCGCCCGGCCGGGCCGCGCCGGCGCCTCGAGCAGCGGATCGAACCAGCGGCGTTTCATGACGGGCCCGGCCGCGAAGGCACGATCAGATCGAGGGCGCGCGGGACCACGCGGAAGGTCGCCGGCAGGATCCCCGGCGTCTCGCCGTCGACGTCGAGCTCGACCCGTTGCCACGGCGACGCCGGCTCGGCGCGCACGACCCTGGCCTTGCGATGGCTCACCTTGTCCATCGTGAGGTGGCTGCCGTCGTACAGGCGGCGACTCTGGAGGACGAAATCGGCGAGGCCGAAGTCGCCGAGCGCGACCACGTCGAAGAAGCCGTCGTCGAGCTCGGCGTCGGGGGCGATGAACATGCCGCCGCCGAAGTAGCGGCCGTTGGCGACGGCCACCGTCGAGATGGTCATGTCGACGGCGTCGGCCGGCTGCTCGTCGAAGACGAGCCGCACGCGCTGGTTCTCGTACGAGAAGATCGCGCGCGCGGTCGCCGCGAAGAACGAGACCTTGCCGCCGAAGCGCTTCTTGCCCTGGTTGGCGAAGCGATCGGTCACGCCCGAGAGCCCGAACGACGCGATGTTCGTGAACATGCGCACGGCGTCCTTCCCGGCGTGCGTCGTCAGGTCGAGGCGGCCCACGTCGATCGTGCGGCGGTGACCGCGCGCGAGGATCTTCACCGCCGCGCCCCAGTCCTTGGGGATGCGCGCCGTGCGCACGAAGTCACCGCCGGTGCCGAAGGGCAGGATCGCGAGCGCGGCGCCCGGCTTCACCGGCTGGCCGTGCTCGAAGAAGCCGTTGGCGACCTCGTTGATCGTGCCGTCGCCGCCGACGGCGACCACGATCTCGGCGCCGCCGCGCAGGGCCTCGGCCGCGAGGCGAGTCGCGTCGCCGGGGCCGGCGGTGCGTGCGACCTCGAACGGCAGCTCGCGCCGGATCACGTCGGACAGCTCGGGCCACTTCTTGCCGAGCGCGCCGCCCTGCGAGTTGGGGTTGACGACGATGACGACGCGGGGAGTCCCCATGCGCCGCGCAGTATCGCGCGCGAGGGGTCAGCTCGCCAGGGGCGCGGGCAGGCGTGCGAGCGCGGCGTCGATCGCCGGCCAGATCTGGGTCACCGCGGGGCCCGACGCGAGATCGCAGCCGAGGCGGCGGAGCGCGGCGAGCTGCTCCGGGCGCGCGACGTCGCGCGCGACGGTCAGCCAGTCGTGGCGGTGGGCGATGTCGATCGCGACCTCGAGCTCGGCGGCGGCGTCGCCGTCGACGTCGACCTCGCTCACCGCGGCCGGTGACAGCTCGATGAGATCGATCGGCGCGCCGGCGAGGAGACCGGCCCCGGCGCCGCGCAGATCGAGGGAGACGACCGAGATCGAGACGCCGAGATCGGCGAGGTGATCGAGCGCGGTGGTCGGATCGCCGACGGCGAAGGTGGGCACACGCACGACGAGCGCGTCGGGGCCCAGGTCGCAGCGGGCGAGGACGTCGCAGAGCGCATCGCCGTCGAGGCCGACCAGCTCCGCCAGGGCGAGCTCGGTGACGAGCGAGACGGACGGACGGCCGAGCTGCGCGCGCCAGGTCGGCAGGGCGCGCGCCGCGGTCTCGAGGCAGGACACGAGGCCGTGGACGCCCCAGCCGGGCGCGACCTCGATCGCATAGACCCGTCCGGTGCCGACCTCGACGAGCGGCGAGCGCCGGCAAGGGGCTGTGGCCACGATGGGAGGCGCAACCAGCACGCCGTTACGCTAGCGTGGGGGCGCCCGGCGAGAGGAGTATGCGTGGGGTAACTCTCGGGTGCCGCTCGCCCACATGAATGCCATCGACGCATTACCGGATCCGTCGGAGCTCGAACGAGCGCTCGCCGACACGTCGCATCCACCTGGAGGGGTGAGCGCGGGCGCCCACCCGAGGTCGCGCGGACAGGTGTTCACGCCCCCGGGCCTCGCGCGTGTGGTCTGTGACGTGGTGACGTCCGGGATGGGCGGGGCGGCGCGGCGGGTGCTCGATCCGGCGTGCGGCGACGGACGTTTCCTCGAGGCGGCCGCCGAGGTGCTCGGACCGGGGGTCGAGCTCGTCGGCGTGGAGCGCGACGCGACCCTGGCGGAGGCGTGTCGGGCGCGCGTGCCGCACGCGACGGTGTACGTCGCCGAGTCGCTCTTCGGCATGCCGGCGGCGCTGCGCGACGAGGCGTTCGATGTCGTGGTGGGGAACCCGCCGTACGTGCGCTCGGTGCGCCTGAAGGCGAGCGATCCGGAGCTGTGGGCGCGCGCGCGGGGCGCGTTCGAGGCGACGGCGCACGGCGAGTGGGATCTGTACGGCGCGTTCATCGAGGCGTCGCTCGGCTGGGTCCGGCCCGGCGGGCGCGTCGGGTTGATCGTGCCGTCGCGGTGGCTGACGGCGCGATGGGCGGCGCGGCTGCGCGGCTTCCTGGCGCGCGAGGGCGCGGTGCGCGGCGTCGTCGACTTCGGCGCGGCGCAGGTGTTTCCCGACGCGACGACGTACTGCTCGGTGTTGCTCATGGAGCGTCGTCGCCCCGTGCCCGTGCCCGTGCCCGTGCCCGTGCCCGTGCCCGTGCTGAGACGCACGGAGCGAGGGTGGGAGCGGGGCACCGTCGACGTCGTCGAAGCGGGGGCGAAGCCCTGGGTCGCGGGCGGCGCCGGATCGGGCACGGGCACGGGCACGGGCACGGGCACGGGTTTGAGGCTCGGCGATGTGGCGCGGATCGCGAAGGGGACCGGCACCAACGCCGACCCGGTCTTCGTCCTCACCTCGCCGCGCGTCGACGGAGACCTCGTCCATGCCGACGGTGGCGTCACCGTCGAGCTCGCCGCCACGCGCGTGTGCTGGCGCGGGCGCGACGTGCAGCCCGGCGCGGCGCCGCGCGCCCGCTGCATCGTGCCCTACACCGACGACGGCGAGCTCGTCCCCTTCGCGACGCTGCGCCGCCGCTGGCCCCGCACGGCGGCGTACCTGCTCACCCACCGCGCGCGCCTCGAGGCGCGCGAGCGCGGCCGCTTCGCCGGCGACGACTTCCACCAGTTCGGGCGCCCGCAGAACCTCGCCTTCCACCTCGATCGCGCGCCCAAGGTGATCGTCCCCGACGTCGCGCGCACGCCGCGCGCCGTGCTCGACACCTCGGGCGCGCTCGTCCTCGACACCGCCTACGCGCTGCGCCCGCTCGACGGCGCGCCGGCCGACTGGCGCGAGCCGCGCGCCCTGCTCGCGCTCTTCGAGTCGCCGCGTGTGCTCGAGTGGCTCGCGCGCGCCGGCGTCCCCCTGCGTGGCGACTACCGTCGCCTGAAGACGGCCTTCCTCGCGCCCATGCCCCTGCTACGCTCCGCGCCATGACCGCGGAGCTGCTCCTCTACATCGGCAACAAGCGCTACTCCTCCTGGTCGCTGCGGCCGTACCTGGCGCTCGCCGCGACCGGCGCGCCGTTCCGCACGCAGCTCATCCACCTCGACGCGCCCGACACGCGCCGGAACATCCTCGCCGTCAACAAGGCCGGGCGCGTGCCCGTCTTGCGCCACGGCGACCTGTGGGTGCACGACTCCCTCGCGATCTGCGAGTACGTGCACGAGCTCTTCCCCGACGCCGGGCTGTGGCCGGCCGATCGCGCGACGCGCGCCCGGGCGCGCGCGATCACCGCCGAGATGCACTCGAGCTTCGCCGCGATGCGGACGAGCATGACCATGGACCTGCTCGGCTCGCGGCCGGGAGTGGGCCACACGCCGGAGGCCCTCGCCGACGCGGCCCGCGTGATGGAGCTCTGGCGCGAGGCGCGGGCCCGCGCCACCGGCGGCCCGTTCCTGTTCGGGACGTTCACGATCGCCGACGCCTTCTTCGCGCCCGTGACCACCCGGTTCACGACCTACCACGTGCCCATGGACGACGTGAGCCAGGCCTACGTGGCCGCGGTCCAGGCCTTGCCCTCGTTCCAGGCCTGGCTCGACGACGCGCGCGGCGAGCCGGAGCTCCCCGATCACAAGTGAGAGGGCTTGCCTCGAGCGCCCGGGTTTGGGATAGACACTTCCTTCGATGAGCCCTCGTCGTTCGACAAGCTGGGTGCGGTGGCTCTTGCGCCACCCCGTCTGGGTCGTGTCGGCGAGCGCCGTCGTCTTTCTGATCTCGGTCTACCTGATCGCGTTCAAGCTGCCGCTGCGCGCCGACTTCGCCGCGCTCCTGCCCAAGGACGCGCCGTCGGTCCGTGACCTGGCCCGGCTGCGCGATCGCGTCGTGGCCCAGGACACGGTGCTGGTCCTGGTCGAGTCCAGGGACCCCACCGCGCGGGCCGCGGTCGCGGACGCCATCGCGGCCAAGGCGCGCAGCCTGCCGGCCGAGCTGGTGTCGGCGGTCGAGGACGACGACAAGGAGCTCCGCGAGTTCCTGCGCGCCAACCTCCACATGCTCGCGCCCCTGCGCGACCTGGAGCAGGCGCGTGACGCGCTGAAGAAGCGGATCGACGCGGCCAAGCTCGACGCCAACCCGCTGTTCATCGACCTCGAGGACGACGACGACGACGACGACGACGAGGGCGCGGCGGCGGGCGAAGCGGCCGCGGGCCAGCAGCAGCTCGACGAGCTACGCGGCAAGTGGCGCGACGTCAAGGAGCGCTTCGAGAAGAACGGCTTCATCTCGAAGGACGGGACCCTCCAGCTCGTGGTCGTGCGCTCGGCCTTTCCGCGCACCGACGTGGCCAGGGGGGAGCGTCTGGTCGCGGCGCTGGCCAACGAACGCGCCAAGCTCGAGCGCACCCACCCCGGCGTCGAGATCGGCATCACCGGCGGCGTCGAGGAGACGCTCATCGAGCACCACGCGCTCCTGCGTGGCGTGATCCTGTCGGCGCTCATCACGATCGTGCTGGTGCCCGCGGTCCTCCTGCTCTTCTTCCGTTCGCTGCGCCTGTTCGTGATCCTGATGGCGGTGCTGATCGTGGGCACGGCCGCGTCGCTCGGCGCCGCGGCCTTGACCGTCGGCCACCTGAACGCGGCGACCGCGTTCCTCGGCGCGATCGTCGCCGGCAACGGCGTCAACTACGGCATCTTCCTCATCGCGCGGTACAACGCCGAACGCACGCGCATGGACGCCGAGAAGGCGATGATCGCGGCGGTGCACGGCACGGTGCGGCCGACGCTGGTCGCGTCGCTCGCGGCGGTCGTCGCCTACGGCGCGCTCGCCGTCACCGACTTCAAGGGCTTCGCCGACTTCGCGATCATCGGCTCGGCGGGCATGCCGCTCTGCTGGATCGCGACCTACGCCCTCATCCCGATCCTGGTCCTCCGCTTCGCGCCCAAGCCGATGGCGCCGAGCAAGGAGCTGCTCGGTCGCTTCCAGGGCTGGCTCCTCGGCTTCAAGCACCCGATCGTCGTCACCATGGGCGTCATCGCGGTGACCGCGGTCGGCCTCTGGATCTCGTACCGCTACATCGCCGACGACCCGTTCGAGTACGACCTGCGCAACCTGCGCGCCGACACGCGCGCCGCCGAGGTCAGCCGCGCGTGGCTGGACAAGAGCGACCGGGCCTTCGGCAAGGGCATCTCGGGCGCGACCTTCATCGCGGTCGATCGCCCCGACCAGGTGCCGCGCGTCATCGCGGCGCTGGAGAAGATCGACGCGGGCAAGCAGCCCGAGGACCGCATCCTCGGCGACATCCGCTCGGTGCTCGACATCGCGCCACCGGTGGCCGAGCAGGCGCAGAAGCGCGAGGTGCTCGGCAAGATCCGCGAGCTGCTCGAGGACGACGCGCTCGCGGCGCTCGAGGACGAGGACCGCGCCGCGCTCGAGGAGCTGAAGCCGCCGCCGCCCGAGGAGCTGAAGACGATCATCGCGGAGGAGCTCTCGCCGGCCGTGCTCGGCCGCCTGCGCGAGCGCGACAACCGCGTGGGCCTGCTCATCTCGGTGCGGCCGGGCCCGAGCACCGACGAGTGGGACGGCCACGACCTCATCCGCTTCGCCGAGGCGGTGCGGCGCGTCGACCTCGGCGGTGGCGAGATCGTGACCACCTCGGGGTCGAGCGTCATCTTCGCCGACATCATCAATGCCATCGAGCGCGACGCGCCGCGCGTGACGCTGGCGGCCGCGCTCGGGCTCATCCTGCTCGTCGCCGTGATCGGCGGAGGCGTCCGCAAGTCGTTCGCGACCCTGGCGGCGACGACCGTTGGCGCGGTCGGGCTGGTCGCGATCTGCGCGCTGCTCGACGTGCGCGTGAACTTCCTCGACTTCGTCGCGCTGCCGATCACGCTCGGCCTCGGCGTCGACTACGCGATCAACATCGCCCATCCCCAGGACGGCATGACGCTCAACGCCAAGCAGATGCTGCGCTCGGCCGGCGCGTCGGTGTTCGTGTGCTCGCTGACCACGATGATCGGCTACGGCTCGCTCCTGGTGAGCGAGAACCTCGCGATCAAGTCGTTCGGCATCGCGTCGCTCATCGGCGAGGTCTCCTGCGTCACCGCCGCCCTGATCGTGGTCCCGGCGCTGACGCTGCTCAAGAACGGCGACGCCCGGCGCGCCAACGGCGCCGTCGTCGGCTGATCGCGCCGGGTGATATCATCGCGCCATGCGGAGACCATGGCTCGTCCCGACCGTCTGCATGGCCCTGTGGGGCTCGTGCTTCTGCAGCAACAAGCTCTCGGGCAACGTCGAGGTGAACGGCGAGAAGGTCGGCTTCAACTCGTGCCGCAACGGACTGGTCTACGGCTTCCGCGGCGTCGAGCTCTCGGGCTCGAACGGGATGAAGCTCCGCCTCGGCCACTCGCCGACGGGTGAGATGGGCGTCATCGTCTTCGCCAAGGGCGAGTCGGTCGGCAAGGAGCTCCGCGTCCCCTGCGGCAGCCTCAGCCTCTCCGACCAGAATTCGACCGTGAACGACGTCAAGAACATCCAGGGCAAGGCAGTCCTCGACTGCACCGCCGAGGGCTACACGCTCAAGGGCGAGGTCTCGTTCGAGAACTGCCACTGATCGCGACGCCGCACGGTCACGGATCGACGATGTAGAACTGGCCCATCATCCCCATGTCCTCGTGCTCGAGGATGTGACAGTGGAACATGTAGGGGACCGCGGCGTCGGTCGTGCCCTCGAAGCGCAGCATGAGGCGGACGACCTGCCCGGGCGCGACCAGGACCGTATCCTTCCATCCGGCGAGCGCGACCGGTGGCGGCTGGCCGTCGATGTCGAGGATCTGGAAGTGCCGGTTGTGGATGTGGAGCGGGTGCATCATGAACGAGTCGTTGGACACGTCCCAGCGCTCGATCGAGCCGTTCGGGATGCGGAAGTTGATCGCCGCCGGCACGGCGTCACCGAGCGCCGTCATGCGGGCGCCGTTGATCGCCACCGAGGGGCCGGTCATCGACAGCACGATCGGACGCACGCGCACGGCCTGGTCGGCGGTCATCCGCTCGATCGGCGGCAACGCGGTCGGCGGCGCGAGCGACGTCGCCCGCGCCGCTCCGACCTCGAACGTCACGAGCTCGAAGGTCATCCGGTCGAGCGCGTCGGCGACGTTGGTGCCCATGACGCCGGTGAAGAGCTGGGAGAAGACCTCGCCCGAGTAGCTGGCGAGCGCCACGGTGGCGCCGGGGGCGTCGGCGCCGAAGTCGACGAGCACCTCGGCGCGCTCGCCCGGTGACAGGAGCACCCGCGTCGTCGTCACCGGCGCCGACAGGAGGCCGCCGTCGCCGGCGATCTGGACGAAGCTGCGCCCGTCGCTGAAGCCGAGGTTGTAGGCGCGCGCGTTCGAGCCGTTGAGCAGCCGCAGTCGAACCAGTCCGCGCGGCACGACGCCGCGGAGCTGACGCACGCCGTTGACCAGCATGATCGAGCCGCGCAACCCCGCCATCATGTCGTGCATCGCCAGCGCGTTGCCGGGCGAGTACGGGTGCGTGCCGTCGGCGGCGAGACGCCGATCCTGGATCACCAGCGGTAGATCGTCGACGCCGTAGGTCGACGGCAGCTCGACCGCCTGCGCCGCGTCCTCGACGAGGATCATGCCGGCGAGGCCCATGTAGACCTGGCGCCCGGTCTCGTGCATCTGGTGCGGGTGGTACCAGGCGGTCATCGCCGGCTGGACCACGTCGAACTCGCTCACCCACGTCGCGCCGGCCGCGATGGACTGGTACGGACCGCCGTCGCTCGCGGCGGGCACCTGGAGCCCGTGCCAGTGCAAGGTCGACGCCTCCCCGAGCGCGTTCTCGACCTCGAGCCGGACCCGCTCGCCGCGGCGGAAGCGCAGCGTCGGCCCGAGGACGTCGCCGTTGGCGCCGTAGGTGGCGGTCGGGAACCCGGTCACCCACTCGACGCTGCCGGACTGGAGCCGCAGGCGGAACACGCGCACGCCGCCCACCAGCTCGCCGTCGTCGAGCGGTGGCACCGGGAAGGCCGGCATGGGCGCGGCATCGACGTGATCCTGGCCGGTGGCGTCGTCACCGCACCCGACGAGCGGCGCGACGACCACGCCGGCGCCGGTGAGCTGGAGGAAGCGTCGACGGCTCGGGCGCGGGTCCATCAGCGCGCCACCGTAACGCGCGCGCGCGGCATGCGGGATGCGACACGGATCCGCAGGTGTGCGCCACGTCGCGCAGATCTTGCGGGACGCGCGCCGCCTTCGCGCACGAGGCGGGTCAGAACAGGAAGTCGGTGGTCAGGAACGAGGAGAGGCGACGGGTGACGATCTCGCCGACGAGGTCCTGGTTGGCGTCGGTGGCGGTGGTGGCGACGACGGTGCGGATCGAGAAGGCACGGAGCGCGTCGGAGACCGAGAGCGTGCCCTCGGCGGAGTCCTTGCGGCCGGTGAAGGGCCAGGCGTCGGGGCCGCGGCGGCACTGGCTGTTGAGGTTGATGCGGCAGACCGAGTTGACCAGGGCGTCGACGAGATGCGCGAGCTGGCGCGGGTCGGTGCCGAACAGCGAGATCTGCTGGCCGTACGGCGACGTCCGCATGAAGTGATCGATCTCGTCGAGCTCGCGGAAGGTGGTGACCGGGACGACGGGGCCGAACTGCTCCTCGGTGTAGAGGCGCGCCGCGGGCGAGACGGGGAAGACGACGGCGGGGCGGAAGAAGGTGCCGTGCGCCGCGCCGCCGGTGACGAGCTTCGCGCCGTGCGCGACCGCGTCGTCGACGAGGCCGCGCATGTAGGCGGGGCGGCCGGGCTCGGGCAGCGGCGTGAGCGTCACCTTCTCCCATGGCATGCCGGCGGGCAGCGCGTCGACGGCGCGGGCGAGGCGCGCGACGAAGTCGTCGGCGATGTCGGCGTGGGCGAAGATGAGCTTGAGCGCGGTGCAGCGCTGGCCGTTGAACGACAGCGCGCCCGAGACGCACTCCTTGACCGCCTGGTCGAGATCGGCCGACGGCAGGATCACCGCCGGGTTCTTCGACTCGAGGCCCGTGATCGAGCGCATGCGGTTGAGGCGCGGGTGCTGGCGCTTGAGGATGTTGGCGACGCGCGAGCTGCCGATGAACGCGAGGCAGTCGATGTCGCCGCTCTCCATGATCGGGCCGATCACCTGCGGTCCGTCGGCCTGGAAGATGTTGACGGCGCCGGCGGGGAAGGCGTCCCGGAACGCGGCGAGGAGCGGGAGGATCACGAGCTGGCCGAAGCGCGGCAGCTTGGAGACGATCGTGTTCCCCATGATCAGCGCGGGGATGAGCGTCGTGAAGGTCTCGTTCAGCGGGTAGTTGAACGGCCCCATGCACAGGACGACGCCGAGCGGCGAGCGCCGGATCTGGCCGACGAAGCCGCCGGTGACCGAGAAGCGCGCGGCGGTGCGGTCGAGCTCCTTGAGGGCCTCGATCGTGTCCTGGACGTAGACGACGGTGCGGTCGACCTCGGTCTCGCTGTCGGCGCGGGTCTTGCCGATCTCCCACATGAGGAGGCGCACGAGGTCCTCGCGCACGGCGCGCATCCCGGCGACGAACGTGGTCATGCGCTCGATGCGCTCGCCGACGCGCATCGTCGGCCACGCGCCGCGGCCCTGGCTCCACGCGGTCTTCGCGGCGGCCAGCGCCTCGAGCCCGGCGGCGCGATCGATCATCGCGACGCGGCCGAGCTCGACGGGCTCGGGGGCGGCGGCGCCGGGGCGCATCACGCAGACCGGCGAGCGCACGGGCGCGGTCTCGCCGGCCCAGGTGCGGATCTCGCCGCCGCACAGCCACTGGCGATCCCAGCGCGAGGCGTCGACGCGCGCGGCCTCGGGCAGGTGGTCGGCGTCGGGGAAGGTGATCGGCGTCATCGCGAGCGCTCCTTGGCGAGGATGGGGACGAGCAAGGCGCCGAGCAGGGCGCCGACGGCGACCGCGCCGCCGTGGCCGAAGCCGAGGTGGTACGCGTGGGTGATCGGGCAGTGCAGGTGCAAGAGGAAGCCGCCGGCGGCGCCACACGCCGCGCCGAGCCCGGCGCCGGCCGCGCGCGCGCCGACGGGGAGCGCGCCCCGCACGAGCAGCGCGCCGACGACGAACGGCAAGACCGCCGTGACCAGCCCGAGCGCGACGCAGCCGGCGGCGTAGCGCAGGTGGTTGGCGAGCGTCGGCGCGTAGACGAGCGAGAACGCGGTCGTCTCGGCGAACACGAGCCCGGCCGCCACGAAGCCGGCGGCGGCGACCGCGCCGACGATCCCGGCGAGGCGCCAGCGCGGCATCACGGCGCCGCGGCGCGGGACGAGCGCGAGCCACGTGCCGGCGCCGAAGCTCGCGACCCACGCCGCGCCGTAGGCGACGAGCCAGGAGGTCGGCAGCGCGTCGAGGTCGCGGCGCAGGCGCAGGAGCGCGACGAGCGCGCCGATGGCGCACGCCGCCGCCGCGGTGACGATCGCGACGTCGCGCCACGGGCGGCGGGGCGCGACCGGCTGCAGGTCGCGCAGCTCCGCGTCGAGCAGGTCGCCCATCGGCGGCACGTGCTCGTCGGCTTCGCCGGTCATGGCCCTCCCTCCGAGCCGGGGCGCGCGCCCAGCGCCTTGCGCAGGGCCTCGTAGCCGCGGTGGACGCGCACCTTCATGGCGCCGGGTGTCGTGCCCGCGATCTCGGCGGCCTCGACGATGGACTTGCCGCCGAGCTTGGTCAGCACCACGGCCTCGCGCTGCGCGGGCGGTAAGGTCTGGAGCGCGGCCAGGGTCGCCGCCGTGAGCTCGCGCGTGCCGTCGTCGCCGTCGCGCGTGCCGTCCGGTGCCCCGGTGATGTCGGCGGCGAGGTCGGGCGGCGCGCCGTCGTCGGCGACCTGCACGCGCGCGCGCTTCTTGCCGCGCACGTCGTCGAGGAACGTGCGGTGCGCGATCGCGAAGATCCACGGCACCGGGTCGGCGCCGCGCACGTACGCCGCGCGCGCGCGGTGCACCTTGAGGAAGGTCTGCTGCACGAGGTCCTCGGCGGCCGCGCGATCGCGCACCATGCGCAGGAGGTACCCGAGGAGCCGAGGCGCGAGCCGCGCGTACAGGCGGCGGAAGGCGTCGGCGTCACCGTCGCAGTAGCGCGCCATCAGCGCGATCTCCTCGCCGTCCATACCCGCGCCCGCGGCTCACCCCGAGGTGTGGTCCTCGAGCGTCGGCCGCAACGGCTCGACCGGCGTCTCGGTGAGCTGCGCGATCGCCGCCGGCAGATCGGCGACCTCGACCGACGCCGGCGTGTTGCGGCGGAGCATGAACGCACACGTGCCGCACGAGGTCACCACGGTGCCGCCGCCCTTGGCCGCGACCTCGGCGAGGCGGCGGCGCGCCATGGCGTCGGCCGTCGACGGCGCGGTCTTGGGCAGGAGCCCGCCGCCGCCACAGCACTCGGTGTCCTGGCGCGACCAGCCGAACTCGCGCACCGTCGCGATCTGCGCGAGCACGCGGCGCGGCGGCTCGAGCACGCCGGCGTAGCGCGCGAGGTAGCAGGGGTCGTGGTAGTAGACCGACTTCTTGGTCGACGGCGTGGGCAGTCGGCTCGCGTGCTGCACCATGAACTCGGCGAGCGAGAGCACCTCGGTGCCGACCGACACGCCCTCGCCGTCGTACTGCGAGCGGAGCGAGTAGAGGCACGCCGAGCAGTTGACGACGACGGTGCGGAAGCGGCGCAGCGCGGTCGCGACCTTGCCGGCGTGCCAGCGGAACAGATCGGTGAGCCCGGCGGCGAGGAGCGGATAGCCGGCACACGCGAGCCCGGCGTCGACGAGCTTCACGTGCTCGGCGCCGACGCGATCGAAGACGGCGAAGGCCGCCGCGATGTCGGCGGCGCCCTTGTCGACGCTGTCACAGCCCGGCCAGAACCCGACCTGGCCGCTCTCGGCGAAGCGCTCGGCGCCGAAGATCTCCTTCTCGTGGCGCGCGAGCCGCTCGTCGCGCGCGCGGAAGCGCTCCGCGTACCCGGTGAGCGCGGGGTGGGCGACGCCGCGCCGCTGGGCCTCGGCGCGACCGGCGAGGAGGACGAGCCCGGGCTCGTTGGCGTGATCGCAGTACACCGTGCAGTGGCGGCAGCCGGTGCAGCCCCACAGCGGATCGGCGGTCTCGGCCTTCCACGGCTCGACCCCGGCGCGCAGCTTGTTCAGGCGATCCATCTTGGCCTGCGGGATCAGCGTCTCGCGGCCAGTCGTGGTCGACACCGGACAGGCGTGCCGGCACATCTTCGGGCAGAAGGTGCAGTAGTCGAGCTGCTTGGCGACGTCGGCTGGAGTGAAGCGCTCGGACACCGCCGTCACTATACGCCCAGAACGCGTATGCTCCGCGGCATGCGACGCGCGATCTGGTTCCTGGGGATGGCCGCGGCCTGCGGCGGCGGCGGCGAGGACGGCGACGGCGTCACCCTGGTCGACGCGCCGCCCTCGCCCGTGACCTGGGACTACGGTCCGGGCGCCGCGATCGTGAGGGCCGCGGATTTCTCGCTGGTGACAAGCGTCGGCATCGTGCTGCACGGCGCGGGGGAGCCGTCGATCACCGGCTCGGGGTTCACGACCGGCACCGACAACGGCACGCTCGAGGTCGAGTGGACGGAGAACGCCAACACGATGCGGCTCTACTTCTACTTCGCGCGGGCGAACGGTCGCTGGCACGTGAGCCAGGTCCAGCACTGGGACGGCTCCGAGTCGCGCAACTGGGTGTACTACGCCGGTCCGCACTTCGACTCGGCGGTCGGCCAGCCGTTCACCGGCGACGTCGACCTCGCGCACGAGAGCGGCGACAACTCGGTGCACTTCCGCGGGTTGACGCTGACGGCGTTCGGGCGCGAGCTGCCCCCGCCCTGACCAGGCCGGAGAACAGGCCGAAGGTCAGGCCGGGCGCCAGCGCTGGACGCGCGCCGGTCCGTACATCATCTGCTGCGTGGGCTCGGCGAAGAACGAGTACGGGTGGCCGGGGACGATCTTCGAGACGTCGTCGAGGCGAGCGCGCTGCTCGGCCGAGAGCGCGAGCTCGAGTGCGGCGAGGTTCTGCTGGAGCTGGTCGGCGGAGCGCGCGCCGATGATCGTCGAGGTCACGCCGGGGCGGCCGGCGAGCCAGGCGAGCGCGACCTGGGCGACCGGACGATCGACCTCGCGCGCGACCGCCTGCGCGACGTCGAGGATCTCGTAGTTGCGCGCGGTCATGCGATCGAACGCCGGGTTGCCGCTGCCGCGATGCTTCGCGAGCCGGCCCTCGCCGCCGCCGTCCCGGGGGTACTTGCCGGCGAGGAAGCCGCCCGCGAGCGGGCTCCACGGCGTGATCGCCATGCCGAGCTCCTGCGACGCGGGCACGAACTCGCGCTCGATGCCGCGCTCGACGAGCGAGTACTCGAGCTGGAGCGCGATCACCGGCTCGAGGCCGCGCAGCTCGGCGAGCGTCTGGGCGCGCGCCGCGTACCACGCGGGCACGTCGGAGAAGCCGACGTAGCGGACCTTGCCGTCGCGGACGAGGTCGTCGAGCGTGCGCATCAGCTCCTCGACCGGCGTCACCATGTCCCAGCAGTGCAGCCAGTAGAGATCGAGGTGATCGGTGCGCAGGCGGCGCAGCGACGCCTCGACGGCGCGGCGCACCAGCTTGCGCCCGTTGCCGCCGCCGTTGGGGTTGCCCTTGTCGAGGTTGAACGTGAACTTGGTGGCGAGGACGACGCGATCGCGCAGGTCGCGGTCGGCGATGAACGCGCCGACCAACTCCTCGCTCTGGCCGCCGGTGTAGATGTCGGCGGTGTCGACGAAGTTGCCGCCGGCGTCGACGTAGGCGTCGAACACGGCGCGCGCCGCGCCCTCGTCGGCGCCCCACCCCCACGCCGTGCCGAACGTCATCGTGCCCAGGCACATCGGCGACACGCGCAGCCCGCTCTTGCCGAGCGTGACGTAGTCGGTGAGCTTCATGAGGCGGAAGGTATCGCGACCTCCGGCCGCCTGCAGCGCGCCGTCGGCACCTCCGTCGTGTCGACCGGCACCCGGTCCCCGTCGACCGTGGTCGCGGCCGTGACGAGCATGGCCTCTTCGAACGCGGCCCGCATGCGCGCGACGTCGGGGAAGCGCCGCGACGGCGACGAGGCCAGGGCGGTGGTCACGACCGCGTCGAGCGCCTCGCTGATCTCGTGGCCGTCGTCGCGCGCCGTCGACGGACGCGGGATGCGCCCGAACGTCTGCCGGTGGACGACATCGAGGAGCTCGGTGCCGGGGAACGGCGGGCGCCCCGTGAGCATCGCGAAGAGCAGCACGCCGAGCGCGTACACGTCGGTCGCGGGCGACACGTCACCGCCCTCGACCAGCTCGGGCGCGACGTAGCCCGGCGTCCCGAACACCTCGCCGCGCGCGACCGCGCCGACCCCGTCGACGTGCGCGGCGCCGAGATCGAGGAGCCGCACGCGCTCGCCGCCAACGTACGGGCAGAGCATCACGTTCTCCGGCTTGAGATCGGCGTGGATCACCCCGCGCGCGTGGAGCGTCTCGACCGCCGCGAGTAGCTGCCTCATCACCGGCTCGACGCGGTCGAGCGGGAGCGGCCCCGTCGCGGCGAGGGCGTCGGCAAGGGTGTGGCCGTCGAGCCACTCCAGCGCCAGCGTCGGGCGTCCCAGCCAGAGCCCGTGCTCGATGAGCGACACGATCGCCGGGCTGTCCGCGACGCGCAGCGCCCTGGCCTCGTGCACCATGTAGTCGAGGTAACGACGCTCCGCGCCGGCCGGCGGCAGGAACACCTTGAGCGCGACGGGTCGGTGATCGCTGCGACGGCGTCCGACATGAATCCGCGCCATCCCACCCGTGGCAACGACTTCTCCGACCCGATAGCGACGGTGCACACGGAAGTCCGGTGCAGTCGCCGTGCCGCGCGCCAGCGGGCTCACCGGGCTACGAGCGCCTCTCGGGTGAGCGCGTGCGCGCAGCGCGCTCACCCGACACGGCGCGCCGCACGCGGTCAGCCGCCGAGGGCGCCCGGGTTCATGATCCCGTCGGGATCGAGGGCGCCGCGCAGCGCGCGCAGGTACGGATCGAGCTCCTTGGCGCGCGCCCCGAGCAGCCAGCCGCCGGCGGCGCGGGCGGCGACCTCGGCGGCCTCGCGCAGGCCGGGCTGGTCCGGGAACGTGAAGAAGAGGACCGCGCCCGACGTGTCGAAGCGGGAGACGTGCGCGCGAGCGCTGGCGCCGGCGGCGGTCACGGCGCCGCGCACGGCGTGATACGCGCCGCGCAGCTTCGATGGCGTGGCGGTGACCTGGAGCGTGGGCGCCGGCCCCGGCCACGGCTCGGCGGAGTGGCGGCGCTTCCACCACGTCTCGGCGAGGGCGAGCGGCCCCTCGCGGCCACCCTCGGCGCGCACCGCGCTGGCGATGAGATCGCGATCGCACGCCGCGAGATCGGTGGGGCCAGCCGTGGCGGCGACGATCACGGCCTCGTCACCCGACGCGGTGCCCGGGCCGAACCAGTGCTCGGCCTCGGCGGCGTCGAGGATGCGGAGGCCGGCGGGCGCGGCCTCCTCGCGGAGCGCGAGGTACGTCGCCGCGAGCGCGGCGTCCATGGTCGGCGCGACGAACGACGCGAGGAAGCGGGCCTCGGGGCGGCGGTGGATGCGCAGGACGACGCTGGTGATGAAGCCGAGCGTGCCCTCGCTGCCGCACAGCGCGCGAGCGAGATCCGGCCCGGTCGCGCGGCGCGGCGCGAGGCGCGTGTGGATCGTGCGGCCGTCGGCCAGCACCGCGGAGAGGCCGACCACGGCGTCCTCGAGGAAGCCGTGGCGCGCCGACGACTTGCCGGGCGTGCGCACGGCGACGAGCCCGCCGATCGTCGAGCCGAGGATCGACGGCGGGTAGTCGCCCATCGAGAGGCCGCGCGGCGAGAGCACCTTCTCGAGGCCGAGGCCGGTGATGCCGGCCTGCACGTGGCACAGGAGCGAGGTCTCGTCGAGGTGGATGACCTGATCGAGGCGGCTGGTCGCGACCAGGACGCGCGGGCGCTCGACGCCGCGCACCCGCGGCGCGCGCGAGCCCGAGCCGACCGGGACGATGACGCCGCCGTGACGGCCGGCGACGCGCACGATCTCGGCGACCTCGGCGGCGGCGCCCGGCGAGACCCGCCACCCGCCACCGGCGTCGGCGCGCACGTGCTCGGCGCCGACGGCGCGCTCCAGCTCGGCGACGAGCGCGGCGTGCGCGCTCACGGCTCGCCTCCCGCCGGGCTCGCGGCCGGCAGCCCGAGGCCGAGCTTGCCCGGGTTCATGATGTCGTCGGGATCGAGGGTGCGCTTGAGGCCCTGGAGCAGCGTCATCGCCTCGCGGTGCTCGCCGAACATGTACGGCGCCTTGAGCAGGCCGACGCCGTGGTGATGGCTGATCGTGCCGCCGACGCGCGTCGCCGCCTCGAGGCCATCGCGCCAGATCGCGTCGTAGAGGCGCTCGCTCCCGGCGCGGTCCTCGGCGTGGCCGGCGAAGGTGAAGTAGATCGAGCAGCCCTCGGCGTAGGCGTGGGAGAAGTGCGCCATCACGACGGCGTGGCGCCCGATCGCCTCGCGCACCGAGTGATAGAGATCGATGAGCTGCTCCCAGCTCGACGCGACCTCCATCGTGTCGACGAACGCGCCGTCGCGGAAGACCGGCGACATCTTGTAGCTGACCGCGTAGCGGTGCGCGAGCCACGCCCGCCCCGGCTCCTCGCCCATGTCCTTCGCGCCCGCGCGCTCGAGCTCGGCGAAGACGAGCGCCGCCTCGACCTCGGTGCGGATGCGCGCGCCCTCGAGGCCGATGATCATCTTGCAGCCCTTGCGCGCGATCTTCTCGGCGACCGCGCCGACCAGGCCGTTGACCGCGCGCGGGCGCGAGAGCACGGCGCCGAGCGCGTCCTTGCGCAGGCTGCGCGAGCCGCGGCGGCCCAGCGCGAGGAGCCGGCGCAGCGGGCCGTCGTCCTCGGGCTCGGGGGCGCCCGGCAGGATCGGCAGCGCACCCTCGCCGGGCAGGGGCGTGGGCGCGTACGCGTGCGCGCGCTCGTTGCGGTCGTGGCCACCGGTCTTCATGCTGTTGAGGAACGTGTCGAGCTCGTCGTAGAGCCGCACGACCGCGGGCCGGAGGCCGCGCTGCATGACGCGGCGGATCGCCTCCACGCCGGCCGCGACGCTGCCGACCTCGAAGCCGCGGAAGACGCGGAGCTGGGGCGCGGGCGAGAGGCGCAGGCGCGCCGACGTGATGATGCCGAGCGTGCCCTCGCTGCCGACCACCAGCTGCGTCCAGTTGGGGCCGCCGAGCGCGCGCGACGGTCCGTCGGTGTCGATGATCTCGCCGGTGCCGGTGACGACGGTGAGGCCGGCGACGCGATCCTCGACCTTGCCGTACTTGGTCGAGAGCTGGCCGGCGGCGCGCGTGGCGAGCCAGCCGCCGACCGTCGAGCAGTAGATCGACGACGGGAAGTTGCCGAAGGTGAAGCCGCGCCGCTGCAGATCGCGCTCGAAGCGCTCGCCGGACAGGCCCGCCTCGACGTCGGCGACGAGCTCGTCGCCCCGCACGGCGCGGAGCTGCTGCATGCGCTTGAGGTCGATCGTGATGCCGCCGCGCACGGGCACGACGCCGCCGCACACGCCGGAGCCGCCGCCGTAGGGAATGACCGGCACGCGCATCGCGCGCGCGGCGCGGACGATCGTCGAGACCTCGCGCGCGCTCTCCGGCCACACCACCGCGTACGGCAGGTGCGCGGCTGGCTCGCCATCGCGGCGCGCGAAGAGCAAGCGCGGCCACATGTCGCGCGCGTAGGTGTCGAGGTCGACCGGCCGGAGCGACACGCGGCGCGGTCCGACGATCGCCTCGAGCTCCTTGCGGATGCGATCGGGGTCGACGGCGAGGGTCATCTCGCGGCGATGCTACGATGTTCGCGTGCGTCTGTCGCTCGGACTGGTCGCGATCGCAGCCGCGTGCGGCTGCGGCAACGACGGGATCGCCGGACGTCCCGCCGCGCGCCCGCCGGCGCCGACCCCCGAGGCGGCCTCGGTGAACCGCGGCATCGTCGCGCACCGCGGCGCCTCCGCCGAAGCTCCGGAGAACACGCTGGCGGCGCTCGCGCGCGCGTGGCAGCTCGGCGCCGAGTCGTGCGAGATCGACGTGCGCGTCACCCACGACGGCCACGTCGTCCTCGTCCACGACGAGACCCTGGCGCGCACCAGCGGCGGGACGTCCTCGCTGGTGGTGGCGGAGGCGACGCTCGCCGAGCTGCGCGCGGTCGACGTCGGCGCCTGGAAGCACGCGCGCTACCGCGGCGAGCGCGTCCCGACCCTCGGCGAGGCGCTCGACGCCACGCCGCCCGGGCGGATGCTCTTCGTCGAGGTGAAGACCGGCGCCGCCGACGCCGCGATCGTCGCCCGCGCCGTGCTCGCCGCCGATCCGCGGCGGCGCGGTGCGACCCTCGCGCTCCAGGCCTACGACGCCGACACGCTGGCGGCGGTCGCGGCACGCTTGCCCGGCGTCGACGCGTACTGGACCGTCGACGCGCCGGCCGACGCCGACGGCCGCCCCCTGCCCTACCCCGCCGAGGTGGTCCGCGCCGCGGTCGACCGGGGCTTCGCCGGGCTCGCCGTCGATCAGCGCGGCGCCGACGACGCCTTCGTCGCCGCCGTGGCCGCGGCGGGCTTGCGTCTCGACGTGTGGACGGTGAACGATGCGGATGGGATCCAGGCCTGGCGCCGGCGAGGGGCGCGCTGGATCGAGACCGATCACCCCGAGCTCGCACGTCAGGAGCAGGAGTAACCATGCCCGAGGTCCTGCAGGTCATCACCGCGCACCGGAAGGAGCTGGGTCCCGGCATGCGCGTCGCGCGCGTGCTGCCGCAGATCGAGCGCCGGAGCGTCGGACCGTTCGTCTTCGTCGATCACTTCGGCCCCGTCGACTTCGCCCCCGGCCAGGGCATGGACGTCGGGCCCCACCCGCACATCGGGCTGGCCACGGTCACCTGGCTCTTCGACGGCGAGGTCACGCACCGCGACAGCCTCGGCTTCATCCAGGTCATCCGCCCGGGCGAGGTCAACTGGATGACGGCCGGGCGCGGGATCGTGCACTCGGAGCGCAGCGGCGACGACGTGCGCGCCGCCGGCGGACGTGCCCACGGGCTGCAGCTCTGGGTCGCGCTGCCGCTCGAGGCCGAGGACACCGAGCCGGCGTTCGCGCACTACGGCTCGTCGCGCATCCCCGCGGTGAGCGTCGGCGGCGTCACCGTGAACGTCGTCGCGGGCGAGGCGTTCGGCGTCGCGTCGCCGGTGGTGACGCACTCGCCGCTGCTCTACGCGATCGCCACGATGGCGCCGGGCGCGCGGCTCACGATCCCGGCGGTGCACGCCGAGCGCGCGATCTACGTCGTGAACGGCGAGGTCATGGTGGGCGGCGAGACGTACGATCGTCACCACATGGTGATCCTCGGCGAGGGCGACGTGACGCTCTCGGCGGCGTACCCCGCGCACCTCGCGATCCTCGGCGGCCCGCCGCTGGACGCGCCCCGCCACCTCCTGTGGAACTTCGTCGCCAGCGACAAGGCGCGGCTCTTCCAGGCCCGCGACCGGTGGAAGGCCGGGGCCTTCCCGCTCATCCCCGGCGACAGCGACGAGCTCGTCCCGTTCCCGGACTGACGCGGTTTGGCGTAAGTTCCGCGCCATGAGCGCGCGCTTCTCCGCCACCTCGATCCGCACCGTCGCCGTCCTCGGCGCGGGTACCATGGGCCACGGGATCGCGCACGTCGCGGCGCTCGCCGGCCACGACGTCCGGCTCTACGACGTGACCCAGGAGCTCGCCGACGGCGGCCGCGCCAAGATCGTCGCGTCGCTCGACAAGGGCGTGTCGCTGGGCAAGGTCACGAGCGACGCGCGCGACGGCGCCGCCGCCCGCATCACCGCGACCGGCGACCTGGCCGGCGCATGTACGGGCGCCGATCTCGTCGTCGAGGCCGTCCCCGAGAAGCTCGACCTCAAGCGCGACCTGTTCGCCGCGGTCGACCGCGCCGCGCCGGCCACCGCGCTCTACGCGACCAACACGTCGAGCCTGCCGGTCGCCCGGATCGCCGGCGCCGTCGCCGATCCGTCGCGTTTGATCGGCATGCACTTCTTCAACCCGGTGCACCTGATGAAGCTGCTCGAGGTCGTGCACCACGGCGCGAGCGACCCGACCGCCGTCACCGCCGCGGTCGCGCTGGGCGAGGCGTGGGGCAAGACCGCGATCGTCGTGAAGGACAGCCCGGGGTTCGCGTCGAGCCGGCTCGGCCTCACCCTCGGCCTCGAGGCGATCCGCATGGTCGAGGAGGGCGTCGCGTCGGCCGCCGACATCGACACCGCGATGAAGCTCGGCTACGGCCACCCGATGGGCCCGCTCGAGCTCACCGACCTCGTCGGCCTCGACGTGCGCCTCGGCATCGCCGACTACCTCTCCGACGCGCTCGGCCCGACGTTCGAGCCACCCGAGCTGCTCCGCAAGAAGGTCGCCGACGGCAAGCTCGGCAAGAAGTCGGGCGAGGGCTTCTACGTCTGGGTGGACGGCAAGAAGACCTGACCCGTCGTCCGCGTCGCCCGCCGGGTCACCATTCGCCGACGTTGGCCATCGACGTCCACGGCTCGGCCGGCGGCAGCGCCGCGCCGCGCTGCAGCAGCTCGACGGAGATGAGATCGGGCGAGCGCACGAACGCCATGCGACCGTCGCGTGGCGGTCGGCTGATCGGATACCCCAGGTCGACGAGGCGCTGACACGCGGCGTAGATGTCCTCGACCTCGTAGGCGACGTGCCCGAAGTTGCGGCCGCCGGTGTACGGCGCCTGCTGATCCCAGTTGTACGTGAGCTCGAGCTGCGGCGAGTCGCCTTCCTCCAT
>ERZ761602.1396-NODE-1396-length-44030-cov-9.787379_pt1 | contig 44030 bp, 32 predicted proteins | sample MGYA00512165_ERZ761602 | MGnify/ENA primary metagenome ERZ761602 (study PRJEB28899, sample SAMN02445085) | bioreactor sludge metagenome | biome: EBPR sludge; isolation source: Thorneside wastewater treatment plant | place: Australia: Brisbane, Thorneside...
GAGGGGGAGGGGGCCGGCGAGGCCCCAGCCCCACCCGCTGTCTCTGGATAACGGCCCTCGGCGCCCCCTAGGGTTGACAACACGCGGGGATCGGGCCACTCCCGGACATGATCCTCGCCCTGCTCGCCCTGGCCTGCTCCGACACCACCTTCAGCAAGGGTGTCGAGACCAACTCGGCCTCGCCGGACATCGAGGTCTCGCCCTCCTCGCTGGACCTGGGCGCCGTGCCCCTCTCGCAGACGGCCGAGGCCAGCTTCACCGTCTCCAACGTCGGCGACGCCGCGCTCTTCCTGGAGGGCGTCGAGCTCGACCAGGTGGCCGCCGCCTTCGAGCTGGTCGACTTCGACGGCGGCCAGAGCCTCGCCCCCGGGGCCAGCCTGGAGGTCCAGGTGCGCTACCTGCCCTGGTCCGACGCCGACACCGCCCAGGCCCTGATCCGCAGCGACGATCCCGACGAGCGCGAGCTGGCCGTCGGGCTCAGCGGCCGGGCGGCCCGCCCCCGACTCCAGGTCGAGCCCAACCCGGTCGACTTCGGGTCGGTCGAGCTCTGCGCGCAGGACAGCACCGAGCTGGTGCTCCGCAACGTCGGCGAGGACGTGCTGGTGCTCGACCAGTCCTTGCTGGTCGGGGACCCCTACCGGCTGGATCCCGAGCTGCCGACGCCGCTCTCGCTGGCGCCCGGCGAGTCCACCTCGACCACGCTGCGCTTCGCCCCGGCCGAGACGGGCGCCAACAGCGGCGAGCTCTGGATCGCCCACAACGAGGCCTCGGGCTCGACCCGGGTCGCCATCGAGGGGCGCGGCGTGGTCGACGGGCTGGAGGTGGCCACGGACTACTTCCGGCAGCCCGACGGCCCCTGGGAGAAGGCCGACCTGGTCTTCTTCGTCGACCGCTCCTGCTCGATGAAGGACGACGAGGCCAATATGCGGGCCAACCTGGGGCTGCTGGTCGAGGACCTCAGCGCGGCGGGCACCGACTGGCAGGCCATGGTCACCGTCGACGACAACGGCTGCCACACCGGCAGCTTCTTCGACGAGGGCACCGCGGATCTCGGCGACGCCTTCGGCGAGGCCCTGGCCAGCGCGCCGGGGACCTTCACCGAGGCGGGCCTGACCATCCTGGCCAACGGCATCGAGCGCGCCGTCGGAGGAGGCTGCAACGACGGCTTCTTGCGCTCGGACGCCAAGACGATCGCCGTGGCCATCTCCGACGAGCCCGAGCAGTCCCCCAAGAGCTGGGAGCACTACGTCGAGCGTATCCAGGGCGTGGCCCCGTCGGCGGCCATCGTGGCCATCGTCGGCGACCTGCCCGACGGCTGCGCGACCGCCTACCCGGGCACCGGCTACGTCGAGGCGGCCCTGGCCAGCGGGGGCACCGCGCTGAGCATCTGCTCGGGCGACTGGGGCCGGTACTTCGCCAGCATCGGCGGCCTCGTCCACGGGGAGGCCGGGCAGCGCTTCCTGCTTAGCGGGCAGCCCGAGCCGACCTCCATCCAGGTCGACGTCGACGGCGAGATCTGGACCGACTGGGTCTACGAGGAGGCCACCAACGAGGTCGTCCTCGGCAGCCGCCCCGAGCCCCTGGCGCTGATCACCGTCCGCTACGACCTGGGCCGCAGCTGCCCGGAGTAGGCCACGGGCGAGCGCTCACCAGCGCAGGATGAGCGCCACGCCCTCGTGGTCGTCCAGGCCCTCCTCCTGGAAAACCACCGTGCCGCCCTTGGCGATCACCAGCTCGATCAGCTCGTCCACGACATCGTCGATCACGCCGGGGGCGGTCGGATCTTCGACCCGGGTCAGCCGCGAGCCGCTCTCGTCCAGGACTCCTGCGGCGTTCAGGGTCGGGTCGACCAGCAGCAGGTGCCCTCGGCCCTCGGCGGCGGCCCGCCAGACCTGCTCCAGTCCGGAGACGGCCTTGTCGTTGCCGACAGCCTGCCCGAGCTGGTCCAGGACCTCCTGCCGTCGGGTGGCCAGCCCCTCCTGGGCCACCTCCCAGGCCAGCCGACCCAGCTCCTGGACCGAGCGCTTGTCGTAGCTGCCCGAGACCGTGCCCAGCAGCTTGTCCCCGACGCTGCCGACCTCGGCGAAGAGGGAGAGGTAGCGGTCGACGCCGACGACCACCAGGGGCAGATCATCCTCCTTGTCGAGCGCCACCAGGGCGGCGTCCACGTCGCGGAAGAACTGCTTGTGCAGGTCGTCGCGCAGCCGGCCGACGTTGACGCCCGCGGTCTCGGTGATCTTGCCGCCGCCCCCGGGGCCGCGGAAGACCATCGGGAAGCCGTCGCCGATGTGCTCGCTCAGGTCGGAGAGCACGGCCTCGTACAGGCGGGTGGGCTTCTCGGAGAGGACCAGCACCCGGTAGCGGGGGCTGCGGTTGAAGGCGAAGACGACATCCCGGGTGGCGTAGCTGTGGTCGACCACCACCCGCGGCTTGACCGCGTAGGGCAGGTGGACCACCTGGGAGTGGCCCTCGCTGGCGAAGATCGCGAGGCCGTCGAGGGTGTGGGCCCAGTCCATCTCTTCGACCAGCTCCTCCACCTCGGCCAGGATCTGCGCGACTTCGCGCTTGCCGAGCTCGTCTTGCAGCCGCTCGGCGGCCTCGCGCAGGAGGTTCCGGCAGACGATCGGATCGGCCTGGTTCTCGGGAGAGGTCCGGTGCGTGGGCAGAAGGATGCTGAGCATCGGGTAGCCCTCGTGGGCCTGCAGGGCGAGGAGATCAGCACGCTTCATGGGACACATCCTTTTGTGAGCTGGACAATGTCATAGGCACCGCGGGCCCCTTCGGGAAGCATGCGCGCCTCCTTCGGACGGGCTAGGCGCTCGCCATGCTCGCCCGCACCCTCCTCCTCTCGCTCGCCCTCACGCTGGGCCTCGCCCTCAGCCCCGGTCTCTGCTCCACCGCCACGGCGGCGCCGACCCGGCGCGGCAAGGAGCTGACCGTCCAGCAGCAGTACGATCTGGGCCTGAAGTACCTGCAGCGCGGCAACCACGCCAAGGCGCTGGAGACCTTCAACCGCATCCGCAACTACCACCGCGACGATCCGCTGGCGATCAAGGCCGAGCTGGCGGTGGCCGATGTGCACTTCCGCAAGAGCGACTGGGATCTGGCCCGGCTCGCCTACGAAGACTTCATGCGGATGCACCCCCGGCACCCCGACATCGACCACGTCGTCTACCGCATCGGCATGAGCCTCTACCGCAAGGCCCCCCGGCTGGCCGCGCGCGACCAGACCTGGACCCGCCAGGCGGTCAACACCTGGGCCGGCTTCGAGGCGCGCTTCCCCGAGAGCGAGCACCGGGTCGAGGTCGCCGAGCGCTACCAGGAGTCTCGGGAGCGGCTGGCTCGGAAGGAGCTGCTGATCGCCCGCTTCTACCTGCGGCGCGAGGCCTGGACCGCGGTCAGCGGGCGGGCCAACGGGCTGGTCAAGGGCTGGCCCGAGAGCGCCTCCACCCCCGAAGCCTGGGGCCTGCTGGCGGTCGCCGGCGCCCACCAGGGCGACCAGGGCCAGGTGGACGCCGCCTTGGAGCAGGTGGGGAAGACCGACCCCGCGCGCGCCGAGCGCCTGCGCCCGCGCACCCAGAAGGCCCTCAGCGAGGCCGAGTAGTCAGCTGAGTCACTGAGGCGCAGAGGCACAGAGGCGCTGGGTCGCTGAGGCGCCGGGGTGCTCAGGGCTGCCGGTCCTTCTTGGTCAGGAAGCCGCGGGCGGAGAGGCCCAGGTCGACGCTCCAGACATCGGTCGGGTTGTTGACCGCGTAGATGGTCCGCGACACGCCGACGCTGGTCGTCACGGCGTTCCCGGTGCGGACCAGGGCCTTCAGCCCCGCCTGTGCCGACATGAAGGTCAGCGCCGAGAGGCGATCCCGGTCGAGCACGATCGAGGTGTCGGCCAGCATCTCCTCGATGTCCACCCCTTCGGGTCGGCTGATCCAGGCGGCCGTCGGGCCGATTGCCACCGCCCGCGAGGGGGCCAGGAAGAGCTCTCCCTCGGCCCAGAACTCCGCGCCGGGGGCGTCGACCGCGTCGTAGCTGCGATTCTTGGAGCGGTAACGCCCTCCTCCCTCCAGGAAGGCGCTCCAGTAGCCGTTCCCCAGCCCTCCGGTCCGGCCGAACGAGGCGAAGCCCCCGACGTCCATCGTGCCCTCTCCCCGGTTGGTCAGGCGCTGCCGGGTCGAGGCGGTCAGCTGCCCCAGCCGGAGCTCGGTGCCAATCGCCGCCGAGAGCGGCGCGCCCACCAGCTGGTCGAGCCACTGGCCCTTCAGCCGGGCGCGAATGATGCCCACGCCGGAGGTCGGCTCGCAGGCCTTCAGCCCCAGCGCGTCGCAGGGGAAATCCGACGGCCGGTTGTTGCGCACCGACTGCCAGGGCAGGACCAGCTCGCCCTCCAGCCGGGGAAGCAGGCCCAGGCTGGCGATGGCCTTGACCCCGAAGGTCTGCATCCCGTCGGAGACCTGCAGCACATCGTCGGCGCCGCTGCCGCTGGAGAGCGCGAGGTGATCGAAGCGCTGGGCCTCGACCCCCAGGTAGAGGGTGTGGTCGCCGGGGGAGAGGGACCAGGGCCCGCTGCCGGCCTGGGCGAGGGGAGAGGCGAGCAGGGCAGCGATCAGCAGGGTCATCCGGACTCCAGCAGGGTGGGAAGGGGGAGTCTACCTCCGCTGAGCGCTCCAGCTAAGGCTTCCTTCCTTCCCCCGGCTGCTGTAGGTGCCCATCATCCCGGTGCCGCGCACGACGCCGCTGAAGGACAGGCCGCTGCCCCCCTCCTCCGCGAAGCTCAGGCGGTTCGAAGCGGCGCTGATCGACCCCGAGATGCGCGAGACCCGCTCCGAGGCCCCCTGGGTGATGGTCACGACCCCGGAGATCCGCTCGCCGTCCTGGCTGGTGATCTGCACCGTCAGGGGCAGGTTGTTGGCGGTGCCGGACCAGGTCCCGACGATGGCCGGTGGGGGAGGGGGCGCCTCGGCGGCCGGCTCGAGCTCGGCGACGGGCTCCTCTGCGGAGGGCTCTTCAGCGGCGGGCTCTTCAGCGGCGGGCTCTTCAGCGGCGGGCTCTTCAGCGGCGGGCTCCTCTGCGGCGGGCTCCTCAGCGGTGGGCTCCTCCACAGAAGGCTGCTCTACGACGGGAGGCGGCGCCGCGACCGGCTCCTTGACGACCGGCTCCACAACCGGCGGCTCCTTGACGACCGGCTCCACAACCGGCTCCTCTACGACCGGCTCCTCTACGACCGGCGCCGGGGCCGCCGCAGCCGCCGCGAGGGGCTCGGGCTGGGGCGAGGGCCCGTTGCTGGGAGCTGCCGTGTTGGGAGCTGCCGTACCAGGGACGGCGCCGCTGAGCGCGGGCGTCAGGGCCGACGAGGCCGCTACGGGCTCGGCCGGTTCGGGCTGCATCATCCACCACAAGCCGGACACCCCCAGCCCGGCCGCCAGCGCCAGCCCGGCCAGCGTCGGCACCGAGAGCCCGCGCTTGCGAGGGGGAGGCTCGTGCTCGTCGGACTCCTCGTCGACCTCGGAGTCTGCTTGGGTCTGGGCCCCGGGACCGGCGACCCCGATGCTCATCCGAGAGGTCTCCTCGGTCTGGCGCGCCGGCGAGAAGGCCGCCGGGTCGAAGGCGGGCAGGTCGGTCGGATCGGCCACCAGCGTCGCGCCGGAGCCCAGCGGCATCAGGGGCGCGGGGGCCTGGGCCTGCTCGACGGTCGGGGTCGGGAGCGGCTCGGGCGAGGTGCGGACGGCGGAGGAGTCGGGCGAGAGCCGGGTCGACTCGGGGCGCTGCAAGCCCTCGGGGATCGCCTCGGCCTCCAGCTTGGAGACCAGGGCGCGCAGGACCGGCTGGTCGGCGAAGAGCGCGTCCGCCAGGGCGTGGCAGTCCGGAAAGCGGTCCTCCATCTCGACGGCCAGGCAGCGGTGGACGGCCTGGGCGAGGTGGGCCGGCACACCGGGCTGAAGCTCGCGCAGGGGGCTGAGCTGCCCCTCGATGGTGGCCTTCAGGGTCTTGTAGGTCGTGTCCTGGGCGAAGGGCCGGCTGCCCGAGAGCATCTCGTACAGCAGCGCGCCCAGGGCGAAGATGTCGGCCCGGTGGTCGATCTGGCTGCTGTCTTCGATCTGCTCGGGGGCCATGTAGCCGGGGGTGCCCATCGTCACCCCGGCCTGGGTCTCGCCCTCGCGCAAGCCACCCGAGGCGATCTTGGCGATGCCGAAGTCGCTGACCTTGGGCAGCCAGCGGTCGCCCTGGCGGGTCAGCAGGATGTTGGCGGGCTTGAGATCGCGGTGCAGGACGCCCAGGTCATGGGCCGTCGCGACCGCCGAGAGGATGCCGGCGAACATCGGCAAGGCGACGTCCAGCGGCAGCGCGCCCTGCTCGACCAGCAGCTCCTGGAGCTGCGTGCCGGCCACGTACTCCATCACCAGGCAGGGCATGCCCTGGTGCTCGACCACGTCGGTGACTCGAACCAGGTTCGGGTGGTGGAGCTGGGCCTGGATCCGGCCCTCCAACAGCAAGCGGTCGGCCAGCGCCGGCTTGAGCAGGTGCAGGATCTTCAGCGCGTGGGTGCTGCCCAGCCGGGTGTGGCGCACCTTGTAGACACGCGCGATCCCGCCCTCGCCCAGCAGGCTCTCGATGCGAAAACGCTCCGCGATCAGGTCACCGGCGTGCAGTTCGCTCACAAGTGCAGGGCTCCGAACGGGAGTAGCGAGGAGGCGGCGCTCACCATGTTGGCCCGAAGGAGAATCCGGGTCAATCGCCTGCCCCTGCGATAACCGGCCGCGATGCAGGAGCGTGCCCCATGACCTTCACCCGACGCCACGCGCTGATGTTGGGGGTGGGGGCCTTCGCCTCGGCCTGCGGCGCACGTCGGATCGAGGGGCCCCTGGTGCGCTCCTCGCCCTGGCGCGTCCGGCCGAGCTCGGTGTCCCTGGCCCCGACCGTGCTGCTCCAGCCCGAGCAGATCCTGATCGCCCCCGACGGCATCGCCGTCTCTTCGCGCGATGCGGGGGTGGAGCTGCTGCAGACCCCGCAGACGCTGGACCCCGTGGCGCAGCGAGCCATCCTGGACGTGTTCTACGCCAACCACCTCGTCGGCAAGCTCTGGCACTCGGGCGGCTACGACTACCTGGTGGACACTGGAAACCAGGTCCGATCGATCGCCCTGACCTTCAGCCAGCAGGCCCTCTACGCCTCGCAGGCCCAGCGGTGGGCCGACACCACCTTCGGCGAGCTGTTGACGGCGGCGGGCCTGAGCTGGCACCCCCTGGATCGCTCCATCGCCCAGGCGCTCCGCCCCCCCCAGCGCAGCATGCTCCGCGGCTCTCAGCCCCTGGACGGCGAGGACAACCAGAACCTCCCCGACTACACGCTCAGCCCCCAGCCGCTCGACCCCGCGCTCCTGCCCGCCGAGCTGCCGGCCGACCCCATCCTCCAGCCGATCATCGTCCACTACTACGCCCACAACGGGGGCTGGTTCGTCGGCCAGTCCCGCGGCTGCGCGGCCGGCGCCCGCTTGCGGCTGCTCTGGGTGCTTCACGACCGGACCAGCGGCGAGGTGCTCGGCTGGAGCGACTGTGCGGCCCGCTATGTCGAGCCCTACTTCTACACGCCCAACGACAGCCAGCTCCAGGACTACCTGCTCCAGGCAGAAGAAAAGGCGCGCTCCAGCCTGGAACGCGCCTTCCTCGCCTGAGGGTCCGGACTCCCGCGCCCCCAAACCGATGTGCCGGGTGGGGGCGCGAGCCGTCCGGGACGCTCAGCCCTGCTCGGGGTTCGGACGCTCGTCGATCTTGACGCCGCGGGCGTGCACGGTGACGCAGCGGCCGCCGAAGAAGGGCATGCCGAAGGGGGAGAAGCCGGTGGTGTGCGACTCGGCCCGGATGTCGAGCACGTGCGAGGCGTCGGGGATCTTGTCCAGCGCGTGGTAGAGCGCGCGCTTCTCTTCCTTGGTGGGGCCGCCGATCGGCAGCGCCGGCAGCGAGAAGCCGCCGGTCACGGGCGCGGTCAGGCCGGCGCCCTCGTTGGTGAAGAGGTGGCCCCAGTCGATGCCGAAGATGTAGGTGCCGCAAGCCTCTTCGGTGGTCTGGCCCATGACGGTGAAGCCGGCGTCGGCGAAGGGGATCGGCGCCTGCGGGGCCTTGGCGCCCTTGAGCGAGCAGCCGGTGAGCAGGAGGGCGGAGGCGATGAAGAGTGCGCGCATGGAGGTGGTCCTGTTTGAGGGCGGAGCCCGCGGTCACGGGCGGAAGATGGCCTGTTTCCCGCCGAAGCGGGTCGCAGGGCTAACCGGTCGGCGCAAGACGGGCCCGCCCCCCTGATCGTAGTGTCGCGGTGTGTCACGCAAGGTCGCTCGTGCGCGCCCGCCAATCTGCCAGGAAGCAAGCTGTGGACGGTGTGCTTGCGGGTTGGCACGGCCATTGCTTCCTATCCGGGCAACCCTAACGGAGGTGTCTGGTGTCTCGCTCTCTCTCCCTGTCCCTGTTCTCGGTCCTCACCCTGGTCGCCCTCGTCGGCTGCCAGCCTCCCTGCGACGAGGGCGGCTGCGTCCAGCCCGATCCCGCCCCCAGCGTCGCGCTGCGCTCCGGCGCCTGGGCCTTCGAGGTCACCGACGCCCACTTCATCGGCGAGTGCGGCGGCGTGGACCCGCGGGACATCATCGGCCAGGAGCTTCGCGGCGACCTGCGGGTGGAGAGCCCCGGCCCCGCCACCCTGCTCCTGGACGGCGTTCGGCTCCGTGGAGGCTTCAACGGCCGCATCCTCGAGCTGGTGGGCGACCTGGAAGGCTCGGTCGAGCCCCACCCGGGCGTAGACGAAGAGGAGCGCGAGGAGGAGCGCGAGGACGAGCGCGAAGATGAGGGGACGGTCGAGGTCGAGCGCGGCGTCGACTGCGGCGGCGACGGGGTCGAGGAGCCGCCCTGCGAGGTCGAGCCCGCATCGGGCCCTGCGGGGGGAGGGGGCTCCTCGGCCGGCGGACCTCCGCCCGACATCCACCTCGTCGCCCAGGCGCTCGACGCGCGCCGGCTGGAGGGGACCCTGGTCGTCGCCTCCGCCATGCCCGGCGGCCGCTGCACCATCGAGGCCGAGCTGAGCGGCCGTCACCTCGAGGGAGGAGGCGACGACCGGCCGAGGGACCCGGACGATGATCGGCCCGACGACGATGATCGGCCCGACGACGAGGATCGGCCCGACGACGAGGATCGGTCCGAGGACGAGGATCGGCCCGACGACGAGGATCGGTCCGAGGACGAGGACCGGACGGGGGACGAAGACTCAGACCGAGGCTGATCTCTCTCTCGTACGCGTTAGGCGGCCTCCGTCCCACTCCACGGAGGTCGCCCATGCGTCCCGTTCGACTCACGCCTGTCCTTCTCGCGCTCCTGACCCTCGCCTGCGTCCCGAAGAAGGACTTCGACGCCCTGCAGGCCGAGCTCGACGGCGAACGCACCCGCCTCGCGGCCGAGCTCGCCAGCCGCGACGCCAACATCATCGACCTCCAGGACGCCCTTCGGCGCGAGCAGGAGAACGTCACCGACCTCGAAGAGCAGATCGCCACCCTCCGGGACTCCTGGGAGAAGGAGGTCGGCATCCTCCAGGGCGAGAAGGCCGAGCTGGTGCGCACCAAGGCCCAGCTCAAGACCAGCGTGGAGGAGATCAAGGCCGCCCTCGCCGAGCTGGCCGAGCGGAAGGCCCAGGCCGACGAACGGGTCGCGGCCTACCGGGACATGCTGTCGCGCTTCCAGAAGCTGATCGACGCCGGCCGCCTCAAGGTCAAGATCGTCAACGGCCGGATGGTGGTCGAGCTGGCGACCGACGTGCTCTTCGCCAGCGGCAAGTCGGACCTCTCGGATGGGGGCAAGACCGCCCTGGCCGAGGTTGGCGCGGTCCTCAAGGACATCCCCGAGCGCTCCTTCCAGGTCGAGGGCCACACCGACAACGACCCGATCAAGACCGCTCAGTTCCCCAGCAACTGGGAGCTCGGCAGCGCTCGGGCGGTCACGGTGGTCCGGGCCCTGATCGAGGCCGGGGTCTCGCCCGAGCGGGTCTCCGCGGCCAGCTTCAGCGAGTTCCACCCCGTCGCCGGCAACGACAGCGCCGAAGGCAAGGCGGCCAACCGCCGCATCGAGATCGTGGTGGTGCCGGATCTCTCGCAGCTCCCGGGCTTCGACGAGCTCAACGCGATCGGCCGCTGAGCGTTCACCCGGCGCCCCTTGAGCCGCAGGCTCTGCGTCAAGGGCGTGACAGGGTGGCCGAATGGGGGTGACGGACGGCGACGGTCGGACCTGGGGGCGATACCCTCGGGGCCTAAACTGGAGCCCCCCATGGTCCGTCCCCTCGTTCGCCTCCTCCTCTCCGCTTCCCTGTTGAGCCTCGTGGCCTGCTCCGGGAAGGGGGGGATCACCTACGACACCAACGAGTCGGACACGGACACCGACACGGACACGGACACGGACACGGATACCGACACCGACACCGACACGGACACCGACACCGACACCGACACGGACACGGACACGGACACCGACACCGGCACCGTACCGGAAGGGCGGCCCCTCTCCGAGCTGGTCGAGGGCGACCTGGTCATCACCGAGATCATGCAGAACCCGCTGGCGGCCGACGACGCCGTGGGGGAGTGGATAGAGGTCCACAACCCCGGGTCCGAGGCGGTCAACCTCGATGGTCTGGTCATTACGGACGATGGCACCGATCTGCACGTCGTCGACGCGCCGGTTGTGGTCCGGGCTGGGGGCTATGCGGTGCTGGGCCGCAGCATGGACGCCGCCACCAACGGCGGCGCCCCGGTGGACTACGCCTACGGCGAGGACCTCACCCTCGGCAACGGCGCCGATGCGCTGGAGCTCGGCTTCGGCAAGCTGCGCTTCGATCGGGTGGCCTGGGACAACGGGCTGACCTTCCCCGATCCCAACGGGGCCTCCATGAGCCTGCTGCCCGGCGCGACGAACGCCACCGACAACGACCTAGGCGGCAACTGGTGTACGCCCTCGGGGACCTTCGGCGCCGGCGACCAGGGAACGCCGGGCGCGGCCAACGGCGACTGCTCCAGCGACACCGGGGACACGGGCGACACCGGGGACACGGGCGACACCGGGGACACCGGCGAGCCCGAGTACGAGGTCGACCTGCTGCTGGCCGGGGACCTCGTCATCACCGAGATCATGCAGAACCCGGCCGCGGTGGGGGACACCGAAGGGGAGTGGTTCGAGGTGCACAACCGCACGGCCTTCGAGCTGGACCTGATCGGCCTGCGGATCAGCGACGCCGGGACCGAGTCCCACACCGTCTCCACGTCGGTGCCGGTCGCTGCCGGCGGCTACGTGGTCTTCGCCCGCAACGGCGACTCCTCGCTCAACGGCGGCGTGACCGTCGACTACGAGCTCAGCGGGCTCAGCCTGGGCAACAGCGACGACGAGGTCTTCCTCTCCAACGCCTTCGAGGTGCTGGACGGGGTCAGCTACGACGGTGGGCCGGACTTCCCCGACCCCAACGGCGCCTCGATGAACCTCGACGCCGGCCTGCTGGACGCGATCAGCAACGACGACGGCGCCAGCTGGTGCGCCTCGACCGAGACCTTTGGGGCCGGCGATCTCGGGACCCCGGGCGCCGAGAACAGCCTCTGCCCGGCTGACACGGGGGACACCGGCGACACCGGCGACACCGGCGACACCGGCGACACCGGCGACACCGGCGACACCGGGGACACCGGCGACACCGGAACCGGCGAGCTGGAGGTCGACCTGCTGCTCGCCGGGGACCTGGTCGTCACCGAGATCATGCAGAACCCGCTGGCCGTCGACGACACCTACGGCGAGTGGTTCGAGGTCTACAACGCCTCGGGCATCGACCTGGACCTCGAAGGGCTGGTCATCGCCGACGCCGGAACCGAGAGCCACACCGTCACGGGCAGCCTGCCGGTGCTGGCCGGGCAGTACATCGTCTTCGCCCGCAGCGGCGACAGCGCCCTGAACGGTGGGGTCACCGCCGACTACGTCTACAGCGGGACCACCCTCGGCAACAGCGACGACGAGCTGATCCTCTCCAACAGCCTGGAGGTCCTGGACACGGTCGCCTATGACGGTGGGCCGAGCTTCCCGGATCCGACCGGCGCCTCGATGAACCTCGACTCGGACCTGCTGGACGCGGTCAGCAACGACGATGGGACCAGCTGGTGCACCGCGACCACGGCCTTCGGCGCCGGCGACCTGGGGACCCCGGGCTCGGCGAACGTCGACTGCGATGCGGTTGACACCGGGGACACCGGGGACACGGGCGACACCGGGGACACCGGGGACACGGGCGACACCGGGGACACCGGGGACACGGGCGACACCGGGGACACGGGCGACACCGGGGACACGGGGACCACCGAGCTGGAGGTCGACTTCCTGCTGCCCGGGGACCTCGTGATCAGCGAGATCATGCAGAACCCGAACGCCGTCGACGACAGCCTCGGAGAGTGGTTCGAGGTCTACAACAACTCGGGAGTCGACCTCGACCTGGTCGGCCTCGTCATCAGCGACGCGGGCGGAGAGAGCCACACCGTCACGGGCAGCCTGCCGGTGCTTGCCGGGCAGTACATCGTCTTCGCCCGCAACGGCGACAGCACCCTGAACGGCGGGCTCACCGCCGACTACGCCTACAGCGGGACCTCCCTGGGCAACGGCGACGACGAGGTGATCCTCTCCAACACCCTGGAGGTGCTGGACGCCGTCTACTACGACGGAGGGTCGACCTTCCCCGACCCGACGGGCGCGGCGATGAACCTCAGCTCCACCCGGATGGACGCCCTCAGCAACGACGACGGTGCCAGCTGGTGCACCGCCACCACGCTCTACGGCTCGGGTGACGCCGGCACGCCGGGCGCGGCGAACGAAGACTGCGACCCGAGCGACACCGGCGACACGGGCGGCACTGTGGACACCGGCGGCACTGTGGACACCGGCGACACGGGCGGCACTGTGGACACGGGCGGCACTGTGGACACCGGCGGCACTGTGGACACCGGCGACACGGGCGGCACTGTGGATACCGGCGAGCCTGCCTTCGGCGTCGACGATCTGATCGCCGGCGACCTCGTGATCACCGAGATCATGCAGAACTCGTTGGCCGTCGACGACACCTACGGCGAGTGGTTCGAGGTCTACAACAACACCGGCGTCGAGCTGGACCTGGAGGGGCTGAGCATCACCGACGCCGGCAGCGACTCGCACACGGTCGTGGGCAGCCTCCCCGTCGGGGTCGGACAGTACGTCCTCTTCGCGCGCAACGGCGACAGCAGCATCAACGGGGGCCTGGCCGCCGACTACGCCTACGGCGCCAGCAGCCTGGGCAACGGCGACGACGAGGTGATCCTCTCCAACAGCATCGAGGTCATCGACGCCGTGTATTACGACGGAGGCGCCGCCTTCCCCGATCCCAACGGCAAGACCATGAGCCTCTCGGCCTCTGCCACCAGCGCCACCGCAAACGACGAGGGCGCCAACTGGTGCGAAGCGGTCGATGTCTACGGCTCGGGCGACTACGGCACCCCGGGCGCGGCCAACCCCGTCTGCGAGTAGCACCTCTGCTATAAGGGCCTCATGCTGCTGCCCTACCTCCTCAGCCTGACGGCCCACGCCAGCCCCTTCAAGCCGATGCTCCGGGCCGATCTGGCCGCCTCCTACTGGGACGAGGGGGCCAAGGTGGCCGCCTACCCCGGCGTCCAGAAGCGGCTCTGGGGCCCGGACGGCAGCGTGCTCTTCGGCGACACCTTCCTGCGCATCGAGGGCGTGGCCGTCCTCACCCCCAGCTACGCGCGCCTGGGACCGCGGGTCACCTTCTCCCCCATCGCCGTCTTCGAGCTCTCGGCGCACTACCTGGGATCGGCCTACTTCGGCACCTTCTCCAGCATCAAGGGCTTCGACGACCCCGACGTCGTCTACACCGACGACGTGGTCGACGCCGCGGTGCGGGGCCCGGGCCTGGGCTCGGTCTGGGGGGTCGAGGCCACGCTGCAAGGCAAGGTCGGGCCCGTCATCGCCGCGACCTTCGGCGAGCTGAAGGGCTGGGACGTCTGGCCGGCCGAGCGGGTCCAGGGCGACTACTGGTGGGAGCCCGAGAGCGAGCTGCTGCTCTCCTGGCACGACAACACCTGGGCCCTCAACGCCGTGGCGCTGTACGAGCACGTCTTTGACGAGGAGCGCGGCCGCAAGCTCTACCTGGGAGCCATGTACAGCCAGTCCACCGGCGTCGACACCGGCGACCGTTTCGCCCGCCTGGGCCCCATGGCCAACATCGCCTTCAGCGACCGCTGGGGCTTGCTGATCCTGACCCAGGCATACCTCGACGACCGCATCTACACCGAGCCCCTGCCGCCGTACATCGGCCTGCGTCTGCGCCACACCTGGAAGCCTCAGGGCTGAGCGCCCAGGAGGGCTCTACGGAGCCAGGGCCTCGCGCGCCCCGACCATCTTCAGAACCGTCCGGGTGGCCAGGCCCGCCCGCGAGAAGTCCTGGCCGGTCTCTGCCAGCAAGGCGGCGCCGGCCTCGGGGGGGACCGCGCCCAGCAATGCCGAGATGTCGTAGTCCGGCGCGGTCTCGACGTCGTACTCGGCGTTGTCCATCAGCTCGGAGGGGAAGGAGGCCACCAGCGCCGCGTCGATGGCCCGGGCGTGGCGGGCCGCCACCGCGGTCAGCTCGTCGACCAGCTCCTGCGCGCCGGAGAGGTCGGTCAGGAACTCCCCCCGGCCGGCGAGGGCGCCGTTGAGCACGGTCGCCGTCTCGTCCTCTCCCAGGTAGCCGCGCTGCAGGGCGGTCGCGACGAAGTCCTCGTAGACGAAGTGCCGGTTGGCCTCGATCTGGGTCATGCGCGTGGCCACCGCGTCCTTGTCCGGGGAGAGCACGTAGCCGATGTACCAGCCGAAGCCGACGCCGGGGATCGCCCGCGAGTGGTAGGGCTGGGTCAGGTCCTGGGCGTAGTGGGCCGCCCAGGCGGCGAAGCGCAGGCCCCAGTAGTCGTGGCCGCTCTCGAAGGCGGCGCGGGAGAGGCGCATGAACAGATCGATGCGCTCGGTGACCATGCCCTCCTCGGCGTCGCTGAAGGCCACCGTCAGGACGTTCTCGTGGTCGAACTGCATGTGGAAGGGCGCCTTGCTGCTCTCTCCCACCGGCTTGCCATACGGCTGCTCGCCGTAGCCGTAGTCCGAGAAGCCCCACAGCTCGTGGTCCAGCCCCCAGTCCGGCTCGTCGACGAAGGTCGAGAACACCGCCCGCGCCGGCACCTCCTGCCCGGCCTGCACCACCTCGATCCGGACCTGCAGGCCCCCCTTCTCGACCAGGTAGGGGCTGGCCGCGCTCGGCTGCACGGCGAAGCCATGGCGGGCCGCCTGCTCCCCCGGCAGCACCCGCAACACCAGCGGCAGCGACGCCTCGGGGTTCAGCCGGGTGGCTCGCCAGAAGTCGGCCCGGGTGGCGCCCTCGCCGGGCAGGCCCTGTCGGCGGTAGCGCTCGCTGCCTCGCTGCTGCAGCCAGGCGTAGTGCGCGTCGATCGCCTGGGAGAGGGCCGGGCCCGCCTCGGCGAGCAGCTCCTCCAGGGGCTGGACGGCGACGGGGGTGTCCATCCAGGCCAGGTCCTCGTGCGAGAGGGCCCGATCGGACATCATGGTGTGGTGGCCCCAGGCCATGGCGGTCGGGAGCAAGGCGAGCAGCAGCATCAGCGGTCCTCGGGGGGAGGGGGGAGGCTCAGTCGCAGAAGGGACCTTCGAACCAGAAGAGGTTGTTGTCCTCGCTGCACTCGGTGATGACACCGACGCCGGTGCCGTCGTCGTCGATGACGCTGATGATCGCCTCGGCGTCCTCGAGCTTGCTGGCGTCGACCGCAAAGACAAGGGCGTCGGTCGTCATCCCCGAGAGCAGATCGACGCCGATGGTCTTGGTGCCCAGCGGGCGCTTTCCGGCCTCGACCACGGCGTACAGTGAGATCTTGGTGCCGGGCTCGATGTCGATCGACGCTCTGTTCATGCCGCGGATCGTCACCCAGACGGTCCCCGCCTCGCACTCGTCAAGGCAGACCTCCAGGATCTCGCTCTGCAGATCGGCCCCGGTGACCTCCTCGCCCACCGCCAGGGCCGAGTGCCAGGTGTTGTGCGTCGTGAAGTTCGGGATCTGTTCGACCGGGACGGTCAGGTCGTCGTTGATGTTGTTGATGCTGTATGCGTGCTGGTTCCACAGGTTGCGGGCGTCGCGCCAGCTGTTGGTGGAGTCGGTGAAGGCCGTGACCGTCTCCGGGCTGAGCTGGTGGCAGACCAGGATCTCGGCGTGCCCGTCGGCGTCGACGTCGGCCACCGTCGGGTAGTCGAACATCGTCGCCGAGCTGTGGTCGTCACTGTAGAACTTGATCCGGCCCGTGGGTCCATCGAAGGCGATCATCTGGATCTCGTCGATGTAGACGACCTCCAGGATGCCGTCGCCTTCGAAGTCGAAGAAGCTGGCCCCGGTGGCCCCGCTCTCGTCGTGCGCCGAAGCGGACCAGAGGGTGGTGCCATCGTGGTTCAGCACCACCAGCTGGTTGCCGCCGGCGGTGACGATCTCGGGGTAGCCGTCGTCGTCGATGTCGGCGATCGCCGGCGTGGCCAGGATGTTGGCCGTCGGGATCTCGGTCGGGCCCCAGATGACGCTGCCGTCGGTGTCCACCGCCCGGATCGTGTTCCAGGAGACCGCGACGATCTCGCCCTCGGGGTCGTCGTCCAGGTTGGCGATGCCGATCATCGCGTCCGCCTGGTCCCCGTCGTACCAGATCGCCTCTCCGTCGGCGTTGTAGCGGGCGTTGCCGACGATGACCTCCTCCTGTCCGTCGAGGTCCAGGTCGGTCACCGCGGGCACCGAGGACTCGCTGACCCCGAAGGTGATCCCGTAGCTGCCGCGCCCGTAGATGCCGACGCCCCGGGTCGTCCCGTCCTTGTTCAGGATGGCGCGCCCGACGACGATCTCGGCGCTGCCGTCGTGGTCCATGTCGCTGATCACCGGGGCGCTGGCCCAGTCGAAGTCATCGCCCGTGAAGTCCTCGCTCTCCCAGCGCAGCCCCCCGTCGTGCTCGTACATCAGCACGCTGTACCGGCCGGCCCCCCACAGGGCGCTCTCGTACTCCCGTACGGCCACGATCTCGGCCTTGCCGTCCCCATCGAAGTCCGCGATCGCGGTCGGAGAGCCGTAGGCCAGCTCGGCGCTGCTGTCCTGCCACTCCACGGTGCCGGTCTGGCCGTCGAGCACGATCAGGCTGCCCTTGGAGAGGACCATGCCCGACTCGTTGATGACCACCTCGGGCATCCCGTCCCCGTCCAGATCACCGACGATGGGCTGGGCCGTGCAGCTCTTGCTGCCGTAGCCCCACTTGCGCACGGGGACGAAGCCACCCTCGGGCTCGCGCGGGCAGGTGTCGTCCAGCCCGACCTCCTCGGCGGGGAAGAGGTCCGGACTGCAGGCGCCCGGAGGGGTCCCCTCGGTCGGGGTGGTCGGGGTCGTCGTGCCGGAGTTGCCGTCCTTGCCGGGGTTCAGCTTGTAGTCCGAGCAGGCGAGGCTGAAGACGAAGAGCAGGGATGAGCGCACGAGGATCTCCGGGGCGATTGCCGCGCAGACTACCCCTTCTGGACTCCATCAGCGAGCTAAGACCGCGACCATGACCTTCGTTCCGCCCGCGGCCCCCCCCCAGAGCGAGGCCGAGCTCGCCGCGCGGGCCCGGCTGCTCGGTGGCCGCAGCCTCGCGGAGCTGGCCGCCGAGCGCCGCATCCAGGTGCCGCCGGATCCTCGCCGGGCCAAGGGCTGGATCGGCCTCCTCCTGGAGCAGGCGCTGGGGGCGACGGCGGCCTCCCGGGCCCAGCCCGACTTCCCGCAGCTGGGCATCGAGATGAAGACCCTGCCGGTCGACGAGCGGGGCCAGCCGCGGGAGAGCACCTACGTCTGCACCGCGCCGCTCGACGGCTCCATGCCGCGCCGCTGGGAGGACAGCTGGCCCTGCCAGAAGCTGGCCCGCGTCTTGTGGGTGCCCATCATCACGCCGTCTCGCAGCGAGATCGGCGACCGCCTCGTCGGCACCCCCTTCTTCTGGAGCCCCGATCCCGACCAGGCCGAGCTCCTGCGGCGCGACTACCAGCAGCTCACCGAGCGCATCGACCGGGGAGAGGTCTGGGATCTGGACGCGCGGCACGGCGAGGCCCTCCAGCTCCGACCCAAGGGGGCCCACGGCGAGGACTGGGTCTGGGCCCTGGACGAGGAGGGGGAGTGGGTCCAGACCAGCCCGCGAGGCTTCTACCTGCGGGCCTCGTTCACCCACGCCGTGATCCGCCGCGCCCTGCTGCTGCCTGGTTGAGTGGGTGCACCGTCGGCCGGGGCGGAGTATCGATGAGCATGACCGGGCTGCTGCTGATGCTGTTCGCTTGCGGTGGGGCCGAGGCCCCGGTCGCACCCCTGCCGCCCGAGCCCATCCCCGTGGTCGTCCCGCCCTGGGTCCTGGGCCGCTGGATCCAGACCCAGGCCGTCGACGGCCGCGAGGTGATCGCCTGGCCCTGCCAGGGCGAGCCCCTCAGCCTGGAGATCGTCCAGAGCCAGCCGCTGGTCGTGCGCGGCCCCGCCGGCGACCAGGAGCACCCGCTCATCATGGCCGAGCTGCAGCGCGACGGCAGCGCCCGCCTGGTGGCCGCCTCGGGTGAGCTGGTCCTGCGCGACCGGGACGAGGGCCTGGTGTTCGCCAAGGGCAGCCTGCCGGGCTTCGAGAGCGGGATCCGCCTCGCCATGATCGGGGCGAGCGCGGTCGAGCAGCTCCCGCCGGCCGCCGCCAGCTGCGGTCAGCCCCTGGACCTCCAGCCCCTCCATGACCTGGGCGAGCGGCGCTTCAACCAGGCCGGAGATCCCTGCTCGGCGCCCGGCCTGCTGCTCCCTGCCCCGGGAGAGGCCCCGCTGCTCCAACGCGCCGGGCTCGAGCTGAGGATCGAGGGGCTCAGAGCCAGCTCGAAGGAGACCTGGCTGGCCATCCAGACCGGCGCGGGCTCGCGCTCGGGGATGCGGCTGGTCGCCGACGACGAGGGCCTCGTCCTGCTCCAGCGCACCGCCGACGGGATGCGCTCCGAGAGGCTGCTGCCCGCCAGCGGACCCTGCCGGCCCTAGCCGCTTGCACCCTGTCGGCTAGACCGGGCACCAGCGCAGCTTGAGCTGCACATCGCTGGACCAGTAGTGGTCGAAGGCCTTGACGCAGGTGCCCAGGTAGCGGTCGTAGTCCTCGTAGACCTGGTCGCCCCAGGTGCTGCGGATCAGCGCCTCGTTGGCCTTCAGGCCCTCCCACCACTCGTTGGTGGTGCGGCGGTAGCTGGTGCGCTGGGTGCGCAGCTCCTCCACCTCGAAGTAGGGCCGGATGGCCATGATCAGCTCTTCCAGGCGGGGGTTGCGGCCGCCGGGGAAGATGATGTCGGCCGTGAAGGCGAGGTCCTCGAGATCCTTGCGCCCGCGGGGCACGCGGTCGGAGAGGATGGCCTGGCAGGCGAAGACGCCGCCGGGCTTGAGCAGGGCGTGGGCGCGTCGGAAGTACTCGCGGTACAGCGCCACCGCGCGGCCTTCACGAGCCTGGGCCGGGCTGCAGATGTGGTCGACCATCTCGATCGAGACGATCGCGTCGTACTTCCAGCCCGGCTCCCAGGTGTTGAAGTCCTGCAGCCAGGCCTTGATCTGGGGGAGCTGCTTGTCCTCGATCCAGCGGAGCTGCTCGGTCGAGAGGGTGACCCCGTGGGCCTCCTTCACGCCGCGCTTGCTGACGAGGAAGTCCAGGAAGGAGCCCCAGCCGCAGCCGATGTCCAGCACCAGGCTGTCCGGCGTGATCTCGGCGTAGTCGTGCAGGATGGCGGCCTTCTGCTCCTGCGCGAGATCCAGGCTCTCGTCGCCGGTCAGGTAGCTGGCCGAGGTGTAGTGCATGTTGCGGTCGAGCCACAGCTTGAAGAAGTCATTGCTGACGCTGTAGCTGACCTCGATGTCTTCGTGCTTGGAGGTCATGGCTGCTCCGGAGTGGGCCGGCCGCTTACCACGGCAGCGGCACCGGGGCGATGCCATCGGTGGAGGGAGCGTTCAAGGTCTGCCCGGAGAGCACGAAGCGCTCGAAGAGCTCGCGGAAGTCGAGGTAGGCCTGGTCGACACGAGCGGCCTCTTCGTCGGTGCGTGCCTGGGCCAGCTCGACCGTCAATCCCTCCAGCAGGACCCGGATCAGCACCGCCATGCGGTCCGGGCTGATGGCGAGGCGGTCGAGCTCGTCGGCGAAGACCTGCCGGATGGCGTCTTCGAGCAGGCTGGTGCTCTCGACGTAGAAGCGGGCCAGCCGCCGGTTCAGCGGCCCGTCGTGGCTGGCCATGGCCAGGGTCTCGACGATGAAGGGCGCCCCGCCGCGAAGCTCGCGCACGGTGCGCCACATCGCGTCCAGGGCGTCCAGCGCCGCCTCCAGGCCCTTCTCGCCCCGGCGGGCGCGCTCGGTGAAGCGCAGGTGCATCTCGCGGAAGGCGGCCCGCTGGGCCTCGATCAGCAGGTCCTCCTTGCTGGCGAAGTGGTAGTGCAGCAGCCCCTTGCTGACCCCCGCCTCGCGCGCCACCTCGCCCATGCTGGCGCGGTCGTAGCCGCTCTTGCCGATGACCCGGGCGGCGGCGCGGACGATGCGCTGCACGGTCTGGCTGCCACGGAGAGTGCGGGCTTCGGACACGGTGCCTCCTTCGGACCAGACTGGCCCCAGGGCCAGCGTATCAACCCGGGCCCGCGGCCGCGTCCTTCAGGTAGTGCAGAACCCGGCCGGTGTGCTCGCCGATGCGCTCGGCCAGGCGGATGGAGTGCAGGGTCTGCTCGGCGCCCAGGGGGCTCAGCTCGCCGCGGGCGGTGCGCTCCAGCACCTGGGGGCGCCGGCGCTCGCGAGCGCGGCCCAGGCGCAGCACCTCCTCCTTGGCCGAGCGGTAGGCCTCCTCCCGCGTGTCGTCCTCCAGCCAGGAGCCAGCTTGCACCAGCAGGGACTCCACGCTGGCCTCGCCGCCCAGGGGCTCGTCCCCGCCCAGATCGGCGACCGCGCCGGCGTCGACGCTGGCGTCCACCAGGCGGTCGAGGTGGTCGGTGGCGTGGAGCAGGGCGAGGTGGCGCCGCCAGGCCTCCGGCGTGCTGGGGTCGGTCTTCAGGGGGGCGAGGTAGTCGCGCACCGCGTCCAGGGCGGCGCGGGCCTCGGCGATGCGCTGCTCGCGGGGGCGGCGCTCGGGGCCTGGGATCAAGCAGCCCAGCAGCAGCTCGTTGACCACCGCGGCCACGTCGCGCACCGTCAGGCGGGCCGACTCCAGGCGGACCTCGGCCAGCAGCGAGCCTCGCTCCACCAGGCGGTGGCTGAGCGCGGTGGCGCGCTCCTTGACGAGGCGCTCCACCAGCCGGGCGAAGGGCCGGGTCTGGGGCAGGAAGAGCGCCAGCCCGAGCAGGTTGAAGGAGGTGTGGAAGAGGGAGAGCTGGACGGCGGGGTCCTCCCATCCTGCCTTGTGCGCGATCCAGCGCAGCCCGGCGACGAAAGGGACGATGATCACCAAAGCGGCCAGGCCGGTGACCAGGTTGAAGAGCAGGTGGGCTGCGGCCGTCCGCCGCGCGGCCAGCGAGCCGCCCGTCGAGCCGAGGGCGGCGGTGATGGTCGTGCCCACGTTCTGGCCGATGGCCAGGAAGGCCGCCTGCTCCAGGCTGAGGGTCCCGGCGTGGACCGCGGTCAGGGTGGTCGCCATCGCCGCGCTGGAGGCCTGCAGGACCACCGTCATCAGCGCGCCGATCCCCACCAGCAGCAGCGCGCCGGGCAGGCCGGGGCGGGCCATCCCGGCGGGATCGAAGGCCGCGGCCATCCCGGCCATGCCCTCCTGCAGCACGTCGATGCCCAGGAAGATCATCCCGAAGCCGGCCAGGGCGAGGCCGGCCTGGCTGCGGCGCCCGTGGGCGAAGAGCTTGAGCGCCGCGCCCAGCCCGATCAGCGGCAGGGCGAAGGCGGCGACGTCGATCTTCAGCCCGATCACCGAGACGATCCAGGCCGTCGAGGTGGTGCCCAGGTTGGCCCCGTAGATCAGGCCCAGCGCCGCAGGGAAGCTGATCAGCCCGGCGCTGACGAAGCCGACGGTCGCCAGGGTCGTGGCGCTGGAAGACTGCACCAGCGCGGTCGCCACTGTGCCGGCCAGCACGCCCCGGGCCGGGGTTGAAGTCCAGCGCTGCAGCAGGCCCTGGAGGCGGTCGCCCGCCACGGCCTGCAGCCCGGAGCTCATCATGCCCATGCCGAGCAGGAAGAGGCCGATACCGCCGAGCAGGGCGCCGATCACACGGGGCTCGTGGGCTCGCCGACCCCGAAGCCGGCCGCTTCGATGGCCGCCTTGGCCCTCTCGAAGCTCAGCTCGCCGACAATCCGGGCCCGGCCTTCGCCGAGCTGGACGCTGGCGCTCTGGACCCCCTCCAGCGCGACCAGGGAGCGCTCCAGCTTCGCGGCGCAACCGCCACAGGTCATGCCTGTGACCCTCACCGTCAGGAGGGCTGGAGCGCGCCGGGCGCGGTAGGCCGCCCGGAGTCGACCCAGGTCCTCGACGGCGAAGCGGGCGAAGAGGCCGAGCAGCAGCACGGCGGCCAGCAGCTCCACCGGGCCTGCGTGCAGGTGGGCCTCGCCGGCGACGCGGCCGGGGAGGGGACCCAGCAGCGCCTCGTAGCTGAGACCGGCCAGCAGGCTGCCGGCGATGATCGTGCTCAGGTAGACCGCCAGCGCTCGGCCGCCCAGGCCGGTCCGGACCGCGCCCATGCTGGCCAGGCTCACGGCCGGACCTGCCATCAGGAAGACCATGGCCGTCGAGGTCGGCAGGCCCCCGGCCACCAGGGCGGCGGCGACGGGCACGCTCGCGGTGGCGCAGACGTACAGCGGCACCGCGGCCACCAGGACGATCAGCGCGGAGAGCACGGCGCCTTGACCCGCCAGGCTCGCCAGGGCGTCGTCGGGCAGGAAGGTGGTGAGGGCCGCGCTGAGCACCACGCCGAACAGCAGCCACCGCCAGATCAGGCGGACCAGGTCGACGCCGTGAAGCAGCATGCCCTTGGGGCTGCGATCGACCGTCTCGAAGGAGGCTTCGGCCCGAGGCGTCGGCTGCTCGGGCACCAGCCTCTCGGCGAGGCTCCCGCCAAGCACGCCGGTGACCAGGGCGGCCAGCACCTTGAACAGGGCGAAGGGCCAGCCGAGGAAGGCGGCGCTGACCAGGACGCTGTCCACGCCCGTCTGGGGCGTCGCGATCAGGAAGCCCAGGCTGGCACCCGTGCTGGCCCCGTTCCGTCGAAGCGAGATGCCGGCGGGGATCACCCCGCAGGAGCACAGCGGCATGGGAATGCCGATCAGCACGGCCTTGAGGACGCCCCGGTGCCCTCGGAGCTGCTGGCGGATGAGGCCGGCAGGCGCCAGCCCGTGCATCAGGCCTGCCGCGCCGGCGCCCAGCAGCAACCATGGCGCCAGCTCGAGCAGGACGGCCCAGGCGTTGAGCAGGAAGGGTGCAGCCATGGGGGCTCCCGGGGCAGGGTTGGTGGGGTTGCCATAGCGCGGACGGAGCCAGCCGCGCTAAGGCGCCCCCGATGGGCCCTCCCAACCCCAGCGACGATCTCAGCCTGAACGAGCCCAGCATTGGCGAGACGGGTCACTTCACGATCGTCCCCGATCGGGCCCAGGCCAACCAGACCATTCGCCCGACCCCGACGCCCGGCCAGGATGATCCGCTGCTGACGGACACCCTGGCGGCCCACGCGACCCCCCTGGCCCGCGAGATCGAGCTGCTGGGCACGCTTGGCGAGGGAGGCATGGGCGTCGTTCGCCTGGGACGGCAGGTGCTGCTGGGGCGAGAGGTCGCGGTCAAGTCCGCCCACGCCCGCACGGGGGAGGCCCGCCCGGGGCGGGGGCTGCTGCAAGAGGCATGGGCCGCCGCGGCCTTGGAGCACCCCAACATCGTGCCGGTCTACCTGCTCGTCGCCGACGAGGCCGGGCAGCCTCACGTCGTCATGCGCCGCATCGAGGGCCGGACCTGGGCCGAGCTGATCGCCGACCCCCAGCAGGTCCAGCAGAGCTTCGGCGCTCGGGATCTGCTGGCCTGGCATCTGGGCGTGCTGATGCAGGTCTGCAACGCCGTCAGCTTCGCGCACAGCCGAGGCATCCTGCATCGGGACCTCAAGCCCGACAACGTCATGGTCGGGGCCTTTGGCGAGGTCTACGTCCTGGACTGGGGCCTCGCTGCCCGGCTGCACGCCGACGGCCCGGCCTGGCTGCCTGCGGTCCGCGACCAGCGCAAGGTGGTCGGCACGCCGCGCTTCATGGCGCCCGAGATGGCCCTCGCCGACGGCCCAGCCATCACCGAGCGCACCGACGTCTACCTGCTCGGCTCGTTGCTCTACGCCGTGCTGACGGGACATGGCCCGCACCCCGGTCGCACCGCTGCCGAGACCCTGGTGACGATCCCCTCCTTCCAGCCGAAGCTCCCCGCCGAGGTCTCGCCCCGCCTCGCCGGCATCCTCGCCCGGACCATGGCCCACAGCCCAGCTGAGCGGCCGCCCTCCGCCGAAGCCCTCCGCCTGGAGCTGCAGGCCTTCCTCGAAGAGCGCAGCGCCGACGGGCTGGTCGAAGAAGCCCTAGCAAGGCTAGTCAACCTGGACCGGGCGCTCCTGGAGGGAGCCGATCGGCAGGAGCTCTACCGCGACTACGAGGCCGCCCGCTTCGGCTTTCGGAGCGCCCTGCGGGCCTCTCCCGGCCACGCGCAGGCCCAGGAGGGGCTCCGTCGAGCTGCTCTAGCGATGCTAGGCTACGAGCTCGCTCTCGGCGATGGGCGCGCCGCCGCCACCCTGCTGGCCGAGCTGCCCGACCCCCCGGCCGATCTGCAGGCCAGGGTTGCCTCGGCCCAACAGGCCCAGCAGCTCGCCGCCGCCGACCTCGCCCGGCTGCGGGCCAACCTCGACCCTTCGCTGGGCGGCCGCACCCGCATCTTCGTCTTCTCGATCGTCATGGGGCTGTGGACCCTCATCCCGTTCGGCGCCTGGGCCGCCGGGGTCCAGGTCAGCCACTGGGGTCTGCTGAGCAGCCACGGCCTGATGCTGGCCATCGGGGCGCCCCTGGTCCTCTGGGCGCGGGACTCCCTGGGCCGGACCGAGCTGAACCGCCGTGTCGCCCAGATGCTGATCGTGGTCCAGACCGCCCTGGTGCTGGGCGACCTGGTGGGCGTCGCCATGGGCATGAGCCCCGACCAGATCCTGCGCTTCAACCAGCTCCTCTTCGCGGTCGTCTCCGCCCTGCTGGCCCAGGATCAGCCGGCTATCGCCCGCCTGCCAGCCCTGGCCTACCTCGTCTCGCTCGGGCTCAGCATCGAGCGGCCATCGTGGGCCTTTCCGACCATCGGGCTCGCCAACCTGCTGGTGGTCGGGGTGACCTTTGGGCTGTGGTACCCGACCATGCGGGGCAGGCTGCTGCGGGAGCCGAAGGATGTGGGGGCGTGATATCGAAGGGATGGAGGCCTGTATGGAGCACGATCTGAGCTGGCGAAGGCGGCTGGTCAGCGCCTTCGACCCGTTCCGGGAGTTGAGCCTGGATGAGTGCGCCACTCTCTATGTCCATCGCGAGGGCCAGCCCTCGCGCCTGGTGGTCGAGGCGCTCGAAGAGGGGGAGGCAGAACGCACCCGGATCGCGCTGGTCGGGGCCCGCGGCAGCGGAAAATCCACCGAGCTTCGCCGGGTCATGCGGACCCTGACAGAAGATGGCTCGGCCCTGGTGCCCATTCTGGTCGACATCAGCGCTGGACTGCCCGACAAGGCTACAACCGTCGCCTGGCTGCCCCTGGTCGCGGCTGCGGTGCGGGCGGCCCGCGAGGACTGGAACGGTCTGGCGCCGAAAGGTGATCCCCTGCTCACTGCGCTGGAGGCGATCGGGATCGGGGCGGAGCTGCTCGCCCCCTTGATGGACCTTGTGCGGATTGCCGGACCGTGGTTTGGACCGAAGGGCCAGGCGGCGGCGGCCGGGGCGGCGGCGGTCGTCGAGCTGGGCGAGGCCTGCGGCAAGGCCGCCCGGGCGGCTCTCGAGCACCCCACATCCCGGACCGAGCTGGACGATCTTGTGGAGGCCATGAGAGGAGAGCTGGTGGCCCTGCGCAAGGCGGCCGGCCGGGCCCCCGTGCTCCTGCTCGATGGTCTGGACAAGCGGGTGTCCACCGACTCCGTCTTCGACGCCCTCAGCGATGCCGCCCTCCTGTACGGTCTGCCCGCGGCGATCGTCATCTCCGGGCCGATGGCCCTGCGCCTGGACGGCCGCTTCGCCAGCTTCTTGATGCCGGGCAGCTTCCGCCCGATGACGCTGCACAACTTGCCGGTGGTCGATCGTGAGGGCCGACCCAAGGAGGCGGGTATCGCTGTGCTGCGGGAGCTGTATCGTCTTCGCTGGGAGGCCGCCGGGCTGGGCCCCGAGCTGCTCCCTGTCGAGCTGGTCGACGAGGCGGCCAGGTGGTCGTCGGGCGTGGCCCGGGAGTTCCTGGCCCTGGTCAAGGAGTCGGTCCGCGAGGCGGTGCGCAAGTCCCGCGACCGGGTGCGACCGGAAGACCTGGCCCTGGCGGTGCGGGAGCGGCGTCACACCATGGAGATCACCCTGGACACCAGCCGGTGGGATGTGCTCGCTGACGTCCTGGCGCACCAGGAGCGCCCTCACCATGAGCTGGACGATCTCCTCTACACCAACGCCGTTGCCTGCTACCAGAACGACAGCGTCTGGTATCGTCCCAACGAGCTGCTGGTGCCCTACCTCCAGGACCGGCGCCGGGTAGAGCCTTCGTGAGGGGCTCCCTACAGCAGATCACGCATCGGCTGCTGGAGGAGCAGGAGCTTGGCTCCCGCGCAGTGCTGGCGCTGGTCTCGGTGGGAGCCGGCTCGCGGACCGCCGTCTCGGACGTGCAGGGCCACCTCGAAACGAGCCTGCGTGGACCCGTGCGGGTCGTGATCGTCAGGACCGAGGACGGCGATCTTGAGTCGCTCCGCGCGCTGAACACGGACCGAGACGCGCTTCTGCGCTCGCTTCGCGCCCTGGTCTTCCTCTGTGCGAGCGGGGAGGCGGCCCGAACCTTGCGGAGAGAGGCGCCCGACCTGACCGCCACCTTCGACCTCAGCGCCGAGCTGGATGAGGCGGTCGAGCTCTCGGCCGAGGAGCTGGGTCGTCGGCTGCGTGAGGTGCAGGCACGGCGCTACGCGAACCTGGAGCTGTCGGGCCTGGTGCCTCACTCCACTGAGATCGTCCGGGTGCCGATGGAGGCGATCTACCAGCCCCGAAAACTGCGACTGCTGGAAAAAATGGCTGGCGAGGAAGCGGGCTTGACCTTGTTGCTCGCCGAGCCGGGGGCAGGCAAGACTGTCTGGATGAAGCAGGATGCGGCGAACACCCAGAAGCGCCTGGTCCTGTATGCCCCGCTGGCTGCCTGGGTGGCTCAGGCGCGTGAACAGAGCGTGTCGCTGCTCGACTTCCTACAGACCCAGGTCGGACGTCTCTTGGGGCTCCCTCCGGTGCTGCTCGGGCCACACCTTCCGGGAATGGGCCTTCACCTGGACGGCCTGGACGAGGTCCCCAGCCAGGGAGACCGCCGCCGAATCGTCGACGAGGCCCTGGCGCTGCGCAGCCAGTACGCGGGTCTTGGGGTGTTGATCTCAGCCCGCGCCCATGTGGTCGATGATCTGCTCTCCGAACAGCTTCGTAGGGTTCGGCTGGCTCGATTCGAGGCTTTCAATTCGAAGCAGGGCCAGGAGCTGGTCGGCCGTCTGTTACGCGCGCGGCGGGGCATTGCCCCAGGAACTGTACTCAACAAAGAGCTGCGCGCGCTGCAGCAGAACATCGTCGCCCACCCCGACTTCGGCCGCTTCTTCGACAATCCGCTGTTGCTGACCTTCGTCACGGTGCTGGCCGAGCTCGGCCGCAGCATGCCCGCACAGCGCGCCGAACTCTACGGCGAGCTGGTGGAGATGCTGATCGTCTCCTGGCAGCGGGTGCGGGACTCCTCGACCGGCCGGAGGCTGAACAAGGCCGATGTGCTGCGGGTCGTCGCCCCGCTGGGCTGGAGGCTGGTCGAGCGCGGCGTGGGCGGGCTCACCGAGGCCGAGCTGCTGGACTTCCTGGTCGAGCTCGACACCCGCGAGGACAACCCCGTGGCGGCCCGCGAGGTCGCCCGTCACCGGCTGGACCAGCTCCGCGAGGACTCGGCCCTGCTGCACGCCACCGACGGCCTCTGGCGGTTCCACCACGCGACGATCGCCGAGTACCTCGCCGCGCGCGCGGCCCTGCTCTCGCGGGAGGTGCTGGCGGTGCTGCTGGAGGACCCCTACGAGCCCCGGCGGGTCCAGGTCCTGGCCTTCACCCTGGCGATCGCCTGCGATCTGGACCCCCGGGACGACGTCGCGCTGCCCCTGCTGAAGGCGCTCGATGCCAAGGCGAGGCGGCGGGGGCGATACGACGCGCGCATCCCTCGCACCCTGGTCGCCTGCCTGGAGGAGGCGCGCTCGATGCCAGCGGCCCTGCGTCAGCGCCTCGCCGGGCATGTGCTCCGGGTTGCGCTGCGGCAGCATCTGCACCCGGGGCGGCGAAGGGAGGCTTGGGGTGCAGTAAAGAGCCTCTGCGCACTTCAAGATGCCCCCGTGCAGGCGGCGATACGCGAGCTGGTCGAGGACGAAGGAGGGGTCGACGCGGACAGCCTCGCGTCGTATTGGTGGCAGTGGTGGCCTCTGATGGTCCCACTTCCGATCCTCTTCGAGCGTTGCGGTGTCGACACGACTCCACTTGTTCGTCGGTGGATCTCCTCCGACGCTCCCGCGGTCCGTGCCCTTGCATGGGACGCTTGGGCCACGGGCAAAGCCTGGTCCACCGTGGTCAAGGACCTTGACCCCCAGGCCTATGAGTGTATCCCTGAATCTGTGTTTGCATGGCTGAATTACGAACGCTCCGGCCCCCGCCCCCCCTCCTGGACCGAGGCCATCCGCGCCCGCTTCCCCGAGCTCCCCGCTCCCTGAGCCCTGAGCCTCCCTACAACCTCGGCACCAGCTCCACCAACAACCCCACCCCGTAGCCCGTGCCCCGCTCGCCCAGGGCGGGTCCGGCGATGTCGATGTGCAGCCAGCGCGGGGCCGGGTCGGGCAGATGGTTGGCGATGAACTGGGCGGCGCAGGAGGACTGGGCGTTGTTGCGGTCCTTGACTGAGTTCTTCATGTCGGCGACCTTGCTCTTGAACTCCTTGCGGTGCAGCTCGGGCGCGTACAGGAAGGGGTGGACCGGCTCGCCGACCCGCTTGCCGGCGGCGATGGCGGCCAGCTCCAGGGCCTCGTCGTTGCTGTAGATGCCGGCGTGCACCTTGCCGGTCGCCACCAGCGCCGCCCCGGTCAGGGTGGCCATGTCGATCAGCACGTCGGGCAGGCCCTGGCGGCAGATCCAGGCGACCCCGTCGGCCAGGACGATGCGGCCCTCGGCGTCGGTGTTGTTGACCTCGACCGTCTTGCCCGAGGCGCAGGTGATGATGTCGTCGGGGCGGTAGGCCTCGGGGCCGACGGCGTTCTCGGCCAGGCAGAGCACCGCCTGCAGCCGCTCGCCGTAGCCCGCGCGCACCAGGGCCCCAAAGGCGTGCAGCACGGCCGCTGCGCCGCCCATATCGCCCTTCATCCCCGGCATGCTGTCCTTGCCCTTCAGGGACAGGCCGCCGGTGTCGTAGACGATGCCCTTGCCCACCAGGGCGATCGTCTTGGTGGCCCCGGCGGGAGCGTGCTCCAGCAGCACCAGGGCTGGACCGTGGACCGCCGCCCCGCCGACGGCCTGCAGGCCCCCCAGGCCTTCGGCCTGCAGAAGCTCTCCCTGGATCACGCGGACGCTGGCCCCGATGGACGCGCCAAGCGCGAGCGCCTCGTCGACGAAGGCCTGGGTGTGCAGCTCGCGGGTGGGCATGTCCACCAGGCGGCTGGCCTGGCGGAGGGCCTCGACCGCGACCGGCAGGCGGGTGTCCTGGACCGGACCGGCCGGCCCTAGCGCTGTAAGGCTGACCGTGCGCCCCCGAGCCGGACCGGTCTTGCGGTCGTACAGGGGCAGGCTGCGGGCCGCCGCCAGGGCGCTGGCCAGGGCCTGCTCGTCCTGCTCCACCACCAGCAGCACGCCGGCGTCGGTGCGGGCGCCCAGCTTCTCGACCATGGCGGGGATCGCCCAGGCCCGCGAGGGGCTGTTGTGTCGCGAGCAAGGCTCGGGCAGCACGCCCAGGATCACCCGCCGCTCGCCGGAGCGGGTCTCGACCGTGGCCCCCTCGTCCCCGGACTCCGCCTCGGAGAGCAAGGCGACGAGGTGGGGGTGGGAGAGGCCCAGCGCTTCGGCCAGCCCGGCGTCGGCCAGCCGGGCGCGGCGCCCGATGACCAGCACCTGCGGCAGGCGGCGAAAGGGTTCCAGGTCGAGCGGGAAGGTCAGGGAGGTCTGGGTAGGCATGGGGGTGGGCCTATCGTGTTGAGTCTTTCAGGCCGACTCCATCGTAGATCTCGTCCAGCGAGACGACCACGCCGAGGAGTTCGACGACATCGGCGTCCAGGACTTCCCAGCAGGGGGGGCAGTGCTTCAGTCGCGCTCGCTCGACTCGCCGGCGGTCGGGATGGACCAGCAGGTACTCCTTGAGGGTCGGGATCCCGCAGTAGATCTCCAGCTTCTCCGTGCGGTCCTTGCTCGCTGTACTGGGCGAGAGGATCTCGATGATGGCGGTCGGATTGGTCAAGGCCTGACCGACCAGTTGGGGTGCGCCGCAGAGGAGCACAAGGTCCGGTAGCGACCGGCTCTGGTCAATGGCGACATACTGGTCGGACTGAAAGACCCGGCAGCCCCGCGGGCGAAAGGCCGTGTTCAGGGAAAACCCAAGGTTGCTCGCTATCAGGTTGTGGTTGTGGCTCGCCCCGGCCATCCCCACGATCAGGCCGTTCAACAGCTCCAGCCGCAGCTCACAGACCTCGGCAAGCGCAGCGAAGCGCTCCACTGAGCAGCGGAGCTCCAACGGCGGCCCGGCCCCGCTGTACGGCTGGAGTGCCTCGCGGGCAGCCGCTCGGTCTCCGCGGCCGACGGCGGGGGAGAGGCCCCCGGTCCGATCCACGAGGCACCAGGTGAAGCGAACTCGCTGCTCGCCCTCGGCCGGCTCCGCGCGGACGAAGCTCCCCGAAGCAGACCAGTCAATCTCGATCGCGCCGCCATCCGATCGCCAGGCATGGGGGCCCAGCCGAACCTGGGCGTCGACGAGGATCTGCCGGACAAGCGCGCCGAGCACGAAGGCCAAGGGGTGTTCAGGCGGCGTGGGTGGCCCGTCTGGGGACCGCGGTGAGCAGAGGAGCGGGCCTTGTCGTTCAGGGATCATGGCCCGTCCTCAGTCAGCAGCGCTTCCATCCGGTCCAGCAGCGAGATCGGGAGATGCAGCTTGTCGGTCCGAAACAATGTCCCCAGGCCCTCGCCGGACCAGCCCACATCGCGAAGCAGCCGCTCGGCTCCACTCCACGACCACTGGGGCGCAAGGAAGCGCTTGACCTCGGCGCGGATCTCCTCAAGAGGCATGGTGTTCTTGTTCAGGAGCCATCGCAGGGCTGCGAATTGGCGCCGCAGGTCGACGAAGGCCTCCGCGCTGCGGAAGAGGTCGTTTCGATCGGGGGTGGACACCAGGACGGGCAGAAAGTCGGCGATCGACCGGCTGCGGTGGAGTTGGCGGAGCGCCAGCGAAGGCAGGCCGATCATCGAGGGTGGAAAGTCCACGATGACGATGGGCAGCTCGGCGCCGTCCGTGGAGAAGGCGCTCAACATCTGCTCCAGGCGCTCAGCGGTCCGTTCGGCGTCCTGCTCAAAGAACAGGCGTCGGGTCGAGGCCTCCACATCGCCCTGGCGGGGGGAGGAGGGGTACCAGCGGATGGTCGGCGTGTCCGGGTGACGCCATGCAGCAGTCTGCGGGTCGAAGGTGGCGTCCGGTTCGAGCAGGTAGCGCTCGATGAAGGCGAGATCCTGGGTCCCCTTTCGGGCCTGCATCGTCTCGTCGCGACTGAGCCACACACCCGGCCGGCCGGGCGAAGGCGCGCAGAGCGCCAGCCCATCGGCGAGCGAGGTGCCGGAGAGGTCGAGGTCGAACACGGCCACCGGCTGGCCTCTGCGGGCCAGGCTCAGGGCGGCGGCGATGGCCAGCGAGGTCTTGCCAACGCCGCCCTTGACCGACAGGAAGCCATGGACCACGGGCATCATCGGGGCGGTCCCTCCTTCTTGGAGAAGGCTATCAGCTCCGAGAGCGCCTCAGCGATCGCAGGCTCGCCTTCAAGCTCCCTCAGCTCAGCGGCGGCGGCCTCCTGCTGCTCGCTCAGCAAGACCCGGGCGAGGCCCGATAGCAGCGTGCCCTCGTCGAGGCCGCGCGCCACGCCCTCGGCGCGGAGGTCGGCCACGGCCTGCGGGAGCTGGCCGGTGCGTGCCCGGGCGAGCAGCCACTCGGCAGCGATCTGGGGGCCGTTTGGAGCCTCCAAGTGGGCAAGGACGGCGCTCCAGGCGAGACCGGCGTAGGCCTGCGGGTCCAAGCGGCTGGCGACGATAGCCGCGACCGCCCGGCCCGGCGAGTCGGGGCGAAAGTCGGCGGCGTCGACGGCCACGCGAACCAGGGTCTTCTCGGCCTCACCAAGCCGCTCGGACTCTTGGAGGAGCACCACCAAGACGAGCTCGCGGAGCTGCGCGAGGCTGAGGTTCTCCGTCGGCCGGAAGGAGTCGTCCAATCGGCGCAGCCGGGCTTCGACCTCAAGCTCCCAGACCCGGTCGTGGTCGGTCAGGAGGAGCAGGTAGAGGGCCAGATCGGGAGCGCAGAGCTGGTCGGGAACCAGGACAGAGACCGGATGGAGCTCGCGAATCGCCCGCTCATCCGCAGTCAGTGGGCGCGTCGCGATGCTCTTCAGCACCGGACGCAGGTGCGCCAGGTCGAGCTGCGCCTTGCCCTGGGACTGCTCCACGATGGCCTGGAGCAGGGCTCCGAGCACCATCAGCTCGCGGCTGTCCACCGCCCCGGGCCCCTGGCGGTGCGGGTCGAACAGATCGGCGGGTCGGTCCGGGTGCAGTGGCAGGCTGGGAGGCGCGGCGCGGGCGAGATCGAGGAGTTGGCGCGAGTAGCTGGCGCCGCCCAGCCGCCGCAGCGCCAGGAGCCAGGCCTGAAGGTCCCAGGAACGCCGGACCCATGTTCCAAAGTCGCATGACGGGTCCAGTCGAGCCACGACCATGGCGCAGACGCGCAGCAGCGCCGGCTCCTGCGCGGCGAAGCTGTCTTCGTCTGTCGGCGGCGGGCTCAGCGCGGCCAGGGCCAGGTCGGCGGCCAGTCGGGGGAGGCTGACGTCGGCGTTCCCGATGCGCTGCACGGGCTCTGTCCTTGCCGCGACGGCCAGCGCGAGGATGGCGCTTGTGAGGTCTCCGGTGTTCACTTGGCGGTGTGCTTCCAAGAGACGAACCGCCGCCTGCGCCGGGGTTTCGGGGCCGAGCATCAAGCGGGCCGCCCCTCCCGCTTCGGGTCCGGGGATACCGCTCCGGCGGAGCAGGCGCATGTCCGCGAATGGCTCCTCCGAGATGGAGTCGAGGCGCTCCAGCGTTCCAAGCACGGCCTCCAGATCGGCCAGATCCGCAATGGTCCTGGGCCCGGTGACCTGAACAGTTCCCCACTGAAGTATGGCCCGGGGGTCCTCGAGCACCCCGCGGAGCGGGCTTCGGGTGAACGCCTCTGCCCCAGGGCTCCCCGAGGCCAATGCCTGGGCGAGTCGGTCGTCCAGGCCTGCCAGACCCTGTCGAAGACCCTGGATTGCCGGGTGATCAATGGGGAGCTGCTCGATGGGGATGCGTACCAGGCGGGTCCCGCCACGATCGGGATCGGGGACCTGGGCGCACCAGCTCATGCCGTTGACCTCGCCCGGGGCCTGCCGGGCCGCGTCGATCCACTGTTCAACGCTGTAGGTCATTCCCTCGAACTGCATCTCGTCCAGTCGGACCAGCGGCGGATCAGCCGCCAGGACCGTCGCCCAGATGCTGGCGCTGAAGTCGAGGCTGTCGCCCTCCTGGTGACTGGCCAGGCTCAGGAGGACCCAGGTCAAGCCGTCGGTGGCTCCTGCTGTGGCGGCGTGCAAGCCAAGCTCCAACCCGCGATAGAGGGCGGCACGGCGAGACGGGGCTCCGAAGCAGAACGCCACGACCATGCTCCACATGCGCGCGCCGGGGCTTCTGGGCCCGCCGATGATCCGGTTGTCCATGGTCGACTCGGCGAAGATCCGGGGCAGGGCCTGGGCCAAGCGGGTCAGGCCCTGCACGGTGGAGGCGAGCGAATCGAGCCCGAACCCTGCCTGACGGTCCAGGCTCTCCGCGGTGGCGAGGAGCCGCGCGCTGATCTCGGCCGCGTCGGGCTCGGGCTCCCCTACCAGCCAGAGCTTGACCAGCGCCTGCCCGACAATGCTGGCCAGGTTCCAGGCGTGGAGCGGCGCGCCGATGCTCCACGCCTCGGCCATCGCGCCCAGGTCTTCCACGAGCTTGTCGCCGCGGGTGCGAGCCCAATGGATCAGCTCCTTTTGGTCGAGTGCGTCGGAGAAGCCGGCCCGCACCAGGATGCGGACCGTGTCGGTGCGCGGGTCGCCCTCGCTCAGGGCGCGAAGCACCGGGGCGATAGAGACCGTCTGTACTCGCAGCGGCCGATATCGATCCGACAGGCCCTGCCGCTGGGCTGGGCTGAACCCGAGCTGGTCGAGCTGTTCGCGATCGGGCAGGCCGCGGACGCCGAACTCCGCCAGCTCCGCGCTGAGCAGCACGAGGTCGGAGTCATGATGCAGGCTCTCCCGATATGCGAACAGATCCGCCAGCAGGCCTGCATCGGGCCTGTCTTGGGGAGGGAGGCAGGGTGGGAGCGACGGGACGGGGAGGATCTCCAGCTTTCCGACCCGCTTCAGGTCGAGGAGCCAGGCCTTAAGCTCCTTCGCAAGGTCCACCTCCTGCATCTGGGCACGGATCTGGGCCCGGCGCGGCTCGCTCTGCTCGCGTTCCAGGCCATCGAGCTCCTGGATCTCGTGAAGCTCGCGGCGCCACGCCGCGACCAGGGGCTCCTCCGCCGACCGCAGGACCTGGTCCCAGGTCGGCTCCAGGATGCACATCTTCTGGACCGCTGCGGCAAGCGGTCGATGAAGCTCGCAGGCCAGGAGCAGCTCGAGCCCCATGGCCCCGACCAGGCATCGGCGGTCTCTCCAGAGGGCCTCCGATGTGTATGGCCCCAGGGCGATGAGGGGCGCTCGCAGGGGGAAGCGAAACTGTCGGAGCCCAACGGCGGCCGCGCCAATGCTGTACCCGCAGTATCGGAGCAGCTCGGCGTAGCTGATCCAGCCTCGCCGCCATCCTTCGTTGATGAGCGCCTGGTTGTGCTGGAGAAACCGCATCCTCTCCTGGACCTCGGTCCGATCCAGCACTACCAAGCGGCCCGCGCCTCGCAGGCGATCGATGTCGACGGGTGGCCCTCGCCTCCCCGGTAAGCAGGCCAGCACCAGGAAACGAAGCTCCTCGGCCTCGACCTCTGTGCGCTCCCGCAGCTTCTTCTCGAGGTCGCGGAGAAGGGCGAGATCCGGCTCTGGCGAAGCGGCCCCCGCGGCGTAGAAGAGCAGCCGGAGCGCGTCGACGGTGAGCTGCGCCGCGCCCGGAAGCGCCATGTGGGCGGCTCGCCTGGCTTCAATCTGTTCTTCCGCGTTCAGGGCCTGCTGGGCCAGGGTCACCCAGGCGGCGGGGCTCGGCAGCGTCTCGGTCCACTCCCGGGCTCGGGCGAGCCCCTCGACCTCGTCCCGTGCCAGCAGCACGTGCAGGCGCCAGGACTCCGCGTCGTAGGGGGCCGGAGCCCGCATCAAGGCCTCGTTGCGAAGACCCGCGCCAAGCAGCGCCAGCCCCAGCTCGGTGCCCTGCCCGCGGCCGGGCAGGATGGCAAAGGCCTGGCGTGCCGAAGCAAGCGCTCGTTCCGGTCGGTCGAACATCCGCCAGCGGCGGGAGAGGATGATCAGCAAGGGTCCGATGGAGCGTGGGAACCTCGCCTCCACCTGGGTGAGCGCCTCTTCGGAGGTCGCACCTTGAGCCGCCAGGAACCAGTCGGGAGGGCTGGGGTCGGGATTTAGTGGGCCCCCCGGGGGCTGAATCAGCTCCAGTTGGCCCAGCAGCACGCGCAACCAGGGCTCCGCCGGCTCCAAGGCCTCGACCGCCCCGCGTGCGGCATGGAGCGCGCCTCCGGGATCAGACACCGGCTCGGTAGCCACCCCCAACCAGTGTTGAGCCAGGCCACGCAACAGCAGCTCCATCGCCAGCGCCTGCCCGATGGGCGTGACCTCAGCCCGCCCCAGCACCCCCCTCGCCAGGTCCACACACGGGCCCGCTCGGCGCTCCTGCAGATGAAGCTCGGCGGCGTCGAGGTGAACGGTCGGGTCGTCGGCGAGGGCGGAGGGGATCTCCTGGTCTCGGCGCAGCGCGATGAGCTGTAGGACCACTGGGTCGTCGGGAGCCAGGTCGAGCCCGCGCTCCCAGCGGTGGGCCGCCGCCAGGTAGATGGCGAGCCGCCGGCGATCGGACGGGGGAAGGGCTTCGGCGTTGATCGTGTCGATGAACTGCTCGAACTCCTCTCGGCGACCCAGATGGGAGAGGCCTTGCAGGCGGACCAGCTCGGCGCGGGCGCGCAGCGCTGGGGTCGGGGTTGGTGTTGCCAGGACGTCGCTGGCGAGGTCCACCGCGCGCTGGGGTTCGTGGTCACGCAGGGCCTTCTGCGCCTCAACGAGGAGCGGGTGACTCTCGTGCTCGGCCGAGGTAGGGAGCTCTGCGGGGAGGGGTTGGCGAAGCGAATCCGCGGCCGATGCCGGGTCGCAGGGCAGCGCTTTGTAGCCGGCGGTTCCGTAGGGCAAATCCAGGATCTCCATGGTCGATGTGGATGGCCAGACGAAGAGGCTCAGGCGACCGCTCTCGGCCAGGCGAACTGCTCGAATGACCTCATCGTCGAACCACGAACTCGAGTTCTCGCGGCCATTCCCGGTGGCTACCAGGACGGCTACGCGAGCTTGATTGAGAGCCCCAGGGATCTCGGTTCTGAACCTGTCCGCCACATCATGGTGGGCAACGAATGCCCGCAGGTCTCGCTCTTCGCAAGCCCTCTTGAGCAGCGAGGCGCGCTCCTTCCCCTCTTCCCCGGCGTAGGCGATGAAGACGTGCCACTGCATTCCGGGCACCTATCCCGGCCCTCAGCGCTCCTGCGCCTCGGCCACCAGCTCGCGCACGAGCTTGACGTTCTCGGGCAGCTCCAGGTCGTGGTCCGTCAGGTTGATCACCCCGACGACCTTGTTCTCGGCGTCCAAGATGACCAGATCCCGCCACTCGACCTGCCAGGCACCCCAGGCGTCGACCTCGACGGTGTCCTGCAACAAGGGCAGGGACTTGCCTTCGACGGCCTCGGCCGCCGCGTCGAGGCCGTCCTCGCGGTTGACCGCCAGGAGCTGGACCTCGTCGGTGGCGTACTCGGCCTGTAGTGTGTCGAGGTGGCCAAACTGGCCAACGCAGTACCCTCAACCGGCGTAGGTGAAGTACCAGCCGCTGACCTGGTCGATCAGGTCCCGCGGGGAGACCGGCTGCTGGCTGGTCGGCGAGGCCGGGTTCAGGTCGATCAGCGAGAAGTCCGGGACCGGCTCGTCGCTCTGCAAGGGGCCGCCGGTGCAGGCGAGCATCAGGCCGACGATCATGAGCACCTCCGCGGCGCAGTGTACCCGAATCTACTGGTAGCCGGCAGCCTGTAGGCGGAAGAGGTGGGCGTAGCGCCCGTTCTCGGCCAGCAGCTCGATGTGGCTGCCGGCCTCGACCACCGTCCCGCCGTGCAGGACCAGGATCCGGTCGGCCATGCGCACCGTCGAGAACCGGTGGCTGACCAGGATGACCATCCGGTCGCGAGCGAGGTGACGCACATGCTCGAAGACCTGGGCCTCGGCCTCGGCGTCCATGGCCGCGGTGGGCTCGTCCAGCACCAGCAGATCGGCCTGCTCGCGCATGAAGGCCCGGGCCAGGGCGACCTTCTGCCACTGCCCGCCGGAGAGCTCGCGGCCGTCCTTGAACCACCTCCCTAGCTGTGTTCGGTAGCCCTCGGGCAGGGCCTCGATGAATGGCGCCGCCAGGCCTTGCTGGGCGGCCTCCTTCCAGCGGGCCTCGTCCTCCAGGTGCTCGACATCGCCCGCGCCGACGTTCTCGCCGACGCTGAGCTGGTAGCGGTTGAAGTCCTGGAAGATCACCCCGATGCGCCGCCGCAGCGCCTCCTCGTCCCAGCGCCGCAGGTCCAGACCGTCCAGCAGGACCCGGCCCCGGGTCGGGGTGTACAGCCGGGTCAGCAGCTTGATCAGCGTCGTCTTGCCGGAACCGTTCTCGCCCACCAGGGCGAGGCTCTGCCCGGGCCGCAGGTGGAAGCTGACCTCCTGGAGGGCGGGCTCCGCCGTGCCCGGGTAGGCGAAGCTGACCTGTTCGAAGCGGAGGCCATCGCCTGGGGTTGGCCCCTGGAGCTCCCCCGGGCCGTCCTGTCGCAGGCGGCGGATCTGTTCGGTGTCGTGCTCGAGGTACTCGTACAGGTTGGAGAGGTACAGATTGTCCTCGACCATCCCGCCGATTGAGCTGAGCGAGGAGGTGACGGCCTGCTGGCCCTGCTTGAAGAGCAGCAGGTACATCGTCATCTGGCCCAGCGTGATCGCCCCGGCCACCGTCGCCAGGACCACCCAGCCGTAGGCCCCGTAGAAGGAGGCCGTCCCTAGCAGCCCTAGGGCGAAGCCCCAGAAGGCCCGCCGGATCGTCAGGTTGCGGTCCTCGGCGAAGAGGCGGTCGAAGATCTCCTGGTAGCGAGCCAGCAGCATCGGGCCCAGCCCGAAGAGCTTGACCTCCTTGACGTGGTCCTCGCGCGATAGGACCGTCTCCAGGTACATCTGCATCCGGGCCTCGGGCACCCGCCACTTGAAGAGCCGGAAGGCCTCGCCGGAGAACTTCGTCTCGGCGACGAAGGAGGGGATGCCGCCCAGCACCAACAGCAGGGCCGCCCAGGGGCTGAAGGCGATCAGCAGCGCGCCATAGGACAAGAGCGAGATGGCGTTCTGGACCAGGCCGTAGCTGCGGTTGACCAGGCTCAGGGGGCGGGTGGAGGCCTCGCGCCGGGCTCGGGTCAGCTTGTCGTAGAGCTCGCTGTCCTCGAAGTGGCTCAGATCCAGGGTCAGCGCCTTCTCCAGGATCATGGCGTTGACCCGCTGGCCCAGCAGGGCCCGCAGCAAGGACTGGCAGAGGTTGATGCCCCGCTGGGTCGCCGCCAGGGCGACCACGAGGCCGATCTCCACCCCCAGCCAGGTCAGGGCAGGGCGGGGATCGGGCGAGGCCGAGCCCATCGCCGCCACGACCGCGTCGACGATGTGCTTGCCGACCCAGGCCAGGGAGGCCGGGAGCAGGCCGGCCAGCAGCGTCAGGCCGCCGAAGCTGAGGGTCAGCCCCGGGCTGGTGGCCCAGACAAGGCTCAGCGCCCTGCGCGTGTAGCGGAGGGCGCTGAGGTCGGGGAAGGGAGAGCGGAGGGCCATCGCGGAGGGGGACTATCTCCCCGCGAGCGCCGAGCCGCCCCGGAGCGGGATCAGCGCTTGGCCAGCCAGGCCACCAGCTCGTCGGCGCCGCCGAGGTGCACGCCGTCGACGAAGACCTGGGGGGTGGTGCGGCTGCCGGGCAGGGCGCGCAGGATGCGCGGCGAGGTCGGCAGCTCGTCCCAGGACAGGCCGGCCTCTTCCAAGGCGGCTTCGGCGCGGGCGCAGTGGGCGCAGCCGGGCTTGGTCAGCAGCAGGATGTCGGGGCTGGCGGTGCCACCCAGGTACTTCAGCATCGTGTCGGCGTCCGAGACGCCGAAGGGGTCGCCGGGGACCTCCTCCTCGATGAACATCTTCTCGATGACGCCGTCGCGGACCAGCATCGAGTAGCGCCAGGAGCGGGGGCCGAAGCCCAGGTTGGCCTTGTCCACCAGCAGGCCCATCGCCCGCGAGAAGTCGCCGTTGCCGTCGGGGACCATCTCGACGCGCTCGGCGCCCTGGTCGTCGGCCCAGGCGTTCATGACGAAGGTGTCGTTGACGCTGAGGCAGAGCACGGCGTCCACGCCGGCCTGCTGCAGATCGTCGTAGAGCTCCTCGTAGCGGGGCAGGTGGCTGGAGCTGCAGGTGGGGGTGTAGGCGCCGGGCAGGGCGAAGAGCACGACGGTGCGGCCGGCGAAGAGGTCGGCGGTGCTGACGGTCGTCCACTCGGCGCCGTCGCGGACCTTGAAGGTGACCTCGGGGACGCGCTGGCCTTCGGTGATGGTGGGCTTCATGGTTCTCTCCAGTTTGTTGGTTGGTTGATCGGTTTATTGTCTGATCAGGTGATCAGGCTATGCGGGCGAGCCGGCCCGCGCGGAGTTGAGCGTCAGCGTCGCGGAGGGCGGTGCGCAGCCCCTCTTCGACGACGGGGTGGTAGAAGGGCATCTCCAGCATGTGCGAGACGGTGAGCTGGAGCTGGTGACTCCAGGCCAACAGGTGCGCGAGGTGCTCGGCCCGCGGGTGCGCCAGCTCTGCACCTAGCAGCCTCCCTGTAGCCCGATCGGCGTAGATGTGGAGCCAGCCGCGGTTCTCTCGCTGCACCCGGCTGCGGCCCTGGTCCGAGAGGTCTACCGCTCCGACCACCACATCCCTGCTCTGCACCTGGGCCCAGCCCTCTCCGACCACGGCGAGCTGGGGGTCGCTGAAGACGATCCCGATCGGGCTGCGCCGGGCTTGCGGTTGGACCGCCGGGAACAGCGCCGCGTTGCGGCCCGCGATGCGGCCTTCGTCGGCCGCCTCGTGCAGCAGGGGCCGGTCCGGGTTGGCGTCCCCGGCGATGAAGATCGGGTGATCGCCGACCTGGGTGGTGAAGGGGTTGATCGAGGGACGGCCGGTGGGGCCGAGCTCCAGGCCGGCGGCCGCCAGGTCCAGGCTCTCCAGGTTCGGGCTGCGGCCCACCGCGCAGAGGGCGAAGGCGAAGTCCTCCACCACCCGCACCCCCTCGTCGTTGCGGGCCACGAAGACCCGGTCCCCCTCCCGCCAGACCTCCTCAACGCGGGCGTCCGTGTCCATCGGCAGCTCCGAGGCGATCGCCGCCGTCGCAACCTTGCGGACCACCGGATCGCTCAGCGGCCCCAGCAGCCCGCCCAGGCCCAGCAGGCGCACCCGCACCCCCAGCCGATGCAGCGCCTGCGCCAGCTCCAGGCCGATGGCGCCCGGCCCGAAGACCACCACGCTGTCGGGCAGATCGTTCCACTCGAAGAGCTCGGTGTTGGTGATCAGCCGGTCGCCTAGCGGGCGTAGGTTCGGCAGGACCACCGGCCGGCTGCCCGTCGCCACCACAACCGCGCGGGCCTGGACCGTCAGCCGGTCGTCCACCCGCAGCGTCGTCGGCCCCACGAAGCGGGCCCGCCCCTGCAGGCGCTGGTCCGAGGGGATGGCCCGATGGCCGTCGGTCACGAAGCCCACGAAGCGGTCCCGCTCGGCGCGGACCCGCTGGAGTACGGCCGGCCCGTCGACCTGGACGGCGCCTCCGTAGACCCCGAAGCCTGGAGCCGTCTGCATGTGGTGCGCCGCGTGGGCCGCCGCGATCAGCAGCTTGCTGGGCATGCAGCCCTCGCGGGCGCAGGTCGTGCCGCCCGGGCCGGCCTCGATCAGCAAGGGCTGGGCGCCCTCGTCGCGGGCCGCCCGGCAGGCGGCGAGCCCGGCGGTGCCGGCGCCGATGATGGCGACCTCGGTGGTGATGGTGCGGTGCATGCGGTCCTCTCGGGGGTGTGTCGAGAGGCATTGCAGGAGGCGTGCCAGCGCTCGTGATGTAATGAAATCAACGGGTAACGAAACTAATGAGCGATATCTCGCTGGTTTTCACAGCGAGATATCGCTGTGCAGCGAGATGTCGCGATCCTGTGGCCGCCCCCCGACTCAGTCCTTCACCCGGTACTCAAAGCCCAGCTCCAGCGCCTCGCCCAGCACCAGCAGCTTCTCGAAGTACAGCGGCGTGCCGTCCACCGGCAGCATCACCTTCACCGGCTGCACCCCCGCCCCCATGGCGTCGCTGTCGTACAGCGCCTGCGCCTGCTGCTGGACCTGGGCGACCGCCTCGGCCGAGGACACGCCTCCCAGATCGATCGGCGTGAACCAGTCGACCTGCCGCAGGCTGCCCTCGATGCTGGACTGCTTGACCTTGGCCTGGTCCGGAACGTACACCGTCCAGGCCACGGCGGTCGCCGGCACATCGGCCTTGGGCAGGCTGGCGTCGAAGCGCTGCTGCGTGGGATCGCCGTCCTCGACGTAGACGATCTCGACCGCGAACCGCGCGAGGTCCCCGCCGCTGGCCTGGCTGCGGGCCAGGGGGACCAGGAAGCTGCCGTCTTCGGCCCGGGCGGGCTTGACGGCTTTGCCTCCGACGAAGGTGGACCAGGGGGTGGCGCCCTTGGGCAGATCGAGCTCGAGGAACTGGGCGCGGTTGTTGCGCATGGCGTAGGTGACCTGGGTCATGCGGCGGCCGTCCAGGGTGAGGACGGTGGTGGCGGCGGCCTGGTCGATGATGGTGACGAGCATGTCGACGTCGTCGTGCTGGCGGACCTCGATGGGGATGGACCAGCCCTCCTTGGCGTAGCGGTAGCCGAGCAGCACCGGCCAGTCGGTCTGGCCCAGGATGGCGGCGGGCAGCTCGCGCACATCGATGGGGCGGGCGACGCTGGCCTGGCCGGCGCGGACCTCCAGGTTGGAGCGGGCGTCGACGCCGACGAAGCCCTTGACCCGCTCGGCGCCGAGCACGCGCAGATCGGGGAGGGGGACGCTGCCGCCGCCCTCGGGCATGGGGCGCTCGTAGTCCAGGGTCAGGCCGTAACTGCCGGTGGCCTCGTAGTTGAGCTTGGCGGTGACGACCTTACGATCGGCGCTGTCCTCGACGGTCCAGGTCCCAAGGCCCTGGCCGGTGACGTCGAGGACGGTGACGTCCAGGGGCAGGTCGACCTTGAAGGTGTCGGTGCCGGCGAAGAGGATGCTGTAGTTGACGATGCTGCGGCCCTGCAGCAGCCCCTCGCCGACCCCGATCAGGGCCTGGTGCTCGGCGTAGATGCGGGCGGTCTCGGTGGCGGCGGCCTCGGTCGCGGCCCGCTGCCAGGCGACGCTGAGGTTGCCGGTGGCGGGCAGCAGGGCCCGCATCAGGCGACGCGGGCCCTGCTGCTGATCGGTGACCTGCTGGGCGCCAGCGACGGTGAAGTCCAGGTCCTGGGTCTCGGCGACGGAGAGCTCGACCTCGGTGCCGCCCGAGGGGGCCAGGGCGAAGGCGAAGCCGGAGCGGCCGCCCTCGTCGAAGGTGGTGACGGCGAACTCCAGCTCGACCGTGACGGGCCCGGCCTTGTCGGTGAGGAAGGTGTACCAGCCTCCGTCCAGGTAGATGGGGGCCTCTTTCCCGCCGATGCGGGCCGAGCGCAGGGCGACCGAGGTGGGCAGCAGGGGCACGGCCGTCCAGCCCTCCTTCTTGAGGATCTCGACCTTCATGGTGGAGCGGAAGAGGGTGGCCTCCTCCTCGACGACGCCGACGTAGCGGGCGCTGCTGATGGCCCAGTCCCGGGGCGCGGGCGCGGGCTTGTCCTTGGGGGCCTGGCCCTTCTCCCAGAGGGTCTTGAAGTCCTGCCAGGGCAGCACGACCCGGGCGGTGGGGATGTCCTGGGCGCGGGCGGAGAGGCTCAGGCTGAGCAGGAGGGCGGGGAGAAGGCTCATGGGGGCTCCAGGGGGAGAGGCTCAGTCGCGGAGGCGGTAGCTGAGCTGGAGGGTGAGGGCCTCGCCCGGGGCGAGGAGGTTCTGTTCGAGCAGCAGCCGCTGGCCGGCCCGCGGGGGACGGACCGAGAGCGGGGCGGCGGTGACGGCGGGATCCATCTGCTGGGCGGTGGTGGTCGGTGCGGAGCGCGGGGGAGGAGGAGGGGGAG